>Ga0335075_10000304_pt1 | contig 89402 bp, 64 predicted proteins | sample Lox_Sample_24_FD_206723 | JGI IMG/M metagenome (GOLD analysis project Ga0335075, IMG submission 206723) | Soil microbial communities from Loxahatchee National Wildlife Refuge, Florida, United States - Lox_Sample_2.4 | ecosystem: Environmental > Terrestrial > Soil > Wetlands | place: USA... | reverse complement strand
CCTGACAAACAGGCACGAAATGTAGATCGCCGTGCTTCTATAAGTAAAAAATAGTCTTACGCGGATTAACTCTCCGTTGCAAATTTGGCATTGACACTCTTTCTCAACACATATTAGTATCTCAGCGTTAAATGGATGGACCAAAATGGCGCCGCTTACGACCGGGACGTATGAAGCATAACAACTTTATTGGGGTTGCTACGCGAGCGACCACCTTTGCTGCCGCACTTCAATATGAATCCCAACCTCTGCGAGAGTATGTCGGAGTGGGTACGAAGTGAAGACGTAATGGTATTTGAGAGGTTCCAGGCTCTCTGATGGTTCTACGGGGGAAACGAGCAGGCAAGTGCGTAGGGTGGCGGCTGCGTGAAAAGAAAGAGTCACTCGGTTCTTGATCAAGAGAATTCCTAATGCCGAGCGCAGAGAGATATATCAGATGGAGGGGTCCCGGGGATCGCCAATGATGAAGACTCCAGTGAAGGCTGCCGTCCTTTATGGTGCGCGGGATGTTCGTATCGAGGTCCAGCGTCAGCAACAACTCGATCCGGACATGGTGCTGCTGCGGCCGCGTCGCGCTGGCATTTGCGGCTCCGACCTGCATTATTACGAACATGGCCGTTGCGGTGCATTTGTGCCCAGCCGGCCGTTTGTGCTGGGACACGAGCTTTGTGCCGAAGTCGTAGAGGTGGGAAGTGGCGTCACTACCCTAGGCCGGGGCCAGCGCGTCACAGTAAACCCAGCGCGTTGTTGCGGATACTGCGAATTCTGCAGGGGAGGGCGGCTCAATTTGTGCGAAAGAGTCGTCATGCTCGGGAGCGCGAGTATCACACCGCCAATGGACGGAGTGTTTGCGGAGTGCGTGGCAGTCCGGTGGGATCAGTGCCATATTCTTCCTGTGGAAGTGGACGACGCGGCCGGAGCAATGATCGAGCCCATCGCTGTCGCACTGCACGCAGTGAAGCGTGCCAGGGGAGTTTCCGGGAGGCGCGTTCTGGTGATTGGCGGTGGACCAATAGGACTTCTGGTTGCCACGCTGGCGCGCGCGTTTGGCGCAGTACCAGTGGCGGTGAGCGAAATAGTCGAGGCTCGACGGAAGGTAGCAGCGGGTTTGGGCGTGGACGCCGTGTTCGACCCCATGGCAAATGATCTTGCCGCACGCGTCGGCGCTTTGACCGGTCGTGGCTTCGACGTGATTTTCGAAGCGTCCGGATCAGGCCCAGGGCTGCGGAGCGCCTTCGATCTGGTGCGGCCCGGTGGCACGATCGTTCAAGTCGGCACATTCAGTTTGTCCGAGCTTCCAATTTCCATGAACCGTATCATGACGCACGAGATTAGCCTTGTGGGATCGATGCGTTACGACGAGGTATTTGGAGAGGCCATTCGTTTAGTTGCACGCGGACGCCTGAAGTTGGCGCCTCTGATCAGTGATGTCTTCGATCTGGATGAAGTTGCCATGGCCATGCAAACAGCAACAGACAAGGCGCACGCTCTCAAAGTGCAGCTTCGAATCTGAATTGATGCGCAGAGTTGTACCTTGGATCCGCGACATATGACGCTCTCGATGCGCTCAGGGAAGAGAGGAACTAGAGTTTCAGAGAATCGGTTTCGGGAAAAATTCGTCTACAGAGCTCCGACTGGCTGTCACATCTTTCGGGGCCCTGAAGAAAGCTTCTTCGCCTTCAGTCGAGGGAAGTATCCCTCGGGAGCGGGCGAGGCATTAGCGGGGCAACGACATCGAATATTGAATTTGGGAGGCGTGATGCCGTTCGTGTGGCGTGACCGTGCTGGAGATTTCGCAATCGACAGGATCACAAGATGAATCGGCGGGCATTCATCCAGTCGGGTATTCTAACCCTCACGGAGAGCCTTGTGTCTCCCTCGGTGAAGACGGAGATTACAACTCCAGGGAGTTCCAGATCCGAGATCCACGTTGCGCCTTATGGCGATGACTCAAATGAAGGAACGGAAGAGAGGCCATTCGCCTCTCTGGATCGCGCCCGATGTGAAGTCCGTGCAATCAAGCGACAGTTCAAAGGTCCCGTGACAACGTGGGTGCATGAAGGGACCTATTACCTTGAAAGGCCCTTGGTATTCGGAGCGGAAGACTCAGGGAGCCCCGATGCATCGGTTACTTATGCAGCTTGGAAAGGCGACAAAGTCGTCCTAAGCGGCGGTCGGAAGCTGGCATGCAATTGGAAATCGTATAGGGGCGGCATCCTGTGCTGCTCTCTGCCGGACATACGCAGCGGCAAAAGCCCGGCGTTTACTCAGCTCTTCGTGAACTGCAAGCGTCAACATCGGGCTCGGTACCCCCACTACGACGCCGGCAACCCGCTCGTCAACGGGAACGGCTATGTCGATGTGGCGGATGTTGACGAAGCGTGGCCCTGCAGTCAGTTTCACTTTGATCCCGCTCTCTTCACCAAGAAGAGGTGGAAGACACCTCAGGCGGCCGTGGTTCACATGTTTCCTTGCGATTATTGGGGAAATCTCCAGTGGGAGGTCGCTGACGTCGACTGGGACACAAATGCGATTGAATTAGGCTGGGGTGGTTTCCAACTGAACCAGCAGCTTTTTGGAAAAGCCGCGACTGGCATCGGCAGGACCGAACTCTATCGCGAAGGATATAAATCGCGATTCTTCGTGGAAAATGTTTTCGAGGAACTAAGTGCCCCGGGGGAATGGTATCTCGACAGAAACAGCGGCATCTTATATCTGATACCGCCCGACGGGGTCGACATCTCGGCCGCGATCATAGAGGTCCCAGTACTCGAGCAGGTAATTGAGTTTCGGGGTTCCCAGCGGCAACCAGTGCAACACATCCGACTTTCTGGCTTTCGCATCGCCCACACAGCCAGTACATTCCTCAGACCATATGACGCTCCGACGCTCGGCGACTGGACGATTCACCGCGGTGGTGCAGTTTTTCTTGAAGGAACCACCAAGTGCGCGGTAGAACAGTGCTTCTTCGACGCAGTGGGCGGCAATGCCCTGTTTCTGAACGAATTCAATCGCGAAACGCACATCTGTGCCAATCGATTCACCGAGGCTGGCGACAGCGCGATCTGTCTGGTGGGCTCTCAGCAGAAGATTCAGGGCACATGCCGCCCTTTTGCTTCAAACTGCGTCGTCTCCAACAATCTCATTCACGATTGTGGAATCTTTGGCAAGCAAATTGCCGGCGTGTTTCTTTCCGTCACCGAGCGCATCGTGATCAGTCACAATCACATATTTAACATGCCCAGAGCGGCGATTTGTGTAAATGATGGCTGGGGCGGCGGTCATGTAATTGAGTGGAACAGCATCCATGACACAGTGCGGGAGACACACGATCATGGGCCGTTCAATTCATGGGGACGGGGACGGTTCTGGTGCATGGTGCAGTCACATGGGAACGCATCACACGGGTCGGGCTATCATGACGCCGATCCTGCCTATCCCTTTGCATATCCGGAGGAAGACGGCTACACGGTTATTATCAGAAACAATATTTTTCGCGAACCGCTTTCGATCCACCAACTCGGAATCGATCTCGACGACGGATCATCCCATTACCATATTTATAACAATATCTGTGTCGGAATCAGCATCAAGCTGCGCGAGGGTGACAATCGCACGGTAGAGAATAATATTTTTATCCGCCCGGCAAATCCTCCCGCATTTCATCAAGGCTACGAAGGCAATCTGGATCGATTCGTAAGAAATATTATAGTGACGACTGCCAGCACTAATCAATCGTTTGGAAAATCAAGTGTCCCAGGCGATCTTTACCAGATAAATCAGCCTCCGGCCCGAGGACCGATCGCCCGGGAACTCGACTACAATCTGTTTTTCAGTGACCTGGGCGAGTTCTTCGCTTCCGTTACGCCACGCGGCGGGAAGAGGATGCACTGCACAATGAAAGAATGGCAGAGCCTCGGATATGACATACATTCAATTTATGCAGACCCACAGTTTATCGACCTTGAGCGAGGTGATTTGCGCCTGCAGAATGACTCGCCGGCGTTTCAAATCGGATTCAGCGAGTTCGATATCAGCAGAGCGGGTCTGTTACCAAATTTTCCTCAGCGCTGGCGGAATGTGTGAGTCTGCAGTGCACCCTGCGGGAACTGCGCACCGGGAAGAGATAAATTTGGGAAATCTACTTAGGGAGACACGATGTAATGCAGAGCACTTATACAAAGTATACGTGAAGAGAAGTGCCAGAACGCCTGCGATAGAGCTGAGAATCCGCTTCATTCATGTGGAAGGCGATTTGGATGACATAACTCGTGCGGATCATCGCTTCAGCATCGTAGATAAGACGTCACCATTAAACTCTCGCGCATACAATCCAAAATCCCGTCAGCCCGGAGAACCAGATCGTGCCGCTGAAGATAAAAGACATAGTCAAACGCATCACAACTGGTATCCTCATCGCAGTTATCTCTCTGGGGATCCTATGCTGCAACGAGCCGCTATTGGCACAAACAGCAGAACGGCTTCTTCCACGGCTAAGGTTCGAGAATTCAGGAACCGTGACACGAGATATGGACTTCCGGTATTTCAGTCAACCTGATGACTATCTTGAAACGCCGACCCTTTGGAGCATCCGTTCTGATGCTATATATCTCTATCAAGTAAAAGGTGGTCGCAAAGTTAGTCCGCCAGATGGAATGCGGTCAGCGGTTCCGCTTGGCGGTCTGGGCTCAGGGACAGTTGAACTGCGCGCCGATGGAAGCCTGCGCGATTGGAACATTTTTAACAATTCGCCCGCATTTGGAACAAAAGTTCAACTCAACGACGCTCTGTTTGGGATTCGCATAGAGGAACAGAGCGGGAAAGTATACGCATCCACTCTGCGAACCCAACCACCATCAGGCTTACCCGCGATTCGACAGATTAAGTACTCTGGCGACTTCCCGGTGTCGCGTCTCCGATTCAGTGACCCGGATCTGCCAATTCGAGTGGATCTCTATGCGTATAGCGAATTCAGGCCTCGTGATCCGGATGTGTCGGCGACGCCAGCAGCGATCTTCACCTTTCTGCTGAGCAATTCGTCCCGGCAGGCGATTCGTGCGTCACTTCTGTTTCTGCTCCCCAATCATATTGACGGGCACGTTGCCGTCAAGGGCGGCCTGACTTTCATCCGCAACGGAAACCTGCCGTTAAGCGGATCGATCGCTGTACGAACAGTCGGTTCCGGAATTAGCTCAGTGACGGGATCTGCTTCCAGCTTTGAGGGGCTATGGAGGGCCTTCGCTGGAGGCGAGACGATTGCTGGGGTTGGCTTGAAGGGCGAAGCGCCGAGATTTGGTGCGTCCACGGCAAGTCTGAGTTTGAAGCCCGGGCAGACGAAAGCCGTCACATTCATTATGGCGTGGTATCTGCCCAATCGTCCCTTCCTGGATAAGACCCCGGGCAATTATTACTCCACCCTCTACCGCAACGCAGATGATGTGGCAGTTAGAGTTGCAGAACGACTTGTGGATGATTGGCGCAGTATGTTGCAGTGGCAGCAGATGATGCTGGACAACTCCTTGCCAAGTTGGTTGCAAGACAGTCTGATTAACAGTGTTGCCACTGTGTATAAAACAGGCATGCGTTTCCGAGATGGCAGCTGGCGGCAGTGGGAGGCGTTTTCGTGCTCCGACGTCGATCCTGGCCACATCGATATGTACCAATCGCTACCCTACATGTGGTTCTTCCCGACACTCCGGAAGCAGATTTTATTGAGGTTTGCAAGTGTTCAGAATCCTGACGGATCGATACCTGAGGAACTGGAAAGTGGCGGTGTCGCTTGGGTGGGTCCTTTCGAAGAGCCAAGCGGCAGAGAGATGGGCGACAGCGCCACGGTGTTTGTCCTGGGAGTGTTCCAATATTACTTGTGGACTGGGGATCAGTTATTTCTCGAGTCGATGTGGCCCCATGTGCGTTCGGCTGCATTATGGGAGATCAGCCGTAGTAAAACTTATGGCCTGCCTGAATACCTTCAGAATACCTATGACCTATTCCATTTCAATCGGAAGACTCTCGTCTCTTATAACGCTATTCTTTATCTCGCTTCGATGCTAGCTGCGGAGAAGATGGCCAAGATTGAAGATCACCCCGAGGACCTGAGGACATTTGACTCTGCATTTGAAGAAGGACAGAGCAGTCTCAATCAGCGTCTTTGGACAGGAAGATATTTCCGGGCATGGTGGTCGGAAGATACAGCCGCCCCGAATGCTTTGCTTGCTGATACGCTTTACGGTCAATTATGGGCCTCAGTGCTACATCTTGGTCTAGTGACAGATAAGAGCCAACTGCTCTCTCATCTGAGGAGTGAAGTGGCGCTAAATGGAACTCCATTCGGCCTGCAGGCGATGAGCGGAGCGAACTCTCACGATTCCAATGCCAACCGACACGTTCAGGCGTGGAATCCGAATGAACCGAAGCCTAACGACCGGTTAATTTGGCCGGCAGGCACACTTGATTGGGGCAGCTTGAACATCTATTTGGGAGGCAACGTCAACGAAAGCATGGCCGAAGTAAATAAGGCCATTTCCAACCAGCGGATTAATCTGAAGGACCAGTGGAACTACACAGATATCAATAATTATTGGAATGGGGGTTCCTGGGGCAATTCGCACTATACGCGTCAATTGATCTTATGGGCACTTCCACTTGCGCTGTCCGGCCAACAATGGGACGCCGTATCTGAGCGTCTGACCTTTAATCCGGCGGAACCGGTCCCTCAAAGATTACCGTTCTTTGTTCCCCAGGCAACGGGAGTTGTTGAACTTATAGCGCCGGGGAAATGGCGAATTAAAGTAACATCAGGCCGGCTTGCTGTGCACGAGGTTCAGATTGCGAATGCGAGGTGGACGGGAGATAGACTGCTTAGAACAGGAGATTGCCTGTATTTGTCATCACCTTCTGCAGTTGCGTCGAATCATATGCATTAGCACGTCCTTGTTATTAGCAGTCGCGACCGGCGGGGACGTCCGGGCGGGAAGCAAACTAGGATCGTTCAGGCAGGCGCAACCTCGGCTTCGGGCGCCTCTCCACTTGTCGATGCCGCAGTCGTCGTCTAATTGTTCCCGGATGTAGCGGCAAGGTACCTTCCGGCAGCGCAGGAGACCTTATCATCAGGAAGGGAACGACTGTGACATTTCGCTGTAGCACACTGATTCATCGGGGAATGCACGTCGCTGTCGTCCCGTCACAATAAGCGCAGTTTGCCGCCTGGCGTTAAGGGCAGGACTGGCCTCAGGCAACTCGGATCAGCACGACTTCATGAATGCGGATTCGGTCTATTACGAAGTGAACCCAACCGTCCGACTGAGAAAACTTCACGGCGTGGTTCGCGCAAAGAAGGTGAACGGATTCAACACGCCGCCCATCGCCAACCTTCACTGCTGCGGGGATGTTCTCGATAGCTGTGTAGTACTCATGCACTCGTAACATCTTGACCTTCGTTCCTGTGTTGGCAATCAGATGCAGTACCAACGCGGAAGAAGATTCGCGGTATTGCACGAACAGTCCTAGATCAGTGGGGATGCGGTATCGGCGCGTGTCACGAAGGTACGGGTCGAGCAGGTTGAGAAGGGTATCTCGAACTGCCGGGATTCGAGTCTCTTCATAAATAGATTCGAGAGAAGATCCGATATAAAACACGGTGCCTTTACCGTATTTCCGTCGGCTTATTGCCGCGCCCAGGTCCCGCTGACGTGGCAGATCCCAGGTTGTCGCGAGCACATCCGTCTTATCAAGCACACGGAACCGTATCATCTGTGGGGCCTGAGGGATGAGGCGGTTGCCGGGCAATCTCAGATAGAGGTCAGGATGCTCCTCGGGAGCCCCCTCCTCCAGCGCTACGCCGAGCAGATTGTGGAGTGGATACTCCTCCTGAGGCCGCCCGTATTCGTCCAGCAGCCCGCTCATGTGGGTAGTGACGAGTATGCCGCCCATTTCGACATAGTCAGCAAGCATAGAGCACTGAGCGCGGCTCAGACAAATGGCGTTCGCAACATATACAAGTGGATAGTGGTCAAGTTGGCTGCAGTTAAGAGCAAAGTCGAGAAAAGGCTCGGCAGCGATACAGCCTTCTTGCATCACTCGCCAGACACCGTGAAAGCCGTTGGGATATGCGCCGGCCATGTAGCTCGGCAAGCCGCACCATTCGATAGTCTGGGTGCTCACCAGCAAGCCGCACTGCGGCGCATCGGAGGCGGACCGCATAAGGTCAGAATGCCGGTCTTCCCAGTCAAAGACTGCGCGGACGCGTTGCGCCTCTAGATGAGTCCACGGTGCGTCGCCGCTGAAATACAGTCGGCTCAGACTCCAGTAAACCGTGCCGGCTCCGGCTGAAAACGCCACCGCACCATCCATGAGCAGATCGTCGCTATCCAGTGGATAGCTGTACCAGCCGCGAATGCTCTTATCCATCAGATGTTCGCCATTGTACTGCGAGTGGTAGCCAACGTACGCCCAGATCGTCTTGCCGGTGCTGCGGCCGAGCTGCAGATTGAAGAGTTTCTGCTCCGGAGTCTTGGCTGATTCGAACATAAAACCGTCCGTGATTGGGAATGAACGGCTGCGGCACCATCCTCGGCTCAGCATCGACGTGTCGTTAAAGAAAACGGGGATACCTCTGGTCTCATGGACGATATCTGTGAGCGTCTGCAGCAGATTGCGGGCCACTTGATCGTTGATCCAGCATTTGCAGGCAATGATTTCATTTATTGGCCCATCAGGAGCCGGGATATCGCAGCTAGTCGCCTCAAAAAAAGCTTTCTGGCACCATTTGCAATGGCACAGCTCCTCGCGGTGATCCATGCCCTGATATGGACCGTCGAAGTACACCAGATCGAAATCGTATCGGAGGACTTCCCGAACGAGTTCCACGATCTCTTGCCGGAGCGGAGAATTCAGACAGCCCTCGTAGTACCGCGAGAAACCAAAATGGGTTGTGATGAAGGGCCTTCCCTGCATGTCGCGGCGCTGCCACTCCGGATACGAGGGGTCGGGATCGCGGATATCCATGAAGGGATGGTTAACCGGAACATAGGCGATGGTTCTCAGACCAGCCGCACGGCAGAGACGTAGCGTTTCCAGCATCGGATTCCCGGTGAGTTGTGGATGAACAGGATATTTCGTACGTGTCGGGAAATACGCGTAGTAAGAGGCGACCGGATAGCGAAGGGCGCCTGCGTGCAGGTCGGTGGCGATGCGCACTGCTTTGGCCGGATCGAAATCAAGGTTTGGGAAAAACGGTGGATTGAAGCCCTCGGCGTCGAGAATGCGCACGGAGTGTATCCGTTCCTGTGCTGACTCTGTCGCGGGCAGAGGCTGAGAATGCCTCTCATGCCACTTGTCGGTGGCCTGAAGCGGATTGGCGGAACTTGCAAGCATAAGCCCACTGCCCAAAAGTAGCTCGCGGCGCGACAGGTTGGTCACCCTTGCCTCCTGATTCTGTTAACCTCGTCCGAAAAACTGTTGGCGGGAGATGCTACACCCTGTGGAGCAGCGACGCAGACGAGCGTATTCCGATTGGTTGCGCTTCGGCCGGATCGCATCATGGTATCGCCCTCCCCGGCGAAGTGGGGAAGATGCTCAAGCGGAGATGGGTTGAGCCAAGCGGCACTAGCGCAATCGTTTCAGTCGGTCCAGCCGGGCTTCGATCCTCAGGCAGGGAAGGCGTCATAAACCATTTGGGGTTGTCTCCGCCGGGTCGCAGCAGATGCCACCCGGGAACGCGCCTTGCCGGAGCCTGGAGAGCGGCCGGTGGAGAGCTCCAGAGGTCTTGACACGAGACGCTTCGTACAAGAGCCACTTGGCGATCGAGTGGATCATGATCGTTGATGGCGAGCGCGTAGTTCCAGGATGACCTCGCCTCTGCCGCCCACATCGGATAGTAGTCCGGAGAGGTAATCTCGAATTTCGGCATGGCGATCGGTGTCCAGGTTTCCTGTGGGCGTAGCGAATAGACCAGCGGGCCGTGCTCGAGAAAGATCCCTCCGTCAGACGAGCGCCCACTGGACACGCGCATAGGAAGTTCCAGAGAGATGAGATCCCCGGGGGAATGGATGCGTCGTAGGGTGAGGAACCCATCATGAACCTCTGGCAGTTCGCGCACCCGGCAGTTGATGGACAGACGCGGATTCTCGCACCAGTGGGGAATGCGGAGGTGCAATGGGAAGTCTATTGGTTCGCCGGAACAGATGTGGAACATAACCCGCTCAGAGAACGGATACTCCGTCTCTTCCACAATCTCGACCGCCTGGCCGTTCTCACCTACAGTTGCCGCTACGCGACATGGTCCAAACAACACAGCTGCAAGTCCGCCGTCCGCCGAGCGCATCCAGGTTCGCTGCACATACGTGGGGATCATCCGGCTTACGTTTCCGGCACAGCAGGCGGTAACAAAATCACATTTCGGCCGGAGATCACTATTCGGACCATAGAGAGCCGCCGCCGTGCCGAGATGCTGCCCTACTTGGCAGGAGTTACGAGCAATATGAAGTTGGTTTGGACAGGAAATATATTGCAAGCCTGACCAGTCTTTTCGAATAGCTCCCATGCCGGCGTTGAACAGAGCGCGTTCGATCCGATCAGCGTATCCTCCTTCACCCGTGGCCATAAGAAGATATCCCCACGTCAGGTTGAACTCGACGATGTCGCAGGTCTCATGGCCATCGAGGGAAGTTGTTCCGCTCAGGCTTTCACTGGCGGAGGGTGTTCCATCGGCCAGCATGTGGTACTTGAAGATGCGCTGCATGGCCGCAACGGAAACATCGAGCTGCCCAGGGTCGCCGGTATATAGGAACATGGCGGCTCCCAGTCTTGATAGCTCGGCGAAGGTTACACCATGCATTGTGGACGGAACGTCAGCGGTAAGCTCCAATAGCTCGGACGAGGGGATATTGGACCAGATGTCCCGGGCCATATCAAAAAGGCGCGAGTCGCCCGAGTGAGCATAGCACCAAAGAATCGATTCGATGTTGGCTAGATCGCGGGGTCCAAACGGTCCATGCTGGTAGTCACAGGCAGCATCTCGCAGATAGTGACGGCACATTGCTTTTAGGATTCCAGCGTCATTTTCGCCCTCTGCCGCGCCGCAGAGCGCACGAAAAAACACCGCCTGCGGCCATCGGCTTGGATCTTGGTTTGGTGGCAGGTTATACAGCTTGTGAGGCCCCAGGAACCATCCATCGACGGGATGGTCGAGGGTGTATCGGATAGGTTGCATGGCGCGGCGGTGCAGGTGCGAATTGTCCACGAGTTTCGCGCAGCGGTAAGCTCCGTCAGTCCAGTAGCCGACTTGTTCCCACGGATACCAGAAGGTGCCTCCGTTCCGGGACTCCTGATCCTGACCTCGCTCATTGCTTGCCCAGTAGCGCCGATCGAAGGGGAAACAGAAGTCCGCCTGGTGACAGGTGAGACCTCGCGCCTGCTCATCCAGTTCTGCGTTTGCCTGTTTACCCAATTCGACGTGAAGCCAGCCCTCCGGGCGCACACTACCCAGCTGGAGTTCCCGGAATTTGGCGTGCGGGGCGAAGAACTCGTCACGCTTTCCCAGCGGTGCAACTGGGCAGAGGGCTTCCGGCGCGATGGGCTCGTCGCAGGCGGCGTCCTCGCCGGCAGCAACACGGGGAAGATGCAGACTGGCTGCGGCGACAAGCGAGCCGCGGAGAAAATCGCGCCTGGGAATACCCACCGCTGGCATAACCATCCCCCAATGCTGGGCTTCTTATCGTTGCCAATGGACCAGCCAATAACAGAAGCAAATGGTAGCACATCGAGCGTCCAGCATGATACAACTGAGCGCATGCACGAAAATCAGATGGGTCGTTTCCATTTAGAAATTTGCTTGCTGGAAACAATTGGACGAACCACACTCTAGGAAATGGCTCAGAAACCGCCCCGTAGCGCTCGCGCACAGAGCCGTGTGGCGCCGGTTAAGCATGAATATATTCTCCGCATTGTTTCCGGTGCGGAGTACCCAAAGGCTGAATGGATACCCCGCCCGGATCACGGTTCGGACTGTTAAGGAGAAGCCGCTGATGCTGACAAGCTGCACAAAACTCCTCTCCCTTCTGATCGCCGGACTGCTGTTTGCCGGCCCCGTGCGAGCCCAGCAGCCAAATGGGCTCGTAGCGTGGTGGAAGTTTGATGAGGGTCATGGAAACAAGGCTTACGACAGTGTCGGCGGGTACAGCGATACCATTCTGAACTACTTCGACTGGGCGAAGGGTGTCAATGGCGACGGGCTAGAGTTTGATGGGTTCACCACAGTTGTCGAACGCGCTGCAAAGGATGCTCCAAAGCTGCATGGAGGCTTTACGATCGATGCCTGGGTAGCCCTCCAGTCGTATCCGTGGAACTGGGTTGCCATTGTCGACCGGGATAAGGACCGCGAAGCCGGCTACTACTTCGGCATTGACGCGGAAGGGCGGTTGGGACTGCAACTGGAGGTGTGGGGCGTCTGGGAGGTCTGCCGTTCGCAGGTGCGTGTTCCACTCGACCGCTGGACTCACGTCACGGGGGTCTATGATCCGGAAAGCGGAATTCATCTTTATGTAGACGGAAAACCGGAGGGCAGCCTCCCGGTTACCGGCTACTTCACTCCGACTCAAGAGACTCCACTGTGGATTGGGCGGAACCTGCGCGATCTACCGCCCGTGGCGCTTGTGCGGCAAAGGGTGTCGTATCCGGCGAAGTACTCGCTCGATGGAATTCTGGACAACCTGCAAATTTACAATCGAAGCCTCTCTGCAAAGGAGATCGCGGCAGAATATAAACCGTCTGTGGCCACTGTTGCTCCGGCGCTGGCTCCCCGACGCTGGCCGCAGCTTCCCGATCAGGCTACCCACCTCAAGGCTGCCTATACAAGCTTGAAACTGTATCCGCAGTGGGATCGGTTATGGCGGACCGGTCCTTACTCTGATGTAGTAGTGAGTTTCGGCACGCTGCCGGTCCACTATGTCTTCTGGCGCGGCGCCAATTACGGCCCCAATATGGTCACCGGAAACGGAATCTGGATGAGCGACCAGAGCTTCGAAAGCCACACGAAGATTGGCACCGCTGAACATATGAACGATAAGCACGACATGCATGCGAGCATAACCATCATCGAGAACAGCCCGGCTCGCGTCGTGTTGCACTGGCGGTATGCTCTCGTGGATGTGCTCGGAAACTTTGCCGATGTAGACCCCTACACAGGCTGGGGAGACTGGGCTGACGAATACTTCTACATCTATCCTGACGGCGTTGCTGTGCGGCACGGTACGATTCATGGAACCAAATGGAAATACAGCTTTACTGAGCCGACTCTGCTGCTGGAGCCAGGGAAGAAGCCCGAAGACTTTATTTCCCTCCGGGCAGCAACCATCGCCAACAGCGCGGGAGACAGCCGTACGTATTCGTGGGCGCCCGTTTCTCCGATCTTTCCATTCCCTAATCAACCTCCGGATGCAAATATTGCGCTAATCAATCTCAAGTCCCATTACAAGCCGTTTTACATTTACCGGTCAGGCACGGTGCTTGGACCATATGGCTGGCCTCCCGAGTTGCGCCCGCTTTATTCACACTTCCCCGTGTGGGATCACTGGCCGGTGAACCAAATCCCGTCTGACGGACGCTTTGCCCTGTTTCCTGACCACTTCGGGAGCTCGGCCATCATGTCTCCTAACCCAAACGCCACATGGATCGATGGCCCCGGACCAACCAAGACCACATATTTTCTCTTCGGACTTACGGACCGAGGAGTCCGATATCTTGCGCGGTTGGATCGCTCTTGGCTGCATTCTCCCTTGATCCGGATTTCCGATGGCGACACCGTAACCTACCATCCGGGGCAGAAGGCCTATGTCATCCGCTTGACGCAGAAGCAGCAATCTGGAAAAGACAAGGTTGTTATGATAATCGAAGCCAGCAAAGACTCGCCGATGGTCAACCCGGCGTTCGTCATTTGCGACTGGGGAAGCTCCAGGCCACGCGTGCGGATCGACGGCGTCGTGCTGTCCGGAGACGAGTACCGTATAGGCTATCGATACACCCTGGAAGGAACCGACCTGATTCTGTGGCTGGACCGAACCTCCGAACAGCCGACAACTATCTCCGTTATCTCCCGACACCAGAAGCGGTCTCGTTGGTAGATCTCAGGCTTCGATGAGGCCGCGAGACCCGTTTGAATGTTGGATTTCACCCACAGATCCACCCAGGATCGCAGGTTTATGACCGGTTTCCGGCCATGTCAACTATCCGGTGAGCCGCCCTGCTCCGTGGAAACGACTGCTGTGCACTAAGAGAGATAACCGGCTCCGCTCTCCCACCAGGAAGCCATGGCTAGCAATACAGAGCATGGCGTGATGGTGCAGGTTCGACCTATCGGCTTCCGACCTTTTCGTTTGCCGCTGTCTCATTGGCTAGGGGAATATCCCGCTCCACAAGGTGCAAGAAGTTTCCTTCGGGATCCTGGAAGAAGTGAAGACGCAGGCCGGGCAATTCAATGGGGGCATCTGCAAACTGCACCCCTCGACCCTGCAGTTCGCTCCTTGCTGCATCGAGATCGTCCACAGAGAACGCAATATGCCGTAGCCCTGCATCCCTCACCCGAGGAGCGTCAGCGTGCGTTTCGGCATGCACAAACTCGAGGATGATGCCGTTCGCTGCCTGCAGATACAAGGTCGTTCCGGTATCCAGGATGATCATGAAGTTCAGTTGCATGGCGTACCACTCCGCCAGCTTGCGCGGTTCGAATGAGGCGATGGCGATGTGTTCGACTCCTTTAATCATTCTTGTCTCATCGGTTGTACACCGGCGTCGGCCCGCGTAAATTTTTCCAGACATCGGCGCACTCAAGTACTACTTCGGCGCTCAATGGTCCCTCCGCGCATGCTTTGAGGTTTTGTTGTAACTGGTCGAGTCGCGAAGCTCCCAGAATAACTCCATCCGTCACTGTGTGATGAAGCAGCCACGCAAAGGCCATGCTGGTCAGGGATCGCCCTGCGCGCAATGCCACTCTTGCGAGTGCCTCGATTGCCTGAAAGGTCTGTTCGTGCCAGTAACGGTCCTGATACATCGGGTTCCCATCGAAGCGGCAGCCCGTTGGGATCGAGGCCTGGCTGTGCTTTCCCGTCAGGAGCCCTGCGGCAAGCGGATTATAAGCAAGAATGCTTACATCGAACGCTTCCGCCATCGGCACAAATTCCTGCTCGATTCCTCTTGCCAGAAGGTTGTACATTGGCTGCGCAACAGCGGCCGGTCTGTAACCTCTTTGGCGCGCGAGATCGAGCATCTGCACTACCTGCCACGCAGCATAGTTTGACGTCGCGGGGTAACGGACCTTCCCTTGCTGCACCAGTAGTTCCATCGCTTCAAGTGTTTCCTCGATCGGTACGTCATAATCTGGCTGATGCAGAAAATACAGATCGAGATGATCCGTTCGCAGCCTGCGCAGCGTTTCCTCGATCGCACGCAAGATGGCTTTCTTTGAGAGTCCGCACTGATCAGCGTCTTCACCCATCCTGGCGCGAACTTTACTTGCCAGCACAACATCTTTTTGCCGACCGCACAGAGCGGCTCCCAGCATCTCCTCCGCTGCGCCCAACTGATACATATTTGCTGTATCGAAGAAGTTCACCCCTGCGTCCAGGCACACATCAACCATGCGCGTGGCCTCATCCTGGGTCACAGGCTTGCCAAAGGTCATGGTTCCGAAGCACAAACGCGAAACCCGTAGCTCCGTTTGCTTGAGTGTTCGATATTCCATTCCACCCTCATCACTTGTGCCGGCGCGTAACGGCCGTCCTTATCGGCTCCGGGCTCCTTCAGCCGCCAATCTCGCCTGTTGCAATATGGACTGTATTCCCAGTCGCAGACACGCAATGTCATTACCGCAGAAGAGGAGATCCACCTCTTGTTCCGCATAGAAGCCGAACTCCGCGGGCCCTGCGCCAACAGCGACTAGTTTCCCGCTACGCCTGGCTGCGGTAATAATCCGTTTTGCCGCTTCGAACACTTTTGGATGACTTAATTGGCCGGCCACCCCCAGACTTGCAGAAAGGTCCGACGGGCCAATAAAAATTTCGAATCCGGGGATTGCGCAGATTTCGTCGATTCGGCGGACAGCTTCGGCCGTCTCTATCTGGGCCATCAGACACAACTCCTCGTTTAGCCGCATTTGCTCACCGGCTATGTTGTCAACCAGCCCATAGTCCAAGGCGCGGGACACGCTGAAGAACCCGCGGCTGCCACTCGGCGGAAAGCGGGCACCCTCGATCAACTCGCTTGCCGCTTCCGGAGTCTCGATCATCGGCGCATCAATAATGTCAGGGCCGCACTCGGCCGCCTTCAAGACATTTTCCCGTCGGGTGTCCGCCACGCGAATCATGCTGAGCATGCCGGATCCCTTTGCCATCCGGCACAGGTCTGCCGCTTGGGTAAAACTGATAAAGCCGTGCTCCATCTCGATCCAGATCACCCCGAATCCGAGACGGGCGGCCATCTCGAGAAAAATCGGATCATAATAATAGACGGCGATCCCCAGCACCGGCGACGAAGCACTCTTTTCTACCGCTTTTTGCAGTCGATTCATATTTCGTCATTCCTCATCCCCTCAAATCCAGCCCCTTCTGCGTATACAAGATCGCTTTAATTTATGCCTGCTGTCCATGTATTGGTCCATCCATTGCAATGGTGAATTATAGGCGCGAATGCTCTCTTTGGTCAACGCAGCATCGGGGTCTTTTCGACCAAAGGTCGGCGCAGCAGATCAACCACCCCCTTGCCGAATTGCTGTACCATTATTTGCCGCCTGTTCGGGCTGACGATGTAGTATAGTAGATTTGTCGTTGGAGTTGCCTCTGAGTTTCTGGCCGTCTATCCCGTCTTATGAGATCCAGTGCATCGGCGTCCAATCAAAAACCGGACCCTCGCGTCACCGCCAAACTCATCGCCCGCATTAAAAGCATGATCGCCAGCGGTACGATTTCTCCTGGGGCGAAGTTCCCTCCGGAGCGCGACCTGGCCCGCGAGTTTGGTGTCAACCGCGCTTCCGTGCGCCAGGCTCTCAAGGTCCTCGAGATCATGGGAGTCTTATCACAGAGAGTCGGTGACGGTACCTATCTGAGCGACAGCGCCGAATCGATTCTGAACGAACCCATTGACTTCCTCGTGCTCCTCGATGATCTCTCCCATCACGAGCTCTTTGAAACTCGCCTGATCGTCGAGCCGGAACTTGCTGCTCGTGCTGCTGAGCGTGCCACGGCTGAGGATATCTCAGCCCTTCGTAACGCTATTTTGGCCATGGAGCGCAGCCGGACAACTCGCGAGCGCCTCGACGCCGACCTCGCTTTTCACGAAGCTGTTTTCCGAGCCAGCGGGAACCGGATCTGCCATTTGCTTTTCAAGGGAATTCATCGATCCCTCCTTACCAGCATGAGTCGTCTTTCTGACCGCGTTTCTCTGGATCAGCCTCTTATGTTCCATCGCAGAATATATGTCGCAATTCGCGAACATCACGCCGCAGAAGCTCGTCAGGCAATGCTTGAACACCTCATTGACGCGCGTTCACTGCTGGTTCATTCCGGGGCCGCGCAGCAAACTCCTGCCGTCGGTCTCGCCGGCAAAGTCTAATTGCGCACAGGCTCGATATCTACAGTCGGACATGGCTCTGAGCCGCAGCCAGATCACCAGCTTGCTGGAACCCCCTGAACTGACGGCTCCGTAGCCGGCACTCTGCCCCACCGCTTCCGCTCTCCGTTTAGGTTGAATCGAGGCGGCGCGTCTCCTCAGTCATCGACTACAAACCACGGATTTGCAAGCGCGGAACCTCTTATCCGTATCTTGCCGAACCTGCTTCGCTGCACAGGCTAAAACGGCCCTCTGGCGCCCAGAGCGAGCCCGGCCGAACTTACCAGTCCGATCTCGGCCATGCAATTGATGCGACATACCAGAACAACGTCAACTTAACTTCGTCGGGCTGACCCCGCTTGCCTTGTAAAACAAGAGGTTCGTCTATGATCGCACTTCTGTCCCAGTGCTGCTGCACATCTGAAGACAGCCCGTGTTTCCACAGCATCTCGAGGCGCAGATTGGCTTCTTCAGTGTGCTCCATAACTGGGACCAGCGTTTGCAGCACCAGCCTCACAGTTGGCAGCGAATTGTGCATATTTAGCTGCGATATCCGCGGTACGCGCATCACCTTCATGGATCACGGCGCGGTAATGAAAGGTAGCGGTCGTCCCCTTCCTGATGATGAAGTCCCCCGCGGTGCGCGGCAAGTGGTTCTCCGCTGCGTCCGGAAGCACGAAGATGTCTGTCGCCAAGCGGGCATCTTTGTGTGCATGCCACATCGGGGGATGTCGTGGATTGCGTGGATCATCAAAAACAGCGATTCCGTAAATCCGCCTACCAATCCTGCCTGACTCATCACACCATGCAGAAGGCTGCGCGCATTCATTGGATCCGCGGGAACTGGTGAAAGTCGGATCATGCGCGATCTCCGGGTCGGGGCGAATCGAAAACAGGCCATGATCCTTGTGGTTGGCGAAGTCCACGTCTCCGCTGACCGGCGAGAATCTGATTTCTAGGTCCACCGCGCGGGCACCGTCCGGATATGCCAGAAAGTGAACCGTCCTGGTTTCATGCAGCATAGGCCTTCCCGCCGCATCCTGCCAGATTAGCTCCTCCCGAAATCGGTCACGCCTGACGAAATCGAACTTCACGTGGAGCTGTTTCGGAGGAAACGGCTTTGCGCTGAACTTCCAATGATCAGCGCCGTTGACATCGCCGTGGCCAATCCACATTGAGCGCTGATACGGGTGCAGTGGCGGATGCTGAGCCTGATCGATGGTCACTGCTGTGCCGTCGCTTGCCAGTACTGGCCAAAAGAACGGTCGCACAAAAGGTAGCACGAAATTGTCAGCAAAGTGATAGGTCACGAAGAGCTTCCCTCCGATTTTCACATCGAGAGTGCTCTTGTGCCTGATGATTTTCACTCGCGGTGAGGCGCATGCAGCAGTCCCCCCTAAGCTGACCAGCAGCAGAATGAAAATGGTCAACCGTGTGGACGCCCAGCACCTTTTCATGCCAGCTCCTTTTTGCCGCTCATTGCATTTCCTTGTTGCGCCGGTGTCTCTGCACAACTGCTTCAGTGCAATCCCGTCCGTTGCCGGGCAGGAAAGCTGATTATCGTAGACGGTAGGCGGCTCTCGCCGTCTCATGACAGATGCTCTCCTGCTCAGCTGGTGAAAGCTCCGCGATCCAGGAACGGAAGGTCTCCGCCCATCTGCTGTAATCCGCAGCGAGCGTGAGCACCGGCCAATCGGAGCCAAACATGAGGCGCTTCGGACCGAAGGCGGAGAGGACGACGTCAAAGTACGGGCGCAGCTGGGCGGTGGTCCAGTTGTTCCAGTCGGCCTCGGTAGCCATGCCGGACACCTTGCAATACACACATTCGCGCTTTGCCAATTCCCTTATGTATTCGCGCCAGGGAGAAAGTGCACCTCCTCGGATCCTCGGTTTAGCAATATGATCCACGACGAAAACTTGGTTAGGATGACGGTCAACGAACTGGATAGTCTGCGGCAGGTGGCGCTCGAAGATGAGAATGTCATAGGCGAGACCCAGACGACTGAGCAGACTCACGCCGCGGTTGAAGTCGCCACGGAGCATGAAGAAGTCATTGGGCTCGTCGTGGAGCACGTGCCGGATGCCCTTCAGCTTCGGGCTCGCCGCAAAACGGTCGAGATGCGCAGTTGCATCGGGATCGCAGAGGGGGATCCATCCCACCACGCCGAGGATGAAGGGATGCCGAGCGGAGAGCTCCAGCAGCCAGTCCGTTTCGCCAGTAGTCTGGCGAGCCTGAACGGCGACCGTTCCTTCGACGCCGGACGCGGACATAGCCGCATTGAGCTCCGGAATGAGGAAATCGCGACGGAGGGAGGTCATCGCACCGGTCATCCACACATAGTCGTGCTCGTTGTATTTCCAGAGATGGTGGTGGGCGTCAATCAGCACGCTAGTAGTCCCATTCCCTGTTCAGCACAGGCTGAAGAATTTTGCGGACTTCGTCGACGAGGCCCATATCGCAGGGCTGCTCAAAATCCTCGACGTTACGGCGCACCGTCTCAGGGTTCGCCGTGCTGAAGAGCGTAGTGGGGATATCCGGACGCTGACTGGAGAACTGCAGGGCGAGGCGGCTGATGAAGACGCCGTGGGAACGGCAGAACACAGCGGCATCACGGAAGAGCTTCCGGACTTCGGGGCTGGCCGGGTGCCAGTCCGCCGGGCCACGATCCGTCAGGAGTCCGGAGGCGAAGGGCGAGCCATTGATGATACCGATCCCTTTCTGCTTTGCGGTGGGAAGCAGGTCGAGCAACTGGGTGTCATTCAGGCAGTAGTGGTTGTGCACCAGAGCGGCGTCAATGTCGAGGGAAGAGAAGATTCGCTTCCAGAGGTCCATGGGGTAAATGCCGAAACTGACACCGCCGATTCGCCCCTCGCGTCGGAGCTCTGCGACGGCTTCGTAACCTTCGGTGAGAGCCCACTCGGTGTGAGCGCGGCTCTGGTATTCGATGTCGTGAATATGGATGATATCGAAGTAGTCAGTGCCCAGACGAGCTGCGCTTTCCTCGAGAGAAGCGCGGATGCGAGCACGCGAGTAATCCAGCGTGTCGCTGCCATAACTCCCGGGATCGGTGTACTTGCCTACCTTCGTGGAGAGGAAGTATCGATGGCGAGGAATGCCGCGGAGCGCTTTTCCCAAGACTCTCTCGGAGCGGGTTCCCCCATAGGCGGGCGCGACATCGAAATAGTTGATGCCGAGGTCAAGCGCCGCGTGTACGGCGGCAATGGCATCCGATTCATCAACGGGATGGAAAACACCTCCGAGTGATGATGCGCCGAAGCTTAGCCGAGAGACGTTGAGTCCGGTCCTGCCAAGGAGATTGTATTCCATCGTGAGAGCACCAGCCTTTCAAGAAGCCCGCGGGCTGCGAGGCTTGATAATCGATCTTTTTGTTCAGGAGAGGGTCATGGAACTGCCAACAGCCAGCATTGCGATGGCCGCGATAAGAATGGCAAGACCGGAATAAAGAAAGCGCAGAGCTCGCGTCGGCGCACCGGTCCATTCCCGAGTCATGAATCCGAAAACGTTGGCCACGATAAGCGAGGAGGCGATATTGACGGCCCATCCTACCGACGTGCCCAGCTGGCCGAGGAAGTGGGCGCCCATGCCATAGGGAATTGTAGCCACGAACCAGATAACGCCCATGAGAATACCCATCCACCAGTCATGAGCGGCGTCGGGGCCGACATTCTTTCGCCAGGTGCCGCGCCGTATCTGAAGAATGCCGAACCAGAGCAACAACGACACAGCGGCTCCCCAGAAGACGGGCATCCAGCTGGTGAGAGTGGAAAACACAGGGCTGGCTCCCAACTTGACAGCTTCGTCGCCGAGGCGGCTGGTAAAGGCGAACCCAAGGTTCGCGCAGGAACTCAGTACTCCGGAGGCCGCGCAGACCAACAGAGCAAGCCCGAACCTGCGCGGCTGGCCGGACGATCCAGCCTCACGTTCGCGCAGCGCCCCAGCCTTGCCGCAGATAGCGACCCCGACGACGCAACCGGCAATGCCGGCCAGGATTACGAGTCCTCCTGGAGTAAGCAGTTCGGCGCGGGACTTAACCACGAAGGGCAGAATGGAGCCAACTGCAGTGTTGATGCCCATGATGATGGCGAAGCCTACCGACATGCCTGCCAGAGTCACACCGTATCCGAAAAGAATGGCGCCTATACCCCAGCCGAAGCCATAGGCTGCGCCAGTCCAGAGTGTTCCCGAGCCGGAGGTGCCGATCGCTTCGCGCCAATGGGGCAGAACCCAAGCAGCCATCAGGAGCGGGAGAACGATCATCATCACGAGTGTGGAAGGGATATAGATGTTCTCCAGCTCGAATTGGCGGCGCTTCTTAAGCGGTACAGCCAGCGCTCCACCCGCGATGGCCGCAACAAAGACTAGAGCAAACCCTAAAATGGGCCGGTGCATGCGAAACGGGCCCTCCTTACGGCTTCCAGCCGAGCGTGTCAGTTCGCCGCCTGGTTATGCGATTGTTGTTGAAAATTGGTTCAGCCATAATTACTCCAAGCGGATTCTAAAGACAAGCTCAAAGGGCCGTCAAGCCGTCAGGTTCGAGCCTTTCAGTTCGAGGAACCCCTTCAGTAGGCAGAAACGGCTGTACCGGCCTACTGTATGTCGGACACCCCTTCCAGGGTCGCTGTGGTGCGGAAAGGTGCCGGCCAAGCGAAAGATGAACGCATTCTGAAAAAACATGCCGCCGTCCTAGCGTGATAGCGGCTTCATGAACCAACCCGGCATTTGCAGCAAAATCCGACCTCCGCTGGTATCCATCGTGATATGGATATTGGCGTACCCCGTCTGCGCCACTTGATTCGAAGAGAGCTCTGATTACCTGCTGACTGACGGGCGTTTTCGCTTTGGCCGACGTCTTGGAATGGTCATCACCACTTGCGGCGAGGCATAGATTGCGGCGTCGGCCGATGATATTGGGTGCATAGGGCTCGAGGATCACTCTCGTGCCGTCAAGCCGCAGCACAACCCTGCCGTCCCGTTCCTGCGAACAAAACCTATTAAAATCGCCGGGGTCGAGAGATGTTGTCGTCGCCCGCTGCGGCATCAGCAGTGTTGCTGCACCTAGGCTACCTAGCATCTCTATGAACTGACGTCGATCCATTTCGGAGCCGCTCCAGATACACGATGACAGCGAGCATGCAGAGTCCTCATTACTCTCATATATCGACAAGGATCTCCGGATTTGGTCCTGCGGTGGCGCAGCATTCTCGGCTGCATCGTCACTATCCGCTTCCCGTGAGGCCCACGCTTTCGGAGCTGTCGATTCACGTTCGCTATGAGCTGCCATCACCATCATTGCGCGTCTGAGCTCGCTGGCTGACAATACATATTCAAAATGGCCTCTTCAGCTTGATCCGATAGACAAAGGCATCGTTGCAGGGTTTCACTCGGGGCGTCGTCAGAACAAGAGCTTCTTTCGTAAACTCCCACTTGATGGGTTCTTCGCTGCCGAGCATCCGAATGGACTCAATCTCCGACGGATACAGTCCAGCCCAGGTGTCGCCTTTTGGAACGAGGCTCGTGATCGACGTACTGTCTCCAGGCCAAGCCAGCACCGTTGCATAAAGGTACTCATCCCTGCAGCTAAAACGGATATCCTGAGGCGTGTAGTGGAGCGCATTATTCTCGTTGAAGGGGCCGTTCTTAGCCAGTTTTGTAGGACCCTCCGCGGCCACCAGCCAAGGGCTAGTGCCGTAAATCGCCTCGCCGTTAATGCGCAGCCAGTCGCCCATGGCCAGCAGCCGCTCCCTCGCCGGTTCCGGAATAGTGCCGTCCGGCTTCGGTCCTACGTTCAGTAACAGAAAGCCGTTCTTGCTGACTCTGTCGACCAGGCCAGTTACTAGCTCATTAACCGACTTAAAGCCAATATCCTTTACGTACCCCCATGCGCTGCCGGCGTCGATCGTTGTATCGGTGATCCACTCAGCGTAGGTCATCTCTAGCTCCTGACCAAGTTCCAGATCATTGATTCCAACGCCAGGCGTAAGGTTGTGGTTTTTGTAAGTAACTGTCACTTCCTTGCCCTCTACCGCCGCGCGGTTGAAGTAGTAATCAACAAAGGTCTCCTTGTACCATTGCTGGATCAGCCTCAAGCCAAAATCAAACCACACGACGTCCGGGCTGTAATGGTCCACAACCTCGATCAGCTTACCCTTCCATTCGTCAAGAAACTTCTTGTCGGGCAGCGCTCCTGGCTCGTGGATCTCGCCGTACAGACCCGAGTAACGTGGATTGCCTACGTCGTACCGCTTGTCCCAGGTGGGAAAATAAAACCAATGTGCCGCGTGATGGAATGCGGTCAAGAATTTAAGTCCGTGGCCTTTGATGGCCTTCTCCAACTCACCCATGACGTCGCGCTTCGGTCCCATCTTTGCGGCGTTCCATTCGGAGTATTTTGTGTTCCACATTGCAAAACCGTCATGATGTTCGGCCACCGGACCGGCAAAGCGGGCACCTGCGTTTCTGAATAGCTCCGCCCATTCGTCCGGATCAAAGCGGCTGCCTGTAAACATCGGGATGAAATCCTTGTAGCCAAACTTCTCGAGCGGCCCATAGGTGGCGATCTGATGCTTCGCATCGTCTGAATCTGGCTTGGTGTACATGTTGTGGGCATACCATGTCCCGTTTTTGCCGTAAGCCGGAACCGAGTAAATACCCCAGTGAGTATAGATTCCGAACTTGCCGTCACGCAGCCACTGAGGAACAGCGATGTTCCGGAGCGAGTTCCAAAACGGCTGGAACCGTCCGCCGTCGCCGGCGGAGCGGAAGGGGGTACGGTCTGAGGCCAATGCCAACGGGCTGACTAAGGAAGCTGTGGAAAGAGCGACGCCTCCCTTCAGGAGATCGCGTCTGTTGCAAGTGGCAGTCATCATTTTCCTCATAATTCAGCATGTTTGCTCTGCAGTGCATTTCGGAATGCCGCTGAGCGAATGGCATTCTGACGCATCAGATCCGTTTGCATTCGTGGCGGCCGACTCATCGCTCCGTTTCACTCGTCCCCGCGGGCAGTGTTTAAGAAGGCACGTCCCAAAGATCTAATTTCGCCGAATCTCCCTCTTTTCGAAGCACACTGTCCCTAATGTAGCAACGCAGATTGATCCAGCCATTGACAGAAGGTGAACACTAGCACCACCCGTTTTTTACTGTCAAGTGGTTTCTTGCATCTGAGCACCTCTGCTGAAGGTCGGTCAAGGTGCCTGTGTCGATGTGAAAAGGGAAACTGTTGACGCCGCAGCAATGGCCAAATACAATTCACAGCAATCATGGCTGAACCAATACGCCGGAGCTGGGCAAGGAAATGAAGCAGATTCTATTGGAAGCACCGGGAAGATTCGCCGAGCGGGAGGCAGAGGCTCCCGTTCAAGCCGCAGGGCATGCCTTGGTGCGTATCGAAAAGGTTGGTGTTTGCGGGAGCGACTTTCATGCCTTCGCGGGCCGGCATCCCATCTACACATACCCAAGAATTATCGGACATGAACTTTCTGGGGTCGTTGAACATGCGCCAGTCAATAGCAAGGGCGTAGAGAGGGGCGACCGATGTGCCATAGAGCCTTATCTGACCTGCGGTACCTGCCATGCCTGCAAGCGGGGCAAGAATAACTGCTGCGAACGTCTCCAAATCCTCGGAATTCACGTGGACGGGGGCATGCAGGAATATCTTTCGGTGCCCACTGAACTTCTGCACAAGTCCACCCGACTGACGCTCGACCAGCTGGCTCTGGTCGAGACACTGGGGATCGGAGCTCATGCCGTCGAGCGCAGTGAGCTGAAAGAAGGCGAAAGAGCGCTGATCGTAGGCGCTGGTCCGATCGGAATCGCCGTGGCTCAGTTTGCCGCTGAAGCTGGCGCCGATGTCCACATTGTCGAGAAGAGCGAGTGGCGCCGGGCTTTTGTGGAACGGATGGGCTATTCGTCCTCCGAGACAGCCGATGGCCGGGCGGCTGATGCAGTGTTCGACGCAACGGGCAGCGCAACAGCTATGGCCGAGAGTCTGTCACACGTCGTGCCAAGTGGGAAATTGATATTCGTAGGGCTGACAAGAGATCCTGTCTCGATTGACGATTCGCTTTTTCACCGAAAGGAAGTTACTCTTTTTGCCAGCCGCAACAGCTTCGGACTGTTTCCTCGCATCATTCGGCTAATCGAGGAAGGCAGAATCGATACTTCTCACTGGGTAACCGACCGGCTGGGGCTTTCGGATGTTGTATCGCAATTCAGCAGCCTTACGGAACGAAAGACACTGATTAAGGCGATTGTGGATGTGAATCATCCAGACTAGGACGTGTTCAGGCTAGTGACATCTGAAACTGGTAAATTGCCGGCATATCGAAATCACGCCTGAGCAGTACGAAGAGATCCGTGAAAGCCTGCCAGTGCACCGCGAAAGTGTACACCTGACCAATCTTCAGGTGCTGAACGCGATTCTTTATGTCGCCCTGCAGGGATGTACTCCCAGCAGGGATGTACTTAGAGAGAACTCCCACGGCGGTTTGCCAACGGAGGGCGAGGGATGTGCGTGACCCCAAGGCAGCACAGTGTCGTTGTAATCGGAGATTCTGGTGCAGTTCCACAGAATTATAAGGGGGAGTCTGGATGCGTTGTGAACGACTGGTTAATATTCTCTCGTGTGTCGTAGTGCTCCTGATGTGCGCGTTGGGAGTCGGTTTTTCCCGTGCCCAGGAGCGCGGTCTGATCGCGAAATGGTCGTTTCAACAGGATCAGGGAGGCACTGTGCTTGAAAACGTGCATGGTGCAAAGGGCGAAATAGATGGTTTCTACAAGTATGTCAAAGGCGTCACGGGCACTGCCCTGAGATTTGACGGCTATACCACGAGTGTGACGATTCAGGCGCCAGAAGCGCCGTCTGTTGGCACAGATGGTTTCACAGTAGATGCGTGGGTTGCCCTGAACACCTATCCGTGGAACTGGGTGCCGGTTGTCGATCAGGAACGGGAGGAGCAAGAGGGATTTTTATTCGGTATCGATGCATTTGGACACGTGGGGCTGCGTGCATCGATCGATGGTCAGTGGAAGACACTCACCTCGACGGAGGAATTGCCGTTGAAAAAGTGGGCGTACATCACAGGAAGCTACGAAGCCGATCACGGCTCGGGTGTGCTAAAGGTATACATCGACGGGCGGCTGGCAGGGCAGTTGCGGGTAGATGGAGAACTGACTCCAGCGGATACAAACATTCTGATTGGCCGGGTTCGCCGGGCGACCTTGCCCTTTCCAGAAGCAGCCATCCATCCGTATTACCCAATCTGGTACTCGCTGGATGGACTTCTGGATAGTGTAGAAGTGTTTAATCGGGCACTCAGCGCCGGCGAAATTGCTCATGCATATGCTGCCGTGCAGGTTCCGCCGAGAGAGGTGCTGCCGTGGCAGAAGATGCCCTCGGGGCCTCCCGGAGCCGGCCGCTTTGGCGCTTACTACACGACACTCCACTATCAGGATACCTGGGACCGAATGCGGCGCATTGGCCCGGACTCGGATGTGGTCGTGCGGTTCGACGAGTCGCCAATCCGTTTGGTCTTCTGGCAGGGCGCGAACTATATTCCGGCATGGGTAACCGAGAACGACAAGTGGTATACGGATGAGTTTCTGGAAACGTGGGGCAAAGGGTGCCCCCTCGGCGGAGACTGCGAACCGATGTCGGACAAACAGGAGCGGTACTCGCACGTAAGCATCCTCGAAAGCAATAACGCCCGTGTGGTTGTGCATTGGCGGTATGCACTGGCAGAGGTTGAGAAGTATAAGCTTGCCTGGCCGGATCCTTACACGGGCTGGGGCGATTGGGCAGATGAATACTGGACCGTCTACCCGGACGGGATAGCAGTGCGGAAACAAATCCTTCACTCTACGGAGATCAATAGACCACACGAGTGGCAGGAGACGATTGTACTCAACCAACCCAACAGCAGACCGGATGATGATATCAACTGGAATGCAATAACGCTCGAGAACATGCAGGGAGAGGTAAAGACCTATTCATGGCGACCAAAGGCAGCGGGAAGTTTTACCTTCCCAAATGGACCAGCAAGATTTACTGGTCCTGCAGATCCGAATATCCAACTCGTCAACCTGAAATCCGAGTGGAAGCCCTTTCAGATCGTATCGCCCGATGGCGCGACAGCAAATATCTATAACGGCGAGAGAACATACTTCAATTTCGAGTGCTGGAATCACTGGCCAGTAGCACAAATCTCCTCGAGCGGTCGACCGTGTGTCGCATCTGATCGCGCCTCTTCAAGCTCGCTTTCGCATCTGTACTGGAAGGACTATTCGATGGGGCCGAACACTGAGACGAAGATTCTGATGGATGGTCTAACAACGCAACCGATTGCAGGACTGATCCCGCTAGCAAAGTCGTGGCTCTCGCCTCCGAGAATGGAGGTTGTGGGCGACGGATATCAAAACGGTAGTTATGATCCCACGCAGCGCGCTTACACGGTGACGAGAGCAGAACCTGAGACGCCTGCCACACTGAAGCTGACCTTCAATGCATCTGCCGCTTCTCCGCTTTACGACCCTGCAATTGTGATCAAGAACTGGGGAGAAGGCGCGGCGCGGCTCGAAATCAATGGAAAGCCAGTGACCTGGGGCAGGAGCTATCGGGAGGGGTATGTTCGCAGGCTGCGAGGCACCGATCTGGTCGTGTGGATGCAAAGGCAATCGACCGCAGCGTTCCATGTTGAAGTGGTGCCAACCGCTCCCTGAACAGAAGGAAACGAGCAGTCGTTCGCAGGCTAAAAGCCAGATGGGGGAAGATCACTCATGCTCAAAGGCATTCATATATGTCAGGCGCTATCGTTGTCGGAGGGTGCTTCCGCGAATATGCTGAAGATGGGACGGGGTTGTCAGGTGCGATTAGAGTTTGCGTGCCACAGACGGCCAGGGAACTTCATGGAGCTCCGGACTTGCAGAACATCGAGGAATGTGCCGAGGTCAGCTCTGTGTCGGGGGAACGGACGAGCGGAGGGACAGCCTGCGGTTGCGGTAATTGACACCCGGATTCGCACTCAGCAAGGAGGTTTGCTTGCCGACGGAATCTATAAGAAGCACTTTGTGTTGGCGAGCCAGGCTTGGGACTGGACGGCGGGGAGGCTGGTCCAATGACATCGGGCAGAAGGCGGGGACCCTGCAACAGGTACACGCCATGGTGGAGAATGTACTGGGAGCCGTGCGGTCCGGCTGCGGTTGGCGGTGATCACCTACAACGTTCTGATGGCGCGAAGGGTCTGGCCTCGCCAGCGGACCTGCTGCTGGCACGGCCCGAGGGATTGTAGTTTTTGATCTTCAAGCAGCGGGCGCCTAGTTTGACATGCGCATCAGCTCGTCCTGCGACGACAACTCTGGAAGTACGGATTGCCAACGGAAAGACGGCACTGCAAGCCTTGCCTCTAGCTATCTGAGATGAGCTCGCGGCTATCCACGAATCTGCAGGCCCGTATTTTGATGTTTAGAGAACCACTGTCCAAGAAAGCAGGCCCGATACCATCACTCGAGCGCAGCTCGCAACGAAATCGTGGCAAGCGCCGCCGCAACAATACCCTGAGCTGGTTTCGCTTTCACAAACCCCGAACTACAGCCCTCTCGCCGCCAATTCTTATCAACGGATTGGGGCAGTACTGCCCATTGACGATCGTTCCCAGCCCTTGCTATAAATGGCTGAACCTTTGACGAGCGCTGCCGAGGAGGGATTAGCAGAGCATGGACAGGCGTGACTTTCTCAAGCTGACCGGCAGCACCGCGATGGTAGGAATTGTTCCTGAATCTTCGAGCTTGCTTGCGGAGACATACCTCGAAGAGCACGTATCGGATGCGAACTCATTTTATGTATCGCCCAGGGGCGATGATCGGAACCCGGGAACGGAATCTCGTCCCTTTGCCAGTCTTCATCGCGCGCAGGAAGCAGTTCGCCGCATCGCGCGCCAGCGGCCCGTTTCCGTATGGCTTCGCGAAGGTACTCATTACCTCACGGCCCCTCTTACGCTCACCCCTTCCGACTCTGGATCTCCGGAGAGTCCAATAACGTACGCCGCCTACCCGGGAGAGTCTGTCCTTCTCAGCGGCGGGCGCCGGCTTACCTGCACTTGGACACCGTACCGCAACGGGATCATGAAAAGCCCTGTGCCCAAGGATATCTACTTTACGCAGCTTTTTGTGAACGGCAAGAGGCAAATCCGCGCCCGGTATCCGAACTACGACCCCAGTGTTCCTGGAAAGTCCGGCTATGTACAGGCTGCAGGGTCGATTCCAGACAGCGTCACGGATCCTTATGTACGCCCCAATGCCGATATGACCTTTTCTGGCGAGGCCCCGCGGGGCGTCGAGTACAACCCCGCCACATTCACCAACCGTCAATGGGCCAACCCGCAAGACGGCGAGATCCACATATTCCAAAACGCTTATTGGGGCAACCTGATGTGGCGCCTCAAAGGGGTGGACCGGGACCGGCACTTTCTTTGGTTTAGGGAGGGGGGACAGCAGCTAGGCGCCAAATGGAGTTCCAACCCTGCTTCCGTGGGTCCTGACTCCCGCTTCTTCGTGGAAAACATCTTTGAGGAGTTGGATGCTCCGGGAGAGTGGTTCCTTGACAAGACGTCCAGTATTCTCTACTACTACCCTTCCCCTGGCATAAGTCTGCATGATGCGCGCATTGAAGTCCCGGAACATGAATATGTCATCCATTTCGCCGGTAGCCAATCCAATCCCATCGAGAACATCACGTTTAGGGGCATGCGCATCAGCCATACGCTAACGTCCTACATGAGCCGATACGACGTTCCATCTTTGAGTGACTGGTCCATTCATCGGGGCGGCGCGGTATTCGCGGAGGGCACGTGTAATTGTTCCATTCTTAACTGCTGGTTCGATGCCGTTGGCGGTAATGCAGTTTTCGTGAATAATTTCAACAGGGGCTTTTCGGTCAGCGGATGCAAATTCACTGAGGCCGGCGACAGCGCTATCGCTTTTGTCGGGGATATCGAACAGACCACCGGAACCCAGCGCGCCTTCCCCTTTGAATGCACGGCTCACAATAACCTGATCCACGACTGCGGCTTCTATGGTAAGCAGATTGCAGGTGTCTATATATCACGCGCTAAAAGGATCACTGCCAGCCACAACCTCATTTACAACATGCCTCGTGCCGCGATCTGCTTGGGTGACGGAACATGGGGCGGCCACGTGATTGAATTCAATGAGACCCATGACACCGTACTTGAGACTGCCGACCACGGCCCGTTCAACGCCTGGGGACGTGATCGCGCTTGGTGCCTCGCTCAGTCTCACGGACCTTACACCGACGACCGTAGCATCGACGCATGGGATGTGCTGGTCGACGCCATGGAACCGGTCATAGTACGCAACAACCTCTTCGTCAATCGAACCAGCAGGCCGGGATGGGGGCTCAATCTCGACGACGGAGCTTCCAACTACAAGATCTACAACAACATCTCCATCGGCGTCTCCTTCAAATGGAGGGAAGGAGCCTATCGCGAAGTCTACAACAACATCTGGTACCAATCCCGGGTTGCGCCCGCCTTCCACGTGGGAAATAACTATAACCACGATCGCTATTACAACAACATCACAGTGCTGCAAGGCGCCGCTACAGAGTTCCCTGAGGGATGGCCATGGTGGCCACAGATGTTTCACTCAGTGATAGCGCCGCCCGCCGACGGTCCTTGGTTTGACGAGGTGGATCGCAATCTCTTCTACGTTCAGGGCGGCGAGTTTCAGGCTGTCGTCGACCAGTTCCGCAGTCAAGACGGGCGGCGCAATCCCAGGCGTTACAACCTTGTTGAGTGGCAAGCGTTGGGCTGGGATCGTCACTCGGTCTTTGCTGACCCGCTCTTCGTGGATCCGGAACATCGCGATTTCCGGGTTAAGCCCGACTCGCCGGCGCTGCGCCTCGGCTTTACCAATTTTGAGATGGCGAAATGGGGTCTTACTGAAGACTTCCCAGTGCAGTGGAAGCCAGAAGATATCCATCGCTCGACAGGAGAGGATAAACGGTCATGAGACGGATTGGAATGATGATTGGCATCAGGCCCGACCGCATAGTCGCGTATGAGACTCTCCACGCTGCGTCGAACCCCGGCGTGAGAGATTTGTTGAGCAAATACAACATTCATAATTTCTCCATCTATCTGCAAGAGCTCGACGACAACAAGTTTTACTTGTTTGGTTACTACGAATACACCGGCAATGACTACGAGGCCGACATGGAGCGCCTGAACGCTGAACCACGAAATCAGGAATGGTTAGGCACAACCGCGCCTATGCAGATACCGATCCTTGACTCAGTAGCCTGGACGACAATGCGTGAGGTCTATCACAATCCCTAGCTCTCCAGGCTGTCCGGCAGCAACCATGATCGCCGGTCATCGGCAACCACTCAGAACTGGTGCTACGGTCGCTTTGCATGGAGGGAGATGGAGCGCGCACCAACACCGATTAGAGATGCCTCGAACACTCTTCTCAACACGATTGCAGCGAGCCCCGCTCTGGCTCATAGCCGCGCTGCTATTCACGATGGCGAGCTGGTTGAGCACCCTAGGCCAGACCGTTCCGCAAATGCTAGACGGCATTGTCCGGTCTTCGCACCTTGCGGACGCCAGAGAAGCCTATCTCCCAATTATTTGGCCTATCAGTCACGCGGCAAACCTGCTTGCCCTACCGGATGGTGATCTTCTATGCTTTTGGTTTACTGGCACTGAAGAGGGCTCCTCGGGCGTATCCATTGCAATGTCCCTGTTAGCTCACGGTTCAGCGCGATGGACGCGTCCCGTTATCCTTGCGCGTAACCCCGGCCGATCCGATCAAAATCCTGTACCGTTCAGATCGCCCGATGGGCTACTTTGGTTGTTCTATACCTCACAAGAGGCCGGTAAGGGGCAGACAACGGCCGTAGTCTACAAGCTGACCTCCAGTGATCAGGGACACACATGGACCGCTCCAGCCATCTTGTTTTCGCAGCCCGGCACCTTCATTCGTCAACATCTCGTCGTGTTTCATGAGAAATGGCTCTTCCCCACCTACCACTCCGCAAGCCCCGGTATTATCAAGAACGCGCAAAATGATGTCTCCATTGTCAGGATTTCGGATGATGACGGAAAGAGGTGGAACGCATGTGAGGTACCGGATTCCGACGGGCTCGTACAGATGGATATCGTTCCGCTTTCCACAGGCCAACTGATCGCCTTCTTCCGAAGCCGCTACGCTGACTGGATATATAGAAGTCACTCGACGGACGGCTGTCATTGGAGCTCTCCCCTCCCCACGCAGCTCCCCAACAACAACGCGTCCATTCAGCTCGTGCGGCTTAGGGATGGTCATTTGGTACTGGCATTTAACAATATCCAGGCTTCTCCAAAACGCACCTCGCCCTGCGTGGCTGCTCGCAACATCCTTTCCATCGCTTTGTCTACCGATGGCGGTAATACTTGGCCATGGGTTCGCGATGTCGAGGCGCCCCGTCAGCCATCCCTGAGCGATTCGGGCGACGACTCCGAATATTCCTACCCTTCGGTCGCCCAGACACCAGACGGAACCATCCAGATGGCTTTCACCTTCCAGCGCCAAACCATTAAATATTTGAGTTTCCACGAGGATTGGATAAAGCACGGAGCAACCGCAGGGTTATACAAGCCACCGCGTGATAGCACGTCAGGTAGATCGTCGGCGATGGCTCCTGGCCGGACGCGGCGGTGAACATCCTTCACTCCAACCACGGAAATGCACTTCAGATCGAACGACATGTCCGACATGGCAATGTGAAGGTTAATGAGAAAGCGTGGCAGAATGGATTCATCCCTGGGAGTGATCGCTGTAATCATCGCCGACGACCTGACCGGTGCCTGCGATGCAGGAGTGCACTTTGCCATGCGGGGCTTGCGGGCGCAAGTCTTAATTGGTCCTGACGTTGATGCTACATGGCAGGCGCAGGTGATCTCTTGGAATACTTATACCCGTTGCAGCGAGGCATCTTCTCTGGCTGCAAGGCTAGAACTTGCAGTGAAGCTGGCGCGTGACTCGAGACCTACGCTTCTCATGAAAAAGATCGACTCCACCCTGCGTGGCCCGATAGGGTTGGAGATCGCATGGATTCTGGAAAAGCTCGAATTGCCGCTGGCTATCGTTGCACCCGCGTCGCCACAAGCGGGACGCCTAGTGCGGGAGGGACGTGTTCTGCTACGCGGCAGCAACTTCGCGATGGATGTTGCAGCCTGTTTGCCACGGCTGAAATGCGCTCATGTATCACGTGATGAAATCGGATTGCTGGGAGACCTCATCGAGGAAGAGATGCGGCGCGGCACAAAGGCGCTGATTGTAGACGCGGAGGACGATGTGGATTTGTCACGCCTCGCGTGCCTGCGACGGCAGGTGCCAAAGGTGTTGTGGACTGGTTCAGGCGGCTTGGCCCGCGCACTGGCTATGGAACTGGCCGGCGATCTCCGGCGAGTTACGCCGCGGGCGGCTGGCGGTCCTGTGCTGATTTGTGTTGGTTCGGATCATAGCGTGACGGCGGCGCAATTGCGACATCTGGAGCAGCAGGTTGAAGTGGCGCGAGTATTCGCGGACCAAAACGGTTATGCGACTGCGAAGGCCGCACTTGCGCGCGGAGTGGACGTGGTGCTGGAATTTCCTCGCGCGACGATTGAAGCAGTGCCGGATGGAGAACTCGCAGACAAAGTTGGAGTGCTGCACTGCGGCAGCCTGGTCGCGACGGGTGGCGACACAGCCCTGTTTGTGCTGCGCAGCATGCAGGCCCACTCCATCACACTAGGTGCCGAAATCGAGCCTGGGATTCCCTGGGGAAGAATTAAAGGTGGAGCGGCTGACGGCAAACTGCTTGTGACCAAATCTGGCGGCTTTGGCGGCAGCGGCGCGTTGGTAGCATGCGTTGATTTTCTGGATCCGTTCGCCGCACGCGGAAAGAAAGCAAACCATGGTGAATGAGAGCAAGTTGAAGCTGGCCATAACGATTGGAGATCCAGCCGGTGTGGGACCAGAAGTTGTGCTCAAGGCAATGCGCGAGCGGGAGATTCGCGCGCTGGCCGAATGGAAGATTGTTGGCGATCGTAACGCGTTGCAGCGTACGGCAGAAAGCTGCTCACTCGGGGATCTGCTATCGGATGCATCCTTCGCCAAGGAGGTGGAGATCGTCGATCCGCATTTACTGGATGGTGTGACCTTGACGTCGGGCGCTATGAAGGCTGAGTATGGCGCGGCGGCCTTGGAGTATGTGCGTATTGCCACGGAGATGTGTCTGCATGGCGAGACCCACGGCATGGTAACGGCGCCGTTAAACAAGGAAGCAGTGACGCTCTCGGGTGTTCATTTTTCGGGGCACACAGAATACATTGCTCAGCTGTGTGGCGCGAAGGAGCCACGCATGCTGCTTTCGAGCGAGCGGCTTTCGGTCATACATGTCAGCACGCACATTGCGTTGCGAGAGGCTGTGAATTTGAAGCAGGAACGCATCTTATCTACCATCGAGCTGGGCGACGAGGCAATGCGTTTTTTGGGCAAGCAGCATCCTCGAATTGCGGTCTGCGGGCTGAATCCCCATGCAGGCGAACACGGGCTGTTCGGTAAAGAAGACGAAGAGGTGATTGCTCCGGCGATTGCCGAAGCACAGCGGCGAGGCATTGCGTGCGAAGGACCGGCAGCTCCGGACACCGTGTTTCTGAAAGGTGCGCGCGGCGCATATGACCTCATTGTGGCTATGTATCACGATCAGGGCCATATTCCAATGAAACTGCTCGACTTTGAGCGCACGGTGAATATTTCCCTTGGAATTCCGATTGTGCGGACCTCCGTCGATCATGGCACAGCGTTTGACATTGCAGGGCGCAATTGTGCCGATGCGCGGAACATAATTGCGGCATTGCGCACGTGTGCAAAGATGGCTGCGGCCAAGCTCGCTCTGCAGATGGCATCTTTCCCCGAGAGGAAGTGAAGAAGGATGTCAGAGGCTCACGCAATAGAACTGGCGGTGGTCGCCGTTTATATGATCGTGCTGGTGTTCACCGGGCTTTTCTTTACACGACGCCAGACTTCGACAGACATGTATTTTATTGCGAGGCGGTCGATTCCGGGTTGGGCAATGGGCCTTTCGATGTTTGCGACTATCATCACCGCGGTGACAGTGGTTGCGTATCCGGGTGCGGCATATGCGGAAGACTGGCACCTGCTGGTACCGGGATTCATGGTGATTGGCGTACTCGCGCTCGTCGGTTTCATTGTCATTCCGTTTTTCCGGCGCGTTGTCGGAATGAGCGCATACGAATATTTCGGCAAGCGCTTCGGACCCGGCGTCAGGCTCTATGCTTCCTTCACGTTTGCCGTCGGGCATTTTTCAAAAATGGCCGTAGTGCAGTATCTGCTTGCACTGACGATTGGCAGCATGATGGGTTGGAAGATGCTACCAATCATTGCTGTCGAGGGAACGGCAACGATCGTGTACACACTTCTGGGTGGAATAGAAGCAGTGGTATGGACCGACGTGCTTCAATCCGGAGTGCTTTGGTTGGGATTACTAGTGACCCTTGGCTTTCTGCTGTTTATGCCATCAAGCCATCCGTATGAGCTATTTGCCCTGGCTGCCCGCGAACATAAATTCAGCCTTGGGGCCACGGCCTGGTCACTGACGAAACCGGGCATTTTGGTGCTGTCGCTGTATGGCTTCTTCTTTTATTTGCAGAAATACACGGCTGATCAGACGCTAGTCCAGCGATATCTAATAGCGCGAACCGACTGTCAGGCGCTGCGCGGTGTGGTGTTGGGCGCTCTGCTCTGTGTGCCGGTGTGGGGGCTGTTCATGCTGTTGGGCACATTGCTGTGGAGCTACTATCATCTGTCACCGGCAAAATTTCCGGCATACATTCATCGACCGGCACAGATCTTTCCGTACTTTCTTTCCACTCACTTTCCTCCTGTGCTGGTGGGTCTCATTCTTGCATCGCTCGTAGGTGCGGCCATGGCTTCGATGTCGTCCGATCTGAACTGCATTTCCGTGGTTGGAGTGGAGGATTTTTACCGCCGCGTCCGGCCACAGGCCAATGACCGCGAATTTTTGCGGGCTGCGCGCGTGCTGGTTGCCATCTTCGGCGTGTTGACGATGAGTTTTGCCGTTATGCTGATTCACTCGCGCGGGACCGTGCTTTCAATCTACTATGCAATTACCGGCATTGTGGCTGGCGGACTGGCTGGGCTGTTTATGCTCGCTTTTTTGAGCCGGAGAGCGCATCGATATGGTGTGTGGAGTGGGATTGTCGTGAGTGTGCTCTTCACCGTCTGGGCAACGCTAACTGCGCGTGGTGGGGAATTTCTCAATTTGGGCCGGTGGAACTATACGTGGCATCCGTACCTGATCGGTGTGGTGGGAAACATTCTGCTTTTTGCAATGGGCTACCTAGCCAGTTGGATCTGGCAAACGCGTGAAGCGCCAAGAGGAGACCTGACCATGTGGTCATGGCTTGATCGAATGAAGCTAGACCGCGAGATTGGCAAAGAAACGAGGGTAGGATGAACCGTAAGAATGTTCGGCTGCACTACCTCATGCACGGAGCTGGATAATCTAATCCGGTATCGGTCGATCTGGTTTCTCTCCTCTGGATCTTTCCTGCTGTCACACTCGTCCCGGTGTGCGGCAAGTGCGCCGGAGAGGTCGTCGACCCATTGGGCGCAATGCGGTCACAGGCTAGCCGAAGATGATAGTGGCTACCATTATGATCTAGATTTCCGTATGGATGTTCAGGGGAAGACAGGATCCTGCTCGGCGAGCCTCGATACTCGCTCGAGTGAAAGTAAAGCAGCTCGCATAAAGCCCAAGGTATAAGCCATCCCCGCATGCCAGGGTGCGCTGCAAGTCATCTGCGGACTGTGGTCGGGAATTAGCACGCCTTCAAACCGGTTCCTCTGAAGGATGGCCAAAACGCGCAGCATGTCCACATCGCCGTCGTCGATAAATGTCTCATGATAGTACGGCACCTTACCATGTACATTGCGAAAGTGTACGTAAGCAATGCGCCCTTGTGCGCTGTATCGATCCACGGTCTCGTAGAGATTGCCCTCAGTCATTTCGGCCAGGGTACCCAAGCAGAATTCAAGTGTATTGCTCGGACTAGGCGAAGTGTCGATCAACCGCTGGTACATTGCCTGCTGATAGACCAGCCGCGGCTGCCGCCGCATTGTTGCTGTAGGCGGATCGTCGGGATGTGCGGCTAGGCGCACGCCTGCCTGCTCGGCCACTGGCAACACTTCCTCCAAGAAACGTTGCAGCCGTCCCCACAGTTCTTCATGCGAAATTGACGGTAGCGTTCCAGCCGGGGCGCCGGGATCGTAAATCATGTTCCAGACGGCGCCGTTCGGGATGGGCGTGTCCTCCTGGCCATCCATGCCCACAGACTCTGCGCCTCCCCGAGCGAAGGGCCCGCGTACTCGCCCACAGACTCCAGCAATTGAAAAGTTGTAACCTAAAGTGCTGATTCCCGCTTCGCCCATGTTGCGTACGATTGTCATTACATTCTGAATATGTCGAGCCCGTTTGGGACCGTCGAGTAGGATGTCATACCAGTGAGCCGGATCGAGGTTCTCGATGGCCTCCAGCTTCAGTCCTGCGGCCTCGATCCGCTTGCGGAGTGCAATCAGCTCTCCGGTCTTCCACAACTGATCCGGATCGCCAGCCAACCCCCAGGGCTTTGCCCTGCCGCCTGTGGGCTGGTTATTCCGTGGATTGGCTTTACCGTGCTTAAAGTAGTCCACCAGATGAACCACCACGTGCGTGCACCCAGCCTGGACAGCAAAAGCAAAGGTGTCATCGTTCAGCATGTGCCGATAAATACCAAGGCCAAGCTTCATAGAAGTACCCCCAGAATCTGTCTGATGAATGCTGAAATCCTCGAACACCCTGGTCGGCGCCTGCAATCTAGGCGGATCCCAGCTCTATTAGGGAAGACCCAATGTAATATATAAGACAGCTTCTAGCCGATCTGGGAATACTAATGCCTAGATCGGCGCTGATTATCTGGCTGGTTATCTTCTTTGCTAGTGGTCAACAAAGACAATGATGGTATCTACAGCTGCTTTCGGTGAGTTAGGCCTCCCAGCCGGGGGGAACTGGATCGCGATCTCCCGATATTCCGTATTCTCTTCGAAGACTCTTAGCGAACTCTCGATGGCTACATTTAAAGTTCATGCTGGACGAGCTTTGTATGATCTCCAATAAGACATCTGCAATCGCCACGTCAAGATATCCTACATGATGCCATGTCGTGCAAATGCAGATTTAGCAGTTACTCCAGCCTCCAAATCCTTCTTGACGAGCTCCTCGCCGCGAACTTTCTCAAACGCCTTGAGAAATACCTCTTTCTCCACTTCCGCTGGAATAACACAAACGCCGTCAATATCTCCAAATACAATATCGCCGGATCGTATACGAACTCCGCCGATCTCAATTGGGGCACGGAAGTCATAGACTTTACAGCGCGGCGCAGAGTCCTGTCCGTACGAGCCGAAGCCGAAGGCAGGGAGTTCCATGCGCAGTAGAGCCTTTGTATCGCGGATATATCCATTCACAAGCGCGCCACGGGCACCAAGGTACTTTGCCCGAGTGGCCATAAGCTCACCCCACATGGCGTTGCGAGGCGAAGCGCCAGTGCAAACATAAACCTCATTCGGTTTGAGATCGTCAAGCGCCTCCATCATGAGGCCGAATGGCTTCTCCATGAGTCTGTTGGCGGAGTTGGAGACCCTTTCCTGAAAGACTTCACCGGAGAGTACGGGCATAGCCCGCCCGACGAGAACCATCTTTTGATCCAAAGGTTTGATTTCTGGAGGGAGAAATTGGTGGAACATGTATAGCTTATCCATGATATCCCCGACGACGCATGTAAATAGCTCTCTCTCGGCCAGCGCAAAAAGCTCGCCGTCTGACCCCCAGATATCGTCGGTTGTCAAGATACCCACAAACGCTCCGCCATTATTACCTCCATTGTCGGCGTTCCGTGCGGCTCAGGCTCCGTCGCAGCTCCACCGTTGAGTTGCTTCCAGCTGGGTTTATAGTTACACCGCGAAATGTCCAGCCGCGTTATGTCGTCTAGGGGTCCTTCAATCGGTCGTCGTCGGCCTCGTGAGGTCTGCCCACTGGGCAACGTAACTGTCTCGTTCTCTACTGATGGAGGCATACTTGACCAGCCAGAGGAACTCGCGTTCCTTCATAGTATGATGCTCATTGTAGCGACCACGGGCTTGATCATATAGTGAGGCGGCGTCAAGGGGTTCTGCTTCCGACACAATCCATGTTGAAGCTCGCTCTCAACGTGCTTCTTGACTCTTGAGAGACCTACCCGACAATTGAGGTCCCGCAGCAGAATGTAGAAGCCCCCACGCCCCGCATAAGCTTGCTTGCCGTCCGGGCCTAAACACATGGTGCCGCACACAGAGCCCCAACAATACGCGTCACACTAGCCGCCTCGGCCCGGGGATTGCACAGATCCCCGGCAATACAATTAGAGCAGCTCCCCCTCCGCCGGGAAGGGTTAGACCCTACCATAACAGCTTTACGGCAACCTCTAGATTGCGGGGCGAATTTGCCCCGTTGAGCTTACTGTAGGTGCCGAAGGTTGGATCCGTGGGACCTGTGTCGAATTCAGAAGGAACAGTGCCGAACTCCGGGTGGTTAAGTACATTAAATGCGTCGACGCGAAGCTGTAATTTGACATTCTCCCAAATGGGAAAGAACTTCGACAAATTGGTGTCAAACAACTGGGTGGGCCTCGTACGGATACCAGTGTAAGTTATGTTTGGTGTTTCCCCGTATTGAGGTATCAGTGTGAAATTGAATTGACTGCAATTTCCCGAATAGATATAGCCCTGGACAGGCTGCAGAGACCACGCCCCGTTTGTCCCCTGGACCCATTGGTTGGTGCAAGGTGAGAAAGCACGAGTGTATATGGGGTCTTCATTCTTCAGCGGAACGTTGGCGTATGAATGCATGTACACGCCGTTAATACCCACGGGCATGCCGCTGATGAAGCTATAATCACTGCCGATCTCCCAGCCCCCGATGACGCCGTCCACAATTCGATTGGTATTTCCCAGGAACGTGTGTCCTCGTCCAACCGGTAGGTTATAGACCCCAAACAAAGACACTTTATGGGTCATATCTAGAGAGTCAAGGATTCTCTGACGGGTGTTATATCTTTGATCTGCCCACGCGCCCGCGTCCATGGTCTTCTGCCAAGTCCAGCCAGCGTGTAGAGTTAGGGCGTTACTCCATCTGTGATCTAGCGTCGTCTGAAGGGAGTTGTACCAGGATCTACCATTGTTGACGACTTCATAGATGTCACCAAATGCAGGGAACGGCCGAGTCAGTTGCCCATAGGAAATTGTTGGCGCCGTGTTTGAAAAAGCACCAGCATTATTGAAAGCGCTTATGTCATAGAATGGGTTTGGAACTAAGTCGTTATTGCAGATCGACGGGTCGCCACCGGACTGCAGATCGCACTGGCTTTGCCATGCTGGGCTTATTTGATTGATGTCTGTTCCGATGGTGTAGCTGGTGTTTATGGTGTTCACCGGAGATAGGTTGTAGGTACGACTCCCAACATAACTGACCCCCCATACATCATGACTAGTGAGCTGTTGCTGAAATCCAAAAGAATAGCCCCAGTAGCTTTGCTCTTTGTAGCTTGGGTCATAAAAGCCGGGAAAAGTTCCACCCTGGCCCAGTGCCGTCAACAGCCCAGCTGACGAACCAGTAATCGGAGTCACACCCTGCGGAAACGGATTGCCTATATTGGCATAGGGGTTGGGTGTTTGGCCATTGTTTAAGCTCGCGATATAGGTGGTATTTGCCGAGAATCCTGTTAGACCGTCCTGGACAAGGCTGGAATAGGTGAGCAGCGGACCCAGTAACATTTCCTCGAAGCCGCCACGTATCACGAACTTGGGAGTAATAGCATAGGCAACACCGACCCGAGGCTGGAAACCCCACTTGTTCATCTTGATCGATGACCGCGGGTTTCCGTTGACGCCACCGAACGTGAAGCCACCTAGAAGCGCCTTGCCTCCCGGAAGCAAAGCGTGGTTGACCTGCGAATTCACCGGATTAATCGTTGTCGTGTCAAAGGCATAATTCATTGCGTTGTGACGCTCCGTCGGCCCAGGGGACAAATCATACCGCAGGCCCACGGTGAGAGTCAGCTTCGGTGTTACCTTCCAATCGTCCTGTATAAACGGGGCGAAATAATACGCCGAATATGTACGATTGACCACTATGTTCGCATTTCCGCTATCTTGATATCCTAGCAGGAACGAGGCAAGATCAAAGCCTTGGTAAGCCAGGCCGCTGTTTTGATAGTTTTGCTGAGTCCATCCGTTACCCACGTTAAAGCTCGGCGCATTATACCCCTGACCTCCGGGTACTCCAAGATAGCCTTCTTGCCGATAACGCATATCGAGGCCGGCATCGATCGTGTGCTTGCCTCGCACCCAAGTCACCTCCGGAAAGAAATTGAACATGGTGCCACTTAGCCAGTTGGGAGGGAGCGAGGCGCCGAGGCTGGTAAAGCCGTCAGATGTAAAATTGAAGTTTGGGAATAACGTGCCGAAATTACCAAGCTGCGAAACCAACGCTGGCGTCCAGCCCCCCCCGAAGGTAGCCGGATCGAAATTTGATCGCGTATAATGTTGATATGTAACGGCATAGCCTCCACTCATCTTGACATCAAGGATAAGGTTGGGGCTGAAGGTGTGAAGCCAATCGGGCTCGATGGACCAGCCCCGGCTGCTTCCGCCTTCCCCGGTTCCGGCTGGCCCTGGAAAAAAACTGCCGCCAAAGAGATTGGCGAAGCTATTGCTATTTGTCGTCAAGGTGCCACGTAGGCTGGCGCGATCAGAATTAGTAACGTTCTCTGTGAACTTACCCATGAAATTGCGCACCTCTGTGTTAGAGGTCCATGGTGCGTAATAGTCGTCGTTATAGGGGTTGGTTCCGGGAGGAGCGGCTACATTCGGTGCGGGAAAATAGGATAGGATCTTCATTGCCACGGGGTTGAGGCATGCTCCCCCCGTCGCACTACGATTGGAAGAACCCACACACGAAGGAATTATATTATTTGGAAACGGAGTTCGGTTGGTTGGAGTGCCACTTAGAGGGTCGTAAAGAGTTATCGGCACAGGAGTTCCGCTGGGGCCAAGGGCGTACAAGTGGCTGAAGTCGCCGATAGTGCTGGCATCAGTAAAATCACAGGATTTTCCCGTCGCATTCCATGACCCGCAGTCTGGAACTGAACTGATCGAAGTACCAGGACTGGCGTTCTCATGATTGTCATACTGAAGGAGGAAGAACGTTCGGTTTCTCCCATCGTAAATATGAGGTATGACCACGGGGCCATCGGCTTCGAAGCCATAGAAGTTTTCGGTGCTTTGCGGCGCCGCGTTTGCTGAAGCAGCGGGGGTGTTCGCGTAGTAGTTTGTAACCCAAGGATTCGCGTTCAGCCATGTGCGTCGCGCAAATTCGTATACACTTCCGTGGAAGTTGTTGGTGCCTGACTTTATGATCGTGTCAAACCCGCCACCTGACCCATTGCCATAACGCGCGTCGTAGGCGTTGGCAATAACTTTAAAATCCTGGACGGATTCCATAGAGGCAGTGGTTACCGTTTGCTGCAGACCCGGACCGCTCCCCGCCACGGAATCGTTAGGTAAGCCGTCCATCAATTCTACGGCGCCGCCAAATTGGCCACCATTGACCGACATGGTGTACCATCCACCGCCAAAATTAGAAGTGCCAGCCTCTAAGCCGGTTACAGAACCGTCATTTACATCAAAATAGTTCACACTCGTGCTCAATATGGCGGTCAGGTCAATGTCTCGCCCATTGTTTGGCACCTCTGTGACCACCTCACCAGGGATAGTTTGCGAAAGGCTTGCGTTGTCTGTGTTTAGAAGTGCCTCATTTGCGTTGACTGTCACAGTTACTGCGGTAGAACCGACGCTGAGCGTGAAGTCCACCGCTACCGTGCTGTCCGCGGAGAGAGTAATCCCTGTTCGGACCTGCTTTTGAAATCCTTTCATCTCCGCTCTTATAGAATAGAGACCGGGCGTAAGGTAGGGGACGGAATAATCTCCGGCGCTCGTCGTTTTGGTTCTGGTGTCCACATTTGTCAGTTCGTTGTGAATAACAATGGTAGCCCCCGAAATAACGGCACCGCTTGGGTCTTTAACATGCCCCGTGAATTCCTGTCCGAATAAGGCACTCGAAAAGAACGCCGCAATCAGCGCACTTAAGAAGACATGTCTCCAAAATCTCATTCGCTAACCTCTCTTTTTCCGAAGGGTGCTGCCTCTAAACGCAGTGCGCAGATTGATTGATCCAGCCAATCACAGCAAGCGACGTTACCACCGCCCCAATTTTGCTGTCAAGCCCTTTTGTTGTATTTGAGGACTACTATGCAGCCCATATGTGGTGGAGTGCCGACAAGCCACGCCAATACATATGGTTACAAGCGACCAGAACTTGCAGGGATTCGAACTGCTTAAGGCGCAGGCGCTTCGCTTGGCCACTGCCGACGACTGCGAATGCTTGCTGAAGGCCGGACCAATGACTAGATCTGCAGGCACTGTGGTATTTCGCGCCGCTTTCTACGGTCAATTTCGATGGCGATCTGGCGCTAGGATATGGGTCACGGATAATCCGTACAGTACATTCGCGAAGAAACCAGCGCTGGCGCTCTCAATTTGCCCAAGATCACTTCGGAAACAGTCGCTTTCTTCGCCAAGAATCAGGTCTACGCGGTCTATTGCTGGGGTCCGGCCTGCAATGGTGCCAGCAAAGGTGCAATGCGGCTCGCTGGGCTCGGATTTCGCGCCGAGGAAGTTCTTGGGGGTTATCGAATACTGGCGGGCCAAGGGAGATCCGTTAGAAGGAACGCTGGGAAGCTAGGCCGCGCTGCACCGGTCAATGGGAGCATGACGCAGCGAATCGCGCATCCCTACGTTCGCAGCATGAACGTCCCGGGCATGTCGAAACTGCCGCTTTTCGATTTTCTCAGAATCGCCAAGCCACTCATCGACCGGGGAAGACGAACCCACATGCTCGAATAGTCGCCATTTCGGGCAGTAGTGGCTTTGTCGGACAGTTGCTTCCTCTTTAACAAAGGTGCTCGTGACCGGTCCGTCCGTATCGCCTGAGAACTGGTTCCTAACTCCAGAAGGCATAGCCTGTAGCGAATCCATGGGACCGACGTGTGATCGTGTTCTGATCTATGCGTTATTTAGTGCGTGAATGGAAGCGGCATCGTTCCTGGGTGTAGATACAGAATTCTGCGAAAAGGCTAAGGCAGCGCGTAAAAAATTGCCTCCGCTGCAAATCGGAAAGCACAGGCAGCTACAGGAATGGCTTGAGGATTTCGCAGAGGCGCAGCCAAATCATCGCCATACGTCGCACCTGATCGCGCTATATCCTGACGATCAGATTTCTCCACGAAAGACGCCTGCTCTTGCGGCCGCTGCGCGTGTGACTATCGAGCGCCGGATCGGGCAGTCGGATTGGGAGGACACCGAATGGAGCCGCGCGAACCTCACCAACTATTTCGCACGACTCTTCGACGGAGACACAGCGCATCATCATCTGCTACAACTTATTTGCAGAGACGCGGACACGTCGTTACTGACGTATTCGCGTGGAGGGATCGCCGGCGCATCCCAGAATATTTTTGCAATCGACGGTAATTGTGCCGGAGCGGCAGGAATGGCAGAGATGCTGCTTCAATCACAGGGAGGTGAAATTCATCTTCTTCCCGCGCTTCCCCTGGCGTGGCCGGATGGATATGTATGCGGGTTGTGTGTGCGCGGCGGTTTGCAGGTGACGTTGTATTGGAACGCAGCGAATTGCAATCGGCGATTCTCAGCAGTGAGAGGGGAGGCAGGTGTACTGTTCGCTATAGGGAGAAGGTTATTTCGGTCGAAGTTGCTCCGAGGTGCAAATTTCATCTTAGCGCTCATGATTTTGCGGATAGCCTGTAACACTTTCATTTCCCGGCTTAGAGCATCGTTTGCTACCCCTGAGAGAGGCATCTGCGTTTTTTTGCATTCGTCTCGTTCCCGTGCTTTGCGCTCCGAGCTGCTGGTGTGGACCCGGCCCGGCACGCCGTATTTGCTACCGACAATTATAGGAAAACTCTCACGACCGCTGGACTAAATCAAAGGATGCAGCTCAGAAGGGTTGTAGGTTCGAGTCTCACGTCAAAACCCGTCGGCAGTGCCGACCTCAAATCACATTTAGATAGGGATCAGACGCCCGATGCCAATTGGTGGCTGTCCTGGTGGCTGTTCGTTTCGTAGATTCGTGCATTCGTGTGCGATCGCATGCGGGCGTGCCAACTTGTGTATGGCATTGATAAGAGTGTAGATCGGCAACAATATGCGGCGCGGTGCGACGCCATGCAGAAGAACAAAATTCTGACTCGAAATCAGGCGTAGTCGAAAGGCTACCGGGGGTTCGAATCCCTCCCTCGCCATATCTGCCACACATTCTTCCCAGCGCAGTTTAGTACTTTAGTCTCCAGTTGCCGTGGGCTTAAACGTACTTATTCAAGACAAGTGCGTACCCAACCTCTTAAGGAAACGATAGGAAACGAGTATACTGGGGCGCTTCTTTCCCTTGTGCGCTTCCGGCCTTTCACCTACGCTGCCAACAATAGAGCTGGCTCAGAGATGTGCGAACTTTGACCAGAAGAGTGCAGCATGCAAGGTTTCCTCTGTATGACGGAACTGGAATTGCGGAATGCGAAGCGTTATCGCCTCGCTGCTCCGGTCGATTTCTGGTGGCCCTCCCCGAGAGGCTCGGTGCGAGCGCGCCGCGGGATGACCAGGGATATCAGCAGGAGCGGCGTGATGGTGATGACTAGTGAATGTCCACCCGTAGGAGTGGCGATTCAATTAACGGTTCTTCTCCCAAGACGGCGGGGGAGGGGCCAAACCCTGGAACTACACGGCGAAGGTGTAGTGGTACGCGTACAAGGCCAAGGCGCTGGGTCAAAGTCATCTGCCGGGCGGCCGAACGGATTTGTAGCCTCGGTTCAGTTTTATCCGGAGCTGCCTGAGAGCTCAGAACACCTGAATTGAGAGGGTTCTGCGCTTCAGAAGAAATACCCTCACAAACGCTGATGAGCATTGTGAGGGAAACTTGAATACTCTCCCACTCTGTGGAAAAAGTTCTCCCGAGTGGGGATGGCGAAGCTATGTCACAGTTCTGCGAAGCGATCAATTCGAGACCAAGCGACCAGGGAGTCGCGCCAAAGTGGTTTGCGGCTTACACCGCAACTCATCACGAAAAGCGCGTCTTTGACCAGCTTACACATCGAAATGTTGAAACATTCCTACCCTTGTACAAGGCTCCCCGCCAATGGAAAAAGCGAAGCCCCGTTACCCTAGATTTGCCATTGTTCCCGAATTATGTGTTCGTTCACATCTCTCCCGCTGAGCGGGGGTCTGTTCTGGGCACCCCAGGGGTCTTCTCGATCATCGGCTCCGGGCAGCATGCCTGGGAGCTGCCGGAACAGGAAATCGAAACACTAAGGAATGGGCTACATGACCGAAGGGTCGAGCCCTATCCGTACCTCAACGTCGGCGAGAGAGCTCGCGTCGCATCCGGCATCCTTGCAGGGCTTGAAGGCGTCATCGTTCGAAAGAAGAACAACCTTAACATCGTCCTGACGCTTGACCGGATTATGCGAAGCGTAGCGATAGAGGTAGATGCCTCAGAACTTGAGCCGCTTTCAAAAGCTCAGCACCAAACTCCGGGCTTGAGCACTCATTCTTATCCAAGCCATCCGGCCACGTGGTGCGCTACTCATGCCGGACAGTGGAGCGCGGCTGAGTAGCGGATGTGGACGCCTGCCAAACTTTGAAGAGAGTTGTTCTGAGCGGCCATCGCTTCTACAAACCGGTGAACGAAGTCTCTCTGCTCATCAAGCGAGATTCACCAATCGCATATCAAAACAGATTTCTTCTGACTAAGAACGAAATATTCAGTTGCACTGTGAATCGCTTACGGACCCATAGCCGAACTCGAGCTTAGATCTCTCAGCGCCGCGTTACTCATTCGTAGGGATAGGCATTCTCTCATCTCACATTCAATTCGCAGCGGTGGATTCTTCAAGCAAGGGCACGCCTTGCTGCGATGCGGAAACTAAAATGCTCAGTAGGTATCGAGTTCCACTGACACTCCTACAACTCCTGGACGCGCTGCTTGTCGCGTTGTCGTTTGGACTTGCAACTCTGCAGCTTGTTCATAGGCAGCACAGTGTCCCATTTCGGGCATTTCTCGCCATGCGGGCCAGAATTGCAGATGTCCTCCTATTTTTTCTGATCTTGGCTTCATACCATGTTGTCTTTCGTACATTTGGGCTCTATCGTTCACGCCGGCTCTCCAGGCGGTTTGATGAGATCATCGACGTTCTGAAAGGAACGAGCCTGTCCCTGGTTTGTTTCGTTGGTATCGCCGCCGTCTTTTCAATTCGTATGGCTACGCTGTGGTTCCTGCTGGTGTTTTGGACATTCAGCAGCGCTACGATGATCGCCTCCAGGCTTATGCTACGGTGGCTGCTTGCCCAGATCAGGATCCACGGCAGGAATCTTCGCCACATGCTGATTTTTGGGACTAACGAGCGTGCGGTAGCATTTGCGCGCAAGATTGTACAGAGTCCCGATCGCGGCTATCGGCTAGTAGGATTTGTCGATGACGCGTGGTCGGGGATGAGTGTTTTTGCCCGAAGCGGCTTTGATGTCGTTTGTAATTATGCTGGCTTGGCCGAGTTTCTGCGGAATCGGGTAGTAGACGAGGCCGTAATTTATCTGCCTTTTGGTTCTCTCTACCATCGCTGGTCTGAGGTTGCTAACCTCTGTTCACAGCACGGAATTATCGTCCGCCTGAATGCTGATACCTTTGGCCTTCGGAATGCGCGGTGGCTGGCTGAGGAATTCGATGGTAGTCACTATATTGCCACTCGAACCTGGGCCGCAGACGACTGGCCACTTGTGGCAAAGCGACTGCTTGACATCGCTGTCTCCTCTGCTCTGCTCCTTCTTTTCCTGCCGCTATTCGTTAGCGTGGCCATCGCCATCAAGGCCACATCCACAGGGCCAGTGTTCTTCTTCCAAGAACGCATAGGGCTGAACAAGCGCCGATTTAAAATCGCGAAGTTTCGGACCATGATCCAAGACGCTGAGCGGCTGATGCGAGATCTTGAGAGTAAAAATGAGGTATCTGGACCAGTATTCAAGATCCGTAATGACCCGAGAATTACGTCGATCGGGAAGTTTCTCCGCCGCAGCAGTATTGACGAGCTGCCGCAGTTGCTGAACGTGTTGAAAGGGGACATGAGCCTCGTAGGACCCCGTCCACTCCCTGTCCGGGATTATGAAGGCTTCAGCGAAGACTGGCAGCGCAGGCGGTTCAGTGTGAAACCTGGGATAACCTGCCTTTGGCAGGTGAACGGTCGCAGTAATATCTCATTCGATGAATGGATGTTACTCGACTTACAGTATATGGATGAATGGTCATTATGGCTCGACTTAAAGATCCTGGCTAGAACCGTTCCTGCTGTAATCCGTGGATCCGGCGCAGCTTGAGCCATGAATATCCGCATCAAAGCCGTCAGTGTTATGAGTCACACCAACGGCCAGAGTTAACCATATCCCAAAGGCGTATCGAGGACAGCACCCGGCCACAAGACTCCCGTAGCCCGGGAGTTTTTAGGTCGCAGGCTTAGCGCCTTTGCTTCAATTGGAGAATCTATGAATGCAGTAATCACTCGCGAAAATGCGGAGCAATCACTCGCTTCCACGGCATCTCCGCAGAGCCAGCTACCTGAGGTGTTCAGCCTCTCCGATCTACGTCGCATCATCCTGAAGCGGTATGCCGTTATCCTGCTATGCATCACTGTGGCGCTTTCTGGTGCGGTTGTTTATTCGCTGTTAAAGAAGCCCCGTTACGAGGCTACGGCACACATTGCCATTATTTTCGACGAGAATGCCGACCCTGACGGGCAAGCTGCTTCGTCGAACGCCGACACGAGCGACATGCAAACGCGATTGGAGACTCAGGTTCGCATCCTGCAAAGTGAGCCGCTGGCCATGGCGGTGATTCAGCAACTCCATCTGGACTCTAATCCCGCTTTTTGCAAGCCGGATCCGAAGCATGCATCGATAGATTCGCCCGTGAGGCGCCAGGAGCTGATAAAGGCGTTCGACTCCGCATTGCACGTGACAATCATGCCGAAGTCGGAACTGATCGAAATACGCTTCCGTAGCTACTCGCCCCAGGTGGCTATGGATGTGGTCAACACACTGGTCAGCGCTTTTGTCGAGCACAATTACAAGGTGAAGTACATGGCCACCATGCAGGTTGCCGACTGGTTGCAGAAGCAGCTCGACGAGATTAAAGCCAATGTCGAGGATTATCAGGAACGTGTGTCAGAGTTCGAAAAGGAACATGGGGTGTGGTTTACCGACACCCCCGGCGCCAGCGGGGAGAACCAAAGCAGTACTATCTCGAAGCTGGATGAACTCAACGAAAAACTTACCGCAGCGGAGGAGGACCGCATTCTCAAAGAGGCCAGTTGGCGGTTAGCGGAACAAGGCAACGCTGAGCTGGTCACTTCGCCTACTCCCGACCTCACGCTTCAGACGCTACGCACTCAGGAAAATGATTTACGCAGCCAGTACGCGCAAGTTAGCGCGCAATACGGCGACTCATATCCGAAGGTAGTGGAGCTGAAGGCACAACTGCAGGATGTGGAAGCGCGCATCCAGGCGGAGATAGACAATCATGCGCAACGTTTTAAGAATGACTACCTGGCGGCGCGTCAGTCCGAAGACATGCTTCGGGCGATGGTCGAGAAACAAAAACAGGAAGCGTACCAACTCAATGAGAGCGCCGTACAGTACACCATTTTGCGCCATCAGCTCGATTCCAGCCGCGATTTGTATGACAGCCTGCTCAAGAAGCTGAAGGAAGCAGGTATTGCTGCGGGTCTGCGGTCTACCAAAGCAAATGTGGTGGACCCGGCGACCCTTCCGTTGACCCCTGTGGAGCCGAATATGCCGCTAAACCTGGCGTTGGGCCTCGGCGCCGGCCTGGTATTCGGCCTGGCAAGCGCATTTGTTTTGGAGAACCTCGACAGTAGCTTGCGCACGGTCGAGGAAGTGGAAACCTATTGCGGGTTACCGTCGCTGGCTGTCATCCCTATGTTCAACAAAAACGGGGCCTATCGCAGCCACATTTTGAGCACGAACGGCAACGGCACAAAGAAGAGCGCCGCTGGCATGATCACCATGTCCTTAGACGCAAACGGCAATGGTTTTAAGGACGCCGCAGACGTAATTACGTTGTCGAAGCCCAAGTCGCAGGCGGCAGAAGCCTATCGTAGTTTGCGAACTGCACTGCTGCTGTCCAGTTATGGTGGTCCGGTAAAGACCATCGTAGTGACCAGTTCAGTGCTTGGCGAAGGCAAGACCAGTACTAGCATTAACACCGCAGTAGTACTGGCTCAAAAGGGCGTACGGGTGCTCTTGGTGGACGCTGACCTACGGCGCCCCTCTGTGCACAAGCATTTTGGACTGTCTAACAAATCCGGTTTGTCTTCAGTCGTGTCTGGAATCAGTAAGCTAGAGGACGTCGCCTTCATCCACCCCAAGATGTCCAATCTTACATTGATGACATCTGGTCCTATCGCTCCCTATCCGGCGGAAATGCTCGGCTCTCGGTGCATGTCAGAACTGTTGCTGAAATGGAAAAACGAGTTTGATTATGTGATCTTAGATACCCCCCCGGTACTTCCCGTTACGGACGCCGTCTTGTTGGCGGCGCAAGCTGATGTCTGCGTAATGGTGCTGCGCTGGGGAAAAATCGGGTGGCAGCCGTTGCGGCGTTCGTGCGAATTGCTGCTCCGCGCCCGCGCCCGTATCGCCGGCGTAGTTTTGAACGGCGTCAATATCAACGCCCCCGACTACTACTATTACGGCGGGGGAAGATACCAAAATTACGATTACTCCAGTAGTCGCGATTGACACGTCTTTCGCAGGCACTGTCACAGACAGGTGTAAACACATTGTTGCGGCTTCAGCGCTGCGGCAGGGCTTTGTCATGATGGATTTGCCCGTGACGCGCCTGTAGCTCTGTCGAAAGTGTAGGTCGGGGGCCGGCGTCACGAAGAAGCCTCCTTCGTCTTCTTCATAGGGCCACAGGGCCCGAATGATAATTAGGAGAATGTCTTATGCGTTACCGCTTATCCTTGTTCCGACTCAAGAAACAGTTCCTGATCGGACTTGCTATGGTTATGCTGGCATGTTCGGTTCTTGCTCAGGAGAAGGCCAAGTCTTCTGCCGGGGCCGTGCCGATTGGGCCTGGCGACTTACTCGATATCCAAGTCTTTGATTCACCCGAATTAAGCGGGAAGTTCAGGGTCGATAATCAGGGCACGGTATCGCTTCCGCTGTTGAACACTGTGCCGCTTCAAGGTCTCGCACCTGAACAGGCGCAGCAAGTACTCGCCAAGCGGCTGGCCGACAGCAACATAGTCAAAAAACCACAGGTTACAGTTGCGGTCGAGGAGTACGGCAGCGCGCAGGCTATCACCGTCGCGGGGGAAGTGAGGAAGCCCGGAGCCTACACTCCACTTGGGAGACCGCGCCTGCTTGAAGTTATCTCGGAGGCCGAGGGCCTTACTCCAGATGCCGCTGAACGAGCTTTGGTCACCCATCGTGCTGACCCCGCCCATCCTGTAACAGTTAGCCTTATTGGCAACTCCAGTCAGGCGGCCGCTGATATTGAGTTGCAGCCTGGAGATATGGTGTTGGTGCCTAAGGCTGGAATTGTCTATGTTGTCGGAGACGTTGCGAAGCCGGGTGGATTTGCGATGGATACCGATAATGTTTCTGTACTTCAGGCACTAGCTCTCGCATCAGGTGCCAACAGAACAGCCAAACTTAATAGCACTCGAATTATCCGCAAGACGACGACAGGAGTAACTGATATCCCAGTTCCACTGGGGAAAGTTTTTCAGTCGAAAAGTCCTGATCTGGCGTTACAGGCCGGGGATGTACTGTACGTTCCCAGCAGTGCTGCCAAAACCGCTGGTGCGCTTAGCAGTCATGCGGTGCTGGATATGATCACAGGTGTGGCGCTCTACGGACTGTTTTATCACTGACGCGGCTGATATGAATATGTTGCCTGCAATCCATAGGCACAAAGGTATTGAATGGCGGAGCATCGTTGCTTGAGAGTCTGCATTGACGCTCGCGTTCCGGACGGCCCGGCCAGCGGCGTCCGCTCCGTTGTTGTAGGGCTCGCCAAGGCACTTTCTGAGCTCGGAGACGGAACGGAGGAGTATCTGTTCCTTGCCTTCAAGGACTCTCATGAGTGGCTGTGCCCCCTAATGAAAGGGCGATCCCGAATTTTGCCAACTCGAAACCGCAAAAACCCCGCATGGAAGAGAATTGCCAGAGGGATGCCCGGCGTGGTCAAAACCTGGCAAAGTGTCTGTAGGCAAAAGATGCTCACAATAGAACGGAGCATGCCAGTTTCCGATGGTGCCGTCGAAGCTGCGGCGGTCGATGTTTTGCATTTTGCCCAAACGTCCGGCTTCCAAACCACACTCCCGAGCATCTACCAGATCCACGATCTCCAACACCTGCATTACCCTGACTTCTTTGCGCCCTGGGAATTCGCAGATCGCGAGTTTCGGTATCGGGCGAATTGCACCCAATCGAGCCTGATCGCCGTGATGACCGAGTTTGGCAAAGAGGATTTGATTCGCAATTATGGACTTCCTGAAGAGAAGGTCAAGGTAGTGCCCTGGGCCCCTGTACTGACGGAATATCAGCGAAGCCCAACATCAGCGGACCTGGAAGCCACGTGTAAGAAGTTCCGGATTCAAACCGACTTTGCGTTCTATCCAGCGCAAACCTGGAGGCACAAGAACCACTCTGCGTTATTTGAAGCACTGGCGATCCTCCGTGATCGCTATGATACAGTAGTTCGACTGGTATGCTCAGGACACAAAAACGAATACTATCCAAGCCTCCAGCGGATGATCGGTGAACTCGGGCTTTCAAATACGGTAAATTTTGTGGGTTATGTTTCACCCGTCGAACGTGACTGTCTATATAGACTCGCTCGATGCATGGTTTATCCCAGCAAGTTTGAGGGTTGGGGGCTGCCCATATCCGAAGCCTTTACATTAGGGCTACCGGTTCTCTGCTCCAACATTCGTCCCCTCCGTGAGCAGGTTCAGGATGCTGCGATTACGTTTGATCCGGACAATGCTGAAGAGCTCGCCCATGCCTTATACCGCGTATGGACTGACGAGAACTTACGCCGTAATCTCAGGAACGCAGGAACCGAACGAGCTGGCCTCTTCTCCTGGGATAGGACAGCTCGACTCTTCCGCGCTCACTATCGTGTTCTTGGACGACGCCCCTTGACCGAAGAAGATCGGATGCTGCTGGCCCAGGCTCCGCTCGTCTAAAGAAGTGCGAATGAGCACAATCCTACCTCGCAGGGCAGCAAAGCAATGTGCGAATTACAACGACGCATTTATGCCTGTTTGCTAACTACTGTTCCAACGCAGCCACAACCGAAAAGCTCTTCATAAGCGCAGCTCACCTTATCTAAAATTATGGGATACGTCACCTATCTTGGAATTGCACCTTTAATTGTAGCCGTTCTAATTGCGGTTATGTGGGCGTACTCATACCTCGTTCTGGCGTTGGCGCGCAATGTGCTTTTTGGGGCCGCGACTCTGTTAATTCTATATGTAGCAGAAACCACTCTTATTGTCCTTCCGCGAATCCATTTATACCTCTACATTTATCCGCAGGATATCGTTATTTCTCTTTTGGTTGCGGCTGGAGTGCTCCGCCTCTTCTGGTTGCGCGAATTGGGCGGACGCCGGATGCTTCTTGGTATAGTTTTCCTTCTCCTGCTTATGTCGATAGGCCGGGGACTTGTAATTTTCGGAGCCAAAGCGGCCGGGAATGAATCGCGCTTCGACTGGTGGTTCCTGGCAGCGGTACCCTACTTCGCCAGTTTCCGGTACAGCAGGGAGCTGAGTGAGAAGATGATGGTCTATTGGATGAAAGCGGCTTTGGCACTGTGTGCCCTGGTTGTATTCCGCTGGACGGCCACCTTTTTGCACCTTGGTATTGCAGGGCAGTGGGAGGTTGCCGTCGGAACGAACATCTACCCCATGCGTGTTGTGGGATATGAATGTGCATATTTTCTGCTTATAGGCTCTCTGATTTCCGTGCATCTTATATTGACCGGCAATGCAACACGCTGGCATCGGTGGATGTTATATCTTAGCGCCCCGATTTCAATGATGCTGGAGCACCGTACAGTTTGGGTCTGCGGTGCCATTGCTGCACTGTTATTCGTGCTATATACTCGCCGCGTACCAAGACAAATGCTAATTGCTGTATTATCCCTTTTATTTGTTATGGCGATACTTGTGACTGCCTTTGTCATAGGCCCAGGGTCCAAAGTCCAGCATTCCTATGGCGTGGCAGTAGAGAACTCGGATGACTGGACGTGGCGAGTCGACGGGTGGACGGATTTGTACGAAGATCATTTTAACGACACAGTCTCTACTCTCTTTGGCGAACCCTACGGCTCTGGCATGGGTCGCTTCGCCGCCGGCCAGTTCGTAGACACCATCGCTCATAACGAGTATCTGCAGTTGGCGCTTCGGATTGGCGTCGTTGGGCTGCTGTGTTTTGTAGGTATTTATGTCAGTTCCTTGTGGACAATCCATTTTGCCAGCCGCGACCACGCAGGGCTGTTGTTCCCTGGCAAGAACTTTTGGCGAATATGGATCTTTATGTCCTTTGCGTGCTTCGTTACCTATTCGGCCAGCTACAGCCAATCGATGCTGTTCGGAATGCTGATCTCGGTTTCAACCTCAGTCGGGTCACAGGCGGCGTACGACCGCCGTGCAAGATTTCATCTGTTGCAGACATCTCTCAACAAAGCGGTCCCGGTGTGAGCCTTTCCATAAACACCTTAGCTTTATTTCGCGCCTCGGGCCTAGTAGACCAAAGGTCACTCGGTAATCTCCATGGTGAAGTGAGATTATGAGCCGGTCTCGTTTTTTCTGTGTCCCCAAGGCTGTGGGGCGCGGTGCAGGGTTGGCGAACGAGCTTATACCATGGGCCAAAGCCTGTCTTGCCGCTCACGCGATTGATGGGCACTGCCTTCATCCCGCATGGGGCATGAACCCACGCCGGTATTGGCGGCACTTCGGAACTTCGCGGCTGGACTTTGCTGCCTATCGACTCCTCGAGTTAATTTATCCCGTTGTAATCACTTTCGATGAGCGGGCTTATCGCGCGAACTATGATCCTGACTTCAGCCAAGCCTTTGCGAACTGGGTTCTTAGCTTGCGTTTGCCGCGATTCGTGCCGGTCGTATTCCTTCTGGAGGGTATGTGGGGTGGACTTGGCGCGCTGGACCGGAGTCGCCCTTTCTTGCTGAGCCAGCTTTATCGAAGCGCAAGCACACTTACAAACATAATGGCGAAAATGCCGGCGGCTGGACGCAGTCGACGCGTGCGTGTCGGCATTCACTACCGGTCGGGTGATTTTAAGGGAACGTTTTGCCCTGGTGATGGTCAAGGTCGCTGGAACCGGCGGCTTCCTCTTTCCTGGTATATCGAGATTTGCTGTGAGTTGAAAGCCGCTCTTGATCCAGAGTTTGTGCTCGTAACCGATGCCCCGAGGACAGAATGTGAATTAATCATGGACGCGGTCCAGCCTATCACTACCTTCGACCAAGATATGACCGACGTCAGCGATCTTTTGCTTCTATCACAGTGCGATTGCATCGTTCCGTCGTTATCGAGCTTTAGTCTCGCGGCCATTTGGCTGGGATCTGCGGCCTATATATGGCCGGGAGAGCATGCTGTCGAACTTTCTTCTTTTTTGACGCTGTGGGGAGATGAAGAGCAGGCGCGCGATGAGAAATGCGGAGAGACTGCCCGAAATATTCGGACAGTGCGAGCCGAGCCAGAAATGGCAAGATATTCACGTGCGTTTGTTCGATACACTGGTAGGCCTTTGTCGGCGGAATTCCTCGAAATGCTTCGCCAACGCTCTCTCTTTGCTCAGTCGTGTACGGATCTCATTCGCTACGGTGTATTACCGACCTGCCCTGACGACTATGTACTTCAGGACGGCGAGCCAGAGATTGCTGAGTTGGTGAGTCGTGAAGAGAGTTAAAGGCATTTGACGACGGGCAATGTCTTGCGTCCCGATTCTTTTGGCGCATCCCAGCAAATAAGTGCCGATTGTCAGCATGCAAGCGCATACTTCTTTGGTTCCTCCCACCGATCACGTTAGACAAGAAGCGAATAATCCTGATGCCTACCACAGTTGACACTTCAAAGGCACTTACCGCCCTAAAGTGGAGCTACGTCGGCATGGCTGCACGCTCCGGTTCCGGGCTGCTGATCGGTATTGTGCTGGCGCGCCTGTTAGGCCCCAAGCCCTTCGGCATCGCGGCAATTGCAACGCTGGTCATCGGTTTCTGCAACTTGCTCGCGGATTTTGGGTTTGGGTCCGCAGTAGTACAGAAGTCCCTGCTTTTGGATGAGGATATACGCTTTTCATTTACTGCTCAGTTAGGAGCAGGATGCGTCTTGGCACTGATCTGCATTCTCTTAGCACCTGCCCTGGCCGTTGCATTCCGCAGCGAGGAAATCACTCCCGTCGTTCGCACGCTGGCGCTGGTCTTTCCGATTCAGGCCCTGGGTCAGACCGCGTGTTCCATCTTAAGACGGAACTTGCAGTTCCGCCCGATACAGACTGCTCAAGTTGTCTCCTACCTTGCCGGTTATCTGGGACTGGGAGTTCCACTGGCCTATCTTCAGTTCGGTGTGTGGGCTTTGGTGTTCGCACAACTTGGTCAAGCGGCGGTCAATAGTGTACTGCTGTTCAGGGCCGCGCCACACAGCTTGTCAGTCTCCTTGCGTTGCCGCGATCGCGCCGCGATTACGAGGTTTGGGACGAATGTCATCTGCACAAACATTGTGAACTGGGCAATTCTTAATCTTGACAATGCCTTTATTGGCCGAGCGCTCGGAACCGTGCAGCTGGGCCTTTACTCCCGCGCTTACAACCTAGCCGCCACACCGTTTGGCATGGTGTGCGGCCTCCAGCAGGTTCTGTTTCCGGCGTCTTCGCGTGCGCAGGATAACCTCAGTGTTCTTCGGCGAGCTTATCTGGGTGCGACCGCGTTGGTCGCAACTTCCATGTTGCCGCTGTTTGCAATCGTTGGAATTGCGGCCCCTACGGTCATTATTGGTCTGTATGGTTCCAAATGGGCTGGAGCCATAGTCTTGCTAAGGCCGCTGGCAATAGCGATGCCCCTTTACTTATTGGTTGGAATAGGTGGGCCGCTACTGTGGGGAATGGGCAAAGTGCAATATGAACTGCGCGCACAGGGAGTAACGTCGGTTCTGGCAATCGCAGCGTATGGCATTGCTGCGAGGCACTCCTCTGCTGCCGTTGCCTGGTCCGTAGTCCTGGTCTATCTGTTTCGTTTTACCTTAGTGACTCGTTATGCACTTCGCCTCCTGGAAGTGCGATGGGCCGATTTCCTGGGAACATTATTGCGGCCACTGTTGCCCTGTGCTGTAGCAGGATTCGTTACGTATGCAGCTGACGCAGCGCTTGGACGCCTCGGTCTGCCCATGCCCGTGAGGCTATTCGCAGTCACAGTCATTGCGCTGCTGCCTGTTGCGGCGCTCGTATTTCTAAGACCGGCGATGACGCTTGGTCGGGATGGAATTGCGGGACTTCAGGCTTTGAAGCGGTCACTCCCGCCTTCCGTCAGTCGTCTTCTGCCGGTGAGGCAGACCGTGTCGGTCTGAGAATTTCAAGCTTCAAAGAGTTACTTCTCGAAGCGTACCGGAATACCAGAAACTCTTATGCGACGAATTGCTGTGGTCTTGACATCCTTTAATCGCAAGGAAGAGACGCTGCATTGTTTGGCTGCGCTGCGGAAGCAGCCACTGCCGACAGACGTGCAGCTCACCGTCTTTCTGACCGATGATGCCAGCCAGGACGGTACTCCGGAGGCGGTGATAGTGATGTTCCCCGAGGTTGTGCTTCTGAGGGGCGACGGTAATTTGTACTGGAATGGCGGGATGCGTCGAGGTTTTGGCGAGGCGCTAAAGAAAGACTTTGATTTCTACCTTTGGGTGAACGATGATACGTGCTTAGTTCCAGACGCCATCGCTCGCCTTTTAGCCACGCATGAGCAATTGCTCGCGCAAATAAAGCACAGCCCGATTGTAGTTGGCTCAATACACGATCCCAATAATGGCCAATTGACGTACGGGGGAGTGGTTCGCGCCAGCCACCTCCGCCGTCTAAGGTTTTCGATGATTGAGCCTAATTCAGCGTCGCAGCGGTGTGACACTATGAACGGAAACTGTGTTCTGATCTCGCGTGAGACAGCAAGTGTTGTCGGTAACATCAGCCCAGATTTCACGCACGCGATGGGTGATTTTGACTATGGCCTCAGGGCGCGAACAGCAGGTTTCTCGACATGGGTGGCGCCCGGATACTTTGGGACATGTTCATTAAATCCAGTCAAAGGAACATGGGAGGATTCAACACGCTCTCTGTTCTATCGCTGGAGACAGATTCGACACGTTAAAGGCTTGCCCCTAAAGGAATGGATGACCTTTGCTCGACGTCATGCCGGTCCATTCTGGCCTTTCTTTTGGATATCACCGTACCTGCGAATGCTGACAGTTGGGCTTTGGCCCGAATCAAGGCCCTATCTATGACCCTGAACATTGTAAAAGCCAAGACCCCAGCAAAAGCTGCGGATGTACCAATCTTGCAAGTTAACCCTGCCAGAGTCGCATGGGTGTTTCCTACGCTTGATCGAGGCTATTATTGGTTGCCAACCCTTCGAGAATTCGCCCGGCTGTTTCCGCATTCAGTGCTTTTTACTGGCGCATTACCTGGTCCAGGCGCCGACAGTGCCGGTGACATGCAACTGCACATTCTGCGTGGCGCCAAGACGCTCGTCCTGAAAAGACATCCTAATGGCTACGATAGACAGCTAACCTTCATACCCCCGTTTTCTATCATGTGGCAACTGATACGGATTCGGCCAAGGGTGATTGTCACAGAACAGTTTGGTCTATTGACGCTCTATGCTTTATTAGCGAAGAAACTCATCGGTGCACGGGTAATTCTCCTATGCGATGGCATTTCGCCGAGCATAGCCTGCCTCAAGCAGTCATTTCGGCTGGCAATCCGACGCCTGATGGGCAGGCGCATGGAAGCGTGCATCTGCAACACTCGTGAAAGTGCTCAATACTTCAGAACTATTCTCGGCATCGCCCAGACAAAGATCGTACAGGAACCATATCTGGTACCTGACGTCGCTACTCTCTGCGCAGGCAGTAGCACCATTCCCAACATGCACACTAAAGGGCATCCCGTTTTCCTCTTTGTTGGTAGCCTTTCGGAAAGAAAGGGCGTGCGCCAACTCCTTGAAGCGGCGACAGAACTTCGAAACCGGAACGTCCAGTTCTCTCTAATCATAGTGGGTGAGGGTGAGCTACGTGCCGAGCTTGAGTCATTCATCGCTGTAAATAATCTTGCCAACTTCGTTGTTCTTGCAGGAGAGGTCCGCTATGAAGATCTCGGCGCCTATTTCAACGCATGTGACGTATTCGTGCTGCCGACCCTAGAAGACATCTGGGCAATGGTGGTGCTGGAGGCAATGGCGTTTGGCAAGATGGTGCTGTGTTCGGCCAATGCAGGCGCGCGCGAGGTGGTTCAGGACGGTTCGTGCGGATGGCTTTTCGACCCGTTCGATCCGCATGAATTGGCTGAGTGCATGTTCCGCGCGATCCAGGATCCGGCGATGGTGCGGGCATATGGCGCACGGTCCTTAGAAACAATGAAGCAGTATAACCCTCGCAAAGTTGCTCAACTTCTTGCTGAGGTTTGCAACGTTGTAATGAATAACGATCTTGATTCGCTTCAGAGCCTTGGTCGAGCCGGGTATAACGTTGGGGCAAAAGCTCAAAGCAGAGAGGCCACAACTTGACGTCGAAGCTAACATCAATGTCGACTTTCACATCGAACCGCTGACCGGTAGCTTTTCAATGCGGCCAGGGATTTCTACATCCTCGCTCTCCTTTCTTACCTGACTAACGTTACTGAAAGAGTGATATGCACCACTACCAGTGAGTTCTCAGCGCTAGCTCAAATCCATGTCAAAGCCAACTCTCGCAATCCTGGTTAACTTAGTTGCACCCACCCGCATTCGACTCTATGAACATCTAGCGACAGCATTTGATGTTCACATTCTGCACGGCGCAATGGAGCACAATCGCCGTTCATGGGAGAGTCCCAGGGTGCAGGGCGCCGAGGTGCGGCGGGTCAGAGGGTGGCAGTTCCAATGGACGGAGCGCATCAACGGGCGGCCCTTCGACTCTCGTTTCCTCCACATTGAACTGGCTTACATTTCCGAATTGCTGCGATTACGTCCAGACGCGGTTATTAGCCTTGAGATGGGTTTTCGAAGTCTAGTAGCAGCTGCCTACGGTGCGGTTTTCGGAAAGCCCGTGTGGATCTGGTGGGGTGGTACGTTACACACTGAATGCTATGCCGGATGGGTAAAGAAAGCGTTACGCAGATGCTTTGCCGGCTGGGTCAAACAGTGGATCAGCTACGGCCAGACTTCTACTGAGTATCTGTTGAGCTTGGGGATTGCACGCGAAAGGATATTGCAGGTGCAGAACTGTGTGGATGAGCGTTTGTATGCTTTTCACAGTGTTCCCGCTTTGGACATCGAGCCGAAACCGGTTCTTTTACACGTTGGTCAAATGATCGCTCGAAAGGGGGTCGCGGAGTTATTGAACTCGGCGGCGCAGTTGCAGCAAGAAGGATTGATCTTCTCCCTTGTACTTGTTGGCGACGGGCCCGATCGGAATGATCTCGAAAGCATGGCATCCAGACTTGCCCTGAAGAATGTTCACTTCTATCCAGCGCAACACGCACACGCGTTGTCATCTTTTTATAACAGTTGTGATGCTTTAGTCTTTCCCACCTTAAGAGACGTCTGGGGCCTCGTTGCGAACGAAGCGATACTTTGCGGTTTGCCTGTCTTATGCTCCTGTTACGCTGGTTGCGCGCAGGAGTTATTCGACTCCGAAAGCATCTTCGACCCTGCAGATCACACGCAATTTGTGAATGGTCTCCGCAAAGCTATTACGGGCAAATTGCCAGGCGGTGACGTGTCTCGCCTTACGACGAGCATTGAAGTTGGCGATGCAATCGTAAGCGCCGTCATGAAAACCCTCGGAAGATCTGCTTCACAGACAGCAGCAGCGCAGACCGACGAAAAAACAAAAGTAGCAGCGCTCCATGGCTCTTAGAATCCTAATCGTCCATAACCGCTACCGTTTCAGAGGTGGGGAGGATACAGTTGTCTCTACGGAGTGTGATCTACTTCGGGCGTTCGGGCATCTGGTAGAAGAGTACTTTGAATCCAATGACTCACCTTTCGGAATTTTGGACGCTCTGGAACCAATCTGGTCATTCCGATCGGATCAACGTCTTCGTGAGGCCATTGAGAAGTTTAAGCCGGATGTTGTCCACTGCCACAACATCCACTACCGTATTTCACCGTCGGTCTATTGGCTATGCTGGCAACTAGGTGTTCCGGTGGTACAAACCCTACATAACTATCGCATTGGATGCCTGAATGCTCGCCATAGCCTTAACGGAGCGCCATGTGAGCTCTGCCTGACAAGGCGACTCAAGCAGGGTCACGGAATTGTTCGTGCGTGCTTTCAGCAGTCCAGGATCCGGAGCGCAGGGTTAGCATTCTCATTGAGCTTACATCGACACCTAGGGACCTTCGCGGATCGAGTGTCGAAATATATAGCGTTGTCGCAATTTGCGCGCACCAAGCACGTCCTGGCAGGGATTCCGGAAGGGAAGATCGTAGTCAAGCCGAATTGCGTTTATCCCGACCCGGGAGAAAAATCCGAAGCGGGGTCTTTCTGCTTCTTTGCGGGGAGGCTGGAAGTAGATAAAGGAGTCCGAGTGCTGCTGCAAGCAGCAGCATTCATCCCGGATATCCCTATCGTAATCGCGGGCGATGGTCCATTACAGAGTGAGGTCCGTGACGCGGCTAGCACACTTCGCAACATACAGTATCTAGGACCGCTCTCACGCAACAAGGTCATAGAGTTAATGAGGTCCGCCAAACTCTTCGTCTTTCCGAGTCTGGCTTACGAAAACTTCCCTATGAGTATTGCCGAGGCTTTCAGTATTGGACTGCCCGTTATAACGAGTCGGTGCGGAGCCGCAGCTGAGATTGTTGAAGACACGGTGAACGGTCTGCATTTTGAGCCGGGTTCCGCGGCACAACTTGCTGAACGAATTCGCGGAGTATTTAGTGATACTGAGACGGTTGGACAGATGGGCGCAGCAGCGCGCCTGAGCTTTGAGCAAAAGTACTCGGGCCAATGCACTTACCGCGCTCTTTATTCGATTTACGAGGAGTTGGTTGCCAAGCCCGGCCATGTGCGGTCGTCGGGAAGGACAAGAACGCTTACCGAATATGCGACACACTCGATCACTTGTGACAACAAGCTGGGATGACGGTCATCCGCTCGATCTGCGGCTTGCAGAGCTACTGCACAAATACGAGCTTCCCGCGACGTTTTATGTTCCCCTTGCAAACGAGAGGCCGGTATTGACAAAGGCGCAGATTCGCGAACTGAGTGATCGTTTTGAAATCGGGGCACACACTCTCACTCACTGTGATTTAACCTCTGTAAGTGACGACCAAGCCGAGCGAGAAATTCGAGAATCAAAGCACGCTCTTGAACAGATTATTGGGCGCCGCTGCAATGCGTTCTGCTTTCCTAAAGGGCGGTTTAATCGCATACATCTGACTCAAGCATGTGATTCGGGATTCTGCGTGGTCCGCACTGTCGAACTATTTTCAATCAGCCGGCCACGGATCTGGCATGGTTTATCAGTTCTGCCCACGAGTCTCCAAACGATTCCGCTTAGACCCATGCCGATTGTGCGCAATAGCGCAAAACGGCTTCGTCTAGGTAATCTCGTAAGATTTTTGAGATATAAGACAGATGATTGGGTGGCGACGGCTGAGTCGCTGATCGACTATGTCGCGGATAAGGGCGGTGTATTTCATCTTTGGGGGCATTCGTGGGAGATCGAGGAAATGGGTGAATGGCGAAACGTCGAACGAGTGTTCGCGTATTTATACAGTCATTTGTATAGTCACAGGAGCCGGACGGTTGGGGTAATGAACTGCGATGTGGCTTAGGAGCGTTGCTGAAGTTCCTGGTGAAATTTGCAGCATCGGGAATCGGGCTGACCGATACGAAACAGGCTCTTATGATTTCAGCCGGACCGACACTCATCACAAACTCAATCTCTTTAAACTCTGCACACTGAGAGAACAAGCGGATGGACAATCCATTGCCGAGAAAACGAACTGCTACTCCTGGCTCCATAGCGTTCTACGCTGTGCTTGGCATACGCCTGGGAGGTCTGCAGATTCCCGATCTTATCGCTCAGATGGAAGCCTGGATTCTAGCCCACGATTACGGGCACTGCATCACTTTCGCTAATGTGCACGTAGTAATGGAAGCTCAGCGCGATGACCACTTCCGAGCTATCTTGAAAAGTCAAGACGTGCTGAATGTACCCGACGGCAAGCCTTTAGTGTGGCTGGGGCGCTCGCAAGGCTTCCCACTGAAGCGCCGTGTATATGGCCCCGATCTGATGAACGATTTCTGCACCGTCACCGCAGATAAAGGGTACCGCCATTTTCTGTACGGAGCAGCGCCAGGAGTTCCGGAGCGTCTTGCCGCCGTAATGAAGGACAGGTTCCCAGGAATCAATATCGTTGGTACGTATTCTCCACCATTTCGCCCTTTGTCTGCCGCGGAAGATGAAGACGTTGTGAATATGATCAACGCCGCGCGTCCGGACGTTCTCTGGATTGGTCTGGGCTGTCCGAAACAGGAGAAATGGGCGTTTGAACACCGAAGCAGGCTAGATGTACCAGTGTTGGCGGCTGTGGGACAAGCCTTCAATCTCCACGCCGGCGTCACTCCTCAGGCGCCGCGATGGATGCGTGAGCATGGATGGGAATGGCTGTTTCGATTTGCGAGTGAACCGCGGCGTCTCTGGAAGCGATATCTGGTCTATAACTCGCAGTTCATTACTTACATCCTGCTGGAACGGGCGGGCCTGAAACGGTTCGGGATGTAGCCTTGAGTCGGCCTTGGGAGAATTAATCAAGCCGATTTCCAGGCTTCTACCGCGAAGACTAGGACGAAGCTGAATGATTCTCTCAAACCAGTCCGTTAAGGAATACGCCTTCTGAAGACTAGATCATGAAGCCAATCCTCCAGCATCCAGCACTATTCCTTGTCAGAGCATGGACGAGTGTGAACGATTTTGCATTGGGAATTCATACACAGCCTAACGGTTTGGTTAGTTGCTCCATTGGTGACCCTCAGGAACCCGGTAAGGGCGAGTTCTCCAGCAATGCCCGATACTGGGACAATTTGTCCTACGTGCCTGCGGGTTACCGGAGTATGAGACGAATTTTGCGATTGGTGGAACCGGGCTCCGACGACGTGTTTTGCGACATTGGTTGTGGAATGGGCGGAATCCTCTGTGTCGCCGCCCGGAAGCCCTTGCGAAAGTGTATCGGCGTGGAATTGTTCGAGCCACTGTGCGAGATCGCGCGCCAGAACGGAAAAACTCTGAGGGGGCGAAAAGCTCCCATCGAGATCATGTGCAGCGATGCCACAACTGCGGATCTGTCAGAAGGAACCATCTTTTTCCTGTTTAATCCTTTTGGCTCGCAGACGCTCCAGGACACATTGGAGAATATCAGGCATTCGCTGGAGGACAAGCCTCGTGCCATCAGAATTGTCTATTACAAGCCCGTATACAAATCGGTAGTCGATGCTCTTGACTGGCTCGTGAAGCTGCATGATTTTGATCGCTTCGGCGGCCACGCCCTTGCGATCTGGGCAAACCGGTGATCCGCCGCCTTTCGATATCTTTAAGAGCCTGAGAATATGGCATCGATTCTTTCAACTGAGCTCCCAGTGCAAGATTGCATCGTACTTTTTGATCCTGCCGGATCGCCTGAAGCCTGGCAGGAACACGATCGCCTCCAGAGCAGCATTTTCTCTCGCCACTCCTACTTAAAGGCGAACCAATTGCTTGACGGAGCACAAATTGCTCAACTTGTCTCTGACGGCGTAACGCGTCGGTCATTGGTATTCCGGATCACGAATCAGTCGGCATTCGTCATTGGAGCGCTTACTGCATCCGCCCGGGAGTTCTCGCTTGTTGCAAATCAAATCTTCGAGCAGTACTCAAATGTCCACTATGTCCGCTCCGAACCCCTTGTGCGGGATCCGCAGATCGAATCTGATCCGAGAGTCGTCATCGTTGGTAAGAGCGATGATCTGGTTCGAGCTTTGCCAAACAGTATTTCTGACTTTGACTTAAGCCTTAAAAGGGAACAGAGAAAGAAAATTCGGTCCCATGAACGGCGATTCAAAGAAGACTTTCCGCAGGGCGGTATTTCGATCCAGCGCGGAGCTGAGATTTCCGCACACGCGTTTCACACTGTAATCGAGTTAAACAGGGAGCGAATGCGGTATAAGGGGCGCTCCTCTGGTATAGATGATCTGCTTGAAGCTCAGATGCGGCAGGTAGCAATCGAAAATGGACTGCTCATTCTGCTGAATAACGGTGAAGAGGTTGTTGCGGGTTTAGTGATTATTACGGCGTCGGACGATGCGTACGGTTGGACGATGTCTTACGACCAGAAATACGGTAAGTACAGCCCTGGGATCATCGGCCTACATGGGGCAATCAAGTATTTAATTTCAACGGGTGCGCGAAGATTTCATTTTCTGTGGGGAGACAGTCCGTACAAACGTCAATTTGGTGCTGTACGAGACGACTTAGCGAGCTACGCCATTCTCCGTCCCGGCGTTTCCAGATGGGTTATCTTTCCACTTCTGTGTTCTTTCTATAAACAGTGTTTGAAATCCGAGATCATACGATGTATCAAGAAAAGCGTATGGATGGTTACGTTGTATAGAAAGATTCGCATGGAGCGTTTGCAGAAAAATAACTAACTACCTCACAGAATCACAGAAGTGGAGAGTTTCGCATAGCTTATTTAGCGCACACTGCTTCCTGGTAAACTACTTTTTGTCTAATTTGATTCTCTCGCAAGGGCGTGGATCCTTTTGAGGAGAGAGCAGGCCGATCATTTGCAGCAACTCCCATGCGTTTCCTGCCCTACAGCCTGAAATTGCTTCCACGTGATGGGCCGCAACCACATCCAGTGGTATGCCCCAGATTGCGCCGTGATGTATCGATTTGAGTCGAATACATTCCCAACTGCTGAGTTGTTTTTGGCGCTATCATCCAGCCCAGAGTATCCTGACGATCCGAGATAAGTAATTGTATTGCTGTGGATAGAGTTATTCGCAGCCACATAGGGTCCGTATTTTCCATGGCCGCGGTTCTCGTTCATAATGCCAATGCCGTTTCCGTAGCCAGCGGCTACCTCAATGGTGTTGTCATAGACTTGCACGCCGCTTGAGGCTTGCAGCAGAATCTGTGAGTACCACAACGAACTTGTGGGGATTGAGCCATTATCCTTTACGACGTTGTAGCGTATGACACCGCCGTAGCTGATCTCATGCTGGATTCCGTTTCTTTTATTACGGACGACAGTATTTTTCTCGTACAGCGTACCAACCGCGCCAATGTCGGTCCATAGCCCGGTCCCGTTGTTGTCATGGACGTAGTTGGATCGTACGACCAAATCCGACGTTTCACAAAATTTTGCCCCTCCGGCCTCTGCGTCCCATTTAAAGTCTATGTAGTTATTCCAAGAGATCTCATTCCCTGCAACCATCGAACTCTTACCGTGCACCGCTGCTCCCAGTTGTCCGTTGTGGTGGATGAAAGAATTGAGGATCTGAGAACTTGATCCCAGACCGACGCCAGTGCCATGATTCCATCGGACTTCCACGCGATCGACCTTCCAGAAAGCACCCAGAGAGGCAGTATCTCCGCCGATCGCCCCTCTTTGTGGCCACGACGCATATTTTTCCACGGTCAAATTTCGGATGGTTACTCCGCCTGCAGGCCCGGAAAATGCATAGGGCGTCATTCCCAGTTCGACTACATGGCCTTGAGGGTCAGCAGGTAGATAGGCCAAGCTATGGGAGCGGTCGAAAAACCACTGTCCGGGCCGCAGGCCTGCCAGTCCATTGGCTGGAGTCTGCAGTTGGCCGTCAATGAACAAGTCCTGCGTAAACGCGCACAAAGAATGATTCTGCTCGCACCCCGTTTGGTAGTAGCGATTAGATTCGGCACTTGAGGGCGTAGCGATCGCGCGAGCCACCCACAGCCTATTAGCGGTCGACGCTGGCCGAAATGTCAGTATCGTCGATCCATTGAGTACCACACCCGGGCCCTGGCCAAGAAAAGTATCGTTTTGCTTGGGCGTCACACTTTGCATGCGATAGATACCTGAGCGCAGCACGAAGGTAGTCCCGGATGGTGCGGCATCGACTGCCGACTGGATGTTGCCGCCTGGAGAGAGATAGATGGTTTGGGGCGTGATTGCTTCTACCGACGAGACACTGCGGGAATCGAGCCAAAGGACGCCCGAGGTCGCAAGAAGCATCAAATAAGTTACACGACCAATGCGAATGTTCATGTCTCTATCTCTGGGCGTATCTGGGTCCATTCATAATCTCATGGCATTGGTGTGACACAGCTGAAAATAGCAGTCGGACGGAAGTGGGCTGATATATGAAGGGCGCTAACTGAAGATTTCGCCTGGGGGTGGGCCGGGGAGAAGCCAAAGGCGCGCGATGCTTGCCGCTCTCCGGTGCGAGCGGCTACGACCGGCGTGATGATCAGCCTCTTTGTTGCACTAAAGTTACAGTTTCATTGCTGCGAAATTGCAGACTGTGTGCATGAGAATGCAGCTTTACTTCTGCTGAGAAACTCGCCTCACCTCAATCCCGAGGCGAGGTAGAAGTATCACAATTCACAGTATTTACGGGGGAGAGCGGCCTCTGCTTGTCATGCGAAAAGGCCCTCTCCCCCGAAGTATCTCTGGTTACTGATGCGTGGTGTTGTCACTGCGCAAAAATATAAGTTGCCAAAACTAGAGACCAATGCTAGCGTATAGCCATCTTTAACGCCATCGGTGACATTAGTTGATCGACCCCGCTGAAGGTCTCCCCAAAGTTACCGTGCGAGAGGTACGAGAGTATAGCGAAGGTAACGTTGAATAGGCTGCCTGAAACGCGCCTATGTGCCGAAATCAGATAAATCCTGTGGTTGCCGAAAACGGGCAGAACGACGGTTGAGTAATTACGTTGAGACTTCTCCCGCCCCCAGGGCCCGCGTATCCCCCGTAGTTCAGTTTTCGTAGATTCGTGTGGAGGTTCGGCATTATGAGCCTGAACCAAGAAGATATCTCTATTCTCTTAGCCTGCCACGGGACGATGGCAAGCGAGCTGTATACGCAGGCTTTCAACCGCTACTCCGGTTTTCGCGTGGTGGCTCGAGCGTGGTCCGTCGGCGAGGCCGTAGAGGCGGTGCGTTCCAACGGGATTCAGCTGGCGTTGATCAGCACAACGCTGGCGGACGGCCCGCTGAGTGGAATCATGGCACTCAAGCAGATCCAGACGGCTTGTCCTAAGGTCAAGTCGGTTGTACTCCTGGAAAGCAATGAAGGTCATCTGGCCACCGCCGCCTTCGGCGCCGGAGCCAAGGGGGTCTTTTCTCCTTCAACGCATGGACTGAAGAGTCTTTGCCGATGCGTGCGGCAAGTCAGCGCCGGCCAGATATGGGCCAGCAGCGCTCAGCTTCAAGAGGTGATGGAGGCGTTTTCGCGGCATGCGCCGGTCAAAGTTGTGAATGCTGACGGGGCGCAGCTGTTGACCAAGCGCGAGGAAGAGATCGTTCAGCTGGTAGCAGACGGTTTGACCAATCGGCAAATTGCCAACGAGTTAAAACTCAGCGAGCACACGGTTCGAAACAACCTGTTTCGCATCTTCGATAAGCTGGGCGTCTCCACCCGGGTTGAACTCGCGCTCTACGCCATCAACCACTCCAAGCTCCTTCCCCTTGCCGCGGCTCCCGCCCGCAAGGAAGTCACCGCTGCCCGTCCCTCCGAACCGCGCTGCGCTGCCGTCTCCTAAACTCTATATCGGGTGAGAGAATACCGCGATAGGAATTCCACCAGCGGCAAAAAGTCGTCATCGCGCCGCTGTGGCTCAGCGGATCCGTTTGAGCGCCTGTCCTCGCAACCGCGACTCACGATCACGGGGTTTTCCGCGCCGGGGCCCGAAAAGTCAAGCCTGATTACGGATACACTGGTGGGTGTTAATTTCCGCTTGGTGAGAGGGCTGGATCGATGTCTGAATTTGCAACTCGCGGAAGCCATCGGGATTTGAAGCTGCACGCCGCGCAACGGGCGATGGAACTGGTCGAGCCGGGAATGACGCTGGGGTTAGGCTCCGGGTCGACGGCAACAATCTGGATTCGGCTTTTGGGCGAACAAGTGCGCGACCATGGGTTGAGGATTCGCGCCATTGCGAGCTCGGAGGACAGCGAACGGCTGGGGAAAAGCTATGGGATTCCTTTCATCAATTTTGAAGAGTGCCGGAGCCTTGACCTGACGATTGACGGCGCGGACGAGGTCGCGCCGAAGCTGATGTTAATCAAGGGCGGCGGCGGCAAGCTGCTGCGCGAAAAGATTGTGGCCAGCGCATCGAAGCGATTTGTGGTTGTCGCGGACGAATCGAAGCAGGTGCAGAAGCTGGGACGATTTCCGCTGCCGGTTGAGGTGATTCCCATGGCCGCTCCTTTAGTGGACGGCGCGCTGCGAGAGCTTGGGTTCACGCCCACGGTGCGTGTGAATCAGGACGGATCGAAGTACATTACCGACCAGGGGAACTTCATTCTGGACTGTTCGGGCATGCTGATCGAGGATCCGAACGCAATGGCAAGAGAGCTGGATTCGATGGTCGGAGTTGTGGAGCATGGGCTGTTTCTGGACATGGCGAGCATGGCGCTGATTGCAATGGAGCACGAGGTCGTGGAGCGCACAACATAAATAAGGACGGAGTGCCGCGACGGAAATGACCGGCCCGGTTCTGAAGATGCCCTGATCCTTCAGGGCATTTGTTTTTTTGGCTACAATTCGTAGGGACAGGCGGGGCGGCGGTAAGGTCCACTGAGATTTGAGTGACGCGGAGGCGTAGATATGCGGTTCAAGCGGATTCTGGCTGGTGTTTTGGGAATTGCTGTGGCTGGTGCGGCGGGCATTGCGGTGGCGCAGGCGAAGGCCCCGTTTACAGCGCAGGACTGGGCGAAGCTGCACGGTGCATATGCGTTTGCGGTGGCCGGTGACGGGACGATTTTGTATGTGGTGGGCTACGGCGCGGAGAAAGGTCCGACGCAGCATGAGTGGTGGACCATGAATGCCGACGGCAGCCATGCGAAGAAGCTGGAGCTGCCGAAGGGGTTTGAGCCGATGGGGTTCACGCGCGATGGCAAGAGCCTGTATGGCGCATGGAAGGTGAATGACCAGCAGCAATTTGCGATTTTCGCAGTGACCGATGGGAAAGCTGCGGCTGCTCCGTCGACGGTAGTGGTGCTGCCGCGCGGGGTCGAAGGTGCGATGCCTTCTCCGGATGGGAAGCGTTTTGTGCTGACGGCCGATCCGCGTCCGCCGAATCCAATGGATGCGTTCAGGCACGTGCATGAGGCAAAACAGACAGGCCTGTATGTGGTGAATGCGAATGGAACGGATGGCGCATGGTGGTGCGGCAATCTGAAGCATGCGAGCGGCATGCTGACGGTGGGAGGCGGCGCGAACGCTGCGGCGTGGAATGCGAACAGCGATGAGCTGGCGGTGCTGTCGCAGACGCCGCGCACGGGCTACCACTATGTCGCCGCGTCGATTGATGTGTGCAGCGCATCGGAGTCGCGGCATGTGGCGGATATTCCGAATGCGGTGAACGGCATTACGTGGATGGACCACGACAAGGAGATTGCGGTGCTGTCAACGAAGTCAAATGTGCTCACGCCGGAGCATGTCTGGACGATGCCGGCGGCGGGCGGCGCGGCGGTTGACAAGACTCCGGCGCTGGATGGGACGGCGGTGCAGATTGCGGGTGATGTGCAGGGACGCGTGTGGGTGCTGGTGTATCACGGCGTGCAGGCCGAGGTGGACCGGTTTGAAGACGGCGCGCTGAAGCGGGCGTATCGCTGGCCGGCGGGGACGATTTACGGCGTGCCGGTGACACCACAGTACACAGGCGAGGGCGATCAGGTAGCGATGACGGCGGGTGATCCGACACATACCGGCAACGTGATGGTTCCGGATGGCGACGGACTGAAGCGGATTACGCACGAGGGTGATGATGAGCTGGCGAAGATCGACCTGGGGACTGTGCGGGTCGTGAACTGGACGAGCAAGGAGGGAATCAAGCTCCAGGGCGTTGCGACGTTTCCGGCGGGATATGTAGCGGGGAAGAAGTATCCGTTTGTGGTGCTGCCGCATGGCGGGCCGGAGGCGAATGATCCGCTGGATCTGGATCCGTTTTCGCGGTTTGTGGCGGGGCTGGGGTATGTGGTGCTGCAGCCGGAGTATCGAGGGTCGATTGGGTATGGCGCGGATTTTCTGGAGGCGATCTACCAGCATTTTGGCGACCGCGCCTACGACGACGTAGAAAGCGCGACCGACTATGCAATTGCGCAGGGATGGGCCGATCCGAACCGGCTGGCGATGTTTGGCTGGAGCGGGGGTGGCTTTATGACGTCATGGGCGGTGACGCAGACGAACCGTTATAAGGCAGCGATTGAAGGCGCGGGTATTACGGACTGGAGCTCGTTCATCTGGACGAGCGACGTGGAGCAGATCGATTACGACGCGCGCTGGACGGACAAGGACCCCGAGGCGTTCGAACGGTTCTCGGCGATGAATTATGCGTACAAGGTGACGACGCCGCTGCTGATTCTGCAGGGCGAAGCTGACGTGCGCGTTCCGACGTATCAGGGGCTGGAGTATTTCCAGATTCTGAAGGCGCGCGGCAAGACGGTGCGGATGGTGACGTATCCCGGGTCGGGGCATTTCCCGAGCGAGTGGGAGCAGCGGCTGAACGTGATGCAGGAGATCGCGAACTGGCTGCATAAGTACAACCCATGACGAGTGGATACCCTGAGCAGGTACGCCGAGTACCTGCGCATGGCTGACGTCGACAGTGCGGAGATTCGGAATGCTGTGTGTGGATGCTCATCATCACCTGTGGAACTACTCGGCTGAGGAGTATGGGTGGATTGGGCCGGAGATGACGGCGCTGCGGCGCGACTTTTCTCCGGCCGACCTGCGGGTGGAGATGGCGGCGGCGGGAGTTGATGCGAGCATAGCCGTGCAGGCGCGGCAGACGGTAGAGGAGACTCGTTGGCTGCTGCGGCTGGCGCATGAGAATGCGTTCATTGCCGGGGTGGTCGGATGGGCTCCGATTGCGAGCGCGGAGTTTGGCAGGGAATTGGAGGCTTTGGCAGGGGAAGCGAAGCTGAAGGGTCTGCGACATATACTGCAGGCGGAGCCGGATGCGTGCATGCTGAGCGATGCGTTTGAGCACGGCATGAAAGTGCTGGAAGGTTCCGGGCTGGCGTATGGGCTGGTCTACGACATTCTGGTGTACGAGCGGCAATTGAGTGCGGCGATCGAGCTGGTGGACCGGCATCCGAAGCAGGTATTTGTGCTGGACCACCTGGCGAAGCCGCGGATTGCGGCGCATGAGCTGGAGCCGTGGCGGACGATGATGCGCGCGCTGGCGCGCCGGGCGAATGTGTATTGCAAGCTGAGCGGCATGACGACAGAGGCGGAGTGGAAGACATGGATATTGAATGATCTGCGTCCATATTTTGATGTAATACTTGAGTGTTTTGGAGTGGAGCGGCTGCTGGCTGGATCGGACTGGCCGGTGTGCACCTTAGCGGTAAGTTATGGGCGCTGGTGGCAGACGATGAGGGAGATGGTGAAGGATTTGTCGGATGCGGAGCAGGAGAAGATACTGGGCGGTAACGCCGTGCGCGTGTATGGGCTGAACGAGTACGCCCGCGCCGGCGGGCGCACCTGAGGACCCATGCCAACCATGCCGCCCCGCAGTAACGTTGAAGCCCAAAGCGAAGTGAAGAGCAAGGACGTTCCGCTGGTTCGGAGCGGATATGGGGTCCCGTTCGTTCTGGTGACTACGCTGTTTTTTCTATGGGCGATTCCGAACAACCTGAACGATGTGCTGATCCGGCAGTTTATGAAGTCGTTTGTGATGACGCGGCTTGGGGCCGGCCTGGTGCAGTTTGCGTTCTACCTGGGCTATTTCTTTCTGGCGATGCCGGCGGCGCTGATCATGCGGAAGTTCGGATACAAGTCCGGGTTTCTGATCGGGCTTGGTTTGTACAGCGTGGGTGCGATTTTGTTCTGGCCCGCGGCGGTGGTTGATCGCTACGGCTTCTTTCTTGCCGCGCTGTTTGTGATTGCCGGCGGGCTGTCGTTTCTGGAGACGGCGTCGAATCCTTTTATTGCGCAACTGGGCGATCCACGCAGTGCGGCGCGGCGGCTGAACTTTTCGCAGGCATTCAATCCTGTGGGATCGGTGGTGGGCGTATGGATCGGCACGAAGTTCATTTTCTCGGGGATCGAGCTGACCCCGGCGCAGGTGGCGGCGGAGAAGGCGCTGCATCACTACAGGAATTATTTGCATTCGGAGACGTTGCGCGTGGTGAAGCCATATCTGGCGGTGAGTCTGGTGACGCTGACCATGCTGATACTGATCGCAGTGACAAAGTTCCCAAAGATACAGGCGGAGGAAGAAACAGTCACAGGCGGAGGCTTTCGAGCGCTGCTGCGGTATCCGCACTTTTTGTTCGCGGTGGTAGCGCAGTTCTTATATGTCGGCGCACAGGTGGGCACGTGGAGCTACCTGATTCCGTACATCATGATGTATACGCATGAGGCCGAGAAGGCAGCGGGGTATCTGCTTACCGGATCACTGGTGGCGTTTGGAGTGGGGCGGTTCCTGTCTGCATGGCTGATGCGGTATGTGCAGCCGAACCGGCTGATGCTGGCGTTCTGCGTGGCGAACGCGGTGTTGGCCGGAGTGGGTGTGCTGGCTCCGAACTGGCTGGGCGCTGGGGCGCTGCTGCTGACTAGCTTGTTTATGTCATTGATGTATCCCACGATTTTTGCGCAGGGGATACGCGGGCTGGGGGAGAATACGAAGATCGGCGGGTCGCTGATTGTGATGGCGATTGTGGGAGGAGCGGTGATGCCGCTTGCGATGGGCTATTTGTCGGACCGGTTCGGGAGCATGGCGGTGGCGTACAGCGTGCCGCTGGTGGCGTATCTGGTGCTGATTGTGTATTCACTGGCAGACATGCGGTTGGCGGACGCGGCGTCCGCGGAGGCAGTGCTGTCACAGTGAAAGTGAATGGAGGGAGCAGGCGATGCTGAAGTCGGGAATTTTGAATCCGCAGGTGAACTCGCTGCTGAGCAGGGTGCGGCATACGAACACGCTGGTGATTGCCGACCGGGGCTTTCCTTTCTGGCCGCAGATTGAGACCGTCGATTTGTCGCTGGTGGATGATATTCCGCGGGTGCTGGACGTATTGGAGGCGGTGCGGAAGAACTTCTCGGTAGGCCGGTTCTATATGGCAGAGGAGTTCCTGACGTACAACACCACGCAGGTTGTAGAACAGTTCGCGAGGGCGATGGCAGGGGCAGGGTTGGAGCATGAGCCTCACACCGCGCTCAAGCTGCGCGTGCCGCATGCGATCGGGCTGATTCGGACGGGGGACACAACGCAATACGCGAACGTGATCCTGGAGTCGGCGTAGGCGGGGATAAATGTAGCAGAGTTGCGTCTTTCACAGGACTGCGGCCGTCGAATGCTCAGAAAGATGAGGGGAGTGCCTGACCCTTTCTGAGGCTGGATGTCACGGAACGCGCACGGTGGTTGTGCTCCGCGCGTAAAAGGACGATGGCGATCGCGCTGCGCTCGAATCTGGAGTTGTGTCACCGCCATTTGTGGAGTGACACGAGGGCTAATGCCCATTGTGTTTGCAGTGCCAGTGTTGGTTGGGGCGCTGTTGACTTTGGGTGCGGCAGGCTCGCGGAAAACGGCGCGTGCGACCTCTGAGACACGCCCGAAGACATACAACGTTACTCTGCCGCCAAATCCCGACGCGGTTTGTGCGCAGTGTCACGAAAAGATCTACAACAGCTATGAGAAGACTCCGATGGCGCGTGGCAGCGGGCTGGCGGCTACTGGGCTGCCGGAAGGGGGATTTTCTGATCCCGTGTCCGGTGTTCAGTACAAGGTCTTTATGCGGGACGGCAACGCCTGGCTGACCTATGATCGTGCAGCATCGGATGGCCGGCTCGCGCTGCACGGGGAGCATCAGCTGCTGCTGTATCTGGGGTCGGGGGACCTGGGGCGCGCGTATTTGTATCAGGTCGACGGGCAATGGTTTGAGACGCGGATCAACTATTACACCCTTGCGCACAGATGGCAGATGGCGCCTGGAAATGAGGGGGAAAAGTGGATGTCGTCGCCTCTGCAGATTGATGCAAGCTGTTTGCACTGCCATGCGAGCGCGGTGCAGACTCCGCTGCCGGGTTCGGAAAACCGGTTTGAGGGACTGCCTTTCCGGCAGGCGGGAGTGGGGTGTACGTCGTGCCATGGAGACCCGGCGCAGCATGTGGCCACCTTTGGCGCGGTGCCGATGGTGAATCCCGCGAAGCTTGCTCCAAGGCAAAGAGACAGCGTGTGCCTGCAGTGCCACATTGAGGGAAATGCCGCGGTTTTTCGAGCTGGCGCTTCGCTGTCGCAGTTTCGCCCGGGCGACGATCTTTCACAGTACGTGACCTATTTTGTGGAGGCGAGCGCGCAGGCTGGCGGGCAGCGCGCGGTGAGCCAGTACGAAGCGCTGATGCACAGCGCATGCAAGAAAGCAAGCGGCGACCGGCTGACGTGCATCACCTGCCATGATCCGCACTACACACCGTCGGCTGCGGAGCGGGTGAGCTACTACCGCAGCAAGTGCCTGATGTGCCATACAGGGGTGAAGATGGCGACGGAGCACTTTCCGAAACAGCCGGACTGCACAGCGTGTCATATGCCGACGCTTAAGACGACAGACATATCGCACAACGAGCTGACGGATCATGATATTCAGGCGCGGCCGATGGTGAACGGGCCTTCGCCCAAGCTGACAGACATGCCGAACACGGATGTGCTGGTACCGGTGTTCGGAGAGCAAACCGGAGACCGTGCGCTGGGGCTGGCCTATGCGCAACTGGCCGATCACGGTGACCGCGCGGCGGGCGAGAAAGCCCTCGGCCTTTTGAAGCAAGCAGAGCATGGAGGCAAGAATGATGAGCAGGTACATACACAGCTTGGTTTTCTGGACCAGATGTCGGGCGACTACAAGAGCGCGGGGGAGGAATATGCGGCTGCACTGGCGGAGGATCGTGACGATGTCACGGCGATGGCGAATCTGGCTGTGCTGGACGCTGTCGCAGGCCGGGCAGATGCGGCGGTGAGCCTGCTGAAAAGAGCCATCCAGGATGATCCGAGCCAGACGGCCGCGGGGCTCAATCTGGCCTTTATCGAATGCCGGCTGAACAGAAAGAGCGAGGCGCTGGAGGTGCTGCGTCGACTCTCGGTGTTGAATCCCGACAACCCGGCGCTGGTGGAGTTTGCTACCAAAGGAATTTATGAGGGGCAAAGCTGCGCACTGCGTTAGAACACAAAAGGGCCGAATACGCAGCGAGCGAAGCAAAAATCGCAGATTCAACAGGTTGCCGCGCTATTGCAGAAACTTCTTGTCTATTTTGGGCGAAGGGGTGTTTACTTGTTGCGTTATGAAGCGCGCTGGATTGTTGCTATGTGCTCTATTCATTCTGTTTGCGACAGCATGCGGGTACCGGGCAAATGCTCTGAACAAGCCCCTGGGCTACAACCTTAACGGGCAACCAATCACCAGTTTGACTTTTCCGGGGACGCGAGTCGTTGTGCTGTTCTTTGCGGCAACGGACTGTCCCATCTGCAATCGCTATATTCCCGAAATGCAGAACCTGGAGAGCAAATACAGCCCGCAGCATGTGGTGATGTGGTATGTCTATCCGAATCCGGGAGAGACCAGCGCGGGCGTGCGTCAGCATGAGGTGGCGTATGGTGCGGAGACGCACATCCTGCTCGACCGGAACCACACGCTGGTCAAATTTACGCATGCGGTGATTACTCCGGAGGCCGTAATTCTGGTTCCGGAGCAATCCGGCGCGATACCTTTTCGTGTGGTTTATCGCGGCAGAATTGACAATCGCTATATCCAGCTTGGGGAGCAGCGGCCGATGGCCACGCAGTTCGACCTTGAGCGGGCCATTGATGATGTGCTCCAGAATCGCCCGGTACAACGTCCGGACGGACCTCCGGTAGGATGCTGGATTATAGGCCAGTAATGACCCGGCGCAGCATAGGCCATTTTTTCTTAACGATTTTGATTGGTTCCGCTGCGCTGATTGCATCGGCGCAGGTGTCACAGCCTCACGCCCGCGCGGCGGAAGAGCACGTGACCTTCAGCAAGCAGATTGCGCCCATCTTTTACGACCACTGCAGCACCTGCCACCACCCCGGCGGGGCCGGTCCCTTCAGCCTGCTCACCTATGCCGACGCGCGCCGATGGGGGATGGTGATCGAGAACGTCACGCAAAGCCGGTTTATGCCTCCATGGCTGCCTGCGCCTGGCTATGGAGACTTTGTCGACGACCGGCGGCTTCCTGATAAAGACCTGGAGCTAATCAAAGAGTGGGTTGAAGCCGGCATGCCGGAGGGTGATCCGAAGAATGCGCCGAAGCCGCCAGTGTACACGTCAAAATGGGTATTAGGTCCGCCGGACCTCATTTTGAAGGTGACGTCTCCGACGCAGATTCCTCCATCCGGCCCTGACCAGTTTATTAACTTCGTCCTCCCGGTGCCTATCAAGCACACCGAGTATGTTCGCGCGCTGCAGATCATACCGGGCTCTCCGCGTGTGGTGCATCACTGCAACATCATTATCGATCGCACAGATTCCATGCGGCGCGCGCACCCGAACACGTGGCAAAAGGGCATTCCCGGTATGGAGTTCACCTTTGACGCCGGAGACACGTTTGAGCCGGACAGCCATTTTCTTTTCTGGAAGCCGGACACTCCAGCGCTGATCGAGCCGAAAGGCATGCCGTGGCGGATTGATCCAGGCAATGATCTGGTGCTGAATACGCACTTCAAGCCAACCGGCAAGTGGGAGACGGCGCAGGCCGTCATCGGGCTGTATTTTACAGACAAGCCTCCGGTGGCGCATCCCATGCTGATACAGCTTGAGCACGATGGCGCGCTCGATATTCCTGCCGGGGATTCGGATTTTGTCATTCAAGACCAGTTGACTCTGCCGGTAGACGTAGATGTGCTTGGGGTGTATCCACACGCGCACTACCTGGGCAAGCGGTTGGAGGGGTGGGCCATACTTCCGAACGGCGAGAAGAAATGGCTCATCCTCATTCCCGACTGGGACATCGACCGTCAATCGGTCTACACTTACAAGAAGCCCATTTTTCTTCCCCACGGGACGGTGCTGCACATGCGCTATGTCTACGACAACTCCACGGGGAACATTCGCAACCCACACAGTCCGCCCATCCGAGTGAGGGCCGGGAATGAGTCAACGGATGAGATGGGTCATCTCTGGCTGCAGGTTTTGGCGCTTCCGTTGCCCAACTCCAAGGAAGATCCGAGAATTCTGCTTGAAAAGGCATGGATGGAGAACCGGTTAAGAAAGTATGCCGACGACGAAACTGCGCTCTATAACCTTGCGTATGTCGACCGCACCGAGGGAAGCTTTGCCGAGGCAGAAGCGCTTTATCGGCGGATTCTTGTTGCGAAGCCGAAGGACGCGCGCACCCTGACGGCGCTGGGTGCGGCTCTCGATACCTCGGGAGACTGGAAGGAGGCGGAAGCGGAGTTCCAGAAGGCGCTCGCGGCTGATCCCTCGTATGCTGACGCACACTATGATCTCGCGGAACTCGACTTTGGTCATGACAACAACGCAGAGGCGGTGCAGGAATATAAGAGCCTGCTGGCTGACAATCCCAACGATGCCTCTGCCCATAACGGACTGGGGATTGTGCTGATGGCGACGAATCAGACTGCGGAAGCGCAGCATGAGTTTGAGGCAGCCATTGCCCTTGACCCTGACAACTTTGACGCGCTCTACAACCTTGCCGTGATTGAGGCGGAGAACAATGATCTGCCCCGCGCAGCCGAGTTGCTGGAGCATGCGCTCAGCCAGAAGAATGATGCCGATGCGCATCAACTGCTGGGGAACGTCTATGCCCAGTCGGGCCAGCTTGCGGACGCGCTCAAGCAGTTTGAGGCTGTTAGCGCGCTGCATCCCAACGATCCGGTGCCGCATCGTGAGGTTGCGCAGGTCTATGAGATGATGGGCGACCTGAACAGCGCGATCCGGGAGTTGAATTCAGCTCTGGCTGTTGACCCGCAAAATGCGGACGACTGGAACAATCTGGGCGTGATAGAGGCACGAGCAGGGGATCGGGAGGCAGCGCGGAGGGACTTTGAACACGCCCTTACTCTGGATCCTAACCACGCTGCTGCGCGGGCGAATCTGGCGAAGTTGTGAGCTGGGAATTTGCGTGGGCGCAGCCCGGTAAACGAAAAGGCCTCGCAGCGCGAGGCCTTTGTTGTTGGAGGAGCTAGGATCAGGCAGCCTTGCTTTGTTCGTCCTCGTCGGATGTGGTGACCGGTGCTTCGATGACGTTCAGCGCATCGAGGGCGTGGCTGCCGTCAGAGTGCGTGATGGGGAGCAGATTCACGACACCCACAGTCAGGTTGAAGAGCGCAAACCAGTGGTCGATCTTCCACAAAGCGGCAGCAAGTATGAGATTGACGGTGGCTCCGGCAAGGCAGATGACGACCTCGCGCCATCCGGTGGCGCGGGCGCGGCGAACGTATGGGCCAGTCCAACTCAGGCCGAATTCCTTTACTGGAACGTCAAACATGCGGGCCACGAGCGCGTGGCCCAGCTCATGCGCAGTGAGGGCAAGAACGATTAATGCGCAGTCGAGGATCAGGGCTTGCAAAAAGGAGAAAAACATTCCGTGCTCCGTCTTTCGTACAGCGGGTAACACAGCATTTCACGGATTGCTTCAAGGGTGACGATCCTTGCGCTTTCCATGCCGCAGTACTGTGGGTTATGGCAACTTCGTCGAAGTCTCAGTACTGCATTTCTAGTTACCTAATAAGATGCAGACGAGTGGACCGCGGATTCGTAATCAGGCCGGCCGGTACTATCCTTATCGGCCGGTTGTTGGACATAGTGAGGAACAATTTTGGCCTTCCCTAAGTGGCATATGGAATTCAGGAGGTTACAGCCTGAAAGGGCACTTAGCGATTGCCGAGTTCGGCCCGGTACCAGGCGATGGTTTCCCCGAGAGCTTCTTCCATCCCGTAGCGTGGCGACCAGTCGAGCAGCTCGCGGGCCTTGGAGGCGTCGAGGTACTGCTCGCGGATTTCGGCACTGGCGGTGTTCTGAATGATGGGTTCGAGGTCGGCGCGGTCCATGATGCGAAGCACCATGTGCACAATGTCGAGGACAGTGAGGCGGAGTCCGAGACCGAAGTTGAAGGCCTCGCCGGAGATGGAAGGCGCATCGGATTCGGACGTCGCGAGGCGTTCGCCGAGCGAGAGATAGCACTGGGCGGCATCCTTGACGTAGAGGAAGTCGCGGACGAATTTGCCGTCGCTGCGGATGATGAAGCGCTGGCCGTCGAGGGTGGCCTGAATGACTCCGGGGATGGTACGGCTGAAGTTGAGGTCGCCGCCGCCGAAAAGATTACCGCAGCGGGCGATTGCGGTCTTGAGGCCGTAAGTGGCGGCGTACATCTGCGTGATGAGGTCGGCGCAGGATTTAGAAACGTCGTAAGGATAGCGGCCCTGGAGAGGATGCGTTTCAAGGTAGGGGAGGCTCGGGTTAGGTCCGTAGGCCTTGTCGGACGAGGCGACAACGACGTTGGAGTTGCCGATGAGGCGGCAGGCTTCGAGGACGTTCCAAGTGCCTGCGATGTTGGCGCGGAGAGTCCCGACGGGATCGAGCCTGGCGACCTGCACGAGCGGCTGCGCGGCGAGATGGAAGATGGTATGCGGCTGATACTCGGCGATGACGCGGCGCAGGGTGGGGAGCGACTCAATGTCACCGTTGACGACGACGATTTGGTTCAGCAGACCTTCGCGGATGAGGATGGAGCGCGGGGCCTGGTCGCGGACGAGCGCGACGACTTCGGCGCCTTCGTTGAGTAGCGCTTTGACGAGCCAGCTGCCCATGAGGCCAGTGGCTCCGGTGACAAAGACGGTTTTGTGTTCCCAATAGCTTGCCAAGAGAAACCTCGTAGAATCAATATGTATTCGACATTATTATCTGTCTGGGCAAGGCGGGAGGCAATGGAGTGGCGTCGGTAGATGAGATGCGCGTCGTGATTTTGTGCGGGGGCAAAGGGTCGCGGATTTATCCCTTTTCGGAGTACTTTCCGAAGCCGATGATGCCGGTGAACGGGCGGCCGATTCTGGTGCACCTGATGCACATTTACGCCCGGCAGGGGTTTGCGAAGTTTGTGCTGGCGGCCGGGCATCGCAAGGAGATGCTGCTGGACTACTTTGAGGGGCGCTTTCCGGAATGGGAAGTCAACATTCTGGATACGGGTGCGGAATCTGATACCGGTGACCGCATTCGCGCGTGCGCGGAGCATGTGGGCGAGCGATTTTTTGCGACGTATGGCGATGGACTCGGCAACGTGGACCTGAAGGCGCTGCTTGCTTTTCATGAGGAACACGGTGGGCTGGCAACGGTGACGGCGGTTCCGTTGCGGTCGCAATACGGAACGCTGCAGTTTGACGCGGACGGACGCGTGCGCAGTTTTTCCGAAAAGCCGGTGATCCGGGACCAATGGATCAACGCAGGGTTCTTTGTATTTGAGAAGAGGGGCATGGCCGAGTGGGAGGGTGCAAACCTTGAGTCGGGCGTGCTTCCGGCGCTGGCGGCGAAAGGGCAGCTGTATACGCATTTGCACCATGGCTTTTGGAAGTCGATGGACACGAGCAAGGACCAGCAGGAGATGGAGCGGCTGGGCGAAGCGGGCGAGCCGCCGTGGATGGGATAAAGGCACAGGATTCAGGAGTAAAATAGAGGTAGCCACAAAGATCCATCCTCAGATGTGGGGGCGTCACGGTTTCGACGGGATCGATTGCGGCAAAGAGGCATGCCGGGGTGCGGACACCCGCAATCGCTCGCAAAATGATAATTGCCGATCATCAACTGGCATACGCTGCTTAATTAATTAAGCAGCCGTCCCCTGCGGCTTTGCCTGTGGGCTGCAAAGGGACGTCGCACAGCAGGCTGGTCCGGTTGGCTGGGTACGGGTCATCCGGATAAGATTTACGGACTAGCGATGCGCGCATCTTGCCGGTTCTGAGCGCGCAAAGCGAAACCAGCGGAACTCGGCTGAGCATGGAGTTTCTTTGTCGACAGCGATTTCGGACGCGGGTTCGACTCCCGCCGCCTCCACCAGAGCTAAATCATTGAAAATACATATCTTTAAGTTGTGGAAAAATCGATAGTTTGCTAAACTGTACCAGAATTGTACCAAACGAGATTTCGTGCTAGATTGACGGCATTATGCTGTCCGTCTACACCCGCCATCACCCCGATTGCGCGAAGAAAGACGATTCCACATATCGCCGTTGCCGCTGCCCGAAGTGGCTTGACGGCACTCTTCCCGGTCGCAGCGGGCGCTTTCGCACCTCGGCGAAAACGAAGTCCTGGGAACAAGCAGAACTCCTCGCCCGCAAATACGAGAATTCTGCTCTCAGCGGCGAGGACCTGAAACCGGCAAAGATGCCAACCGTGAAGGAAGCTGTCGGCATCTTCCTCGCCGATGCTGAGGCGCGCGGGCTGGCTCCGGCCACCTTGCAAAAGCTGCGCGGCATCTTTCAGGTCCAACTCGTCGGGTTCGCCGAAGAATCAGGCGTCACTTTTCTGCGCGAATTCAATCCCCGCAACCTCACCGAATGGCGGCAAACCTGGAAGAAAGAGAAGGAGCTTGCGCGCAAAAAGAAATTCGAGCGAGTGATCGGCTTCTTCTGGTATTGCGTCCGCCAGGGCTGGCTCCGTGAAAACCCCACCGCAACTATGGGCCGAGTGATTGCCAAACATGTGCCGACGGACTATTTCACCGCCGACGAATATAAGCGCATCATCGGTGCCACCTACCGGCTGGGCGAATATGCCGAACGTTCCTGGGCTCCCGAGAAACGTGGCATCCGCATCCGCGCTCTGACCGAGTTGATGCGCTGGAGCGGCCTGCGCATCCGCGACGCCGTAACACTCGAATGCGGGCGGCTCATCGAAAACAAGCTCATGCTTTATCAGGCCAAGACTGGCACGCCGGTTTTCGTACCCCTGCCGCCTCACGTCGCCGATCTGCTGCGCTCGATCCCACCGGGCCTCAAGCCGAATCCAAATTACTTCTTCTGGTCCGGTAATGGCCTGCCAAAGACATTCGTCGCCAACTGGCAGCGCGCCTATCGCCGCCTCTTCAAGGTCGCCGATCTCTGCAAGCCGGACGGCACGCCAAAGCGCTGCCACTGCCACATGTTCCGCGACACTTTCGCTGTGGAGATGCTGCTTGCCGGCGTTCCCATCGATCAAGTGTCGATCCTGCTCGGCCACGCCAGCGTTCGCGTGACCGAGAAGCACTACTCTCCATGGGTTCGCGCCCGCCAAGATCAGCTTGAGAAAAGCGTGCAGTCGGCGTGGGAACTCTCATCACAGAGCGTTGCAAAAGCCGGCTAAATGCGAATTTTGAAGCTTCTCCCAGTGAATACACTCGAAGAAGCCAATTTGAGCAGCCGTATTCTTCGCTTTGACTCTTCACCGTCAAAACCTTCAGCGGGAATCCCGCGCTGCTGCTAACTAAATAGTGCTGGCGAGTCAATTGTCCTCCAGGGGAGGCGCTGATTATAGTAGTGCCATTCCTGTTTTTCACGTCGCTAAGCCGGGAGCCGCCATGACAAATGGTGCTGAGTCGTTCGATTGGATACCCTTCTATCAGGAACTCGCAGACAAGTTGGTGCCATACCGCGGACGTCAGCAAGAGCTTATCGCCCTTCTGGAAAAGCTCCGCGCAAAGAAGTTGAAGGTCACTCCTCTCGTGGATAAAGATGCGACTGGACGACGATTCCAGTTGAACGAACTAGATCCGTTTACCTTCTTCGGTACGTTCAACCGCGGGATAACGACCGACGCCCGAATCGCACTTCTACGTGAGTTGAAATCCTTCTTTGGAATCTCGGCAGCCGTTCCCTCAGATTTCTCGGGAATCCCCATCCTCAACAATCTGAAATCTTGGTATTTCGCATACTCTGATCGCCGGAAAGCGACGGACATCCCTCGCCTATGGGACGTTTTTGAAAAGGCACTTCTTCCGTCCCCAATTTCAAGCAACGAGTTTGCCCGGGCATTCGATGCAGCGCTTGATGTCAGAGAGACCAATATCAATCTTACGATGGGGCTCTTTTGGATCAGACCGTTCAATTTCATCAGCCTCGACAGCACGAATTTGGCATATCTCCATCTGGCCATTCCGAAAGATGGCATTTCCTTCGACTTCTATCGAACGACATTGGAGAAACTGCAAGCGGATCGGGAAGACGATTTTCCCCATCTCTCCCACTCAGCGTGGCTCGCCACGAGCGCGCCCCTCACGGGTGATTCCATCGCGGTGACGGCTGCCAAAACAGGCGCGCTAAACCCGGATGCGGAGTACTGGCTCGTAGGCGCCTACTGGGAAAGCCAAGAGACGCCAGACCAGACGGAGCGTTTCTTAGCCGAAGGTATTTGGGAAAACGGCTACAAAGACAAATACCTGGATCAGGTGCGGTCGATGAAGGTCGGGGATCATATCGCCATCAAGGCAATGTTTACCCGTAAACACGATCTCCCATTTGACAACCGAGGAAAGACAATCTCTGGCATGACGATCAAAGCGACAGGCACAATCGTTAAGAACCTGGATGATGGCCGCACGCTTGAAGTCGCTTGGGACTCGCCCCAAGATCCAAGGGACTGGTACTTCCATACCTATCAAAGAACGATCTGGCATCTTAAGAAAGACGATGATCTCGGGAATCGATTAATCCGTTTTGTATTTTTCGGTGAACCTCAAGATTATGACTTTTTTGTTCAACGGTTTTTGGATCACACCGCGCCCCAGAACGGTGAAGCGACCCCGTACGACATAGCCGACATGGTGACGGATGGCGTTTTCTTGTCGACTGAAGAGATCGAGCAGGTACTTAATCGATGGAGAAAGAAAAAGAATCTCATTCTCCAGGGCGCTCCTGGGGTTGGCAAGACCTTCATAGCTCAAAAGCTCGCGTATGCGCTCCTTGCTGAGCAGAATCCGTCAAGAGTCTTGACAGTCCAATTTCATCCTTCCTTCGCCTATGAGGATTTCGTGCGCGGTTATCGTCCCACCGATCAGGCGGCAAAATTCGAACTGGTAGACGGACCACTTATTGAAATTTGCAATCAAGCAGATGACGATTCGGATCGCGAGTATGTGGTTTTTATCGACGAGATCAATCGGGCTAATCTGGCGCAAGTCTTCGGCGAGCTATTGATGTTGTTGGAAGCCGATAAACGTGGCGTGGAACACGAAGTCACTCCTATTTATCGTCGTGAACCGGGTGAGAAGTTCCACATCCCCGAGAACCTCTTCTTTATAGGAACGATGAACATCGCGGACCGATCGTTAGCTTTGGTCGATTACGCGTTGCGACGCCGGTTTGCCTTCCTGACCCTTGAGCCTAAGTTCGCAACATCACTTTTTCGCAGCTGGCTGCTAGACCGAGGAATGAGCAACGCACTCGTATCAAAGATCATTGAACGGCTCGGCGCTCTAAACAAGAAAATCACAGACGATTCGCTGTTGGGGCCTGCGTACCAAGTCGGTCACAGTTTCTTTTGCCCGCTCGGTACCGACTTCTCCCACCTTGACGATCACTGGTACAACGAGGTAATTCAAACTGAGATTAGGCCGCTTCTACTCGAATATTGGTACGATGCACCTCAAAAAGTAGAGGACGCCACAGCGGATTTGTTGGCGTAAGCGATGGACTCGCCCTTAACCAATGTCGACATTGCAAACGGTATTCCAGTGCGAAATGCCTGGTACCTTCTGCTCTACGCCTGGGAAATGGCAGCATGGCGAAATGACTGGAAAGCGGAGTCAGAGACAGCGCCGCACTTGTTGGGACTGCTCGCGAAAATCCTGGCTCACAGCTCTCGGCGGCTCCTACGTCACCAGCTCCGAAGGACGTTCAAAAGAACCTCTGCGCCGCTTCACGGAATACGTGGCCGTATCGATTTTCCGATGAGCTTAAAACGCCAATCATTTGATCGAGGCCTCGCGAACTGCATATTCCCAGAACTAAGCATCGATACATTGCCAAACCGAATTATTAGGTCTACGCTTTCTCGGTTGATCAGTGAGCCTGCGATTCATACAGATCACCCGGGTGCTGAATTGGCTCTGCGCCATGAGCTCCGCAGCTTGGTGAGGCAAATGGACGGAATCAGAATATGCGCGATGACGGCGCGCGATTTTGCGAATCTGCAGCTCAGCCGCAACGACAGAGATTACGCCTTGCCGATTGCGATCTGTAGGCTCATTCATACTCTTCGCTTACCCGTCGAAGCCGCAGGAGATGCAGTGCTTGTAGCATTGCTGCGGGACGAGATTCGCTTTCACAGGCTTTTTGAACGATTTACTCGGAATTTCTATCGGCTCCACCTGACAAGTTGCCGCGTTGACGCTGAGATGTTGGACTGGTTCGATGAACTTGGCAACGAACTCGTCCCTGCAATGTACACAGATATGACAATCGTCGAAAGGGCCGCTCCCTTTCGTAGATTTGTTGTTGATACCAAGTATTCGATTTCTGCGCTCGCTCAAAACCTTTACGGCGAACGCCGATTCAAATCCGATAACCTATATCAGATTTACTCCTACCTGCGAACTCAGGAGCACTTGAGCGATGCTCATCGCCATGCGGGCGGACTCCTTTTATACCCGAGCAATGGATACGAAGTTCAGGACGCGATGCTAGTCCAGGGACATCGTATTGAAGTCGCTACAGTAAATCTCGCCAAGTCTTGGCCGGATATTGAGAAGCAATTGTTAGGACTATTGCCTTCATGGGCAGTCTGCCAATAGCGAAGGTCTGCTTGAAATGCGATTCGCTCGGAGAGGACAGGAGTCTTCCTTTAGCTCGCGCGTCGCGTCCGTTCGCGATGTACGCGCAACATCACGCTCTCTGGGATACGTAGAGTGATGTAGCCGCGCTTGCGCCGAGTTTCCGGGCTGCCCCATTGCAGTACGCCTTCTTCGTTTTCAAACATGCGCCGGATAGTCTTTTCGCTCAGTCCCCACCGTTCGGCGATCTCGCCCACGGAATAATGGCGCTCCAATCCCAATGCGGCGGTGCCCACGCTCTGAACTGGCTTTTTGATAAAGAGCTCTGCGGACATGACATTCTCCTCACGATGATCTGCGGTCTTTGTATGAATGCGAACAGTCTTGCATCGTGCTTGCGTTTGCCGAACTCACATTCCGAGTCCCATGCCAACGCCCTGCCCGAAGCCATGCTTCGGCGCGTGCGTTTCAGCGACTTCCTGCGCAAGCGGGGCAATTGCTTGCGCGGACTGATACGCGCTCTTGTGCGAAACATCGTGCCCAAGCGCGTTTGCGAGTGCGCCACGGTCATTCGTGAAAATCTGCGCATCGTATTGTCCGCGTGAAACGGAGACGTAGGCCATGCGGTTGTTGAGCAGATCCCTTGCGGCGAGATTGGTATCAACGTTGATGAGCACACGCTCGGCAGTTTGTCCCTGGCCGGAATAGCTCGTCACGGCGTAGCCGTGGTCGATGTGTGGATACCGTTCAGGGTTGAGGCTCATCTCCCGTCCACTGTCCAGTTCGATTCGCATGGTGCCATTCGGTGAAATGTCCTTTACGGTCCCGAGTTCGCGGTTGGCAAGCTTCAAATCTTGGCTGGGCGCGGTGAACTGAACGCGGTCGCCTACAGAGAACGCCTTCTCATGCTCCCGATAGACCGCGACGCCCATCTGTCGGCGCGGATCGTAGGTCCGTTCGGTGCCGTCTGTGCGCAACACGGTTAACAAATTCTTTTCAGCATCGATGCGCGTCACACGGGCATACTCGCCTTTGCCGATGCCGGTCTCCTGCGACGCACGCGAATAGCGGAGAATATCGTTGACCTGGTACTGCGCCGCCCAGGTGCGGTCCGCTCCGGTCATCTCCTGACGCGGCACAAGCGTCGTAACGGGTTGCTCGGCGCGACTCACCAAACCGCGCGATTGCAGTTCGCTATGAATCCGCTGATTGATTTCGTTCCGGGACCGATTGTCTGGGGAGACAACC
>Ga0335075_10000303_pt1 | contig 89581 bp, 65 predicted proteins | sample Lox_Sample_24_FD_206723 | JGI IMG/M metagenome (GOLD analysis project Ga0335075, IMG submission 206723) | Soil microbial communities from Loxahatchee National Wildlife Refuge, Florida, United States - Lox_Sample_2.4 | ecosystem: Environmental > Terrestrial > Soil > Wetlands | place: USA... | reverse complement strand
CGATCACCATGACGTTGCACCTGTTGCGCGAACAGCGCGGCGATCGATGACGTGCGCTCGTACGGGCGGGCGGTCGCGTTCCAGGCGGTGAGCATTTGCTCTCGCTCTTGCTCGCCCAGCAGGTCGAGCTCCCACACCTCGCGCGCCAAGCCATCGGCCGACACCATGGCCTCGAGCACCTGGCGCCAGTGCGCCTGCATCTGCCGCACGGTCTCAACTTGCCACAGCGCCTGGTCGTATTCCCATTCCCCGCTTAGCGTCTGCGTGTTCTCGGTCACGAACACGCTTAAGTCGAACTTGGCGGTGGTGGATGTGAAAGAGAGCGGTGTAATGGACAAGGATGAAAGCGTGAGGTTTTGCCAAGGCCGATCGTCGAAGGCAAACATCACCTGCACTAGCGAGTTATGGCTTGGCGAGCGTTCTGGCCGTAACGCTTGCACCAGCATCTCGAACGGCATGTCCTGATGTTCATAAGCGCTTAGCGTCTGTTCGCGTACGGCGTGCAGCATCTCGCCGATACAGCCTTCCAGCCGTGCGCGCATCACCAGAGTGTTGACGAAAAAACCCATCACCCCTTCCAGCTCGCGGCGCTGGCGATTGGCGATGGGGCTGCCCACCAGCACATCGCGCTGGCCGCTGTAGCGGCCCAGCACGATCGACAGGCCGGTCAACAGCGTCATGTACAGGCTGCAGCCTTGACGGCGGCTCAGCGCGCGCAACTGTGTGCTCAGCTGCGGACCTAAATCGAACGCCGCCAAACGCCCTTCGTAACGTTGTACCGTGGGGCGAGGCAGATCAGTGGGCAGTTCCAGCCGCTCGGGAGCACCCGCCAGTGCATTCGTCCAATACGCCAGTTGCTGTTGCAAGGCCTCGCCTTGCAGACAATCGCGCTGCCACGCTGCGTAGTCGGCATATTGCAAAGCCGGCGCCGCAATCGCTGCCCCGACACCCGCCATGCGTGCGCTGTACTCCTGGTCCAGCTCACGGAACAACAGGCCGAACGACCAGCCATCGCAGATGCTGTGGTGCAGGTTGAGTACCAGCACATGCTCCGTATCGCTCACGCGCCATAGGTGGGCGCGCATCAACGGGCCTTGCGACAAATCGAAGGGGCGCTCTGCCTCCGCATCCATGCATGCTTTCAACCTGGCTTCGTCGGTGATCGTCTCGCGTACCAGGCGCCAGTCGGTTTCCGGCATGACCACTTGCAAGGGCTCGCCGTCCACGTCGACAAAATGCGTACGCAATACATCGTGACGCGCACGAATCGCCAGCAGGCTCGCTTCCAGCGCGTCGGCATCCAGCGTGCCGCGCAGGCGAAACACCGACGGCATGTTGTAGAGCGCCTGATTCGGTGCCAACTGATCCAGGAACCACAGACGTTGCTGGCCGTAAGATACCGCGACCCTTTCGCCGTGCTCGCTTCGCGCAATCGGCATCGCTTCCATCGCGCCGCTGGCCCGCTGCCGCTCGATCGCTTCGGCCAGCCGTTCCAGCTGCGCATGCTCGAACAGTACCCGCACCGGCAAGGTAACTCCCAAGCTGTCGCGCACCCGCGCCATCACCTGGGTCGCCAGCAGCGAATGGCCGCCCAACTCGAAGAAGTGATCCATCGGCCCGACGCGTTCGATGCACAGCACCTGGCACCAAATGCCGGCCAGGATCTCTTCCACCGGCGTACGTACCTGGCCTTTGACAGTTTCAGAAACAGCAACTTTTATCGTATCCAGCGAAGGCAGCGCGTCGGGGTTGACCTTGCCGTTCAGCGTGAGCGGCAATCGCGGCAGATTCACGAAATGGTTGGGCACCACGGCGGCGAATACCCGCTCGCCGAGAAACTGCCGCAACTCGTTCGTCGGCACTTCTTTTCTGGCGACGTAATAGGCGACGATCGATGGGCCGCGCGCCTCATCGTCGAATATCTTGATAAAACAATCCCGCACGCCGGGATGGGCATTCAGCGCGATCCTTATCTCGTTGAGTTCGATCCGGTATCCATGGATCTTCGCCTGGCCGTCCTTGCGGCCCAGAAATTCGAGCGCGCCGTCCGCCAGGTAACGCGCGCGATCGCCGGTTCGATAAAGCCGCATTCCGGCCTGCGGCGAAAAGGGATCGGGTATAAAGCGCTCGGCCGTCAGATCGGGCCGCTCAAGGTAGCCCTGCGCAACACCGCGCCCTCCGATGAACACTTCGCCTTCGACCAGTTCGGGCGCCAATTCCATCGCTTCGTCAAGCACGTACACCTGGGTATGGTTGGCGGGAGTACCGATCGGAACGGAGCCGCGAAACGCATCGATAGGTGAAAAGGCGTGATACATGCAGCCCACCGTGGCCTCAGTCGGGCCGTATTCGTTGGCGATCGTGCATGACGGATAGCGCTCCGCGACGGCACCGGCCACGCCGGGCATCAAGGCCTCGCCACCGACGATAAAGACCCGCACGCGCGCAGCGCTATGGCGGGACCGCTCCACCAGCGAGAAGTGGCTTGGCGTGAGCTTGATCACATCGACTTCGTCTGCCTTCAGGATGGCTTCGAGCGCATCGGAAGGACGGGCGCCGGGATAAACGACGATTCGGCCACCCGTCACCAGCGGAAGAAACACCGAAGTCAGCGTCAAATCGAACGCGATGGAGGAGTAGAGCGGAAACGACTGCCGATGCTCCCCCGAGCACTCATACGCCTCGCGAGCCCAATCAAGATAATTGGCTAGCGACGCATGCCCTATTTCGACACCCTTCGGATTGCCCGTCGAGCCGGAGGTATAGATGACATAAGCAATGCCGTCTTCGGCGGCGCCGTCGAAGACTGACTCATTCCGATGCGCGGTAGCAGCAAGCAAAGCATCATCGATCGCGACGATATTCACCGCCATATCGGCAAATACGTCCATGTGCCCTGGCGAAGCAAGTATCAGCGCTGCTTTCGAGTCTTCCACGACGAACCGGTTTCTTCGCGCGAAATGCGAAGGATCCAAGGGCACGAGCGTATAGCCCGCTTTCATGATGGCGAGCATCGAAATTACCAGGGTTGCCGAATGCTCTTGCAAAATGGCGATCCTGCTTCCGCGAGCCAGTCCGGAAGCACGTAAATACGCGGCGAGCCGGTTCGACTGCTCGTCGATTTCGATATACGACCATTCACCCTCCCCGTCCTTGATGGCGCACAAGTGCCCCATATCGCGGCACACGCCTTCGAACATCCGGTGCGCGGCCGCTGACGCCGCGTGCGCGCCGGCGCGACCCGATGACAGCGCTTTCAGACGTGCATCGCCCGCGGCGTCATGCAGCCTGATCTCAGCCAGCAGGGCGTCCGGATTCGCCACCAAGGCGGATATCACGCATTGCAGGTGTTCCCCGGCAACAGCAACCGTGGCTGGGGCAAAGTACGCAGGATCGTAGCCGATGTCGATCGACAGGTACTCGCCCGTTCGGTCGAATGCAAACGTCACGCCAGCCGGCGGCGATATCGCAGCGCTTGCCGCGTCCATGCGACCGAAGCTGACCAGCGCACCGTAAGCCGATCCGTCGTTGCCGAACCTCGCCATGGCGGCCACCGCATCCGGATGCTCGACATGGCCAAATTGATAAGCCTCCGCCAGACTGGTTCTGACCGCCTGCAAAAAGCTCTTGCAATCCATCTCGCGCGTAAGCACATCGCGCAACGGCAGGACCAGCGGGAGGCCACTCTCTTCTTTATCCAACTGGAGACGGGCGCCGATGATGACGTCATCGGTCCTGGCGTACCTGGAAAGGCAGATCTTCAATGCCGCAATGAAGCAGCAGAAGATCAGGCCATCATTGCCGCGGCAAAACCTGACAATGCGCTCGCTTGCCTCGCCGGCAAACACCAGCGAATGCTCGCGCCGCGCACCCTGCGTTGCCGCCATGCCCAACGGATAATCCTGGGGTATACCGCAAGGAGGGGCCGCCCCCTCGAGTTTCCGATGCCAGTATCCAGCCTGATCCCCTGCCGCCATCGTCGGGGTCGCCCGCACGCTCATTTTCAATTACCTCGGTTTGTATCCAAACGCCCCGCCCTGCCGGCTGCGATAAACCGCCACTCGCAGGTGTGTCATATCTGCAGTGCGACTCGTCCCACAGGTATTTGAATGGGCATGGCAATCGACCTGGGCATAACGGCCTCGACACTTGGCAGCCTGCGCGGCGTCAGCGGCAGCCAGCTCCTCACCAGCTTGCGCATCTGGCCAACATGGGATTGCTGCAAGCGGCGCTTTTCGTCGTCAGGAACATACGCGACGTCCAGGGCGAGAAGACTGTAAGCATTCGCCACGAACGTCTTGAAATCCTCGACCGAGATGCCTAGACCCATGAAATACGGAATAAACCAGAAGTCGAAGGACCATTGCGGCAACCACAGCGAATCGCGAACGGTGAGGAAAATACGATCGATATGGTCCATCGCCTCCAGGCTGGTCATCGTGTTGTGCGACCACTCGAAGCCACTGCCTTCGATCCCGTATATATCGCGCTGCTTGTGAATGGGCGTACCTGGCTCACAATACCAATTCTGGGCGCGATAGAAATCCGGACGCGTTTGCTGCAGAAAGTTAATGGTCTCGTCGATGGTTTGCTCCGTCTCACCGGGAAACCCGACGATAAAGGACGCGAAACTCAGGATATTGTGCTCACGCAGCGAACGGATGCCTTTTTCGTACTTTTCGATCGTCGCGTGCTTGGACATATTGGTAAGAATCTGCGGCGAGCCCGATTCGATACCGAGGAACACTCCGCGGCAACCGCTTTCGGCCATCAGGTCGAACGCCTCTTGATCGGAATTGCTGCAACGGAAATAGGAATACCAGTTGAATTTGTACTTCTTCTGGATCATCAACCGGCAGATTTTCTTAAAGCGAGGCAACGGCACATTGAAGGTGTCATCGATAAAGACGATGTTCCTCACCGAGCCGAGCTCGTAGATCGAATCAAGCTCCTGCTCGAGCGTATCCAGTCCGGCGAGCGTGAGCTCGCCGGCACGGGTCGGATAGTTACAGAAGGAGCACTTGAAGGCGCAACTGCGTGCCGTCCGCAACTGTACCGTATGCCCAACATCTTTATCGGCGAAAACACGCCAGTCGATAAAGTTTTCCTCCAGCGAATTGGATTCGGGCAGGCTCATATTCCTGACCACTTCGCCGTTGCCGAGATAAGCCATGTTCGGAACCGTCAGCGGCTCATCGCCCCGCTTGAGGCAGGCGACGAGCTGCGCAAGGGTCGCTTCACCCTGGGAGTCGATGATGTAGTAGTCCGCACCGATGTCCTTGAGCGCAGCATAGAGGTCCTGACCGGCCAGGTTGCGCACGTGATTGGCGATAAGCGGGCCGCCGACAATGATTTTCACCGCACTATTGACGCCGCGGATGTATTGAACCATCTCGGTGACGGGCAAGTTCATCACGTAGAAAGTCGTGGTAATTGCCACGCTTATCGGATCTTGCTCTAGCATTTCGCGCAGGCGATTCTTTTCTCGCTGGAACAGATTGATGTAATCGGCATTCAAGCCGCGGGTGCGGAGATAGTGGGTCAGGTAGACCGCGGCAAGATTGGGCAGATCGCCCGATTCGAATAGGTTTTCGTTGTCGCTCGCTGGCCCCTCGCCAGCAAGGTGATTCAACAGTCCCACGTAGTTATACGGGCGACCATCGATCTCGATAAAGCTGAACTTCAAATCGCGGAAGGCTGGCGAGTCGGCGCCAAAGTTCCTGAGCAGATCGACGTAATCCTCGAAAGGCACGTCGTTGTAGCCAATAGAAATGCAATCCAGCTGATTCTTCGCTTCCATGAACTGGTCCCCAAACGAATTTGTCGCCCGCCTCGAATCGGAGGCTGAATCAGCGGCTAAGGCCGTTGACGATGAACGAGCAAAAGTGATTCAACGAAGTACACCAACTTCAAAAAATGAATGCAGTCTTATCCGGATCCGATATCGAAATTGTCGCCAAGTAACTGGGAAAGTTTGTCGCCGACACGCGCAGCGGGCGCTTGCCCGCGCGAACCGAGTTCGTCGACAGGGCGGGATGGATCATCCACAAGGTCTCGCGCCAGGCGCTCGAACTCCCGCGCCATGTGTCGGACATCATCGCTGCCGTATAGATCTGCGTTGTACTCAAATGCGCAGCTCAAAGTACTGTCGTCGTCCCATACCTCCAGCAATAGATCGAACTTGGAGGTTGCCCAGGTCTTGGGAATCGCCCTGACCTCAAGGCCATCCAGATCGAGCACTTCCCAGTTCGCCCGATGGAACGAAAGAACATTCTGAAATACCGGGTGATGATCCAGCGAGCGCTGCGGGCAGATCGCCTCGACCAGCATCTCCAGCGGCATGTCCTGGTGTTCGTAGGCTTCCAACACCACCTGACGCACTTGTTCGAGCAATTGTCGGCCACTCGAGCTTCCGTTCACACCGGTCCGCATCACCAGCATATTGACGAAAAATCCGAGAACCCCTTCCAGCTCCGGCTTGTTCCTGTTTGCAACTGGACTACCGACAAGGATGTCGGAGCGCCGGCTATAGTGGGAAAGCAACAGCTGAAAAAGGGCAAGAAGCGTCATGTACATGCTGCAACCCACCGCCGTGGTCAGGCTGCGCAGGCGATAGGTCAGCTCGCTGTCGAAGGCAAATGCTTCCGAACCGCCACGGTGACTTTGCTCGGCCAGACGCGGCCGGTGCATGGGCATCGCCAGAATGGCGGGAGCTCCCGCCAGCTTGGTCTTCCAATAACCGAGATTGCCCTGAAAGTCGGCGGTCGACTGTTCCCAATGGGCGTAATCGGCGTATTGGAGATGGACCTCGCCAAGGGCTGGCACCGTGTCGTTGCAATATGCGCGATAGGCTTGCGCAAGCTCCCGGAACAGCAGCTCCATCGACCATCCATCGATGACGATATGATGCATGCTGATGATCAGGATATGGCGGCGCTCCGAACGCGCGGCCAGCGATACCCTAAACGCCGGACCATCGGCGAGATTGAAAGCTTGCGCTGCCGCGGCCTCGACCAGTGCATCGATCGCCAGATCGGACGTGGCCTGGACGGATTCCATGCGCCAGGCCTGATCGAACGTATCGACCACCTGGACCGGTCGCCCCTCGATATCCGGAAACCGCGTGCGCAAGATCTCGTGCCGGCGGATCAAGGTCGATAGCGCGCGCTCCAACGCCTCGACATGCAACTGGCCGAGCAGCTGAAAGGGATACGTTACGTTGTAGATCCCCCGCCCAGGCGCCAGCTGTTCCAGGAACCACATCCGCCGCTGAGCGTAAGAAAGCGGCAGGTCCCGTTCTCGCGATACCGGGACAATCCGCATTGACTGGATATCAGGCACGTGCGTGGTGGCGCCATCGATAAACTGCGCCAATGCCTTGACGGTCGGGTTCTCGTAGAACCAGCGCAACGGCACTTCGACCCGGTACTCCTGCGCGATGCGCGAAAGCATCTGGATGGCCATCATGGAATGGCCGCCAAGCTCGAAGAAATTATCGGTAATGCCGATCTGCTCGACCCCGGTCACATCGAACCAGATCCGGCAAAGACTGGCTTGCGCCTCCGTTTCCGCAGGCACTTTGACCGCTGCCATGCTCTTCCTGACGTCGCTGATCGAAGGCAACGCCTTCACATTGAGCTTGCCGGTAAGCGTCAAGGGAAACTTGGACAAATGCGCAAAAAGATGCGGAATCGAAGAAGGCAGCAGTCTGGACTTGAGCAAGTCCACCAGCGTCTGCCTGTCGACGGGACGACGGGAAACGTAGTAGGCGACAAGCAGCTTGCGCCTATCGTCTTCCTCGCCTACCAGCACCACGCTGTCACGTATTTCCGGGAACGAATTGAGGTGCGCCCTGATTTCGTCCAGCTCGATACGCACACCGTTCAACTTGACCTGACCATCCTTTCGCCCCACGAATTCGATGGCGCCATCCGGGCGATAGAACGCCATGTCGCCGGTCCGATAGAGCCGGCGTCCCGGCGAACTGTCAAACGGATCAGGAACGAAGACGCTTGCCGTGATATCCGGTTTGTTGAGGTACCCCAGCGCGGAAACGCCATCACCGCCGATATAAAGCTCCCCCGTCACCAAAGGCGGCACCGGCGACATATGCGAATCGAGGATATAAATACTGACATTGCCGACCGGACGACCGATCAGATGCGTATCTTTTCCCACCGTGCTCCACACCGTTCCTTCTGTAGGGCCATACTCGTTATGCAAGACCGCATGAGGAAGGTGGCCACGATGCAACGCAAGCAAGGTTTTGGGACAGGATTCGCCAGCCACGACAACGCAGCGCAGCGACGACAGCTTGCTCGGTGCCCCTACTCTCAGGATGGCTTCGTACAGCGACGGGACCGCAAGCGTATGCGTAATGCCGTGCGCCTTGATCACATTGGCGATCCGCAATGGTTCGCGGCTGCCCTGGCCGGAAATCAGGTGAAGCGAACCGCCACCACAGAGCGTACCGAAGATGCCGGCCACGGAGCTGTCGAACGCAACCGATGAAATCAACAGAAACTGAAATGGCGGCTGCTCAGGATCATTCTGCTCAACGTAATAAGAGAGCCGCGCAGCGGTGGAACTCATCAAGTTGGCGTGCGCAATGCCCACACCTTTTGGCTGCCCGGTAGAACCAGAAGTATAGATGATGTAAGCAAGGTCGCCGCCGCCATGAATCGGCGCCAGGGGTTCATCCTGTTCCTGCGCAATCGCTGCCGCCACCGTCGCGTCATCCAGCCAAATCGCCGCGCGGTCGTCCAGCTCCAGCGCCTGTGCTTCAGCGCGGCGGCCGACAAGCACCGATGCGCCGGCATCTTCCAACATATGGCGCAAGCGTTCGATGGGATACGACGGATCAAGCGGCAGATACGCAGCACCGGCCTTCAGAATCGCGAGCAACGCCACCACCAGATCGAGCGAGCGCTCCAGCGCCAGGCCGACAATAGTTCCCCGAATCACGCCTTGCCGGCGCAGATGACGCGCAAGTCGATTCGATTGGCGATCCAGCCCTGCATAAGTGAGCACGTCGCCTTCATAGCCCAGCGCTATCCGGTCTCCGTGCCGTTGCACCTGCGCCGCGAATAGCGACACGACATTCTGCGTGCGTTCGTAGGAACAGGAGGTTGCATTCCATTCGTTGAGCAGTTGCTCGCGCTCGGCCTCGCTCAGCAGCGCAACCTCCCATACATCGTGTGCCAAGCCACCGGCCCCCACCATCGCCTCCAGCACCTGACGCCAGTGTGCCTGCATACGCTGCACCGTCTGCACCTGCCAAAGCGCGCAGTCGTATTCCCATTCGCCGCCCAGCGTTTGAACCCCGTCAATTACGACGACGCTCAGGTCGAAATGGGCAATGGTGGATGCACACACAAGTTCGGTAATCGACAATGATTCGAGCGACAGCGATGGCCGCGGGCTGTCGTCGAGGGCAAACATTACCTGCACCAACGGATTGCGGCTTAATGCATGCTCCGGCTGCAGAGTCTGCACCAGCGCCTCAAACGGCACGTCCCGATGTTCGTGCGCACGCCTTGCCTGTTCGTCTATCGCCAGCAGCACGTCGCCGACGCGACCATACAGTCGTGCGCGCATCACCAGCGTGTTGGCGAACGGGCCCAACGCCTCGCTCAACTCACGGCGATCGCGATTGGCGATGGGACTGCCTACCAGTACGTCGCACTGACCGCTATAACGGCCCAGCACGATCGATAGGCCGGTCAGTAGCATCGCGTAAAGGCTGCAGCCTTGGTGCAGACTCAGCGCACGCAATTGGGCGCTCAGTTGCGGACCAAGGTCGAAGGGCGCCGCGCCGCCTTCGTGGCGCTGTATCGCCGACCGTGCGTTATCGGTCGGCAAATCCAACCGCTCCGGCGCTCCTTGCAAATGCCTCGTCCAGTACGCCAAGTGCTGCGTAGCACCGCGTTGCAACCAGTCGCACTGCTGTAGCGTGTAGTCGGCGTATTGTAGGGTCGGCGCCGGTATCGCTGCATCGACGCCCGCCAAGCGCGCCGCGTATTCGCGCTCCAATTCACGCAGCAGCAGTCCCATCGACCCGTCGTCGGCGATAGTGTGGTGTGCATTGAGCAGCAACACGTGATCCGTAGCCGCGTCACCCACTCGCCATAGATGCGCTCGCATGAGCGGGCCTTGCATGAGGTCGAATGGCTTCTGTACAGCCTCGTCAATCCGTGCTCTCAGCTCAGCTTCGTCGGCGACCGTGCCGCGCAAGATGCGCCAATCGGACTCGTCTTCGATGGCCTGCAGCGGCTCACCATCTACCACAATGAAATGCGTACGCAAAACTTCATGTCGAGAGCGGATCGCCGCAAGCCCGGCTTCCAAAGTGTCCGCATCCAGCGTGCCGTGGAGGCGGAACGCCGACAACGTGTGGTGGAATAACTGGCCCGGCTCTAATTGATCCAGGAACCACAGACGCCGTTGGCCGGGCGTAGCCACGACCTGTCGTGATCCGGCCAAATGCTCCCGCTCTTGGACTATCGCTGACATGCTCCTGACGCCCCTGCCCTCTTAATAAGTGCACGCGCGAAAGCTCGATCGAAACCATCGAGTCGATTCACCCAGTCTTGATGGAACTTAAAAAGACAAACCCAAACAAACAGCGCGCAATTAGCAGCGCGCAGAATCGCAGCTGCTCAGGAGCTCGGATTGGCGGCGCTGGCCATGGCTTGTCGGAGACTGAGCGGGCGCATATCCGTCCACACCTCCTTAATGTAAGCAAGGCATTCTTCCTTCTTTCCTTGCCGCCCTACCGCGACCCATCCCGCAGGAATGTCTTTTGCCGCAGGCCAGATCGAATATTGTTCTTCGTGATTTCTCACGACCTCGAACATCGTGCTCTCGTCATTCCAACTCATGGTCGTCATTCCAGTGGCCATAAAAAAACGGGTACAAATTACGAGGCGCATTTCGTGCCGCAAGTTCCAGATCGAATGCAGCTTCACCAGCCCATGCACCTCAAAAGAAAATTCGACTTTTCAACACTAGTCAGCTGTGCAAAACACCAACTTCAACATCAAAACATGAGGCTATTTCAAAGTAAACACTCTTACATTGCTTCATCCCATGCTTATGCGTAGCGAGGTGTGACAAATCGTCTCGTTTAAATAAGCCATGCGGATCGCGTGATTTTCAAATAAATAATTTGGATCGATTGCAGCCTTACGGATAACGCACGTACAAGCTCTGGCAAAACCCGCACAGCCTCAACGCCACCGAAGCGACTTTGCCCAATCGAGTCACGCCCGCCCATTCGCTTGCCCCGCCCTCCTTAGCCCCTCTCACCTGCCTTGGTCGCCCCGAGCAGCCGAAAATTCGCTCACATGATGCGTGATGATTCCATCAATACACACGCGCCATCCGTGATGGTTTCGTCAGTATGATTGCAGGCAACGTGATGACTCCGTGAATGTCTCGGTGGGGCGTGATGGCTTCGTGAAGAATCAACCGCACCAACGTTCGCAAAAATCGTGATCGCCGTCTCGCTCACGATTTGAAGCACGCGTGACAAAATTCGAGCAGCTGTGATTTCATACGAAAGACACGCGCATCTGGATGGCCGAATAAACGGAGAGGACTGGATGTTTGCTTATTATCTCGCTCTAGCATGGATAGCGCTAAGACGCCGCTGGGGACTGACTGCGTTGATGGTCCTTACCATAGGCTTCGGCGTGGCCGCGGCCATGACGACTTTCGCGGTCTTCAGAGCGGTATCGGGAGATCCTATTCCATGGAAATCAAGCAAACTTTTCGTGCCACAAATCGGCTTGGCGAACTCGCAGAACGGTCGTGCAACTGACGAGCCTCCCGATCAATTGTCCTATCCGGATGTCATGGAGCTGACGCGCGATGACCGCGCCGTGCATCAGTCGGCGCTGTACAGTATCGGCGTATCCATCGTGCCGAAGTCCACTGACCAGCATCCGTTCTATGTGAGCGGGCACGCCGTGCTTGCACAATTCTTCCCGATGCTGGACGTCCCGTTCCAATACGGCAGCAGCTGGGGCAGTTCCGACGATCAAAGCCGCGCGCCCGTTGTCGTGATATCCAGTCATCTCAACGATGCGCTGTTCGGCGGTGTCAACAGCATTGGCTACAACGTGCAGATCAATGGCAGCGACTACCGCGTCGTCGGCGTCACCGATCACTGGAATCCCGAGCCGCGTTACTACGATGTAGTTAACAGCGCCGGGTTTACGACGCTGCAAGACGATGTGCTGATACCGCTGCCCAGCGCTATCGGCGCCGGCATCAACAACGCCGGCCGAACCGATTGCCCCGCGGGGCGGCCCGAAGGCGGTTTCGCCGGCCTGCAGCATTCCAGTTGCCGCTGGCTCTCCTATATGGCGGAGCTGGATACATCGGCGCAGGTTATCGACTACAAGAGCTATCTCGATGCATTCGCGCGCGCGCGCATGTCGATCACCGCTTCGCCAAACATCCGCCTGCGCAGTCTTCCCGAATGGCTGGACTACAAGCACGTGGTACCGGCGGATACCAAAGTCTCTCTGTTGGTAGCGTTTGGCCTGTTCCTGGTCTGCCTGGTAAATGCCTCCGGCCTGCTGCTGGCCAAACTGATGGGCCGCGCGAGTGAGGTCGGCGTACGCCGCGCCATCGGCGCACCGCGCAGTGCCATCTACCTGCAATTCGTCATCGAGTCCGGCATGATCGGCCTGGTTGGCGGGATTCTCGGCATGGTGCTGACAGCCCTGGGCGTACTCGCGATGCGTCAATTGCTACCGCCACAAATCGCGCCGCTGGCTCATTTCGATCTAGCCCTGTTCGCACTGACCTTGACGATGGCACTGATAGCCACGGTATTGGCAGGCTTGTACCCATCGTTCCGCGCGGCCAGTCTGCAGCCGGCCATGCATTTGAAGTCGTAATGACCTGGAGCCGATCGTGACCGTACATCCGATTCTCGCCGCGCTGCGCCGCCATAAAGCCGGTGTGGTTCTGATCAGCCTGCAAATCGCCTTGACGCTTATGATCATCTGCAATGCGCTCTTCATTATCGGCCAGCGCATCGAACGCATCAGAAGGCCTACCGGCCTGGATGAGTCGAATTTATTCCTCATCACCCAAAGCTATGTCGGGGCGCCGGACGCCGACAGCAAGGCCGGCATCGACCAACTCGATGCCATGGAGCGTGCAGACCTGTCCACTTTGAACAACTTGCCCGAAGTCGAATCGGCTGCGTATTCATTCACGTTGCCGCTGCTCGGTTCGACATGGGACAGCGGACTCTCGCTAAAGCCCAATAGCAAGGGAAGCGTCACCAACTCCTTCTATTTTGGTGACGAGCGTTTGCTGCAAGGCATGGGCCTGGAATTGCTGGCCGGCAGAAATTTCGTCAGCACCGACATCCAGCACGCCAGCCTTGGCAATGTACCCACCACGCCGGTCATCCTCATCACCGAAGATGTAGCGCGCCAGCTGTTCCCCGGCACCTCGGCCATCGGCAAGCAGATTTATCAGGACGACGACGACAGCCCAATGACCATTATCGGCATCGTCAAACGCCTGCAGACTCCCTCGACGGATTCGCAGGATGCGGACACCGCTTACAATTCGATTCTTGTGCCGATCCGGATCGATGCCTCTTTTTCGCGCTATGTGATCCGTGCCAAATCGGGACAAATGGCGCAAGCAATGAAATCCGCGAAGGCGGCATTGTTCAAGCTCAACCCGATGCGCGCCATACCCGGCGACATAGGTATTCGCTCATTTGCTGATATTCGCGCACAGGCATATCGCGCCGATCTCAGTATGGCTGCCTTGATGGGCGTCTTATGCTTGATTCTGCTTGCGCTTACCGCCGCGGGCATCGTCGGCCTAACCAGCTTCTGGGTTGGCCAACGCACCAAGCAGATCGGCATGCGGCGCGCGCTCGGAGCGCGCGCTATCGACATCGCCTACTATTTCCATATTGAAAACCTGCTCATCACCGGGGTGGGTATGGTGCTGGGACTCTTTTCGGCGATCGGGCTAAACCGATGGCTGATGCATCACTACGAAATGAGCCGCTTGCCAGTCAGCTATGTGCTCATCGGTATCGTGATGGTATTGGCGCTTGGGCAGCTGTCGGTATGGCCTCCTGCGCGGCGTGCCTCGCGCATCACGCCCGTGGCTGCCATAAGATCTTCCTGAGCGGGCGTAGATACTGTTCCGCCGCGGGCGCCATAAAGGGTGCCCGGCCTATCCACATGCTCACGGTCGTCATGCCTGCAAGCGCGCGCAGACAGCTACTACCGGGCAATGGGCTCATCCAGTCGGAAAACTCACGTTACGGGAGGCCAAAAGATCCCCCGTAACGTACGGAAGAAGTCAGTTTTGCCGAGCAAACGAGGTACTGGAAATCCATGCCTCCGCTTGCCCATATTTCTTGCACCGTAGGCCAAGGTATGCAACTTTTCAGTTGTCCACGAACTAAGTTCACTCTTGGGGGGATTATCCTGCCGCCGGATGTTGCCTTGAAGGATCTGGTGAGCACTTGGTCTGGGCCATTACGAAGGGCGTGGATGGCGGCGTGGCTTTCATCATCACGCCACGTTATGTATCGCACCTACGGCTTCCTCCTCTGTCAGCACCTGAAAGGCGGTGGCGATAAACAAAACGCCGCTCAACCAAAAGCGTCTGTGCTACCCGATGGCTACACGCCGCGTGGCGGTCGGAAGAATGCAGCGCCATGTTTCCGACTCCATCCTGACACTGCGATACCTGCTCGCACGCGTCACCGCTCAACAACTCGATCGATGTCCGTGCTGTGCACGCGCAAGGATGAGGCGTAGTTTATGACACAGTAAGACTAGATCCGAGTTGAATAATGAAGTTCGTATTGAACAACATCAACAAGCAGCAATGTGTTCACCATACACAGCTGGTGATGACCGCCTCGTTATCCAACACAGAAAAGCCCATAGAAAAAATTCGCCCCGACACAATGCCAGTAGTTAACGTCTCAGCAACCCTCGCCTCGATTACCCCCAAGTCGGTGCAAGCAGACGTGATTCGCACAGCGGAGAAATCAAAAATGCGGCCCACTAACGCCGCCGTCGCCTTATAAAAGCTCTCCTTCGCAGAGAACGCGATCGTCGCCGCTGCCGGGGGGCCAAAGTGCAAGGTCAAGGGATAAAGAGCGTCCATCTCGGCCGGAGAAAGGACCACTTGCTGAATCGCAGATATGGCATGTGCCGACGCAAATTTTTCGAGATCGATGCCAACCCCCTGCACTTCACTAGCCGGCATAGCTACGGCAACTGCCATGTTCTCTGAGTGCGTAATGCTTCCTGTGTACCCGCTGGGCCAATTAGGGGCACCCATGAGGCCGATGCCCATATCGCTGGTTTCGATACCAGCTTTTCGAAGCGCCTGCAACGCCACGCGTCTGCCAGCGAGATATTCGGCCTTACGCTTAAGCACAGCCCGCGCCACGGATGCGGGACACGCGACCCCGAACCGCTCGAAATGTGCAGCGCCCCCTTCAATCACACTAAACGTGAGAGCAACAGCATCCGGCAAGTTGCCCGGATGATCCGCTAGGGAAAGGCATTCAAAATCCATATGAATAAATTCGATGCTCTTCGGTAACGCACCAACAAAAGCAGCTTTGACCAACGGCAACACACTTATGGTGACGGTAATACAATACCAAAGTTGAGGTCCAAGTCTATGCCACCAGCGGGAAGGCATGCAAGCAAACACTCACCCCACCCTCGATAGCGGATGCTAATCGTCTACGGACGTCGGCGGCTCGTTCGAAGATGCGTCTCACGCTGAGAGACGCTTCGCAGGTAAGGTGCGCAGTAGCGTAGCTCGTGCAGAGGAGCCACATGGGAAATGTTCTGCTTCGTCGTGACTTTGTTCCGTTCGATACGTATTGCGCTATCCAGGGGAAGGATCAGAAGCGGCATCGGCTGCGTTCCTGTCGGGCGTTTGTCATTGACATGAACGGCAACCAGGAGTTCGTGGGCCCAGGTTGTGCCAGTGCGCTTCTCGGCCATACCGAGTTCCTGGCGGCCAAGCGCCTGGCGCCCGATCTGACCACGCACGATCTGACTACAGACGAACAATCGGGCCATGCCGGTGATGGCGTGGAAGCGGGTGCTGGCGGCGCTGTCGACGAGGCTTCGCGGCGCCACTCCTACGCTGCGGGCTACCTGCACCTTCGTGCCACGGCGCTTGGGTTGCTTCCCGGGATTCGGTCTGGCGTGGCAGCATTCGGACCTCTCGTCGAGTTGCACGCCCAATTCAATGTGGCGAACCGACTAACTACGGACGAGGTCAATCGCGTGCTGCACATTGAAGAGGCTGCCCGTGCCAAGGCATGGATTTACAGTCGCATGCATCTCATGGACGTATACAGCGCCCATCATCAGATGCTTCGCAGAAAAAGTGAGGCGGTGCGCGACATTCAGAGGCACGCAGATCGCGCCAACTCCCTGGAGCGCTGGGCGAAGACGCTTCAAAGCATTCATGCCCAGTTGTTGCAAACCTTGTTCATCTCCGAGAAGCAAATCAAGGCGTGCAAGTTGAATTTGCGCCCGGAGGCATTCGATGCCGAGAAGTGCAACCCACGCTTTACGGCCAAGGCACCAGACCCCATCCCACGTTAGAATCGGCCTCATCAAGGTCATTCGGAGAAAACTTCCTGGGTGACACAGAGCGGCAACTGCAGGATTACAGTAGTCCAGCACCCCGCTGAGCGACTGCGCTCTGTTTAAGGAGGTCCGTAATGAATGAAATTCTTTCCACTTTACGCCAACGCTTTGTCAAGGGACTCCGTCAGGCGCCTTATGAGTTTTTTGTACCAATCGTCATAGCAGGCCGGGGAATTCGATTCAGTCTTCGTTTCATAGCCCAGCAACTAGACGCCGCCATGGCCGAAGCACGGGACAAGGCCTCTCGTCCGCGCCTGAGACACAAGTGATGAGCTCGAGGCGTCTCTTAATATCTCCGAGCACTAACCAACGTTGACGCCTAATTTGCGACAATCAAGCAAATTCTTCGTCGTCTTAGGTTCCCTTTCGATTTTGTCGAAACAGTGGCTTGCGCCGGAAGGAACGAGGGACCATCTCACCTCGTTGGCAGTCGAGCTAGCTCGTGTGCTCGCCGACGACAGTTGCCCATCGTTCCGTGCCATGTATTCGTAAAAGTAACCATGCAAGCTAACTTGCAATCATCCGGCAACGCACTTTGCATGCGTTGAAAATCTTTCTGATACGTACCGACAATCATCTCTTCTACATCATCCACCGGATGTGCGAAGCACCCTTTCGGGTGGGACTTTTAATGAGTTTTGCTTTTAGCTTGTGCTCATTGAACAGGCTCGTTTCTTCGTGGCCGCTCAACCTTAAAAGTCAACCAACTAAAACTTTGAAGCTAAATGTTTCATGCGCGGCTGGAACAAATTGCAAGGGCAAATTCCACAAAAGGTTGGTGAAGCGTCTATGCCAGTAAGGGTTAACTCCGACAAACACGGCAGGCCTTGTGCAACATGGGAGGAGAATTTCTTCAATGGTCTAGGCGGGGACGATTGTGCTTATCGGGACTTTTGCCGGCAAATTATCCGCCCTCTTCGCGCGTTTTTCGGACGCCGGATCCAGGATCGACGCATAGATATTGATGACCTGGTTCAGGAAACCATGGCTGCGATACATTCGGCTAGAGGGTCGTTTAAGTATGGATACTCATTGCCCGGCTGGATATTTAGCATCGCCTATCACAAGATGTGCAACTCGTTGAGGGCGCTGTCCCGTTATGACAACCATCGCATAGATGTGCAATTGGAGAACATTTGCGGGGATGAAGATGTCTTCTATGAAGAGCCTCAAATTGACGTTTTTGAACTGCTGCAGACATTACCGCCGAAACTGAGGCTATCGATCTTTTATACAAAAGTACAAGGTCTATCCATAAAAGAAACTTCTTTATTGATCGGCATATCTGAAACCTCGGTAAAAGTTGGCGTGCACCGCGGGATCAAAGCATTGGCCAAGCAGGCGAAGAAAATACACGTTGAACTTTATGCTAGCGAGTAGTGGTCGTGGGAAATCCACGTGAAACTCATACCAGGTGATCCCGATCCTGGCCTCGGATAATCGGAATGGCCTAACTGCAAAAGGCAGATGCCGCCCAACTGCCAGTGCATTGCCGCGTCGGCGCGGCTTCGATGAGGCGTTGTACTGTCTGCTGGGCCTAGCGCGGAAAGGACGCCATCTCGTGAGCCGCCATCACCCGCTCGACGTCCTGTTTCAGCAGATAGACCGACACAACCAACAAAACAAGGTCCTTCAAAAGGAAGGCGGAAACTATGGTCATGGCCGGAAACCCTCCCGCGGAGGGTTCCCACGCGCCAGGAGCGAACGGCAGGATCGTAAAGGTTGCGATAAAGGTGCAACAAGAGCCGAGCGCCCCCAGAACACCCAATTTCTTGTTCCAAAAACCCAAGAGCAGCAGCGAGCCAAAAGTCCATTCCGAAGTCCCTAGCAGATAGCTGGTTCCCCGGACGCCCAAAACGGGAATGGTCCAAAAAATAAACGGACCGTGCGTGATTAGCGGAATCAGTCCCCTGATTTCAGATTCGAACCATTTATCGTAGCCAAACCAAGCGAAGATGATCACCATTGCGGCGCGCAGCAGATGGTAATCAAGGTCTTTCTTCAATAGGCCGGATTTAGCGAGCAAACGCAGGAGAGTGTTCATGGCCTTTCCTTCATTGGTGGGGCGACCGGTCAAATTGCCCACGGAACCCAGTTCCGATGGTAGATAGGACTTCCACCAAATTCTTGCCGGGAAATGCCACAACTGTGCACACCGTGCGAAGCATCCCGGCGGATTGCTCTATACACCTCATGCGAAGGCAACTCGTCCAGCTAGCAACGAAAATGTGCCCAGCCATAGAGCCAATCCCTAGCTACCGCTGATATTTCGCCCGCTTGCGGCAATGGATCGTTCAATAACACGCCGAAGAACGCTTGAGGCGTAAATTTGGCGAGAGCCTATGGAAATCTGCACAACAGTACCCTGGCCTGCGGCCGACGTAATCTGGCAGCGTCCTCTTAGCGCGTCGACGCGCTCCCGCACTCCCTGCAACCCCCAATGACCAGACCTGCCCCCTTCATCAAGAACAGTCTTTTCGATTCCTTCGCCATCATCGGCCACCGTCGCCTTCAGATGCCAGAGCTCGAAAGCCACGCTAAGATCGATATGTTTGGCTTTGGCGTGCTGGAAGGCATTGCTCAGCACTTCTCTCAATGCCAGCAAAAGCTCGTGTCCGGCGCTCGAATCCAATGCAGACGGATAACCTCTCACCGCGTATCGAAAAGACACGTTAAAGTCGCCAGAAAGTCCGTCAGCAAAACTCACCAGCCTATCCACCAGATCTATTTTCTCCTCGTCGCCACGAAGCATCACGACGCTGCTTCGCCCTTCGGCAATGGTCGTTCGGGCGGATGTAATCGCGTTGCGCAGGAGCGGGCGTATATCCTCATCAGGAGGCGCCCTGGATGCTGACTCAATAAGAAAAAGCAGACCTTGCACGCTTTGAAGTAGCGTGTCGTGCAGCTCCCGCGCTATGCGCTCGCGTTCTTGTACAGTGGCCCGGGAAATGCTCAATAAGTAATTGACACGCAAAAGATAAAGCCGCCATATAGCAATAGCGGCGAGCGCGGCGCACAAAATCTTAAACCAGGCCATTTGATAAAAGTGGGGATCTATGGTGAACCGCATGGCAGCTTCGTTGTCACCACCGCCTCCGTCCTCGTTTGAGGCGCGGACACGAAAAACGTACTTGCCGTAACGAAGATTGGTATAGCTTGCCTCGCGGACTTGCTGGGCTATTTCCCAGTCGCGGTCCACGCCACCGAGCTTGTACTCAAAGCGAACACCGCCCGGATTTCGCAGTGACGCCGCTGTAAAATCTATGCGCAAGCTACGAGTACCTATCGGCAGATTCGCATCCTTATCACCTGAATAGTATTTGCCATCTGCGTATAGCCCGTCGATAACCGGATACGGTTTTGTGTTGTTGACGGGGACATTATTCGGATCGACCCAGGCAACCCCCAAGTTCATGCTTATCCATAGGCGTCCATCAGGGCTAAGCGCGAGTCCTGGTAGGGGTGAGATTTTGTCGACGTCTCCTACGACGCCATCTTGGGGGCCAAAAATCCTTGCCTTCACAGCATACGAAGAATCGATGGTAGCGTGCCTGATCTCATCACCGGTTATCCACGTTAGCCCGTTATCATCGTGTACCCATAGATCGCCACGTCGAGTTTGCACCAATCCGGTGACCCCTTTTGACTCGACCTGATCAGCAAATTTGAGGCTGATAAACCTGTTTCCGGTAAAACGGGCGATGCCATCAATGCCTGCCACCCAGATTTGATGGTTGGTGGCGCTGATGGCGGTTGCCGCTCCTAGGTCGAGGCCGTCGGTCTTGGTATAGACGCGAATTGCCCCATGATCGACCAGAGCAATGCGCCCATCGGAATATAAAATCCAAAGCCGACCTTGGCCGTCGAATGCCAAGCGCAACGCCAGATCGTCAGGCAGTCCACGCAGGCCCCCGTCTTTTTGCCACACGCCATCCCTCATGGCGTACAGCCCGGCGCCGGCGATCGACAGCCAGACGACATTATTCGTGCCAAAGGCGATTGCTCGATAGCTATTGGAGTATTCCCTGCTCGGTAGTCCGGGTGGCAAAGGAACCGGGACGGATTTTTGATCAATGATCTTGTACAGACCTTGGCTGTTGGCAAACCATATTGTTCCAAGCGGATCTGCCGCGATAAGCGAGACGAAGTTTCCTAATAGTGAGGTCGGTTCCGGCTTTGAATCAGGAGCAATTCGATATCCGTTCCAGATATTGCCGACCCATGCAACGCTATTGGCGTCAAATGCCAATGTCGGCTTGAGAATAGGCTTATCGAAAACAATCGGGGTAACGGGAGTGGACCGAAATTGATCGAGTCCCGTCACAGTGGTCACCCAAACGTCGCCATCCCGATCGCCGTGAAGATCGACTATACCGTTATTGCTTAAGCCATCGGCAGTTGTATAGGTTTCGACATCACCTGCCCTGTCATCCTGACCAGTGTAGTCGTTTCTATATCTGCGGATTCCTTGCGCTGTACCTACCCATAATGCGCCTGAATTATCGCGCATACGCGCGCCTGAATCGGTGCCATAGTGCCACCATTCGACATTCGGCGAGCGCAAAATCTCCTCCTCCGCCTGGGCGAGCTGCACATTGACGAATCGATGGGTTCCCGGCCGTAAAACCATCGCGAAGTCAATGCCTCCCACCCAAAGCGATCCATCCTTGGTGGTCACCATTTGCAAAATGCGGCGACCGTCGTACCCATATTTCTTGCCTACCGCATGCCATGCGCCATTGACGAACTGAGCCAAGCCATTAGTGCAACCGACCCAGAGGATGCCATCGGGTGTTTGCCGAAAATCAAATGGCGTGCCTGAAGGTATGTCTTTGCCAAAGGGATAGAATGTGACTTGCCCTTCGTGGACGCGCGCCACTCCTCCTAAAAGATAGCCAATCCAGAGGTCTCCGGTTGAAGCGCCGTATACCGAATTAAGCAAGCCTGGAGGCAGCTTGGACGAGAGGGGTCTATCGAACCTCACGCCATCGAATCGATATAGGTCTGCACCGGAAACAATCCAGAGAAAGCCGTGTGTGTCTTGCGTTATGCCCGATGCGAACTGCGGTGCGCCAACTTCGGCCGTATAGGCCGTGTGGTGGAGCTGCTTGATCGTTAGGTCCCGGGAAGCGACTAAAGACGGCCGCATCTCCTGATCGTATGGTTGCGAAATCGACGATTCGGAGTACAGGCTGGCGAAGGCCACAAGCAACGTAACAGTCGCGGCTATCCAGTGACATTTTGTTGTCGTGACCGAGTGCCTCAATCGACTCTCCCGCCAGTCCCCTAAGCAATAGGGGCAAAAGACCCTTGGGTTAACGCTACTGGCATGATGAGTCTAGGATACCCAATGTTGGGCATTGAAGAGCCTCGGAATCCCGGCTTAGCGGGCCGGCAGGGCTCCTGCCCTCCCGGTACCCACACCCGGCTACGATAACGCGGCAAGTGTTGCCGATGGCGTGCCCTGCCTTTCCCCTCACTGGCTCCATAGCCGCGCCTGCGAGCCGAGAGACGCGCGTGCGTGAATCCTAGTCCTGACGTGAAGCACGCTCCACCGCGTCCCAGACAGTTTCCACGTCACCATCGGAAATCAGATCGTAGGCCGTCCGGCCATCGAAAGGCTTTTGGTGGGAGCACATCCAGCGCGCAGCCTTCATGCGCTCTCCCAGGCGCAGAACAAGCATCTTCGCCAACAGTGCATGATGAAGCTCCAGTGCATCGAAGGCGTCGATAACAAGGCGATCGCGCGCCTCGATTATACGCTTCGTTTCCATCGAGATGCGACAAAAATCCTTGTTTGACTCGATGTTTATGGATCTTGGCGATGCGCTTATTGCGCGAATACTCTTGGTTGCCGTCGCCGCGCTGGATGCGGCAAGCGCCGCTGCATCTCCATCGTCCATGCTGTTAATGTTCATCGATGAGCAACGCATAAGGCACCTTGGATTATCACGTAAAACGCACTATTGCTTAGGAGTATCGCTAATTATTTATCGGTCGCCTGGCCAGCCAGAGGGCGACGTTGCGCACGTACTGCCTTATCGACCGTCGTGCCTCCAGCGAGTGCGCCATGCCATCGCCGGGAACATCCGTAACGAAACTTGGCGCGCCCAACGAGGGATCCCAGTTGTAATCAGCAAAATGGTGAAAGGTCGATTGCGCGATGGCGGGTCCGCCGTGAGATGAAGCCTCAAATGCAACCACCAGATTGAAGGCTCTACCGCTCAATTTGCTGTGACCTTTTGCGACGACCCGAGCCGAAGCCTCATGCTCGGGTTGGCCGACCGCACCTTCATGAGGGTGCGCGGGGAAAAATTGAATGGCCCCGCCAGGGGCATCCGGATCGGCCATCACAGGATGAAGTGGCTCGCTCGCATCGATATGCTGAAAATCGCCGTTGGCACCAGAGTGATAGTTTGGCCAAAGGATGCTTGGGCTTCCCGTATCGTCGGCCGATTGCCGCGAAGGATCGGGCTCCCTGTTCTTGGAATGAAAGTAATGTGCAAGGCCAACACCTTCCAATGTGCACACCGAACATCCAAGATCCATGTGATCACGCGTCACAAACAATCCGCCTCCGCGCCGGCGGAATCGGCTGATGGCCTGACAGTCGGCGCCGGTAAGTCCGTTACCGGTATCCACGGCGAATAGCCAAAGTTCGTCGAACTTCGACGTATCCAATGCGGACAGTACCTGGTCGGGCCTGCCAACTTCATCGCGATCACGTGCCGTGACCTCGAACATGGGCGATCCAGACTTGTCCGTTTCGCCGGCAAGAAAATCGCGCAAAAGGCTGAATCGACCGATATGCCAATCGTCGTCGGAAGAAGGAATGGTCGTCTGCAAAAGAACGCGAATGGGACGATTCATGCGATCCTCCTTCCCCCGGCGATGGTCTCTCTTGCTTATATGGATAGTACGATAAAATTTCGGCGGAAACGCCGAGCAAAGCGATATGCTGGCCTACCCCACCTTACCCACCCTGCTCGCGGCGTTTTCACCGTCATTCTTAGACGGCATCGAGCTCATCGCTGTTCTTGCTCTTGCCAAGATAGAACCCCTTTTTTTGGAGCGCACGACTCTAATGGGTGTTTTGCCGCGGCCACATGAATGACGCGATATAAAAAGAAACGGCAAACCATTCATGGTTCGATACTGTTTTATGCGTTGGCGCGCCAAGCTAGGTTCATCATCGCTGAAGCCTTTCACAGGCTCTCGACATACTTGCTCCAATGACTTCACCCTAACGGGTGTTTCTTCCCATCTTCAACGCGGTAAATTTGGCCGGGTGGTGTTCCACGCAGGAATCCGGTGCATATCGGATTAGCCGTATAAACGGGTCAGTGTGGTTTTATGCCAAATCACTCCTTTCAGTTCAATGGTGGCCGCCTGTCGCTCGACCTGGCTGGAACCCTTCGCATCCGCGCATGCGGAACCGAGGACGAACTGGAGCTCCCTGGAACCCCTGGGCGATGGCTGGACGCGGCGGCGCTAACAGACGGCGAGATGTTGTTGTCCGAAAGCCAGGAGGCCGAACTGCGCGCGTTGCGCGACGCGATAAAGGGCACGATCGAAGCGGCACGATCCCAACGGCCTCTACCAGGCCACTACGTGGCCATGCTCAATCGAGCGGCAACTGTGGGTATTCCGGCGCCGTGGCTTGACACCATCACCGGTTTGTCCACCCATCGAACCCACAGACCTTTCAAGGCCGCGCTGTCCCTTCTCGCCCGTGATGCGATCAAGCTGGTTTCGGGGCCGGATCTTAGACACGTAAAGGCCTGCGCCCTGAGCGACTGTCGGGCGCTGTTTCTGGATGAATCGCAAAGTTGCCGCCGGCGTTGGTGCTCCATGGACCGTTGCGGCAGCCGCGCCAAGGTCACCGCGTTCCGCGAACGCCGCAAGACGATCGCTCATGCTCGCTGATTTACCCTTTCCAATAGCGGACTGCCGAAAAGTGCCCATAGCAGTTGCCATGCGTTCGCGTTGGAATGAACCCCCTTTCAAGGTCCAGGCCTCTACCCTGAGGGACATGCGACAGCTTCAAACGGGCTTAGCCATAACCCTCTGGCGATGTCACCCGGCACCCGTAAAGAGTAGTCTTAGTCACCGGTAGATTCGTCGCTTATCTTATTAATCGCTCACCCGGATTTGTCGGTACCGGCGGTATGAATCACTGTACCCACGTGGGTTTTCGGGGGACGTGCCGTGGCACTAACTGGTCAGATCATTCGTATCTTGCTCGCTGACGACCACCCCATGATGCGGGAGGGCCTTCGTTCCACGCTTGAGCGGGAGCGCGATATGAAAGTCGTGGGTGAAGCTGCGGACGGCGCAGAGGCGATCGCATTGTTTCAGGAGCTGCGCCCCGCCGTGACACTTGTCGACCTTCAGATGCCCAAGGTCGATGGCATACAAGCCATCAACGAGATTCACAGCCAATATCCCGATGCAGCGCTGGTTGTTCTCACCACTTATCCGGGCGATGCCCGCGTCATGCGCGCCATGGCGGTTGGGGCCATGTCCTACCTGCTTAAAACGGCGTCGAGCGAAGAGATCGTTCGAATCGTTCGCGCGGCCGCCGGCGGCAGGAAGATCGTCACCGGCGACGTTTTGCAAGATGTCCAGGCGCATCTTGGCGATGAAATATTAAGCCCAAGAGAACTGGCGGCGCTGCGCCTGGTCGCCCAGGGGCTGACCAATCGTGCCATTGGGGATGCACTGGGCGTATCGGAAGACACCATCAAGACGCGGATGAAAAACATCCTCGCCAAGCTTGGCGCCAAAGACCGTGCCGAGGCGGTCACCATTGCCGTTCGCCGGGGTTTTTTGGATCTGCCCTGATCCGCGTCATTCGCAACAAACTCCCTTTGCGCGCATCAAAAAATGCCGAGGCCTATCCCCCGCTCAGGTGGGGATAGGCCTCGTGCCGAACGTGCCGCTCGTGCGGGAGATGTGGGAGGGGCCGGGAGCGCCACGTTCAAAACTCCAACTTGTTGTGTTCTTTGGCACCCTGCACATGCGGGGTGTCATCGTTTGCAAGCATATCGGCCCAGGTCGTCAATTGCTTGCTCATACCATCAAGCACTTTGCCGAATGTGCGAACATCAAACCCTTTGGACGCGCCGGAACTCGCGCGGGGACGAGCCGAACCGCTTGAAAAAACTGCGGCTGAAATGACTATGCGTCATGCCCACCTCCATCGCCACGTTCGTAATGGACATGTTGGATTCCAAAAGAAGACTCCGTGCGCGGCTCAGGCGCCGCTGCCTGATGAACATGTGCGGTGGAATGCCTTGACTGATGGTGAATCTTCGCACGAAGTGCCAAGTGCTCATGTCGAGCATTTCAGCGAGTAAGCAAAGGGTGATCTGGCTGTCCAGGTGGTGCTCGATGTACCCCATGACCAAATCGACCTGGGGCTTGGAAAGAGCTTTTTCGACCCGCGTTGACTGCACCCCGCGGCCCGAGGCCGCGCACAGGCCGATACGGTATGCCACCAAGGTTGCAATGGCATCGACAAATGCGTAACACGGTTCGTCTTGCAGATCGGCCATGTCCCTGAGCTGGGACGCTGCGATGGAAATGAAAGCATCGCGCAAAATCAGGGGTTCCTTGAGTTCGAACTCAAAACCGCGCGTCACGCTTCGGATAAAGGTATCGTCCATGTGAAACGCAACAACATCGGCATCCTTGCGCCACGCCATCTCGCAGGGGAGACCTGCGGGCAAGATCAAAACGTCGCGGGATCCTAATGGGTGAACGATTGGTCTTCCCTCCCTGGATTGGTATGTCACCGTATATAAAGCATTCTCCATGGGTATGTTGATATTTACACCATCGGACACACCCGCTCGATAAAAGGCGACCGGGGATCGGCGGCAGATGAGCTCGAACTTTCCAGGGCTTGACAGAATGAAGTGCCTCATCGACGTGCCATCCCCAAACAAATCACTTCAAATGATTGCTTCCTGCAGCTTGGCGTTCGCGGCGTGGATGTTTTCCCCATTCCATCCCTCACCTACCGTCGCATCCAAGATTAGCCATGCGTCCACCACGACGGCTTCACTCTTTTGAGTGTAGTTTTGGGGGTGTCGTCGCAAGCCCTATCCTTTGCGTTCTGTGAGTTGACCTGCGCACAATCCCTATTTGAATCATAGCCTTGGGCGTTTCAACGCCACAAAGGCATTTTCACCCGATCGAGTCGCTTAACCGACCGAACAATTCAATTTTCACCCGGCAAGTGGGCCAAATAGACTCGATCGTGGCTGGGAAAAGAGGCCCGTCAACCTAGACTTGGTATCGGCCGTGATGGCTTGCCAAGTAACCCCCTGTCATATGGCCACTTGCGCCAAAACGCTTGCCGGCGTGAGAGCAGGCATATCAAGGAGGCATCGCGATGGTGAAGGATCAAATTATTCGAATTCTGTTGGTCGACGATCATCCCATGATGCGCGAGGGCCTTCGCTGCACGCTTGAACGAGAGCGCGATATAAAGGTGGTGGCTGAAGCATCCGATGGGCATGAGGCGATTGCGATGTTTCGCGAGCTTCAGCCCGAAGTCGCTCTCATTGACCTGCAGATGCCGCGGGTAGACGGTATCGAAGCCATCAGCGAGATTCGCAGCGACTACCCTGATGCCCGCTTAATCGTGCTCACGACCTATTCCGGGGATGGTCGCGTGGCAAGGGCCATGGCTGCCGGCGCAATCTCGTATTTGCTCAAAACGGCGTCCAGCGAAGAAATCGTTGAAACGGTACGACGTGCTTTAGATGGAAGGAAAGTCGTCACCCATTGGCTGCTTCATGACCTGCATGCCCATCACGGGTATGAGTCCCCAACCGCCAGGGAACTGGCGGTCTTGCGAAGAGTGGCGCAAGGCTTGACCAACCGCGCCATCGGTCTGGAGTTGCGCATTTCGGAGGACACAGTCAAGACCCGCATGAAGAGCGTTTCGGCAAAGCTGGAAGCCAAAGACCGGGCTCACGCCGTCACCATCGCCATGCGGCGCGGGTTTCTCGACGAGCCATAGACTCTCGCCCGCCTAAATGCGATCGCGTGCGTGCAATGCGCATAGATGCGGCAACCACATCACCGCCCTAAATCAATCCACGTCTGCCATACATACCCTTTCGGGTGGGATTTTTCTCGGGTTTTGCCTTTAGCTACCCCTGTTCGGGATGCGAGTGTCGAGCAATGAACGCCAATCATGTAACTGTCGTGTTTGCCCACGGTGCATGGGCTGACGAATCCAGCTGGGACAAGGTCGTTCAGATACTTCAAACCCGCGACGTCAAGACCAGGACGTTTCGTCTTCCTCTATCGTCGCTTGCCGACGATGCCGCCGCGTTGGACAAAACCTTGGCCGACATCGATGGTGCGGTCGTCCTCGTAGGGCACGCTTATGCAGGCGCGGTCATCGCATCGACGCGCAACAAGCGAGTGCGCGCCCTCGTCTACATAGCGGCATTGGCTCCCGATGAGGGAGAAACTGTCGCCGATGTCTTCAACCGCTACGGGCACGATGAGACGACGCCACAGCTCGCGCCCGACAGTGATGGATGGATCCATCTCCCATCCGGGGCATTTGCCGCCGCTTTTGCCCAGGACGCCAGCCCTGATGAGCAAAGGATGCTGGAGAAGGCCCAATTGCCCATTTCAGTCGCTTGCATCACCGTCCCTGTCGCTAAGCCGCTATGGCGCAGCGTCCCCTCGTGGTTTCTTGTCGCGGAACGCGATCACATGATTCCGGAAAAGACGCAGCGTTTCATGGCCGAACGAATGAAGGCCAGCATCGATGCTCAACCTGTCGATCACGTCCCCATCGTCACAGCGCCCGACGCCGTCGCGAAAATCGTGTTGGAGGCGATATCTGGTAGCGACATCTGACACCAGAAGCGGCCTGTACGCGTGGCCGACAACGGCAACCCGGCACAACGCACCCTGCCAAGTTCAAAGGAGATCCCTCCATGTCCACCATCCACTATCGCAAAGCCAACGCTGACGGCTTCAATGTGTTCTACCGGGAATCGGGGTCGAACGGAAAACCGAAACTGCTTTTGCTGCATGGATTTCCAACCTCCAGCCACATGTTTCGCGATCTCATTCCGCTACTGAGCGATGCATTTCATATGGTCGCCCCGGACTTGCCTGGATTTGGGCTGTCCGATATGCCCACGCGTGAAACGTTCAAATACACGTTCGACAATATCGCAAACGTCATTGATCGATTCACCGAGGTGATCGGTTTCGATAAATTCTTGATCTACGTGTTCGATTATGGCGCCCCGACCGGCTTTCGAATTGCCGTCAAACACCCCGAGCGGATAACCGGCATCATCTCTCAAAACGGCAATGCCTACGTGGAAGGCCTGAGCGATGGATGGAATCCCATCCGCGCCTACTGGGAAAGCCCGACCACGTCCAATCGAGAAGCCTTGCGCGCCTTTCTTTCGCCGGAAACCACGCGCTGGCAATACACCCATGGCGTGGCGGACGAATCCATGGTTTCACCTGATGGCATTGCGCTCGACAACTTCTATCTGGCGCGCAAGGGCATGGATGACGTGCAGCTGGATCTTTTCCTTGATTATCAGAGCAACGTGGCTCTCTATCCGACGTTTCAGAGTTACTTTCGCAACCACCACCCGCGCTTTCTGGCAACCTGGGGCAAGAACGACCCCTTCTTTCTGCCTCCGGGCGCCGAGGCGTTCAAGCGCGACATCCCCGGTGCGCAAATTCGTTTCCACGACACGGGTCATTTCGCCCTCGAGACGCACGCAAGGGCGATCGCTGAAGACATCCGTGGCTGCTTCGCTACCTGACCCCTACCCTGCGGAGGCAAACAAGAGGCTGCCATGGCAAATACAACGGCTATCGTGACCGGTGCCAGTCAAGGGATTGGCAAAGCGACCGCGCTGCGGCTGGCAAAGGACTTTCAGGCACTGGTCCTGGTGGCCAGGGACCTGGGCAACTTGCAACAAACGGCTGAATCCGTTCAGTCGCTGGGCGCCAAGACATTGGTCATCGATCTTGATCTCGCCGAGAAAACGGCAGCAAAGATCGTTATCGAGAAAACGCTGGCCGCCTTCGGTCAAATCGATGCTCTGCTCAATATTGCCGGCGCCGTCCCTCAGGTCGATCTTTTCGAGATGACCGACGAACAATGGGATGCAGGCATGGCACTCAAGCTTCATGGCGCACGACGGCTCACCATCGAAGCATGGCCGGCACTGAAGCAAAGCGGGGGTTCTGTCGTATTCACCTCAGGCAATTCGGCGATTTTTCCCAAGGCTCCGTATGCGGCCGTTGGGACCATCAATGCCGCCATCATCGCGCTGGCCAAAGCCTTCTCCGATCGCGGCATTGCCGATGGCGTGCAGGTCAACAGCGTGTTGCCTGGGCCCGTCATGACGGGCCGCCGTCGCTCATACCTGGAGCATTGGGCTCCCCTGCACAATATGACGGCCACCGAGGCCATGGAGCGCTTTCCGCGCGATGCGGGTATTGCACGATACGGGACGCCCGAGGAGATTGCCCAGCTGATGGCCTTCCTGGTTTCTCCTTCCGCCCACTGGATGACGGGTGCGATGCTTCGAATGGATGGGGGCGAAGTCAAATCCGTGTAAGGCATTTGCGCAAGCACCTGCCGGAGGTGCCGCGAGTGCCGCAAAGACTTCGTCGATCGGACCGGCGCACGAATGCGCCCCCGATGCGGCAGTTATTGCCAAAGCAGCTAATGAATTGGCCGGCGTACTCCACGCCGCCTCTACGTTGCCGTAACATCGTGCGATGCGGTTTGGCCTTCTTAGGCGCCGCAATGGGGGCGTTTCGCGCCGGGGAGATTGAGGATGGTTCAACACGTCCGTCGCCGTGCGCAGATCATCGCGCCCCGGCTAATTGGATGGCTGTTTCTCCTCGCCACGCTCTTGGGGCCGTGCCTTGCGCGTGCCGAGCCGTTTCCATGGACGCTCTCCCGTTATCAACACACCGCCTGGACTCGTGAAAACGGAGCGCCGACCGGCGTCACCTCCCTGGCTCAAACGCCGGATGGCTACTTATGGATCGGTAGCAACAGCGGGCTCTACCGGTTCGACGGGTTGCACTTTGAGCATATTGAAACCGTGGATGGTCAACCGCTTCCCACGTTTTCTGTGTTCAGCTTATACGCCAGCGCAGATGGTGGACTATGGATCGGTTATGAATTTGGGGGAATAAGCGTCATCAGGGGAGGCCATCTTACGCAGTACGGCCCCAAAGACGGACTGCCCGAGCACGTCGTCATCAACGCGATTACGCAGGACCGCCAGGGTGTGATGTGGTGCGCCTCGATCGGGATCCTCTACCGGCTCGTTGACGGTCGCTGGGAGAAAATCGGCTCCGATGTTGGCATCAAGGGCAACCGCGCTTCGTTCGTGCGTATTGCGCGCAATGGCGCTTTTTGGGTTGGAACGCCCGCTGGGCTGTTTTATCGAGCACCTGGCGCAAAACAATTCGTAGCCCTAGATGAAAAAGGGTTCGTGATTGACATCGAGGAAGCGCCAGACGGGAGCATGTGGGTTTCTTATGCTCAAAAGCTTATAGAGCGCTGGATAACGACAACCCCTGGACCAACTCTGGAGCCCGGGACGCTGACGTCTCCCCGCATCGGCTATATCCACTTCGATCACCAGGGCGGACTGTGGATCAACGGATTAGGCGACGGCATACATCACATCACGGCAGAAGCCATCAGCAGTAGTGCGGACCTATCCGCATTGAGCGCCGGCGTGGAAAGTTTTAATGCCGTCAATGGCCTCAGCAGCGATTATGCGTGGCCGCTGCTTGTCGACCGGGAGGGCAATATATGGGTTGGCACGAGCGCCGGCATCGATCGATTTGGCCAACGCAATTTTACCCCCGCACCCTTCCCACCCGGCACCCAGGACTTTGCATTGGCAGCCGGTGCCCATGGCACCGTTTGGACGGGGAGCAGCACACAGCCCGTCATGCAGCTTGATGGCTCGCAAATCCACACGTTCGATATTCCGCCAAACTCCCTGGTGGCCTATCGAGACGCGAATGGCGAGGTGTATTTCGGCACCGATAGCGGCATATGGAAGGTCAGCGAGACAGGTGCCAGCCACCTCGCAAGCCTCCCGAAGAACGAGGACGACAAGTCCGAGGTTGATGCCATGACCAAAGACTTGCATGGCACATGGTGGATTTCCATCTTTTCCTCCTACCCCGAGCGGATGGGGATATATACCTGGATCAACGGCCAGTGGGAAAAATCACCGGTCGAAGGGCTGGCTCACGCCCTCTATTCCGATTCCAGCGGGCGAATCTGGGCAGGCTATCTGGACAATCGACTTGCGGTGTTCGACGGAAACCAAGTCACCCTATTGACCGCCGCCCAGGGCCTGACCATCGGCGACGCGAAGACCTTCATGCAGCATGGCCAGTTTTTGTGGATCGGCGGCAGCAACGGGCTGGGCTACATGGACGGCTGGCGCTGGAAGATGGTTGGGTTGTCTGATGGGGGTTCATTAAAAAACGTCACCGGAATCGCGTTCTCAGACCAGGGCGACATGTGGGTCAATACCCTCTACGGTGTTTTTCAACTCCCCGCGCCTGAAGTACATGAAGCCGAATCGAATGCGTCACACGCGATGCATTTTAGAAAATTCGATACGCTGGACGGACTGCCCGGCACACCGGCGCTGCAAATACCGCTGCAGTCCGTTGTAAAAGGAACCGACGGGAGGCTCTGGTTTGCGACCGAAAATGGCGTGGTATGGCTCGACCCTCGCCAGCTTGTCTCCAACCTTGTTCCGCCGCCCGTTGTCATCGATGCGATTGACGCGGACGGAAAATCCTATACGCCTCAAAACGGCCTCGTTTTACCCGCAAATACCAAGAACGTTCACATCACCTTCTCTGTCCCAAGCTTGACCATGCCTGAGCGCGTTCAGGCAAAGATTCGATTGCGCGGTCAGGACAGCGATTGGCGCGATGTTGGGCAGCAACGTGTAGCCAGCTATACCAACCTGGCGCCTGGAAGCTACCGCTTTGATGTCGCGGCGGCAAATAATGACGGCGTCTGGAACGATGCAGGGGCTCATCTTAAGTTCCGCATAACCCCAGCGTTTTATCAAACCTTATGGTTCAAAGCACTTTGTGCACTCATAACCATCCTCGCCATTTGGCAGGCATTTTCATTTCGCGTTCGGCAGGTCAATCACCAGCTGCGCATCCGCTTGGAGACGCGTCATGCGGAACGGGAACGCATCGCACGCAATTTGCACGACACCCTGTTACAGAGTTTCCCTGCGCTTCTGTTAAAACTGCAAGATGGCGTGAACCAACTTCCAGCGGAAACGCACGGGCGCAACGCCTTGAATCAAACGATCGACCTCGCTCGCAAGATTGTCGAGGAAGGCAGGGATCAGGTATATCAGCTGCGCTCGCAAAGCTGCGGAGATCTTGTAGAGGCGTTAACGAACTTCGCCACGGAACAGGCCGCGCATTCTGGTATGACCGTGGACATATCGGTCAAGGGAGAGGAGCAAAAGCTCAAGCAAGAGATTTTTGAGGAAGCATTATTTATCATGCAAGAAGCGATTCTCAACGCGTCCAAGCACTCGGACGGACGCGTTCTAACCATCAGTTTGGATTACCGCAGCGAATCGCTTCTGCTAAAAGTACAAGACGACGGCCAGGGAATTGATCCGATTATCCTGGCGGCGGGTGAGAAACCAGGTCACTGGGGCCTGATCGGCATGCGTGAGCGCGCTAAGCAAATGTCGGCGAGGGTTTCTATCGAGTCGCAATCGGGCCAAGGAACCTGCATCAGGCTTTGTATCCCGGGGCGTGTTGCCTATTTGGGGCTTCTGCGAAATGGACTGCTCAAAGATTAAGGCATTGCCAGCCTATGCCAAGCTGATTCCATCCATGCAACGTGCTTTTAGAAATCAACCCTTATCTTGACCCGTTTAGGCACTTTACCGAAGATGGGCGCCCTACCCCTGATAACGCGCTCCAATCGCTATACTGGCGCTGTAATAACTGCACAGTTATTTACCCTTGCGATGGTATCCTTGCGTCGTTTTCAGCGTTATTGTCGGGTGCAATCCTGCATGCAGGGGGCGTGAGCGCGATGCTGAGCTGGCAGGTGGGTCAGGTAAAAATTACTCGCATTGTCGAGATGGATTTGCCGGTGCCGGCCGCGCTTATACCGCAGGCTACGGCGTCGGAACTGCGCAAGTCGGCATGGCTTTATCCGTATTTCGTCAGCGATGACGATGCCACCCTCAATCTGAGTGTCCACGCGTTGCTGGTCGAGGCGCCGGGGATGAAACTGGTGGTGGATACCTGCGTCGGCAACGACCGGCCGCGCGAGATCACCGGCGGCGAGCCGTTGTCGACGCCGTTCCTGCAGCATCTTGGCGAGGCCGGCTGGTCGCGCGACGGAGTCGATGTGGTGGTATGCACGCATCTGCACGTCGATCACGTCGGCTGGAATACGATGCTCGAGAACGGCAGATGGACGCCCACCTTCCCGAAGGCACGCTATCTTATCGGTCGGCGCGAGTACGACTTCTGGAGCACGTACGACGACGAGGAGCAACAGGCGATGCTTGGCGATAGCATCAAGCCGATCTTCGACGCCGGCCTTGTCGAGCTGGTGGAGATCGATCACGTGATCTCGCCGGAAATTCGGCTCACGCCTTCGATCGGCCACACACCGGGCCACGTCAGTGTGATGATTGAGTCCGAAGGTGAGCGTGCTGTGATCACCGGCGACATGATGCATCATCCCAGTCAACTGGCGCACCCGGACTGGATGTTTGGCGACAGCGATCCGAAGGCCGCCATGCTCACCCGCGAACGGCTCTTCGCCGAATGGGCGGACCAGCCGGTTCTCGTCATCGGCACCCACTTTGCCGCCCCTACCGCCGGGCGCATTTTTCGCGACGGCGTGGCTTACCGATTTGCGGTCTGATGCCCTTGGCCGCATTTGCGGCCTCGGTAGCAGGCTGGTTGGCGCTTGACATCGCGATCTCGCGAGCCGCTTTACACGTGTTCAAACAGTGCCTGCATCAGTGCGCGTGCATGTCGGCGGGCGTTCCATCGGACCAGGTAGGCGCGGGAATCAGAAACACCAGAATGGGCGGCAGCGCTTTCATGTGGGGCGGTTGGTTCTCGGCGATGAACCAATAGGGGCAGGACATGACCGGCGAGCCCGCCGCACCGGAACCCCAGTCTTTGGGGTCCTTGACCAGGGTGTCGAACATGAGATGAGGCATATTGTGCCCACCTTCGTCGGTGAGATACGAGGACTTGGACATCATGTAATCCATCGCACCGTCCTCGATGGGCGGCAGCTGTTTATGTTCGTAGGCGGCGTTGAGTGCCGATAGCATTTCCGCCTTGGAGCGACCGGCCATGGCCATCTTCGCGCGCAGAACCAGGATGGGCACGATCGAACGTGCGGCTTGGGGATTGAGGCAATCGGCAGCCCTTATTTTCGGGCTCCAGAATTCGGGCCAGTCGAAGGGGCCCGACCAACCTCTAGCCACCAGGCATACAAAACCGTTCTTGCCCTGGGCTGCTGTTTCATAGCCCTTGCGCCCCAGCACCAGGACCGTTGCGTCACGGGAAATGGATGCGGGTGCCGCGCTGCGCGCCAGCGCAATTTCCGCGCTTGGATCGGCCATCAGGTATTGGTCGATCGGGGCCATTTTCGGATAGGGCGTCGCGGCGTTCTGTGCCATCGACATGTGTGCTATCCCAAGCCCGGCAAGCAGGATGGAGCCGTTCATCAATAAAGCGCCGATCTTGTTTTTGCGCATGATCCCTTCCTCGCCGTCAATGAGGTTGCGTGCGCGATGTTTTGCGCAGTGTCCGTTCGTGTTTGCCGTACCGCCTAGCCCGGTTCGGGGGCGGGATTGAAGAAAATTTCCCGCACTTCGACCACACCTTGCAGTACCTGGGCGCCTTTGCGCACCCACGCCAGCGCTTGGTCAAGGCTCTCCGTTTCCAGTATCCACAGGCCACCTACGTGCTCTTTCGTTTCCAGGTACGGTCCGTCGGTGACGATCACTTCGCCGTTGGCCTGCGACCGCAGTGTCGTTGTCTTCGGGCTCAAGCCACACGCGAACTTCCTGACGCCCGCAGCGATCATTTCCCTGTTCAAGGCGTGGATGGCTTCGATGGTTGCCTCGGTTACCGACGACGGATCAAAGTCATCGGGGAGGTAACTTGAGATGAGATATTGCGGCATTTTGGTCTCCTGATGGACTCATCGGCCAGGCGGGTGAACCGGCCTCCACTGTAGTGACGAACGGCAACGGTGGATTTCGACACGCCGTGCGGAAAAATCTCCCCTGCCCGGCCGGAAAACATAGTTCCGTCATTTCTATCCGCGCAGATTGTTTGTGCAGCGCCGGATTGACCTGCGACTGCTGCACGGTCTTGGCGGGGTGGTTTGATCACGCTGACCGTATATTGCGATTTTCGTGCCGCCCTACCTCAACGGGTACTCGCCTGTTGCCTGCCAACGCGGCGATCGGCATTGACGTTGCATCATCCGCGGCGGCCCGCCCCCGCTTGCAACCCTGGCCTGAGCCCGGATGGTGCGCCCCCACTTGACACCGGTGTCAATTACGTTACAGGCTGATAACAGTTCCAATGCCGGGGGTGCGGCGGACGTGGGGATTGATCAGTCGGATCGACAAGTCCGGATGGCGGCGACGCCGTTTCTGGTGGCCGATATTGGCGGCACGCACGCACGTGTTGCGCTGATGCGCGGCACGCACGGCGACACGGGCGATATCGAGATGCTCGCTTGCCGCGTCTTTGTCTGCGCGGCGTTTTCAAGGCTGTCAGACCTATTGCAGACCTTTCTCGCTGCCAACGTGCAAGAGCCGGTGAAGCACTGCGTGCTCGCATGCGCGGGGCAGATCATGGGCGACGAGGTGGTGAACGACAACCTCGCCTGGCCTATCCACCTGACCCCGTTGCGCGAAGCATTGGCGCTGGACGAGGTTGCGGTGCTCAACGACTTCGAGGCGCTGGCTTTCGCACTCGAAGGTCCGCTCACGGACGGCGGCCGCCACCTGTGCGGACCGCAGGCGTGTTCCAACGGCCCAACCCTGGTGATCGGACCGGGGACCGGCCTCGGTGCCGCCGCGCACATCGCGGGGCCTGATGGCGGTTTGGTGCTGCCGACCGAGGCTGGCCAGATGGATTTCGCGCCCAATTCCGTGCGCGACCGCGAGGTTCTGGCGCAGTTGGCGCCCCAAGGCGGCTACGTGGCGTTTGAACGCATCGTGTCAGGCCCCGGCTTGCTGACCATCTACCTGACCTTGTGCGCACTGGATGGGCAAGCGCCAAGACTGAACACGCCCGAGGCCGTCACCGCCGCAGCCCTGGCCGGCGGCGATGCGCATGCCACGGAGGCCGTGGATATGTTTTGCGCCGCGTTGGGGAGTTTTGCCGGCAACCTTGCGATGGTTTTCATGGCCACGGGTGGTGTGTACCTGGCAGGCGGCTTTTTGTCTTCCCTCTTCGATCTGCTCGCGCGCAGCCCCTTCGAGGAACGATTCCTGCACGGTCGCAGCGCGCGCGCACTGCTATCGCAGGTACCGGTGTGGGTCACCGAGCACGGTCTTCACGGTGTGCGCGGTGCGGCGCGGTGGTATCTGAAGCAAGGCACGTTCAAGCCAGCGGCATCGCGGCATGCCGCAACACATGGCGCGAGTGTATGAGCCACGTCGCGACATGGTCCATTTTCCGCTGCGTAGCCATCGCGTGGCTGGCGATGACAGGTTCGGCCATCGCAGCGCCGGCCATTCATCCGTGGTCGTTGCTGCCGCAGCCGGTCAAGGCCAGCCCCGCCCCATCCGGGGCTACGGAAATCGCCGATGGCGCACAGATCTCGATACGTGGCGCGGACCACCAGCAGGTGCAGTCCATTGCAGAACAATTGGCGCAACGCGTAGCCGACACCAACGGCTTGCACATGCGCGTGACGACGGGTACCACGCATGCGGCGATTACGTTCGATGTGGAACCCGATGCCGATGTCGCGGACGACGCCGGCTATCGCATCACCATAGGCGATGCCGGCATCGTGGTCCGCGCGCGCACGCCGCGCGGTGCGTTTTATGGCAGCGTCACGCTATGGCAATTGCTGACGCCGCCCGGCTGGATTCGCGGTGAGCCGGTCGAGGTGGCTGACGGCACCATCGACGATCATCCACGCTTTGCGTGGCGCGCCCTGCTGCTCGACTCCGGACGGCATTACCAAAGCGTGGCCGACATCAAGCGCCTGATCGACTGGATGTCGCTCAACAAGCTCAACGTATTGCTTTGGCACCTGACCGAAGATCAGGGTTGGCGTCTGGAAATCCGCAAGTATCCCCTGCTCACGGACATCGGTGCGTGTCGCAAGGCGGTGGGCCTGGACAGCGAACTGACCGGTTCGGCCGAACGGCCCTATTGCGGCTTCTATACGCAGGCGCAAGTGCGCGACATCGTGCGCTATGCCGCCTCGCGCTATGTGGACATCGTGCCGGAAATCGATCTGCCGGGACACGCGCAGGCAGCCATCGCCGCCTATCCGTGGCTCGGCGTTACCGGCAAGCGCCCGACGGTGTGGACCGATTGGGGCGTCAGTCCATGGTTGCTCAAACCCGATGAAAAGACCCTGCACTTCGTCGACGACGTACTCGACGAAGTGATGCAGCTGTTCCCCTCGCATGACATCTCCATCGGTGGCGACGAGGCCGACAAGCAGCAGTGGAACGCCTCCCAGGAAGTACGCGCTCGCATGCACGCATTGGGCCTGGCGAACATGGATCAGCTGCAGAGCTGGTTTACCAACCAGGTCGCCGCGCACCTTATCGAGCACGGGCGCACGCCGGTGGGCTGGGACGACGAGCTGGTGGCCGGCGCAACGCTGCCGGCATCGCAAGTGGTGATGTCCTGGCACGGCGACGACAACGAACGCGTGGCGCTGACGGCCGCCAGGCAAGGTCACGACGTGGTCATGACGCCGCAGGAATCGCTCTACTTCGACCACTACCAGTCCGGCCTTCCCGACGAATGGCCCGGGCCGCCGCCCGCGGCAACGTTGCGGCAAGCCTATGACACGGCCATCATTCCCCAGGGCGCAGACGCGAACGAAGCGCGGCACATCATCGGCGTGCAGGCCGGCCTGTGGACCGAGCAGATGCCTACCTTTGCCCACGACCAGCACGCGGTGTTCCCGCGTATCGCCGCATTGTCGGAGCTTGGCTGGTCGCCCGCGAGCGCGCACGATTGGAACGACTTCCTGCAACGCATGCCGGCGGAACTGGCGCGCTACCGCGCGCTCGGTATCGTCTACGCCGACAGCGCGTTCGCGCCGGTCTTCGACGTAACGGCAGCGGCAGATGCCACGTTCCATGTCGCGCTATCCAATCAAGCCGGATTCGGGACCATTCGCTACACGACAGATGGCTCTGAACCCAACAGCCAATCTACGCCGTATGCGAAGCCGCTCACGTTGCCTATCCACACGACTGTGCGGGCCGCAACGTTCGCGCCCGATGGTTTCGAACTCGCTGCACCACGCGCGCAGATGCTTGATGAAGCGACCTTGCGCAGTCGCGACAGCAGTGCCCTGCAGACCTGCTCCGGGCAACCGGGCACGCGGTTGGAGGGCAGCAGGCCAGCGCATGGGACGCCACCGCTCTATTCGGTGGACATCGGAAACATGTGCTGGTCGTGGCCGCAGGCGCCGTTGCAAGGCGTCAAGCACGTTGCGATCACCATCGAACGCATGACCTGGCGTTTCGGCGACGAGGCCAGGGACGCGGTGGTACGTCACGCGACTGGCACTGCCGGCGCGTTCGAGCTTCACGCCGATTCTTGCACCGGGCCGCTGCTTGCGCGCTTGCCGCTGGAGCGCGCGCTGCAGGCGCAAGGGCAACACCGTTTGTTTGCAAACATCGCCATGCCGGTGGGGGCCGGCGTCCGCGATGTGTGCGTCTTCGCCACCGGCGATCCACGTGATGGCCAATGGGCGCTGGCGCGCATGACGTTTTCAGAATGAGCGCCGCACGGGAGTAGCACCCGCGCGGCAGCACGCAATGCATGGCTTTGGCTCATGTGGCCAACGTTGGGGACAACGAGAAGTTGCATAACGACGGCGTGCGCCTGAGCAGGCGGCGCCGGGCTACACGCTTTTTTTGAAACATCACCAGCACCTGAGGTTCGACCGGCAACGTCAACGAGGTTAAAGCCCATGTCCAGCGCATTTCGCAAGCATCCATTGTCCGTCGCGATCACCGTGTCGCTATTTACCGTCGTCACGACATCGGTCTGGGCGTCGACACCTGCCGATGCGCAAACAAGCAGCCAGTCCACGCAGCCCAATACGGCGCAGGCCGCATCCTCGCCGACACCGGCATCGCCTGGCGCCAAGAAGAGCAGCACCAAAAAAACCGATGCCAAGAAAGAGGATGACGCGGCGAAGAATGCGGCGACCCTGGCCACCGTGTCCGTTTCCGGCGTACGCGCGTCGCAAATGCGCGCCATCGACGTGAAACGCGACGCACCGGACATCCAGGACAGCATCACGGCGGAAAACATCGGCGCCCTGCCCGACACCACCATTACCGACTCCCTGCAGCGCGTCACTGGCGTGCAGATCAACCGCGACGCCGGCGTGGGCACGTCGGTGGACGTGCGCGGATTGCCTCAGGTCGGCACCATGCTGAACGGCGAAGTGTTCATCACCGCCGATCAGATCGACTCGCAGCAGCCCGATTTCACGATGCTGCCGTCCACGCTGTTCCATGGCGTCGACGTGGTCAAATCGTCAACGGCCAACGAAACCGACAGCGGCATCAGCGGCGCGATCGACCTGCACACCTATCGTCCGTGGGATCTCCCCAGCGGCTTCACCTACAGCTATTCGGCCGACGCCGAGCGCGGCACCACCACCAACCATCTGGGGCCCGAAGCCAACGGCCTTATTTCGTACAACGACAGCGGCCATTGGGGTTTTCTGGTCTCTGCCGACTTCTCCAATACCACGCGAATGAACGCGACCGAGGGCCTGGACCAGTACGGCGTCGTGCTCAACGGCGAAAACGCCGCCAGCGCGGGCGGCTACAACGGCTTCCTGACCCCGTGGAACGGTGCGCCCATTCCGTCGAAGATCGTGCAGAACCCCGATGGCAGCGTGGACGTCAATGGCGACGGCAAGTCCAACGGCGTATTCATGGGCAGCCAGGATATCGGCATCAACGACATCACCACGCAGCGCAAGCGCAAGTCTGCCAATGCTTCTTTCCAGGTGGATCTAGGCAACGGCCTGAGCCTGACCACCGACTACTTCTACTCGCAGCAGCGCGAGTTCGATCGCAACTACGGCATCCAGTTCAACTCCACCAACTGGCAGGGCGCAACTTACGTACCGCTGCAATCGCGCGATACCGGAAGCCCGGCTCTTGGCGCTTACGGCACGCCCGAACCAGGCTGGCAAGGCTCGCAGATCTACACCACCCAGGTGTATGAGAAGTGGCCGGGCGACGTGGAGTCGTATTCGCAAATCATCCAGAAAAGCTCCAACGCGAAAAACTTGAACCTCCAGCTGGATTACGACGACGGTGGATCGTTCACCGGAAGCGTGCGCGGCATTCACGACACCGCGTTCCAGTCGAACGAGGAAACCGACGTCAACATCTCCGACTCCGACGGCGCGCTATGGCCCAACGTACTGATGCCCGGCGTACCCGACGACGCCGTGCCGCCCGGCACGTTCGTGTACCCGTCGCAATTGGGCGGCAACCGCGTGTTCAATGCGAACGGCGTTCCACAGAACACCGTGCCCATCATCGCCAACTTCCTTGGCCGCTACGTTACCGTCAGCCTGCCGCCGTCGCTGGCGGCCGATTTCGCCAACCCCGCCGGCTGGACCATGAAGACGCTGGAGTCCTCCGGCGATTACGATCGCCAGGTGGCATTGAACGCCTTGCGCTTTGACGGCAAATACGATTTTCAGGACGGTATCAAGCTCGAATTTGGCATACGCAATAGCATCCGCAACGCCAACAACAACGGCTGGACCCTGGAAACACCGGTTTATGCCGGCATGGGCGCCAGCGACCCAAACGGTTGCCTGGTGCGCTACGTCGGCGCCGACGTGGTCTTGAACAGCGGCTCCTGCACCGCGGGCAACGATATTGGCTATTTCCGCGCGGGGCCGCTGTCGGCGATATCGATGCCCAATACCGTCGCGCCGCTGTCGGGTAATTTCAAGGAGTACTACAACCTGCTGGGCTCGGGCATCAATTTCTGGGCGATCGATCCCAACGCGATGGTCAATCCCATTTCATATTGGAAATCGCTCTACCCCGACACCACCGAAGTGGCCGAGCCGGGCACGACCTGGGCCGTGCAATTGAAGGAATTGACCGGCTATGTGCAGGGCGATTTCGACGGCGACATCGGTGACATGCCGTACAGCGGCAACATCGGCGTGCGCATGATCCATACCAATCTCAATGTCACCCAATATCTGAGCGGTGCGCCGGGCGCGTATGGTGACGAACCGGTCGAAACAGGCACGGCCGTCACCAAGCGCAGTTATCAGGACGTACTGCCGTCGCTCAACTTCGGGCTCGACCTGACCGATAACCTGAAGTTTCGATTGGCCGCGTCCAAGAACATGATGCCGTTGGACCTCAGCACCTGGGCCGGCGGCTTGCAGTTGAACTACTCGTTGATGGAAACGCCGCAGGGCCCGATCTTCCGCGTCTCCGACGGCACCTCGACCGGCAACCCGAACCTTAACCCGTGGCGCTCCACCAACTATGGCGCATCGCTGGAGTACTACATCAACCCCACCAGCATGCTTAGCCTGGCGCTGTTCCGCATCAATGTGGAAAGCTTCATCAAGAACGGCAGCGTCACCAATTGCAGCCTTCCCGACGAGGACGGCGTGGTGCGCGATCATTGCATCGTCATCACCCAGCCCGTGCAAGGCACCGGCAACAGCATCCAGGGTGCGGAGTTCGATTACCGCCAGGGCTTCACCTTCCTGCCCGGCTTTCTGTCCAAGACGGGCGTGGAGGTAAACGCCACGTATGCTCCAAGCAATTCGGGCGAGCGGGATCTGTCCGGCCGCGAAATTCCCTTCCAGGACAACTCCACCGAATCGGGTAACTTCATCCTGTGGTACCAGGACGATCACTTCCAGGCGCGCCTGGCGTACAACTACCGTTCGCAGCGCGCGGTGATGGACAGTGTCGGTGGCATTACCGGCTTGGAGATGTATGAGGCGCCGCAGAAGTATCTCGACGCGTCGGTATCCTACAAGTTCAACAAATACGTCGAAGTGTTCCTGGACGGCACCAACCTCACCAACGAGTATCAGCGCTACTACCTGGTGTGGTCCGACCAGCCTGCGCACTCGACGTTCTCCGAGCGTATGTTCATGCTGGGCGTACGCGGCCAGTGGTAATCGGGGCACCTCCCCTCGCATGCCCCGGGCACGTCGGCAGCCCCATTTCCGATCGCGCGGGAATGGGGCCAACGCGACGCGGGCCAAAGCTGGAACAATACGATCGTTATTCGTGACACCCACGTGGACGTCCGTCCGCCATCCACCACGGCAAGGCAAGCATGCACGATTCCAGCACAACCCAGCCCGTTCGCGACAACGCCTTTCACCGCTCGATCGGGCTGTTTTCGGGCACTGCGATCAACATGACCCAGATGTGCGGCATCGGGCCGTTCATCACCATCCCCATCATGGTCGCCGCGATGGGCGGCCCGCAGGCGGTCATCGGCTGGATCGCCGGCGCCATCCTGGCCATGGCCGACGGCCTGGTCTGGGCCGAACTGGGCTCCGCCATGCCCGGCTCGGGCGGAACCTATGTCTACTTGCGCGAGGCGTTCCAGTACCGCACCGGTAAATTGATGCCGTTTCTTTTCATCTGGACGATGCTGCTGGCCATTCCCTTGCTGATGTCCACGGGCATTATCGGCATGGTGGAGTATCTGGAGTTTTTCTTTCCCAGGCTCGGCTGGTGGCCGGTGCATGCGATCGGCCTGGCGGCCACCGCCTTGGTCACCTGGCTGCTTTATCGCCGCATCGAATCGGTTCGTGCGATCACCATTGCATTGTGGGTCATCATGCTGGTCTCGGTCATCGGCGTGGCGGCAGCGGGCTTTTCGCACTTCCATGCCGGTTACGCCTTCACTTACCCGTCCGGCGTATGGGGCAGCCACTTTTTCGTGGGGCTTGGCGCGGGACTGATCATCGGCATCTACGACTATCTGGGCTACAACACCACCGCCTACATTGGCGACGAGTTGCGCAATCCGGGCCGCACGATGCCAGGCTCCATCATCGTCTCGGTGATTGCAATGATGTTTGTCTACCTGCTGCTCAACATCAGCGTGCTCGGCGTTGCGCCATGGCAGGACATCGCCCAATCCAAATCCGTGGCATCGTTCGTGGTGGAACATAGTTGGGGGCACTTGGCCGCCGCCGTCATGACGGTCTTGATCATCGTGACCGCCTTCGCCTCGGTGTTCACCGGACTGCTGGGCGGCTCGCGCGTGCCGTTCGAGGCGGCGCGGGACAAGGTATTCCTTTCCGTGTTCGGGCAGCTGCACGCCAAGCACGGCTTTCCGCACGTGGCGCTGCTTACGATGGGTGTGGTGACGGCTATCGGTACGTTTTTTGATCTCACCGAAGTGATCAACATGCTGCTTGCGGCGACCATCCTCGTGCAGTCGATTGCGCAGATCGTCGCGCTGATCGTGCTGCGCAGACGCCAGCCGAAGCTGGAGCGTCCGTACAAGCAATGGCTTTACCCGGTGCCCTGCGTGATTGCGCTGGTGGGCTGGGTCTACGTATACGTGTCCGCCTCCAGGTTGTCGCTGATCCTGTCCGGACTGTGGATGATCGCCGGCCTGGTGGTGTTTGCGGCCTGGGCCAAGCTCAACCGGTCATGGCCGTTCGCGCCCGTCGAAATACGCGAAACCTATCTTGGGAAACCCTAACGCCATGCAAATTCCAGCCCGATATGCGCTCTGCATCATGGCCGCGACGGCGATATGGGCCCCATTGGCCATGTCCGCGCAAACAGCTTATGCACCCACGCAGGTAAGCGGCGAGACCGGTTCCACCACGGCCATTGATCATTGGCAAATGCAGGACAGCGCGAAGGCGCAGCAGACGGGCGCCGATATTTCTTCGGCGGGCTTCGCCACCGAGGGCTGGTATCCGGTGAGCGGCCGGGCAACCGTCATGGCCGGATTGATAGAAAACGGCGTGTTCAAGCACGACCTTTTCTATAGCGACAACCTGCGCGCGGTGCAGGTGCCCGATGCGAGCGGCACGCTGTTCGTAACGCCCTGGTGGTATCGCACCCAATTCGCGCTGCGCAAAGACTCAACGGGCACGCATACGCTGCTGCGCTTAAATGGCCTGATCGCAAGCGCCGACGTATGGGTGAACGGGCACCTGGTCGCCGACCGCACCGAAGTCGCCGGCGCCTATCCCGTGCGCGGCTTCGACGTGTCGCACTGGGTGCATGCGGGAAGCAACGTCCTCGCCCTGCGCGTGCATCCGGCCGATCCAAGAAAGAGCCTGTCGATCGGCTGGGTGGACTGGAATCCCACGCCTCCCGACAACAACATGGGCCCCTGGCGCGGTGTGGATATCGTGCAGACCGGTCCGGTGGAACTCAGCTTTCCCTACGTCATTTCGACCTTGTCGCCGCCCGATCTTTCGCATGCCGCACTGATCGTGAAAGTGGATGCCAAAAACCTCGACACGATAGCGCACGACGCAACGGTTACCGGTACGGTTGCCGGGGTTCGCTTGCAGCAGACCGTGCATCTTGCGCCTGGGCAAACGCAGGTCGTTTCGTTCTCGCCCGGCACAACGCCGGGCCTTGCGCTGGATCATCCGAAAATATGGTGGCCGGCCGGTATGGGCGGGCATCCGCTGTATCAACTTGAGCTGGCTGCGATGGTCGATGGCGCGAGGTCTGACCGTGCCACGGCTACCTTTGGCATACGCAGCGTCAATTCGAGCTTGACCAAGCAAGGTTATCGGCAATTTTTCATCAACGGAAAGCCACTGCTGATCCGCGGCGCGGGCTGGGCGCCGGACATGTTCCTGCGCGACGACCCCGCACGCATGGAGGCCGAATTCGGCTACGTGCTCAACTTAGGGCTCAATACCATCCGCAGCGAGGGCAAGCTGGAAAACCAGTACTTCTACGACCTCGCCGACCGCACCGGCGTGCTGATACTGGCGGGCTGGGAGTGCTGCGACAAATGGGAGTCGGCCGCCAAAACAGGCGGTGCCCCCTGGAACGCCGCCGACGAGAACGTAGCGCAAGCATCGATGGCCAGCGAAGCGCGGTTGTTGCGCAACCATCCATCCGTCATCGGCTTCCTGATCGGCAGCGACAATGCACCGCCCCCGCGGATCGCGAAGATGTATGTCGATACGCTGCGCGACGCCGATTGGCGCTTACCCATCATCTCGGCCGCCGCCGATCAGGCTACCGCCGAAGCCGGTCCTTCGGGCATGAAGATGGCCGGCCCATACGACTGGGTACCGCCGGCCTATTGGTACGCCGACAAGCTGGGCGGCGCATTCGGCTTCGATTCCGAAGTCAGCGCCGGCGCCGACATTCCGCGACTGGAAGATCTTGTGCGCATGCTGTCGCCGCAGGAACGCGAAGCGCTATGGAAATACCCTGGGGCGAGGCAATACCATGCCTCCGCGGACTGGTCGACGTTCGCCGTGCTGACGCCGTTCGATAAGGCGCTCGCCCAACGCTATGGCGCGCCGACCGGTCTTGCCGATTACGCGGCCAAGGCGCAGTTGGACAACTACGACAACGTCCGCGCGCAATTCGAGGCGTTCAACGCGCATATGGATGCCGCAAAACCGGCAACCGGCGTGATCTACTGGATGCTCAACAACGCCTGGCCGTCGTTGCATTGGCATCTTTACGATTACTACATGAATCCCGCCGGTGCGTATTTCGGTGCCAAGAAAGCCAACGAACCGGTGCACATCCAATATTCGTATGACTCCAGGGATATCGTGCTGGTAAACCACGCGCTTGACGACGCGCATGGCCTTGAAGCTCGTATCCGTGTGCGCAACCTGGACGGTAGCGTGCGCTATGATAAGCAACTGAAACGCATCGATATCGAAGGAAACCACGCCCGCCCATTGACGACGCTTCCGGCCATCGCCGGCTTGTCGGCGGTGTATTTCGTCGAGCTTGAACTCGCCGCGTCCGACGGCAAGCCGGTCAGCCGCAACGTCTATTGGCTGTCCACCCGCCCCGACACGCTGGACTGGGCCAATTCGAACTGGTACCTCACGCCGGTGACACAGTACGCGGATTTCACCGCACTGAAGTCCTTGCCCGCCGCCGCAAGCCAGATACGCGCAAGCACACACCTCGAAGGAAATAACGACGTCACCACCGTTACGCTGTCGGTGCCGGCATCCTCCAAGGCGGTGGCGCTGTTGGAGCATGTGTCGATCAGGCGTGGCGCGCGCGGCGATCTTGCGCTGCCGATACAGTGGAATGACAATGACGTCACGCTTTGGCCCGGCGAGTCGATCACCCTGACCGCGCGATACGCATCGCAGGGAACGTCCGCACCTGTCGTCGAAGTGAGTGGCTGGAACGTTCCGGCGCACAGCGTACAGGCGGCACCCACGCAGGGGACGGATCATTGAAGACGCAAGGGCCTCCATGTCTCGTGTGACCATCAACGATGTTGCCCGCGCATCGGGCACCTCGAAAAAAACCGTGTCGCGCGTGCTCAACAACGAGCCGAACGTACGCGACCCGGTGCGCGAACGCGTGCTTGCGGCCGTCGCGGACCTCCATTACCGGCCGCTCACCTCCGCGCGCAGCCTGGCGACGAACCGGTCCTTCATGATCGGCCTGCTCTACGACAACCTGTCGCCCAGCTACATCATGGAAGTGCAGGCCGGCGTATTGGAAGCGTGCGAGGCGCAGCAATACAGCATGATGGTGCGGCCGCTGGTCTCCACGGCGCCTGACTTCGTCGAACGCGTGGAGAGCATCCTCTGGCGGCACCGGCCCGACGGGTTGATCCTTACGCCACCCATCACCGACCATCCCAAACTGCTCGATCACCTGCGCAAGAGCGACCTTCCCTTTGCCTCGATCGCCCCGCGCCAGCCCAAGGGCTGCATCGGCGTGATGCTGCGCGAACGCGAGGCCGCCGCGGCGATGGTGGAGCATCTGGCGACGCTCGGGCATCGCCGCATCGCGCACATCATTGGCGATCCCAAGCATGGCGCGGGTATCTGGCGCCTCGCCGGCTACCGCGATGGCCTCAAGCGCGTGGGCTTGAAGGAAAACCCCGCCTACATGGTGCAAGGGCAGTTTTCCTTCGAATCGGGCGTGGCCGCCGCACGCCGGCTGCTCGCGTTGAAGCGCCGGCCGACCGCCATTTTCGCCGCCGACGACGACATGGCCGTCGGGGCCATCTGGGCGGCCGCGGAAGCCGGCGTGGCGGTGCCCGGCGAGATGTCCATTTGCGGCTTCGACGACACCACCATCGCCACGCAAGTCTGGCCGCCGCTGACCACCGTCCACCAGCCTGTACGCGAAATGGGCAAGCGTGCTACCGAAGAACTGCTGCTTCGCGTGCTAGGCAAGGGAGAAGCCCGCATGGTGGAGGTAGGCTACGAAATGCGCATGCGCGCGTCGACGGCGCACGCGCCCTGAACGGCGCGATCTTCCTCCCTGCGCCACCGATTCGACTGGAGACTGCTTACATGCCCGCCACACCAGAAGCCCGCACCACCGCACGGAGTTTCCATTTCATTTCCGGGTTGCCGCGCGCTGGCACCACGCTGCTGGCCGCCATCCTCAATCAGAATCCGCGCTTTCGCGCCGGCATGACCAGCCCGCTCGCCGACATCATGGGCGTGGTGATGGCCGAAGCCAGCAGCAAGAACGATTTTTCTTTCGACGTCTCCGACCAGCAACGTGTCGCACTGCTACGCGGGCTGGTCGAAAACTTCTACTCGGTCCAGGCCGACGCCAGCGCGGTGTTCGACACCAGCCGGCTGTGGTGCAGCCGCATGCAGCTGCTCAATACGCTGTTTCCCGGGGTGAAAGTCATTGCCTGCGTGCGCCAGCTGGCATGGGTGCTGGACAGCATGGAGCGCCTGGTGCAGCGGCAACCGGTCAGCGTCAGCAAGGTGTTCCGCTTTGACACCAACACCACGGTGTACTCGCGCGTTGAAGCATTGACCGATCCGCGCGGCATGGTCGGCTTTGCCTACCAGGCGACCAAGGAAGCCTTCTATGGGCAGTACGCGGAAAAACACCTGCTGATGCTTACCTATGAGAGCCTGGTGCGCGATCCGGCCACGGCCATGCGTGCGGTCTACCAGTTCCTGGAAGAACCCTGGTTCGAGCACGATTTCGATCACATTGAATACAACGCCGACGAATTCGATGCGCGCGTGGGCATGCCCGGCCTGCACTCGGTCCGGCCGAAGGTGACCTCGATCGAACGTCAACCCACCTTGCCGCGCGACATCTTCGGACGCTTTGCAAACGAGGCGTTCTGGATGGATCCTAAGAACAACGTCAATAATGTGCCGATTGTGTAACGGCTCCGGTGCGCTTAGCGTTCCAAGCCATCGCGGAATGACTTTCATGCAACTTCTCTTTCGCTCGGGCCTGGCCCTTGCACTGGGCCTGTCGAGCACGCTCGCGGCCGCGCAAACGTCACCGGCCGTAGGCGACCGAGGCGTTGCCATCGCCGATGCACCGGTGGCGCAACCTGCCGGCAAGCCCTGCGTCGCCACGCTCTATACCGATGTCGCCTTCGATGACCATGGCCAAGCCACTTCGCGCGCGGCAAGGCCCCGCGAATGGGTATACACGCCGCCCGCGCAATGTGCGGGCCCATGGTCCAAAGTGGTATTGGAGGTGGATTTCTCGGTGACCGCCGGGCGGCAATACGACCGCACGGCCAGCTTGTGGCTTAAGGGCGTAAACCTCTTCTATGGCACCACGCAAGAGCCGGGGGCCAAGGTCAGTCCCCATTGGCACGTCGAGCGCGACGTGACCGACTATGCCAGCCTGTTCCGCGACGCCGGGCATGGCCAAACGATTCTCAACAACTGGGTCGATGCCACGCGCTCGGGCGTGATCCTTGGCACCGCGCGCCTGGTGTTTTATCCGGCCAAGGCGCAAAGCAAGCGTGCGCCGCCGGCCGATCTCACCATCGGTCTGGTTGGCGACAGCAACGGGCATCCGGTGGATGTGCGCAATGCCGAGGAGGCCCTTTCACGCTCCATTATCCTGCCGCGCAACGTCGAGCGCCTGGCCCTGGATCTGATCGCCCAAAGCCAGGCCGTGGACGAGCAATGGTATATGTGCGTGGACGATGCCGACATGCAACCCACGCGCGAATTCTCACTCGGGCCGCCCAACGCCGGCGATCCGCTGGAACAGTGCCCCGGTGGCAACTTCCGCGAGGTGGCGGTGAGCATCGACGGGCAGCCGGCCGGTCGCGCGCCGGTCTATCCATGGACCTATACCGGAGGCGTGGACCCCAATCTGTGGCGGCCCACGACCGATATCCAGACGCTCAACTTCACGCCCTATCGCATGGATTTGACGCCTTTCGCCGCACAGCTCGACGATGGCAGGACACATACTGTAGCGGTGCGTGTGCTAGGCGCGCACGACTTCTTCAGTCTCGCTGCCAATCTGCTGGCATGGCGCGACCATGGAAGCGAAGTGGTCACCGGCAAGCTCATCCAAAATACGCTTGCCGCCCAACCGAATGGCCAGCAACCGCACGTGCAGCGCCACTTTACCCAGGGCGCCGGCGGCACCCTGCACGGCGACGTCGATACCCTGCAAAACGGCCAGTACGTCATAGCCGGTGAACTGCAGACCTCGCACGGCAAGGTGGTTACCCGTATCGAACAACAGTCGAATTTCGCCAACCTGCAGAGCTTCGACCATCCGTCGAAGGACATCTATAACCAGCATATTGCCATGCACACGCGTGTCGTCGATGACCTGCGCGTTACCACCGGCGCGGGTACCATCCAGTACACGCATCGCCTTGACTACCCGTTGCTTATCCAGATCCATAAACAGGTTCACGCGGACGGCGACTTCACCGCCGACATCACCATGCATCAAGGGTACCTGAGCAAACGGCAGCGCACCCAGGACGGCCACGTGGTCTTCTGGTCTACGCTGGACAACCATCTGGTCAGCCACAGCAACACCGATTTCAACGCTGCCGGCACTTCCATCACCGGCTCGCGCGGACAACGTGGGCAGCAGTCCTACCGTTTCAATGACTCATCCGGCGCTTGCTACGCACGGCAAGTGGAAACCCGCGATCAGGCGGTCGTCGCCGTCCAGTCAGGCCAGGGTTGCCCCAGCCATCCCTGATTCCTAACGCCGCCAGCATTGCAACCGCTGGCGTCAATCCGCGTGCCTACCTTCCTGCCTGCGCACCGCGGCCTTTCCTTGCATGCACAGCGCTGCGCTGACGGCGCTCAATAGCGCCAGCCCTGCGGCAACCAGCATCACCCAACGGAATCCACGGACAAAGGAAACTTTGATCGCATGTCTTAGCGCCGCGGTGGCTGCCTGCTCGTAGCCGTCTGGAATCGCAATGCCGGCGAGTTTTCCGCGTTGCGCGACCGCACAAGCGGCGAGCGGAGGCGGCAGCTGCAAGCGGGTTGACGCGCTTTGCCCGAACGCGTGGCTGTCCTGAATATAGACATTGCCCGCGTCCAGAGCCTCGCAAAGTTGGCGATAGACCAGGAATTCGTAGCGATCGGCATCAAGGCCCTTGGCCTTCAGACAGCCCAGCCCCCAGACCAGATAGACGCAGGTCATGCCGCGGCGCTCATCCACGGCGACCTGTTCGATAGGACTAGCGTCAAAATAGGTGTGCCGGTCGTCTTCGGTGAACTGCGGCAAGCCGTAAAGCTCGTCGATCTCTTCGCGGGTGAGGATGGTCAGGCGATGGGATTCTGTCGAGGACGCCACGCCGCCCCCTAGATGGTTGCGCCATCACCCGACTTGCCAGCTGTCATCGCCTTCCACCAGTGTGCCACCGTGACTGGTCTGACATCCCACGTAGGCGATGCCTTGTCCGCCGAAGGTGGATGATGAACCGGTGGTGATTACGGCGCCGCAGCTGGTGTGATCGCCGATGCATGCGACCGCGCTCCCATTGACGGTGACACCACGGGTACCGGTGGTAACGGTGCCGTCACCGTGGATAGGGCATGAATGGCGATGACCTACCAGGACGATGGCGGACATAGGGAAGCCTTTTGGGTTGTGACAAATAGCTCATCGGCGAGCTTCGGACGCATCAGGGGGATCGCTCCTCACGGCGATCCGCGTGTGCCCTCACCAACCACCGGGCGGAAACACGTCGCCGATGCCGTAGCCCTTCATGTTGACGGTCTGCTGCATTTGCGCCGCCTGCTCCTCGTAAAGCGATGGCTTGGGTGGCTCGATCAGCAGCGTCAACGCCTTGTCGTTGCCGGTCCAGAAACGGCGGTAGCGCAGATAACCCTCCAAGTCCCAGTGCATGGGCAGAACCTCGTGGCACAAAATCTTGATTTGATCAAAAGGCCGGAAGCCTGCCACCGAATCGTGCGCATAGGTACTGAAAATCAACGCCTCCGCTTCCCGCGAGGCGGGCTGGGCACGCAGCCGTTTGAGGATGTCGCGCGCCTCCGGCGCCATATGGCGCACGGCCTTGGCGTCGTTACGCACAAAGGTGATACCCAGCAACTTGTCCCATGCCTGCGAATAGGTGGACTTCCAAACGCCTTCGGTGTTGTCCAGGGATGCAATGTCGTCGCGCAGCAGTCCATTGGCGCCGTCCAGATCATCGCGATCGCTGGCGTGGGCGCGGGCGTGCCACGGCAGTTGCGAATACCCGGCGCGCACCTGATAGCGCCACGCCAGATAGGAAAGCAGCCAATCGCCCATCTGCCGCTGCTCGTTGCCGCGTAGGCGATGGAAATTTTCGTAGGCGGTTTGGACGGCCTTATCTACGATGAACGGGGTGTATTTCTCATCTTTGTTGTATGCGAGTGTCGTATCCAACGGCACACCCGCCGCCTGTGCGGCCTTCAACATGATCGACAGCGAGACCTGCGATAGCTTGTCGCTGTCCTGAGCATCCAGGCTGCCGCCGATGGTGCCGCGCCCCTGCTCATTGGGCGCATAGCCGCCGCCCACATCCGAATGCATGCCGGGAAAGGCAAACTCCTGGCAGTTACTTGGCAACCCGCCCTCGGTGCGCACCAAGTCCAGCGGAAACGACGCGCGGTTTTCGTGCATGGCGACCAAGTGCAGGCAGTTTTTCACCTGGGTGGGCACGCGCAACGATTGGGGCTGCGCCCAGGCAAAGTGCCCGTTGGTGAGGTTGTAGGTGCTGGCCGGTGCACTGGGAATGCCTACGGACGCTACCGTATCGAAAAGGCCGAGAAAACGCGTCGTCAAAGGCAGGCCACACAACGTGTCTTGGGGCGCCAACTCGCTCAGCCAACTGCAAAATACGCGCGCCTCGGCGGCGCCGCGCGAAAAGCCGAATACATCGAGCATGATCTCGATCGGCTTGGGCCGGGGCGAGTTCTGGAGGAATTGGGTGATGGCATAGATTTGCCCTCGATAGAAGCTCAGCGCATGCTCGCGGTCCGTGCCAAAGGCTCCCATCAACAGCCCGCCCACCGTGGAGCGGTTCACCTTGGCCAGTGTCACCGCATCGTCACTGAGCGGCGGCAACGCAAACGGACCCACTTGGGCCGAAAGCACCGGTGAGCTGGGCGTGACCAGTGAGCCGCGACCATGGCGGCACAGCGCCTTGATGATGTCATCCGTCAACGCCGGCTGGTTGGTCGGCGATGCAGCGATGTGAATGGTGTTGAGCAGTTGCAGCAGGCCGAGATTGATACGCCCGTCGCCGCCTTCGGCCATGGCGCCTCCCAACGTCGTCGGCGTGTCTTCGCCAATGGCAGGGCATGGCGTGCCGAGGCCTTCTATATAGATCGGGTAATAGCCTTTTGGGCGATTCGCGGGGTACGCCCCGAAGAGTCGTGCCACATTGCTGTGGCAACGTCGTTCGTACTGCGTGCCCTTACCCTTCGTGCAATCGTCGGCGTTATCCCAGTCCTTGTTATTGCCGGTGCCGTCGAAAAACAAACCGATATGGAGCGTAAACTCGCAGTGCTCGGTGCGCGGGATGCGCGTGGGCAACGCTTGGATGATGCCCGGCGTGGGGCCGAGCGGGTGCATGCGAACTTCCATAGCCATGGTTGAGCTTCCTTACATGTAGATCTTGTTAGGGTCGCTGAAGTCTTGCGGACAGTGCTGCATCGGTGGCCAAACCTCCCACGGGTATTTCTCTGGTATCGCGTCATGCGGACCGGGGTAATCAGGTTCCAGATACGTCTTGCTGGTGGGCACCACGCGCACGGAGCCATCGGCCAGAAAATGCACGTAGACGTGGCCGGGGTTATGGTCGTAACGCGTGACCAGCACGATCGCTTCGTGATGTTCGCCCTTGCAATCACGCCAGTTGTTGACGCTCCACGTCACCTTGGCGGTCAGGCCCTCGTGCCAGTCGATCGGGATACGGGCGCAACAAATAACGCGCGCTCCATCTCCCGCTTGAAACCCATCGGTGCCATCGATCGTAAAGTGCTGCACGCTGAGGTGATCGGGCAAATGATCAAGACCGGTGAGCATCACCCCGGTCATGGGCTCCTTGGCCGGTTTGCCGTTACAGGCGGCCAGGCCCAGACAAAGCACCAGAAGCCATAGCATGCAGCGTCCGTTGCGATAGTTCACGTTCATCTCATTCCTTTCCGTTGTTTTGGTGCGACACATGTGGCGACCCGATCCGTCAGGCGCTCCGTTTGCTGGCAGCTGCGGTCGCCCACTCCCGGATCACCTGGGGTTGCCCCTCACTCGCTGCTCGGCGAACGACCTCCGGAAACGTCTCGGCGGCCAACGCACCCCCGCGCGTGCGCCACACCGCTTCATTCACGGCCACGTGGATGCCACCGTGATTGATGCCGTGCTGGTGAAGCCACTGATGCGCCCGTTGGGTCCAGGTGTGTCGCTCGGCCAGGCTGCCGAGGTTGGACAATGATGGATTTGCCGTTAGCGTGGCCTGCAGCAGTTCGTGGTAGCGGCACTGCCTCAGGAAGGCTCGGAGTTGTTCGGGTGAGAAGTGCAAGGGGGGCGCCGACGATTCGCCGGCCCAGCCTAAGGGCACCGTGAGTTCCAGAAAGGTTTTATCGGGCGCTACCCACGTCCATCGCGACACGGGGCCCAACAAGCCGTGCAATTGGGCGGGTGTTGCCACGTGGCTCAAGGCGTACAGCGCGCGGGTATCGGCAAAGCGCAGAAAGTAACGCCGAGCCGCTTCATGCGATGTTGCCAGATAGCGCAGTTGGGACAGATGCGCCACCAAGGATTCCTGAGTGCCTCGGTGGAACAGAAGGCTCGTGGCGAAGCGGCGGCTGTCTTCGGCATTGATCAGACGGTTAGCGAATGCCAGCGTCTCGGTGGTTTCGGGGATAAGGATCGGCCCCACGCGAGCGGCATCGCCGTCTAAGTCGCTGTACAGATACACCGCTGCGGATGTGTCCAATACGCTGATATCGACAGCGTGCTCGGCCAGGATCGCCCCATCGAATAGGTAGGTACGATTCATGCGGGCACCAACCCGCCACCCATGGCGGCGGCATGGAGGAAACACTCCAGGCAGAAATCACTATCGGCCCCGACATTTGGGGTGCCGCGTATGCCGAACAGGTTGCCCGTACCCTCGCCCTGCATCTGGACCGGGCCTTTAAAATGGATGGCCACACCTTCGAGCGTGATGCCACCATCGTCGATCCTGATGGTGCCGCCGGGCCCTCGGATGACGGCGACTTCGCCCGCTTGCAATTGATACCGCTGCGTCTGCCGCTCGATGCTTTTTCCCGCGCTTAGCTTGTGGTGGCCTTGCACGGTGTGTTCGACATGGCCGCCCACCTCGATGAGGTGGTTGGCCGTGGTCTGGTCCTTGCGGTGATTGCCTACCGTTTCGACGCGATCCTTGCCAATGCTTAGCGCGTGGTTGCGCTCGATGCTGAGGAACGCGTCCTGCCCGATCTGGTGGCGACGGTCTTTGCCAATGGTCACCTGCTCATCGTTGCCCACGCTCTCGGTGCGGTCGTGGCCGATGGTGATCGTTTCGTCGTGCTCGACGTTTTCTTTGCGGTCGTGGCCGATCTGCGTCGTTTCGTCGTGGTTGACGACGATGTTCTGGTCCTTCTGCGCGTGGACGAAGATTTCTTCCTGATCTTTTTCGTCCTCGAAGCGCAGTTCGTTGTAGCCCTTGCCCTTGTGGGTCTGGCTTTTGATGGTCATGCGCGTTTTGTGGCGTGGCAGGACGTAGGGCGGCGGATTCGTTGCGGGGTAGGTACGGCCGGTAATGATCGGCTGATCGCAGTCGCCGTCCACGTAGCTGACGATCACTTCCTGGCCGATCCGCGGGATGGCCATATGGCCCCAGGCGGCACCGGCCCAGTTCTGGCTGACGCGTATCCAGCAGCTGCTGTGCTCGTCGTTGTTGCCTTCGCGATCCCACGGGAACTGTACTTTCACGCGGCCGAATTCGTCCGTGAAAATTTCTTCGTTCTTGGGACCGACGACGGTGGCCATTTGGGGGCCGTCGATGCGCGGCTTCGGGTGCAGCGGGGCCTTCCACTCGACGCGATCGGGAATGATCTGCGCTTCGTAGTGGTAGTGGGTGCCGACCGTGGCGTCGGCAGCATCCTCTTCCTGGCTGGTGGTCTGGGTGCCGGTGTGCACCATGCGCACGGTGCGCCAACCGCTGTTCCAGTCCTCGCGCGGGTGGCCTTGCAGGTCAAACGCCAGGCCGGGTTGCAGGCGTGCGTCGTCGCCTTCGACGAGAGCGAGTTGCGCATCACGACGCAGGGCCAACAGACGCGTCTGCGTGAAGGGCTTACCGGCTTCGTCCTGTTTGTAGCGGCCGGGGTAGTCGTAGCGCTCGTAGTCGCGGCCTTGATGATCGAGGTTGACGCCACTGCTGGTATGGCTTTGACCGTACCTGGGGTGTTTGAAGGTGTAGTCCTTCTGGGTTTGCGCGGCGGTCCGCACCTGCTCGGAGTAACGGAAGGACCACAGGCACGGTTCGTCCTGATCGCCACCGGGCGTGGCGTTGCAGGTCACCGGACCGCCCGGGATGACGCCGTGCGTATACAGCATGTCGCCCTGAATCAGGCGATGGCCATGCTCGCTATGGGTGAATGCGAAGTACAGACCTTCCTCGGCGCTGAGGCGCGCCAGGAAGTCCAGATCGGTCTCACCTGGCTGCACGCAATATTCGCGCGGCAGGTGATCTTTGAAGAGGCGCTGCTCGGTGTCGGTGATGCCGGAGCGCTTGAGCACCGTTTGCAGAATCTGCGGCACGGTCTGTTGCTGGAAGATGCGCCAGTCGCTGCGTAGGCCGGCACGCGCAAGCTGCGGCTCCATCACGGCGCAGTAGCGGGTGCGACGATGGCCGGTGGTCCCCTGTTCAAAACGCGATACCAGACCGTGGACATAACGCACGACCTGTTCGCCGAGCCACAGGGTGAACAGGTAGGGCTGGTCGAGGACCGCACCGAAATCGATGGCGGAATCGGTGCTGGATAATTCCAATGTCAGCGCGAACGGTTCGGACAGGGCCTCGCACAACTCAAAACTCACGACATCAAAGGCAGGGAGCTTGGTCCTGCCGCCGGACGTGGCGGCGAAGGTGAAACGCAGATCGGATTGACGCGGCATGGAGCCTCCTGGCGAGCCGTGATACGGCATTCGATGGTCCTGAAATCCAACGACAGCGCGGCCGGTGGCCAGACGGATCGCGCTGTCCCTTCACGTGCTTAGGCTTCCATCGGCTTGCGCCAGTCGTCCGATGCCTCGGTGCCAGCGATGGCGTGCGTCCAAGAGATCTTGCGGTAGGCCAGCGCCACCTTGATCGGCTGGGTGTAGTCCGACTTCGACGCATCTTGCGCGTGCGGCAATACGGTGGTGATGTCGACGATGGTGGCGTCTTCGAGCTGGGTGGTGAAGAAGTGCTCCTGCTTGCCATCGACCGAGGTGCGGAACCACTGCACTTCCACCTTCGGCAGCATTTCACTGGAGGCGAGCGACTGATACATCGGCGGCTTGTGCACGCGCTGGCCCGACGGCTGGCCGCTCTGCGGATCGGTCGGTGTGGTGACGCGGTGCTCGATTTCCTGCACCAGGATCTGGTCTTCGTGACCTTCCACGTAGACGTTGCCGACGGAGTCGGCGGTGAAGGCCCCCTCGGTGATATTGCCCTGGGTCTTACCGGTGATGCTGATATAGGCGGGCGTTGGCATAACAGAGGTCCTTTGTTGTCGCGGCGGACCGGATGGCCGGCCGTGCCATCCGTGGGGGGATGACCATGGGGCTATGGGCAACTGCCGTGCCAACGCGGCACAACATCATCCAAGATATTGAATATAAAAGGATTAAAACAGGATGGGGCGACATGTTGTCGCAGTGACATGCGCACTTGCTACAAGAAACGCCGCATTTTTCGGGGGAAATCGGGCAATGGATTGCCCGTTTGTTTTCAAGATGCTGATTTTATTGAAATCGGACCGGGCAATGGGTTGCCCGATCGGGCAACCCATTGCCCGATGCCCTTTTGTCACCCAGCAAGAGCATTCTTGACATCGATAGAATTCATCATCAGGCGCCGTCGTCCCGTAACCGCGCAGCGGGATTGTCGGTGACCCCGCCGGCATGGAAATAGCCGATCACGCCGGCTACGACGTGGGGCTCGGTCATCGTCATCAGCGCCACACTGCGGCGACCGCCTTCGGTGATGAAGCCTGAACGCAAGCTTTGCCCAGCGAAGTCACCCTCCAGCTTCGCTTTTGCCGCACGCCGTTGCACGATCGCACCGACCGCCACAGGGGGAGACCTTCACCGATGCGTGTCTTCCATAAGCGGCGAAAAATCGGCCCCTCGGTCAGTCCGGATGCGACGAGCCAAGCGGTCAGCGCATCGGCTGCCGCACCCGCGATCGGCTTGTCTGGCGTCGACTGGGTGCTGGAGCCCGCCTGCTGCGTTTTGCTGTGCGACAGGTGGTAAACGTACACGCGCTCCTCCAGTCGCCGCAGGTCGCGCAGATCCGCGGCGGCCACCTCGCTGCGTCGCCGGCCGCCGCTAGCAAAGGCATCGCAGGCAGCGCGACATTGACCACGGTGCCGTCGATGAAAGCGAGGCTGGAGCCAAGAATGGCCGCCAACAACGTCCAGCGCCGAGACGACCGCGCACAAGGCGCGGCGATGGCCCCGTACAGAATGACGCCGTCTTCGCAGGGAGGTTTTCCGATCTGGCTCATGGCGTGGGCAAGGATACGCCGATGCGCCCATCGGTCACCAATTCACATCCGTGGACTGATTTCCAGCTGATCTGACCTCGTCGGTGGTTGTCGCCTGGGTGTCCCAGTTGTGCTTTGGTATCTGGTAGTTCGCACGGTTGGGGTGCCCGTAGTGGTTTGTCGTTCCCGGCGGATGCGTTCCATACGAATACACCATGTGGGTCGAAGCCACGGCGTTCGTCAGCGTGGTCTCGGTGGCGGTGCGCCAGTCCGTGGATGCGCCATGGTGGTAGGCGGTGATGGCACACAACGAAAGATTCGCAGGTAGGTTGGGAATGCGGTCGAAGGCGCAGTCGCCGGGTAAAAGCATGTGGGTTGCATCGCTCGATGGATGGCGGATCAAGACGATCGCCAGGCCGGAATGATTTCGATCTTCCCGGTTCGTATGTGCCGGAAAGGCTGCGCACTTGCGAATGTCGATGGCGAAATCGGCCCCGACGGCGAACGACTTGGCCTGATCACCGATCGACTCCGGCCAGCATTTGGCGTTGGGGAGCTTGGCCGCGAAGCGGGCCGCCTGCGGCGAAACCCACTGGCGCGGCACCAGCCATTCGCATTGCTGCGCGGAAGGGTTTTTCTTGTTGGCCGACCAATAATGATCCTTGTCCCAATGCGTGAGGATGATGGGCAGATAGCTTGCGCCCGGTTTTACGGGAAGCCGCGTCGCCGTGCGACTGGGAGTGCCGTTGTCCGGATGGTATTCATTGCCGCCATAATCGACGTAACAGAAAACGTCGTCGTTTTGATCGCGCAGGCCGACGCAGTCGCCCTGCCCGACGTCGAACACGCGCACGCCGTTGATACCCGTGACGCTCGCGTCGATCAGTTTCAGTGTGGCGGTGTTTGCCGTCGTGGGAATGATGGTTGCCACATCGGAAGGTGGCGCGGTATTCGTGGCCATGTGTCAACTCCTGAGCGGCTGATGGATGGGGTACGTGAACCCGGCGTCTTTCGACGGTGCCTGGGGGTAAGGCGGCGGCGTCGGTCCTCCCCGGTCGCCCCATTGCGCATCGGGCACGAAATCCACATTGAATACGTTCGCAAGCCAATCGCGCTCCAGCTGGGTAACCTCGCCGTACCATCGCAGGTAATGCTCCTGCGCCGCGATCAAATCAAAATCCGGTGCCACGACCACGGGCAATCCGTGGAATGAGCCCAATTCGATACGATGCCAGGATCCCTCTTGCAACGGCTCCATGGCTCCGTCTTCGTCCTCACGGTGCGTGAGCAGCAATACCGTTGCCAATTGATGGGGGTCCATGCCAAGCAGTTGTCTGCGTCGCTTGTTTGCATGCTCGATGTTGTTCCGTTCGCAGGGTTCCGTGCGCCAGTCCAGATCAAGAAAATAATCGCGGCGCACGCAATCGAGCCAGACGCGATGCGTGGGCTCATACAAGGACGCTTCGCGGCGCCTCGTCAAAATGCCGGGCCAATATTCCGGAAGCCCGGCGCGATCGTCCAGCCTTTTGCCGTCCAGCGCGTCGGTCGATTCGACGAACGCGTAATACAGGCCGCGCACGCGTGCGTAGCCGGAGGTCTCATCAGCGAGGTTCGTGTTCATGACGCAACCCCCGGGTTGTCAGGTTTGTACGCGGCGCCCATGCGCTCTTCGCGCTGATGGACCGTGCGATGGATACGCTCATTGCCAAACTGCGTCTGGAATACCTGGCGCTTCAGCGCCCTTGTCAGCCGATAAATGCCGCTGCGGGAATCGCGCATGGTTCCTTCGGGGTTGGCCAGGTACTTGGCGAGAAATGCTTCGTCAAACGCGAGCCCCAGCTTCTTGGCGCGATTTTTCATCGAATGAAGCGCAATGTTGGCAAGGCCATCGGGGTGATAGCCGCCGCCGATGTTGGAATGGACGCCCGCGTACCAGACCTGCTCCATGCGTTCGCGCGACACCGATTGATCTGGGCGCCACAAGGTGGGCGCAAACTGCTTGCGTCGCTCGTCCAGGGCCAATGCATGGAAAGCGTGCTCGACGATCGGCGACAGGCTGACATCATGGAACCGATGCAGATGGCGGGTGAGGACGTTGAGAATGCCGACGGGAATGCCAAGCGCGCCGACGGTATCGAAGACACCCAGAAAGCGGATGCTGATGTCCCGGCAACCGTGCTTTTCCCGAAATGCCGCCGCGTCGGCCTGCTTGCGATAAAGCTCATACGCTTCCGGGCTGAAAAACAGATGCTCCTTCGGCAATACGCCCACTTTCGTCAGCAAGCCGACCAGGCTGCGCGCGGTGAACGCACCGCGGCTGAAACCGAAGATGAAGATCTCGTCCCCGGGCTCGTAGTTGAGGCACAGGAACTGATACGCCTGGATGATGTTGCGGGAAATGCCATAACCGGTCGCGCCCTCGACCCACTTGGAGATGCCCCAGTGGGTACCGACGCCTTTGTCGTAAAACGACACTTGCACTTTTCCCGTCGCATCGCGCGGCAGTACTGCACGGATCAATTTGACGACATTGGTCGGCTTGCGTTTGCCAAGGCGGTCGCCTTCGGGCGCTTCTTCCGATGAATCAGGGCACGCCTGTCGCAAAAGACGGGCCCATAAGCTTTTACGTTCGCCCTTGTCACGTTGATCGGGCGTGTTCCACGTCCCATCGCAAGCGAGAACGATCCGCTTGGCGGCATCTTCGGCCGGACGATTCATATCTTTGGCCCCTTGCGATAACCATGTGAATCCCCTGCCCGGCCGGCCCTGGCCACATGCGTCCGCTGTCAAAGGCATCTGGCCGTTTAGCCCCCCAAAAGGCTACGCCAGCTGGATCGGTCCATCGTTACATCCCGCGGGGCGGCCGAAGGATATACGTCACCTGCACACGTCGGACTCATCGTACCGCTGCGGTGCCTTCGAGGTATAGCGCGTCGCGTACATGTCGTTCGCTAGCCTTCGGGATGCTTGCCGATGCCTTACGGATTGGGCAACGGCTCCCGGAGTTCTTTCTTCGTGGCTATTGTCAGCGGTCGCGCGCGCCGCGTTCACGCCGGGTCCGATGAACGGCCAGGCGCGGTGTACGGCCTCAATCGCCTGCACCCGGACCGTACCCTGCCCTCGCCGTTGCTATGGGAGCAATGAGCCATCCACTGGCGCGTTGCTAAGGCGCTTTCAGATCCTGCAAGGCGGTCGGCAGCAGTTCGGCTACGGTCGGATGGATATGCACCGCGTGCGTTACGGTGCTGTAGGGTGCCTTGGCGTACATCACGTCGAGCAGGCAGTGAATGGCCTCGTCGCCATTGATGCCAAGGATGGTCGCGCCGAGCAGGCGTTGAGTGTCCTCATCGACCACCACTTTCATGAAGCCGCGTGTTTCACCGCGCTCGACTGCGCGCCCGACGCGCGCCATCGGGCGCACGCCGACACGGATCTTGTGGCCTTTCTGTAGCGCGCCGCGTTCGGTGAGGCCCACGCGTGCCAGGGGTGGATCGGTAAACAGTGCGTACGCCTCAATGCGGTCGCTGATGCGTCGCGGCTCGTTGTCCAGCAGATTGGCGGCGACGATCTCGTAATCGTTATACGAGGTATGGGTGAAGGCGCCCTTGCCGTTGCAATCGCCCATGGCCCAGATGCCTTCAACATTTGTGCGGCATTGGTCGTCGACCATGATGTAGCCACGCTCGTCGGTGGCAACGCCGGCCTTGTCCAGGCCCAGCATGTCGGTATTGGGGCGGCGACCGGTCGCCATCAGCACATGCGTGCCGCGCACCTCCAGGCGCGGTTGCGCGCAACGCGCCACTACGCTCACATCGCCGGCGCTGCCGCCCAGTTCAATGCATTCGGCCGCAAGATGCACCTCAATACCCTCGGCCTGCAGCAGGTCGAGCACGGCGGCGGATACTTCCGGATCCTCGCGCGGCAGCAGCCTCTCGCTGCGCTCGACAATGCTCACCTGCGCACCGAAGCGGCGGAACATCTGGCCAAATTCCAGGCCGATGTAGCTGCCGCCGACGATCAACAGATGACGCGGCATCTCGCGCAGATCCATCATGCCCACGTTGGTAAGGTATGGCACGCTGTCGATGCCCGGAAAGTCGGGGATGGCGGCGCGGCCGCCGACGTCGAGGAAAAACTGCTCCGCTTCGATACGCATGTCGCCCACGCGCAACGCCCTGGGCGATTCGAACGTGGCGTGCCCGCGGATCAACGTGACGTTGCGCATGCCTTCGAGCCATTTCTCCACACCCGTGCGCGAACGCTCGGAAATACCGCGCGTGCGTTGCCAGACGCGATCCATGTCGACGTTGATATCGCCGCCTGTTACGCCGTAATCGGATGCGCGCCGGGCCATGTGCGCGACGTAGGCGCTCGCCACCATGGCTTTGGTGGGAATGCAGCCGGTGTTGACGCAGGTGCCGCCCGCGAGCTTGCGCTCGATCACGGCCACCTTGCGACCCGATTCGCCAAGGCGCGCGGCCAATGAAGGGCCCGCCTGCCCCGCGCCAATGACTACCGCATCGTAGCGTTCGCCCATCCTGTCCGCCCCAGCAACCGGTGAAGGGCGACTATAAGGGACGCTACGTACATTTCTTGCAAAGTCCGGCCCGGCCATGGCCGGATGCAATGCGCCGGCAGGCGCAAGCAATTGTTCAATCGATCACCGGCCACTCGTAGCGCGCGATGACCTTGGCCGCTGCCATCTGCGCGACCAGATTGTGCTTGCGCAGGCGCTTGATGGTGCTCATGGCGGCGTCGGCGCGGTTCAACAGGTCCTCGGCGTTGCGGCATCCCGGTTCGGCCACGGCGACGCCGACGCTGGCACCGTCATAGTCGATGAATACCGAGTCGAAGCGAAAACGTCCGCGCGTGGCATGTTCCAAACGCCGGGACAGCGCCGCGCCGGCCTCTTCGGCCTTGGTCCGCGCCTCGACCGCCAGCACCACGAATTCATCGCCGCCCACGCGCGCGGCCAGGTCGCTGTCACGCAGCATGCGCCGCAGCCGCTTGGCCACGGCCTGCAGGAACTGGTCGCCGATGTCGTGCCCGAAGCGGCCGTTGATCGGCTTGAAGTCGTCCAGGTCGATAAACGCCACGATCAGCGCCTGATCGTCCTGCTGGGCAGCGAGGCGCCGCTGCATGTCATCGAGCAGGGCGCGCCGGTTGGGCAGTTCGGTCATGCTGTCGATCAATGCCGTCCTGGCCAGAGTGCTGTTGGCCTGCTGCACGGCCATCGCCAGCCGTTCCCGCTCAACCTGCTGGCCGATCAATTGCGCAAACAGCGTCAGCACGTGCGTGGCGGTATCGGTGAGCGGCTTGCGTTCGTCGCTGGCCGCGCACAAGGTGCCGAACAGGCCGCCGCCCTTGGTGCGGATCGGCGCGGCCAGATAGGTGGCCAGCCCAAGCGTCCGCGCCACGGTGCAATCACCCCAGCGCCCCGCGACATCGTCCGTATACGAGCGCCCTTCGTCCAGCGCGCGCTTGCTCAAAGTGTCCGCCCACGGTGCCGACAAGCCTTCCGGCACGGTCAGGTGCTGGGTATTGCGCGCATACAACACCTGCAGGATCCCGCTCGCCTCATCCAGACGCGTCAGGTAGGTCGACTCCATGCCCGTAGCCGTTTGCAGCAGTTCCAGCAGCGGCCGCGCCAGCGCCTCCAACGCGTGCGCATGCGCCACCGCGGCGGCCAGTGCACCAAGGAAATGAGCGGGAACGGCCGTGCGGGTGACATGGTTCATACCACTGGATATCGGCGGTTTTACGACGGCCTGAAGTCGGCCTATTCGGAGCCTTGCCCATGTTGCCAGCCCGGGACCGCGCGTCGCTCCGGCTGCGGCACGGGTCGTTGTGCAGTCCGGGGTATTTTTAACTTAAATTAAAATATAAGGTTACTTATTTAATTATTTGATTATTTTAATTTTAATTGCTGTTGCGTCACTGCACGAAGGTCAAGGGAAGACGTCGCCGATCGGTCTTTACGCCGGTGCTCCAGCGCCCTGGCCAGTCACCTGGACCGTCCCCGCGCGTAGCATCCTCCCGCCCCTATCTCCGATCTGCGCTTGCATCGGTCCTGATCGGGCCATTCCGGGCCGACATCGAAATGCGCGGTGACGCTGCCCATACCAATGGCCGCGCGCAGCTATCCTTAGGTTTTCGGAACCAAGAGCCATGGACCGATTCACTGTCATGCAAACGTTTATCTGCGTGGTGGAAACGGGCTCGTTTTCCGCTGCGGCGAGGCGTTTGAATGTCGGCCAGCCGGCAGTGTCCAAGTCCATCGCGCAGTTGGAAGACCGGCTTGGCGTGCGGCTGATCCTGCGTTCCACCCGCGGCCTTACGCCCACCGATGCAGGCCAGCAGTATTACGAGCGCGCCAAGCGCTCGATCGAGGAAGCCAACGAAGCCGAACTGCTGGCGCGCGGCACCGGCAAGGGGCTGTCGGGCAAGCTGCGCGTAAGCGCGGCGGTCACCTTCGCCAGACTGCACATCATTCCAAGTTTGAATACGTTTCTTAGCGCGCATCCGGATTTGCAGATCGACGTCAGGCTCGACGACCGCAACATCGATCTGGTCGAGCAAGGCATCGACGTGGCCCTGCGCATGGGCTCCCTGCCCGACTCGAACATGACCGCACGGCATCTCGCCCAGTCGCGACGCTACGCCCTGGCGACACCCGCCTATCTTCAGGCGCACGGCACTCCGGTCACGCCAGCGGAACTGGCGCAGCACCAGATCGTGGGATACAACCCCAGCGGCGGCCATACCGCGTGGAATTTCCAGCGCGGCGACACGGCCGCGTCCGTGGTGGTCGCCGGCCGTGTCCAGGTATCGGCCGCCGAAGGCTTGCGCGCGGCCGTGCTGGCGGACATGGGTATCGCGATCGCCTCGGAGTGGATGTTCGCCGCGGAAATCCGCAACGGCGATGTTGCTATCGTGCTCGGCGACTGGACGTTGCCGCCCATCGACCTGTGGGCGCTGTTTCCCACCGGGCGCATGGTGAGCGCCAAGGCGCGCGCGTTTGCCGACTTCGTGGAGGCGACCCTGAAGGAGATCGCCTCCACGGCGTAAGCGCGGCAACCTGCGCAGGTCAGGCCATGGCGTACTGCTTGAGCAGCGGCAGCAGGTCTTCCGGCTCGGGGCGATGCGTGTAGTCGGGATTCACTTCCGCGTACACGATGGTGCGGTCTGGCGCGATGACATAGCGTGCTGGAATGGGCAGCGTCCAGCTATCGTCGCCGTTGAAAGCCGGCAGGTTGTTCTTCAACCGTTGATACAGTTCCACCAGATAATCGGGCAGCGCGTAACGCAGGCCGAAGTCGGCGGCGGTCTGATTGTTCGGGTCGCTGAGAATGGGGAAATCCAGCTGATTGACGCGCTCGGATTTCTGGCTGTTGACCGCCAGCTGCGGCGAGATCGCCACCAGGTTGGCACCCGCTTCGCGAATCAGCGGCAGCGTGTTTTGCAGTGCCTGCAGCTCGAAATTGCAGTACGGGCACCACACGCCGCGATAAAAACTCACCACCAACGGGCCGCTGGACAGCAGCTCCTGCGACGAAACCGCGTGTCCGTGCGCGTCGCGCAGAACGAACGAAGGTGCGACATCGCCGGCCTTGGCGGCACGGCCGGCCTGGCCCGAGGCAATCAGGTCGGCGGTCGCGCGTTCCATGATGGGGTGAATGTCGGTCGGTGCGTTGTACGGCGGCTTGCCGGCGCGGAAGTCGGCCTTGAAGGCGTCTAATGTGGCTTGCAGAGACATGGCGGTAAATTCCTTGCGTTGAGGTGTCACCATGGTCGGTACGCAGCGTGGCGTGGAGAACCCGCCGCATGCGCATAGCTCTCATTCCCGCAAGGAATCGGTGTAGCGTTCCGCGATGTTTGCCTCGGCCACCCGTGCGAAGCGGCTGGAAAGCAGACGCATTTTGCGAAGCGATTTGAGCATGTTAATGTCATATTAATTCACATATATGCTTGTTCGTGTCAGAGGAGGTTCGCCATGTCGGTGCCCCAGGATTGGTTGAGCCGTTTGCTGGACATCACGCCGGTGCGCGGGCAGCTCGATCTGCGCTGCCAGTACGGTGCGCCATGGCGTATCGACCAGGACGCATCGGCCGCTGGCGAAATGGCTTATCACGTAGTACTCCAAGGCGCCGCTTTGCTGGAAGATCCAGACGGGGGACCGCCAGTGCAGATAGGCGCCGGCGACATCCTGCTGCTTGCCAACGGCCAGGCGCACACACTGCATGACGGTAGCGGCAAGCGCGCCAGGCGGCCGGTGCAACGCGCGGCCGCAAACGTGGTCTTCAGCGAAAACAGCGGCCACGGCGCGCGCCTGGACATGCTGTGCGGCCGCTTCGTGCTGTCTGCCCCGCATGCGCGCCTGTTGCGCCGCTACCTGCCCACACACCTGGTGGCACGCGGAACCGCCGAGGCGGCGAAAGAAGCCCGCGAGACGGGCACGCAATTGGCGACGCTGATGGCGCTGATGCGCACGGAAAGCGGCGTCGATTCCCTGGGCGGACGCGCCATGCTCAATGCGCTGTCCACGGCGTTGTTCGCACTGACCTTGCGCTTTGCCAGCCAATCGCGCGAGGCGCCGGCGGGCCTGCTGGCCTTGGCGGGGTATCCGAGGCTGGCTCCCGCGCTCGAAGCGCTGTTCCACGATCCGGGCCAGCCTTGGACGCTACCGCTGCTGGCACGCAAATGCAGCATGTCGCGCGCCACCTTCGTGCGCTTGTTCCAGGAAAAGCTCGGTTGTTCGGCCAGCGACCTGCTTACCGATATCCGCATGACGCTGGCCGCCAACGCGCTGCGCACGTCGTCCGCATCCACCGGCGCGGTAGCCGAAAGCGTGGGATATCAGTCCGAGGCGGCGTTCCAGCGTGCATTCAAGTTGCACATGGGTATCACGCCGGCGCAGTGGCGCCGTGCCTCGCAGCGGCAGGATGACGAGGTATAGATTGGTAACCGAACGAACGGGAGGGAGCGCCATCGTCCTGGCGCTCCCTTGATGACGCACTTACTTTACCGCCGGAAAATCGATGGCGGTATCGTTGATGCGATTGAACACGTTGGTGAAGACGGTCAATGTGATAGCCAGGCTGATGTCTACCAATTGCGCATCGGTGTAGCCGGCCGCCTTGATCGCGTTGAAATCCTGTTCGGAAATCGTGCCGGAGGTGGTCGTCAAGGTGCGCACGAAGCGGGCCAGTGCGTCGCGCCTGGCATCGCCGGTCGACTCGCCGGCACGGATCTTGGCCAGCACGTCGGGCTTGATGCCCGTCATCTTGCCAAGCAGCGAGTGCGCGGCCACGCAATAGTCGCAACCGGCGACCACGCTGACGATCAACTTGATCGTTTCCTGGTCCTGCTTGCTCAGCGAGCCGGCGGCGAGCACGCCATCGGCCTCCAGCACCGCTTTCAGCGCGGCGGGATGGAGCGAGCCGATCGCGGCAAAGGTATTGGGTACGCCGCCTGCGGCTTTGCGAATCTGCTGGAAAATTTCCGCAGTGGCACCAGTGGCCGATTCGACGGCTGGAGTAGAAATGCGAGACATGGGTGACTCCTGTTGCGTTGAGGTGGAGTCACTATAGGTCGCTCAATTGAATCTTTTAATGCTAAAAGTACTTTTATACATGCTTTAAAGTTTCACCATGCATCACTCGGCGCGGCAGGTGTTCAGGCACGCCATGGCAAGCGCCTATGCCCTCCCTCGCCGATGCCCTATTCCGTCGGCGAATAATGCGTATTCCCCGCAGCTTTCTACTTAACGCGCACAGACTCGTCCAAAGTGCGTTCCGTCAAACCTTTCCCACCATGACGGAGTCCCACCATGAATACCCAAACGCAAGTCGTTTTGATCACCGGCGCTCTGACCGGCATCGGCCGCGCCACCGCCATCGCGTTCGCCAAAGAAGGTGCCCGCCTGGTGGTAAGCGGCCGACGCGAAGAAGCCGGCTATGCACTCGCCGATGAACTGCGCGGCCTGGGCGCGCTAGTGGAATTTGTCCGCGCCGATGTGCGCTTCGAAGGAGAAGTGCGCAAGCTCGTCGATCGCACGGTCGAACGCTTCGGCCGCCTCGATGTCGCCGTGAACAACGCCGGCACCGAAGGCGATCTGGGGCCGGTGGCCGAACAAAGCCCCGAAGCCTACGAAAACACCTTCTCCACCAACGTGCTTGGCACCTTGCTGTCGCTCAAGCACGAAATGCGCGTGATGCTGGCGCAGGGTTCGGGCTCGATCGTCAACCTGTCGTCCATCGCCGGCCAGGTCGGCATTCCCGGTGCATCGATCTACGTGGCCAGCAAGCATGCGGTCGAAGGTCTGACCAAGAGCGTGGCGCTGGAAGGCGCCGCCGTGGGAGTGCGCGTCAATGCGGTTGCCCCGGGCCCGGTGGAAACGGAGATGTTGAACCGCTTCTCCGGCCGCGACGAGCAGGCGAAGGCCAATTTCCTCAATTCCATGCCAGCCAAGCGCGCCGCGACGGCCGACGAAATTGCGCAGACCATCGTGTTTCTCGCCAGCGACAAGGCCCGCTATCTCACCGGCCAGTCGATTGTCGTCGATGGCGGCTACACCGCGCAGTAAGCCATCTTGAACGACACCCATCATGAAGCTGAAACGCCACGCGATGGCTTCATGATGGGCATGGCATGGAAGGCTCTTGGCAGGCTTTAGGCCGTGGCCTGACAGGCCACATGCGCGGCGCCGTATCCAGTTTCCACTGTCTACGGCGCCGCCCCGGCCATCGAAAATCGCACAACGTGCCGCTGCCAAAGCGAAGCTGCCCCTGCGCGGCGCGATCTGACTGTATTGCGCATCACGCTTGCGTCGACCGATCTCCGCCGCGTTCGGCTGGCGCGTCAAATAGCCAACATGCGCAGGGCGGCGCTTTCACACGCTGACGAAGATTTGGCGCAAAACAGGCGGTTTCGCCGTTGCGCTTGCCGCCCTCTTGCACCGGCATGAAAGTGCTTGCGGCTGCCATGATCGGGCTTCCTTCAAATCCGTGATGCGGCGCACATTCCAGCGCGGACGGTGGCTCGGCGCGTGCTTGCTGGCCGACATGGTTCAAACGTCCTCGCAGTCGGAACGGATAAGAAAATGGAACAGATCGTCGAATGTCTCATAGCCGGTGGCCCCCACCATGGCGTGTTGCGCAGGCAACTATGGGATCCGCACTATCAGGCCCCGCCCGCGCTGGCCTCAGGCGACGGCAACGTATGCACGGCAGCCGCATGCCGCCACATTGGTGCCTGCGGCAATCGCTTTCTGCTGGTGCATCCCCGGGCGACCGGCGCGCAGATTCTCGCCATGATGAGCAGGCTCAGTACGCTGGTTTCTACCGCAGCGTTCGCCCTGCCCGACTTCGGCGCGCGGTGCTCCAACGTCGCATGACTTACGAAGCCCGCACCATGGCAGGCCAGTGATCCGGTGCGACCTTACGTGCCGCTGGCGGTCAACATGACCGCGGCTTCGGCAGTCAGCTGCAGGAAGGTGAAGCTTTCCTGCAAGTACAGTTGCACGACGCGATCGTTGTGGCTTAAGTACCCGACGGAAAAGTCCTGGCCCAGATGCAGTTCGAAATCACCGCCACGCGTGCTCATCAGCACGCCACCTTCAAGCGCCGGCGCCCAGATGATGCCACCCTCCAGCAGATGCTCGATGTCACGGGCCATCGGATAGCCTTCGTTCGTCGCTCCGCTTACGTTGGTGTATGGCTGCTCACCCAGCAGTAGTGCGTACGGACCGTTGACGCCCGCGTCGCGCAGACGACCGAGCCCCTGCGCGACGGCGGCGGGATAGTCGCTCATCGTGGCCGGCAGCGCGATCGAGGTGTTGCTGCTGCCGCGGCGAAGGCCGGTCAGGCCTGCCGCTTCATAACCTTCGAAGATCGCGCCGTCCTCGGCGAAGGCGATCTTGCGCGCGGCGTCCTTGAGCGGTTGCAGGTCCGGATCGTTGGCGCCGCGCTCGACCGAATCGATCGCCTCGCGCGACAGCTCGAACGGAACACGCAGCTCCACCACCGCCTTCACCTCGCGCAGCGCGGCCTGCACGCCATCGGCCGGCGGCTTGATGGGGTGTTGGTGGCCGGTGCCCAGTGCCGAAAACGCAGGGCCTTTGGGCCCGATCACATCCACCACCCGCCGCGCGGCCAGATGGCGCTTGAGCGTCCTGGCGGCCTCTTGCTCGATCTGCGTCCATGCGCTTTCGGATACCGGCGCCAGTTCGCGGTGAAGATTATTCATGGGAGGGTTCTCCTTTGAGCGAGCCGACGCCGAGCGAACCATCCACGGCCTGCTGCGCGGCTGGCGTGGCGCTGTCTGTTGCCTGGGCCTTGGCCGATGCGCCCGACACGGTCACATCAGCCAGGAACGTAGCGGAGGGTACGAAGAACAAGGCGCCGGTCGCCGCCTTGCTGACGTCCAGCAGGCGATCGTAATTGCCCGGCGGATTGCCGATGAACATGTTGTCCAGCATCTGCTCGATCCGCCGCGGCGAACGCGCGTAGCCGATGAAATAAGTGCCAAACTCGCCGCGGCTCACGTTGCCGAACGGCATGTTGTCGCGCACGATCTGCAGTTGTTCGCCGTTCTCCTCGATGTTGGTCAGCGCGTTGTGCGCGTAGGCGGGTTTTTCCGCGTCGTCCAGTTCAATGTCCGAAAGCTTCTTGCGCCCCACGATGCGCTCCTGCTGCTCCACCGGCAGCATGTTCCACGCCTTGAGGTCGTGCAGGTATTTCTGCGTGATCACGTAGCTTCCGCCGGCAAAAGCGGGGTCTTCGTCCCCGATGATCGCCGCGTCGATAGCCTCCTGATCGATCGGGTTCTCGGTACCATCGACGAAGCCGAGCAAGTCGCGCTCGTCGAAATACTTGAAGCCGTGGACCTCGTCGGCCGTGGCGATGGCCTCGCCGAGCCGCGACATGATCTCGTTGGCCAGCTCAAAGCACAGGTCCATGCGCGCGGCGCGGATGTGGAACATCAGATCACCGGGCGTGGAGACCGCATGGTGTACGCCGCGAATTTCGCGAAAGGGATGCAGCTCGGCCGGCCGGGGCTGTCCAAACAGCCGGTCCCAGGCCGCGGAGCCAAACGCCATGACGCAGGACAGCCGGCCGTCGGGGTCGCGAAAACCCACCGCGCGCAGCAGCGACGGCAGGTCGGCGCAGAGCCCTCTTACCGTCTGATCGTGCCGAGGCCCGGGTTGCAAGGTAGCCACCAGGAAGATGGCGGCTTTGGTGAGCTTGGCGACAACGGGCTGCGCAACAACGCAAGACACGATCGATCCCTCACGCCTGGGTTACCGCACAAAGGTCCCTTCATCCAACGGAGCGGACCGCGGCGGACAGTATGCCTAAGAAGCAGGCCCGTGAAGCGCCGCCGACCCCACTGGCGCACGCTGGAACGGTTCGTGCTTTGCCTTGTGCGTCACTTCAGGACGTCCATTTGCCCATGCAACGCTCGCCCAATTCACACAAACCGGGGGTCTGGCCGATATCATTGGCAAGGGAGCTTCGCAGGGGCATGGGTGCATCGTATGGTGGCACCGCACGCTCGTTATCGGGGCTTGTGCCGAACCCGGGTGCCATATCAAGGATGTGTCATAAGCACTTGAATTGCGGCGCAATCTCAAATCAGGGGATAGGGCAATGAGGAATGCACCGGGTTTATCCATGCTCCGCCAGGCCGCCGTGGCGCTGGGCTATGTAGCCGTCTACGCCTTGATCCGCCCTGTCTCCGATGCCCATTGGGAGCTGCTCTCGGGCCTGCGGCTGGCCCTGCTGTTGCTGATACCCTACCGCTATTGGGCAGCGCTGGCGGTGGGTGACACGATCACCAGCGCCTACCAGAGCAGCCTTTCCGTGGCGCAGTTCGGGCTTGGCTGGGGCCTGGCGAACGCGGTGCCCTTCATTGCCCTCGCCATGCCGGTGGTATGGTTTTGCAGGGAAAAGCTCGCGCTGTTTCCGTCCAGGCAGCTGGTGAACTTTCAGACCCTGCTGCTGTGCACGCTGGCCGTTCCCATGGTGTGGGCGCTGGCCAACTACGCGGCCATGTCGCTGGCGAAAAACCCGGGCGTGGCCATTACGCCCATCCTGGTGGTGTATCTGTTCGTCGGTTCCTATGTGGCGCTGCTGACGACCATCCCCTGGGTCATCATCGCCAAGTTGGAATATCGCTCCGGCATGCTGCTCAAGCGCCTGCGCGGGTTCGTCAAGAGTTCGATGGCGCTCGACGCGGCCGGCATCCTGATCCCCTCGCAATTGATCCTGTCGTGGCTGACCCTGCACGGCAAGGAAGACAAGCAGGTGTATTGCTTGTTCATGTTCCTGCCGGTGGCGTGGCTGACCCTCAAGCACGGCTGGCGCGCCGCCGTGATGGGCGGAACGATCGTGGTGGCCTGCATCAACGTGCTGATGAACTACGACACGCCCGACCCCATGGTGCTGCAGGTGCAGTCGATGATTGCCTTCGCCATCACCTGCCTGATCGCCATGGGTGCGCGCATCTCCGCGCTGCATCAGCGCGAGGCGCAGGAACGCGTGGACGTCGAGCAGGCGATGCGGCTGGCCCGGCAAAGCCTGCAGGTGGGCGAAATGCGCCTGCGCCAGGCGTCGGAAACGCTGGAATACGTGTGCGGTGAAATGCAAGTCACGCAAAACCGGCTGCTCAACCGCTTCCGCATGATGCTGCCGGCGAACGAAAGCCAGATGTATTCCAAGCAGGCGGCCACCGCACAGGAAAAAATGTACCAGATCGCCGATGCCATGCATCCGATCGCCTGGCGCCGGCGCGGCCTGCGCGCGGCGCTGCGCGAAAACCTGGGACGCGCCCTGGATGAAGCAGGCATCGCCTACAACTATCAGGTCAAGGGACGCGGCTTCGGCGCGCATGCGGCGAACCTGCACACCATGATCTATCGCCTGGCCTGCGAATCGGTGGTGTACATCTGCGCCAACGTGCGCTGTTCGGACGTCCAACTGACACTGCGCGGCGTCGATATCGATGGCAACCGCCTGGTGGTGCTGCGCATCGCGGGGCACCTGGACGGCGCCACGGAAGACAGCACCTTCTTCAGGCAAGGCCAGCGCGATCGTCTTGCGCACAAGCTTGGGGTGACCGGACTGGACCTGGTCGAACTGCGCGACCACGTGCGCCTGTTCAACGGCCAATTCCATGTTCGCCCGAGCGACAAGACCCTGCAGCTGACCTTCTTGCTGCAAGATGTGGCCGAACAAGAGTGGGAGCAGAACGTGCCCGCCCCCACTCCGATGCGGCTATGGGCTAGCTAGCCCACGCTGGGGATCAATGTCCTCCCGAGCACTGCAGGACGTTGGTGCAGCCGGAGCTGGTCAGCAGCTCAAGTAGGCTGGTGCTTTGCGTGCCCGAGGTGCTGCTGGTGGTACCTGCTGTGGTCGTCTGCGCGGACGCAGCGGAAGCGAACAGGGCGCAGAAGATGACGGCCACGACGTAGACGGTTACGCGCTTCATAAGATTCACCTATTTTCAAGATCGGGCGGCATTGCCCACGCCGATCTTGCAGTAAATCAATGGATTGCAATGTGATCTGCACAGGCTTATCAGCGCGGAACCCGGGGGTGGGGGGCTAATCGGCCGAGGGGTCGGATGCAGCGCGCCGAGCCGCGCCTGCACCGGGGCGCGGCACGGGATTGGGGGTGAGTCAAAGCCGCCTTTTCGGGCAGGCGATGCCCTGGTCAGCAGAGGCGTGCCGATCTCGTTGCGCGGCGATCCTGAAGATCGGTTCGCGCCAATCGATCCAATCGACCAATCCGCGCGGATGGATGTTCCACTGCTCGCGCGCTGAACATTTCAAACAGCCTGCATCAACCTCGCGCACGTACGCCGCACACGGAAATTGCCCTACTATCGCGCCATGCATACACCCGATTCCGCATCACCGAACGACATCCGCCGTGGCAGCGTCGCCTGCGTGGGCATTGGCATGACCCTGGGCTCCCACCTCACGCCCCTGGCGCGCAGCTATATCGAGCAGGCCGACGTGATCTTCGCAGGACTCTCCGACTGTTTCGTGGAAATGTGGCTCGAACGCATGCACCCGGACGTGCGCAGCCTTCAGCCCTACTACAAAGAGGGCAAGTCGCGCATGAAGACCTACCGGCAGTGGGTCGAGCTGATGATGACCGAGGTACGTGCCGGCAAGCGCGTCTGCGGCGTGTTCTACGGGCATCCGGGCATCTTTGCCTGGTCGCCGCACAAAGTCATCGAAGTGGCCCGCGCCGAAGGCTTCCAGGCGCATATGGAGCCGGGCGTTTCGGCCGAGGACTGTCTTTACGCCGACCTCGGCATCGACCCCGGACGTTTCGGCTGCCAGCACTTCGAGGCCAGCCAGCTGCTTTTTTACGAGCGGCGCATCGATCCCGCCGGACACCTGGTGCTGTGGCAAGTCGGCGTCGTCGGCGACCGCACCTTGGCGCGTCAGGGAACGGCACCGGCATACCGGCAGTTGCTCGTGGACTTGCTCAGCCGCCACTATCGGCTAGATCACGAGGTGATAATCTACCGCGCAGCAACGCTTCCGATCGAGCGGCCGCGCATTCGTCGCGTGGCCCTGAGCGACTTGCCTCATGTTCCGCTGACACCCGAAGAAACCGTAGTACTGCCTCCTGCCGAACCCTTGAAGCTGAATGTCGCCATGCGCGAGCGGCTGGAGGCGCTGGATAAGGCAAACGCCTCGGCATGAGGCGCAAGGTGCAATGACAGTCATATAGGGGAAACATCTTTCGTGCGGTGCACGCCTGAGGCATAGGCGACTGTGGCGACATGCCGACCATCACCGCAATGGCGATGACGGCTCTCATCGGACCTCCATGAAGCTGGCCTGCGCATGGCATCATCCTTGCAGAGCCCAACTGTTTGACCACGACCACAGAACCAGGGGAAGACACATGACAGATACGATTGAGTTGCTGGAAGCCATCGGTCGCGATGCCTCGCTGCGACACGCATCGGCGGAGGAACTGACCAAGGTACTTGCCCAGGCTCACGCATCGGAGGCCCTTACCGCGGCGGTAGCGTCCGGCGACACCATGCAGCTATCCAAGGAACTGGGACACAAGCACATGGATCCGCCGCAGTTCACGCAGATCCCGGGTCATGAGGAGGAGCCGGAGCACGACGAAGACGACGAAGCGCCTCCCGCGCCGCATAAGGACAAGTAATCCTCAGGCCGATGGACCAAGTACGCATGTCCTGGTCACTCAATCGCCGCTGTTTGTGTCTCATGCTGACCGGCATGGTCATGATGGCGGCGTGGCGGCCAGGACATTGCGCAGCGACCGACCCCGTCCCGGCCATCGCCAACCCGACGGCATTCCTCGACCAGGCCGAGAGCCTGGAAAGAAAGGATCATCCCCGCTTCGTCCAGATGCTGGCGCAAATCCACCAGGCAGCGCCGGCCATGACGTCGTCCGACCAATGGCATTTACGTTATCTCGATGCATGGGAAACCATGTTCGAAGGCAACTACGCCAAATCCGAAGTGCAACTGCGCCAAGTGGTCGACCACAGCGGCGACGCCACGCTGGCATTCAGGGCATCGTCGCTGCTGTTGATGAATCTCTGGCTTACCCGGCACTACGAGGAAGCCTTTGCGCTGGCCAATCGATTGACCGCGCAACTGCCGCAAATCAAGGACCCGATGACGCGCTATGTGGCGCTGACGTACCTGTCGCAGATGTTGGATTTCGCCGGCCAGACCGACCTCGCCGTCAAGTATGCGCAGATGATGGAGGGTGCCATGCCGCGAGGAGAAAATCGCTGCCTGACCCTCAACCTGCAGGTTGCCGCGCGTTCCAACGGCAAGCGGCTGGTCTCGTCGGACCCCCAGATACAGGAGGCCATCGACGCCTGCACAGCCTCTCATCAATTCGTCGCCGTGGACAGCGTATGGCTGGTTTTGAGCAGCCTGTACCTGGATGAAAACCAGCCTGCCAAGGCAATAAGCCTGCTCGATCGGATCGACCCGAGCATCCGCGCCAGTCATTTTTTCTTTCACATGCTGTCATCGCAGGCCGAACGCGCGGAAGCCTACGCCAAGCTCGGCAACGACAGCGCCGCCAAGAATGCGGCGCTGGCAGCCATTGCCCTGAGCCATCCGGGACAGATCAGCGAATGGCTGATGGTGGCCTATCGGGTGCTTTACGACATCGAGAAAAAAGAAGGTCACCACGCCGCCGCGCTGGCGTACTACGAACAGTACGTCACGCAGGACAAGGATAACCTTGACGACGTCAGCGCCAGGACCATGGCCTATGAAGTGGCCAAGCAAGATGTCCTGCAGGAAAAGCTCGAAACTGAAACGCTAAGCAAGCAAAACAACATCCTGCGCCTGCAGCAGGCGCTGGACAAAAAGGCGGTCGAAGCGAGCCGGCTTTATATCGTGCTGCTGCTGCTTGCGCTGGTATCGATCATCTACTGGCTGTTGCGTATCAAGCGCTCGCAACTGCGCTTTAAACAGCTGTCCAGCCTGGACGGGCTTACCGGCATCCTCAACCATCAAAACTTCATGAGCGAAGCGGATCGAACTCTGCGCGGGCTGGAAAAAAAGCAGGGTTCGGCCTGCCTGGTCTATGTGGACCTGGACTACTTCAAGCAGGTGAACGATACGCATGGCCATGCAGTGGGCGATGCGGTGCTAAGGCGCACTGTGGCGATCTGCCGGCAGCACTTGCGTCCCACCGATCTCTTCGGCCGGCTGGGCGGCGAAGAGTTCGGCATCCTGTTGCTCGATTGCTCCAGCCACCAGGGCGCCGGCATCGCCGATCGCATCCGTGAGACCATCGAAGCCGCTTCGGTCGATGGCGATGGCTACGCCGTATCGTTCTCCGTCAGCGTGGGCCTGGCTTCCAGCAACCGCTGCGGCTACAACCTGCACTTGCTGTGCAAGGAAGCAGACGCCGCGCTCTACCGCGCCAAGCGCACAGGCCGCAACCGAGTCATCGCCGACAGCGAGAGCGGCAACCTGCTCCAGGCCTGAAAGTCACGGCATCACGCGCTGCAAGCCCCCCTGCGCCGGCCGGCCGTGCGCGGTGTGACGCACGCATGATTTTAGGGGCAGCCCCCGCCGTACTCCACGATCCGCCGAAAGAATCCGGGTCGTATAATCGAGGACAGTGGGCAATACATCTGCCACTACACAACGAATTCACGGCTTTCATTCAAAAATCGTAGGAATAGTCGATATACAAACGGTCAGCGTAGGGAACGAAAAAGCTTGAAAATCTCGGTCGCCAAAGGGGCACGGAGCATGGGGAAAGCTTGGGGGGCTCGTAGACGCGAATGGCTGTGGCAGGTCGTCGTGGCACTGGCCTATGCGCTGGCCTACTGCGCCATACGCCCGTTCTCGGATGCGCACTGGTCGCTGACCTCCGGCCTTCGGCTGGCATGCCTGTTGCTGATTCCCTATCGCTTCTGGCTGGCCCTCGCCGTGGGCGAAGCCGCGCCGCTTGCCTACTCGGTGTTCAAGTGTGTGGGACTGTACGGCGTGGTAACCGCCTCGATCTGGTCGATCCCGCCGATCGCCGTCGCCATGCCGGTGGTGTGGTTCTGCCGCCAGCGTCTGGGCCTGTTTCCCGCGCAGCGCGTGATCGACATGAAGGCGCTGCTGATCTGCGCGCTGGGCAGCTCCCTGCTATGGGCCGTGGTGACTTATGCGGGCTTCGTGACCGCCACCGATCCGCACATGCACGCCAGTCCCATCATGCTTGCCGGCGTGTTCGTCGGCAGCTATGTGGCGATTCTTACCATGGTTACCTGGCCGCTGTTCTTTCGGATTGCGCGCAACGGACGAAGCCTGCGCGAGATGGCCCTCGAAGCGGTGCACAGCACGCTTGCCTGGGACGCGCTGCTATATGCACTACCCGCCCTGCTGGCCATCGCCGTTGCCAGCGCCTGGATGGGCGCCGAAAGCGGCGCGATCCTGCAGATGTCGCTGTTCCTGCCTGTCGCATGGCTGACGTTGAAATACGGTTGGCGCGGCGCCGCCGTGACGGGGCCGATCGCGGTCGGCTGCGTCTGCGTGCTGACCCTCTCGGTGCCTGATCCGATCGTTATCCAAGCGCAGTTTTTCGTCGCCTTCGCGGTCACTTTCCTGTTTCTCATGGGCGCGCGCATTGCCTCGCAGATCCACGCCCAGGAACAGGAACGCCTTACCGTGGACAAGGCGCTCAGCGTGGTGCAACAGGTCTTGCACCAGGGCGAAGTGCGCCTGCGCCAAACCTCGGCGGCACTGGAAATGGTGGGCGGCAATGTGTCGCTGTCGCAAGGACGTGTCTTGCAAAAAGTGCAGCGCTTCCTGAGCCCGGATGAGAGGGCTGCGTTGAACAGGGAGGCAAGCACCACCAAACATCGCATCTACGGCCTGGCCGAATCGATGCACCCGGTGGCGTGGCGCGAACGCGGGCTGCCCGCGGCGCTGCGCGAAAGCATCGGCCGCATCCTCGACGAAGGCGGCATCGCCTACGAATGCATCATCCAGGGACGCGGGCTGTCGCAACTTGCGCCGCCCGTGCATCAGGCCATTTATCGCATCGTCTGCGAAAGCGTTGCGCAGGTTTGCACGCAAGCGGCAAGCGACCGTATCACGCTAACCCTGCGCGGCGGCGAAACGCAGGGACGCCGCTGGGCGGCAATCCGCGTAACCGGAACGGGCGGCGGACAAGCGGCGCGACAGTCGCCGCGCGGGCAATCAGGCGCCGATGTGGCCGCCAGGCTAGGGGCAGGAACCAGCACCCCATCTTCAATTGCGGCGCAGGCCGAATTGTTCGACGGACTGATGCATGCCAGGCGCGGCAAGCATGGCATGACCCTTTCGGTGATGCTCTACGACGCCCAACACCTCACGCTAGGCAAGCAGATGCAACCGCGCGCCGCGCAATTGTGGGTGCGCTGAGTTCATCGCGCGTTCCTGGGGCTTGGTTCACGTCGCACCACCGAGGCTTGTTCACGCTGTCGGCCGCAACCCGCAGGGCCGGGTCTGTTTGCCCGCCATCCGGCGTCATCGCTCAGTCGTGTACGGACGTACACGCCCTTCACGCTTCCTTGGCTGGCGAGCAAACAGCTCCCGGCGCGAGCCACGCCAATGGTGCAAACAGGCTCTAGTGTGAACAGGCCTGGCTCGAAGCATTTCAACTGCCCCGGCCGCCTCCACAGTTGTAGGTATCGCAGGTATCGGACGACGCCGTCGAAGCGGGAACCGCCGTGAACTGCGTGGTGCCATCGCTTTGCGGGGTGGCCGTCACGGTGGTCGTCGCATCGCTGTAGACCGTCACGGTGCTGCTGCTGGATGCCGAGGTATTGGTACTCGGCGTCGTGCTGACGTGTTGCGCATCCACGCCGACCGGCAGCACGATGGTCGTACCGCCTGCCGTGCCAATGGCCGCGTGCACGGTGCCGTTGAGATCGTTGACCTGCACGTACTTGATGCCGTTGAGCATGAACACATAGACGTGCCAGTTCGGATTCGCGCTCACATCGACGGCGTTCGGCCAGGACTGGCCCAGCCCCGACGCCGGCGCGGCGGTTTGCGCCGCGCTTGCGCCCGCAAAGCCTAAAGCGACCAAACCGGCCAACACGGCCAGACGCCAACTTCCGTGAAGACAAGACATGGGCTTCCCCTTTAATTGGTGGTAGCTGCCTACCGGAACATTGACGATAACAGGTGAAATGTCGATGAATTGATGAGGAATCGCGTGCCTGCGGCCACCGCCTGGCCGGTGTGCGCAGGGGGGCCAAGTGCCTGAAACGGGGTCGGTGCCGTCCGCGCCAGGTCGTCATCCGGAACAAAACGGCACGTCCCCGGTGCGCTCTGCTTGCACGCTTGGCGAGGGTCTGGCGGCACCGGCGCAAACCTCCCTTAAGGCCGCGCGGGCAAAGCCTCGTGCCGGCCCCGACAGATGGCAGAAGTCTTGCTTGCCTTCCGGATGTGTGATGCGACCCATGGCGGGCCGCCACCAACGGGGACCCGGGATCAGCAATGCTACTGAGGCGTATGCCAAGCATGGCCTGGCAGTTCGCGGGCCTGTTCGCCTTGAGCGGCGCGCTTGCGCTGTATTCAACGGCGCTGGCCCGGCTGACGCATTCGCCACCGTCCCTGTGGCTTGCCAACGGCGCCCTGCTCGGCTGGCTGATCCGCAGGCCGCTGGCGCAGACCTGGCCCCTGTTCATCGCCGGATTCCTCGGCTATGCGGCCGCCAAGGGGCTATTGGGCGACCCGCTGCCCACCATCGTGGGGCGGGGCCTGGGCAACGCGATGGAGACGCTAATGGTCACTTTGGCCATTAGGCGTCAGTTTCCGGTCATTCATGCCGAGACCTCGTTCCCGAAACTGGCCCGCACCGCGCTGGCCGCGGCCGTCGTGGCCTGCGCCCTCGCCTCGCTTGCCGTCACCCTGGTCTGGCATCTCCGGCCGGAACTGAGCTTATGGATCGACTGGAGCATGGTGTTCAGGGCGCATCTGCTGGGCATGATCATCGCCGGCTGCGCGTCGATCGTGGTGGCGATCAAGCAGGACAGCGAGCCGCTGTTCCATGGCAAGCGCGCCTCGTTGCTGTGGCATCTGCTGCTGCTTACGGCGGTCTGTGCCGCGGTATTCATGGTGCGTCGCTACCCGCTGCTGTTTTTGGTCTATCCGCCGCTGCTGCTGCTGATTTTCCGCCATCGCTTTGCCGGCATGATTTTCGGTATCGCCATCGTCGCCCTGATCACCACCGGCAGCGCGGCGCTGGATCTGGGACCGTTCGATCTGGTGCATGGCGTGACGCCGATACTGAAGGTCACCATGGCGCAGGTGTTCATTGCCGGCTACTGCCTGGTCGCCCTGCCGGTAGCGCTGGCGCTGGTCGAACAGGATCGCCTGCAGGTGCGCCTGCGCGAGAGCGAACTGCGCTATCGCATGCTGGCCGATAACAGCGGCGATCTTGTGATGCGTATCCGGCCCAACGGCGATCGCCGCTACGTGTCGCCCTCGGTGAAAGAGCTGCTGGGCTGGGAGGTCGAGGATTTCATGACGCCACGCCCGGACCTGATCCATCCCGACGACCGCGAGCGGATCGCCGAGGTAGTGACCGCGTTGCGCCGCGTCGGCGGCGCCACCACGGCCACTTACCGGCTGCAGCATCGCGCGGGCCACTATCTTTGGATCGAGGCGTTCGCGCGCATCGTCGACAGCCCCGATGGCGACGGCAGCACCGAAATCATCTACACCGGCCGCGACGTCACCCAGCGCGTGCAGATCCAGCAGGCGCTGATCGAAAGCCAGGCCCAGCTGAAGACGATCACCGACAACGTGCCGGCCGTGATCGCGCGCGTGGACATGTCCGAGCGCTATACCTATATCAACCGCTTCGTCGAACAGATATCGGGCGAACTGCCCTCCACCATGCTGGGCAAAACGGTGAAGGAAGTTCGCGGCGCGGCGCTCTACGAGCAGCTCAAGGAATATCTGGACCGCGCCTACGCAGGCGAGTCGGTATGGTTCGAATATGAAGCGACCTATCGCGGAAAACTGCTGCACTTTCAGACGCACTATGTCCCCGATACCGACGCCAAGGGCAAGGTTCGCGGTCTGTATGCGCTGACCACGGAAATCACCCACATCAAGAACGTGGAGCGCGAACTGCTGCGCCTGGCGCACCAGGATGCGCTGACGGGCCTAGCCAATCGCCGCTACTTCAATGAACAGGCGCAGCCGCTGCTGCGCAATGCCTGCCAGAACCGTGCGCCGGTGCTGCTGGTGTTGCTGGACGTGGACAACTTCAAGTCCATCAACGACACCCACGGCCACGCCGCCGGCGATCTGGTGCTGGCCGAAGTCGGACGCTGCCTGCAAGAAATCGTGCTCAAGGGAGCCGTGGTCGCGCGTATTGGCGGCGACGAATTCGTGGTGTTGTGCGATCACCTGCACGACCATGCCGCGGCCGAAGCCTTTGTGCACGAATTGTGGAAAGCCCTGCATATGGCGGTGATGATGGGACGCCATTGCATCGATGTGCATATGAGCATGGGCGCGGTGTTCTTCCATGGACCTGCGTCGCAGGATGTATTGATGAAGCTCGCCGACGAGGCCCTGTACCTCGCCAAGGAAGCCGGACGCAATACGTACCGGTTGGTTGCCAAACAGCTATTTGTCGGTGAGAAACATGGAAACCTGTGACCTGCGCGACGAAGAAAAATCCTTCGAGCGAGCCATTACCATGGCTTTCCAGCCGATCGTGGACTTGAGCTGCCAGACCACCTTCGCACATGAAGCGCTGGTGCGCGGCCAAGATGGCGCGTCCGCCAGCGACGTGCTTTCCGGTGTCGAGCTGGACCATCGACTCGCCTTCGACCAGCTCTGCCGGACGACCGCGCTCGAATGGGCGGGCCGGCTCAAACCCCCTGCACTGCTGTCGATCAATTTCATGCCCAACGCCATCTACGACGCCTATCACGGCCTGATGGCGACGGTGGCCACCGCCAAACGCGTCGGCATGCCCCTGGCGCGCATCATCTTCGAAGTGAACGAACAGGAGGCCGTCGCCGATTTCGAGCGGCTGGTGAGCGCGCTCAGGGCCTATCGCGCGCAAGGCATTCTTACCGCCATCGACGACTTCGGTGCGGCCTATTCGGGCCTGAACCTGCTGGCCGATTTTCAGCCGGACCTGCTGAAGCTGGATTTGGCGCTGATCAAGGGCATTTCGCTGGACCGGGCACGCCGCGCGATCATCCGCCACACCGTGCGCATGTGCGAAGAGCTCAACATCCAAGTGATTGCCGAGGGGGTCGAGACGGCGGACGATTCACTGACCTTGCGCGACCTGGGCATCCATCTGCAACAGGGCTACCTGTTCGGCAAGCCGGAGCTTGAGGCCCTGCCCCTGCCGCGTTTCGAAGGTTGATCGCCGCGCACTGAGCGCCCTCCGGCGCGGTCCGCGCCGTGATTGCGCCAGTGCCCACGTTACGCACGGCCGGCGCCCTGCGCTATGATCCCGGTCAGCTCAGGACTACGGCAGACGCTATGACCAGCTACGCACTGGAGTCGTTGTTGTCCCCCCTCGATGGGGAATCGCCCACCGGGCAAAACCTCGAATACGACGCTGAGTTCCTGGCGCTGGAGCGCTTGGCCTCACCCAAGTCCGAGCGCGCCATGGGCGACAGCGTGAAAGCCGCCGAAGAACCCGATTGGGACAGGGTATCCAGCCAGGCCGAATCGCTGCTGGGCCGCTCCAAGGATTTGCGAATAGCCGTCCATTTGATCAAGGCCTGGATGCGCACTACCGGCATGCCCGGTTTCGCGGCCGGCTTGCGGCTGCTCAAGGGGTTGTTGGAAAACTTCTGGGACGGCGTGCACCCGCAACTGGATGCCGAGGACGACAACGATCCCACCGCCCGCGTAAATGCGATATCGGCGGTCACCGACTTGCAAGGCATGCTGGGCTTTTTCCGTAACACGCCATTCGTGCAGTCGCCTCGGCTCGGCCGCTTCAGCCTGCGCGACCTGCGCATCGCCAACGGCACGTTGAAGGTCGCCGGCAGCGAACAGGAAGAGGTGCCCGAGCAGGCCAGCATGAGCCAGATCGAAGCCTGCTGCATGGACTGCCCCGAAGAGCAACTGACCGATACGGTCGCCGCGATCGGCGCTGCGCTGGACGACCTCAAGGCCATCGACGCGATTTTCAGCGAGCACATCGGCACGGCCGGCCCGGACCTCAAGCCCCTGCTCAGCGATATCTTCGAAGTGAAGAAATTTCTGGAGCCGCAACTGGCCAGGCGTTCGCCGCAGGCTGCAGGTGGCGATACCGATGCCGAAGGCGCCGGCGAAGCCGGTGAAGCCTCCTCGAGCGGCGGCAAGGCCAATCACACCGGCCGCATCGAGGGACCGCAGGACGTCATCCGCCGCATCGACGACATCTGCGAGTACTACGCGCGCTGCGAACCGTCGAGTCCGATTCCGCTGTTGCTGCGTCGCGCACAGCGCCTGGTCGGCTTGAGCTTTGTCGACCTGATGAAAGATCTCGCCCCGGGCGGCGTGAGCGAGCTGCAGGTCATTTCCGGCTCGACCGACGAATAAGCCGCATCGGTCGAAGACCCCCCACGCACCGGCGTCAATAAACGCCCTTGCAGATGTTCGCCGTGGAGCGCACGAACACCGTGCGCGTGGATGGGCTCCAGCTCATTGCCAGGCCGGCCGGCAGCCCTACCGTGATGTCCGCGTCCGCACTCTGCTCGAACGGCCCCACCGATACGCTGTTGCCGCCGCCGAAGGCGACCTTGGCGCTGATCGCATAACGGGAGGGATTGGCGCAGGCGCCCGCCTCCACCTGGCGCGACGCCGTGCCGCCGTAGGCCGTGATGTCCGGCAGGGTGCCGGAGCCGGCCGGCACGCTCTGGCCGTTGCACGTCGCTATCAGGGTATAGCTCACCGACACGCGCAGCGGTGGCGCCACCTGCACCACCGCCTGCGCCTGCGGCTGCTCTGTGCACCCGCGCAAGAAAACCTTGTGCTTGGGCACTACGTGCAGCACGTACGCACCGCTGGCAGTCCCCGTGCCAGCGGGCAGCTTCAGTTCGATACGCGTGGGCAATACGCCCGTCACGATCGGCTGGGGATCGATCGGGTGGCCCTGTGCATCCGTGGCGGTGACCTGTGGATCGGCGCATTGCGCATCCGAAAGATCCGTGCCGACCAGCGCCAGCGCCACCGGCGCCGAGCCCGGATGCAGCGCAAACAACGGGCGATGATCGATGGTTTCTACGCCGCTGACGACCGGCGTGGCCTTGGATGAACCGAATGCGGCAGCGAGGCGGTCGATGGTGGCGGCCAGTCCCGCCGCCATGGCTTTCGCATCGTCGCCGGGACAACCCTTGACGGTGTCGAGGTAGGCACGCGTTCGTTGTATCGCCGCATCCGCGCGCAGGACCGCTACACGCGAGCTGTCGTCGATGATTTCCACCGGCTGGCTGCTCTTGTTGCCGAGCGATTTGCGCAGCGCCGCCTCCATCTGTCCCAAGCGCTCGCTCGCCGAGGCAAGACGATCGTCGTGCACGCTGGCGGCTCGCGCCGCCAGATCCTGCTTGGCCGTTTCAAGCCTGGCCATGACCGCATCGCCGGTAAGCCGCGGCGCGATCTGCGCGTGCGCGTGATACGCCGCCACCGCGACCAGCAACCCGCACAACACACCCCTGCTGTATTTGGCACCACGCATCGAAACCGTCCCGTTCATTCATGCAGCCCCTCCCCTGCGTGCAGGGGAGGGGAAGGAGCCTTCGCGCTCAATCGTCCGGGCAATCGTTGCCCTGCCCCGACTGGCAGCTTTGCTGATCGGGCGGCAACAGGATACCGGACGGCACGATGCCGAACGAACGATAGTTCGCCGAAATCACGCTCGCATCGATGTATGAATCCAGATGGTTGTTCGCGTTCTGCGCGCGGCTGGAGAACACCGAGGTCGGTACGTTCACGCTATCGCCCACGATCGACAGGATGTTGCCCGACGCATCTACCGCGTAGAAGTAGGCCGGCGGATCGCCCACCAACGGCACGTACTGCGTGGTGGTGCCGGTTACGTAGATGGGGTTGGCCTCGGTGCCGATCGCTCCGGTGGAGGACCACGTGCCCGTGCCGTCATACAGCCAGGTCTTGTCCGACTGCAGCAGGCTGCCATTGGTGATCGTGAACGAGACCGGCGAGGTACCGGCATTTACCGTGTAGCTGCTGCCGTTGAGCGAACTCAAGGTCAGCGTTTGGTTGTCGGCGAAGCTGAAGCCGGCAGTCGAGCGGAAATCGCCTAGCGTGCCGACCTGGTTGGTGCCATCCAGCGTGGTGCCCCCGCCGGCACTGCCGGTCAGCGTCGAGGCATTGAGCGAGCCGCCCGTGCCTTCGCTCAACATGCCCGCCGCGTTGAGCGTGGTAGCGGTGCCGCTGGTGCTGCCATTGATGCTGATGCCGCCACTGCTGGTGGTCAGCGCGAGAAGGCTGCCGCCCTTCACCGGGCCGGCGACGGTCAGGGCCTGCGCATCGTTCAGGCTGAAACCGTTGGCGCTGAAGCTGCCCAGCGTGTCGACCTGATTGAAGCCGGTAAGCGTGGTCGCGCCGCTGGAACTGCCCGTCAGCGTACCGGCGGTCACGCCATCGGCACCTTCACTGATTGAACCGGCCGACTGCAACGCTACCGTGGTGCCGATGACGGCACCGGCGATGTTGATGTTGCCGGCATGGGTGAGGAGCGTCGTATTGCCATTGCCGTTGACCGTGCCCGACACATTCAGCGACTGGCCGTCGGTGAAACTGAAACCGTTCGCGCTGAAGTTGCTCAATGTGGCGACCTGGTTGCTGCCGTTGAGCGTAGTGGCGCCGGCCGAATTGCCCGAGAGCGTGCTGGCAGCGATGCTGCCCGATCCTTCGCTGATGGTGCCGGCCGAATTGAGCGAGGTCGATGTGCCGATCACCGCGCCATTAAGGGTGAGATTGCCGCTGCTGGTAGTCAGGGCGGCGCTGGCGCCGCCATTGACCGTACCGTTCACCACCAGCGCCTGGCCGTTGATCAGGCTGAAATTGCCGGCGTTGAAGTTGCCCAACGTGCCGATCTGGTTGCCCGAACCATTCAAAGTGGCCGCACCGCCCGCGCTGCCGGTGAGCGTGCTGGCGACGATGCCGCCGGCACTGCCTTCATTCATCGCGCCGGCGGCGTTCAGCGTCGTGCTGGTGCCTTGCACGCTGCTATTGATGGTGAGGTTGCCATTGGCCGTGGTCAGTGCGACGTTGCCCTGACCGTTGATCGTGCCCGATACGGTCAAGGCCTGGCTATCGTTCAAGCTGAAGCCGTCTGCGCTGAAACTGCCGAGCGTGCCGATCGCGTTGGCGCCGTTGAGCGTGGTCGCGCCGGACGACGAACCGGTCAGTGTCCCCGCGGCCATGCTGCCGCCGCTGCCTTCGCTGATCGCGCCATGCGCGGTCACCAGCGAAAGCGTGCCGCTCGCGCTGATGCTGTTGTTGGCGGTGATGCCGTCCAGGCCGGTCAGCGAGACATCGCCGCCGCTGATCGCGCCGCCCGTGGTGAGTGTGCCGCCGTTCGAAGCCAGCGCGACGCTGCCACTGCCAGCGCTGATGCCGAGCACCGTCAGCGTGCCGCCCGCGGTCAGCGCAACGCTGCCGTTGTTGTTGTCGGTCAGCGAGGCGATGCTCAGGTTGCCCGCGTTGGTGATGCCGACACCCGTACCGGTCGCCGTGATCGCGCCGGTAAACGCATTGCCGCCGTTGGTCAGCGCGATCGCACCGCTGCCGCTGTTGAGATTGCCGGTACCGGAGACCGACAAGGCACCGCTTTGACTGACCGTGCCGCCGTTGCTGGTCGCCGCGAGATTGCCCGCCACGGTACCGCTGCCCAGGTTGAGGTTGCCGGTACTGATGGCGGTGAGGCTGCCAGTGTCGACCGAGCCCAGCGTAAGCGCCGTGCCGTTGGTGATCTGCGCCGTGGTGCCGGTCAATGACACCGCGCCGCCGAAGGCGTTACTTGACGTCAGCGTAATGGCGCTGGTGCCCGCATCGATATTGCTGGTGCCGCTTACCGATAACGCGCCACTCTGGCTGATGGCACCGTCATGGCTGTCGGCGACCAAGTTGCCGCCCACCGAACCACTGCCCAGATTCAACGTACCGGTGCTATCGACCGTCAGCGCGCCGGTATGCAGCGCGCCCAGCACCAATGCACTGCCCTGGCTGATCTGGGTGGTGCCGCCGGTCAACGCCACCGCGCCGCTGAAGTCGTTGCCCCCATGGGTCAATGTGATGGCATTGCTGCCCGCGTTGAAGCTGCTGCTGCCGGTGACGGTAAAGGCGCCGGTCTGCGTGATCGCGCCGCCCGTGGTGGTAACCGACAGGCCGCCGCTGCCGATGTCCAGCGTGCCGGCGGTAAAGGTGCTGCTGTTACTGGTGAGGCCGGTGAGCGTGGCGGTGCCGCCCAGCGTCGCCGTGCCACCGGTTTGGATGCCAAGCGCGTAGCTGCCATCGATGGTGGAAACCAGATCGATCGCACCGCTGCCCGTGCTTTGCAGCGTGGCATTGGCGTTCAGGGTCACCGCATCGTTATAGGTCTGCCCGCCGCCGGTGGTGACGTTGCCGTTGATGAAAATGCCGCTGCCACCTGTCGCATTCAATGCACCGCCAATGCCGATCGTCGGCACCGTCAGCGCGGCGTTGACGTAATTGAGGGTGAGGTTGCCGGTGATGCTGCTGGGCAAAGTCAGCGTGCCGGGGGTGGCGTCGGTATTGGTCAGCGACAGATTGTTGATTTGCGCACCCGAGCCGGCGGCGAAGGTGACGCTGCTGCCGAAATCGTTGTTGCCGCTCAGGGTAATGTCTTGTCCGGCGCCGGCCGTGGTGTCGTTTTGCGTGA
>Ga0335075_10000302_pt1 | contig 89656 bp, 69 predicted proteins | sample Lox_Sample_24_FD_206723 | JGI IMG/M metagenome (GOLD analysis project Ga0335075, IMG submission 206723) | Soil microbial communities from Loxahatchee National Wildlife Refuge, Florida, United States - Lox_Sample_2.4 | ecosystem: Environmental > Terrestrial > Soil > Wetlands | place: USA... | reverse complement strand
TCACATTTAGTGAGGTTATTGACACCAAGCCAAAAACGGCTTTTCGCTCGGTAGAATCAAAGAATTTACTAGCCTCATGGTCATAGACACGCATTTTTGAGGTTCAACGCCTCATTTTTGTCCCAGCTTCTTCTCCAACTCCGCCACACGCTTGAGAAGTTCGGGCAATTTCTGCATAGCCAGGACCTGTCGTTTCACATCGCGGGCTGGCTGGGCGGGTATCCACAACCATGTTTGGCCATCGGGAATGTCATGCATTACACCGGATTTCGCTCCCACGATGACCTGATTGCCGATTTTCAAATGTCCCGCCACGCCAACCTGGCCGGCCAGGACCACATAATTCCCAAGCTTCGCACTGCCGGCAATGCCAACTTGCGCGACCAGCAGGCAGCCTTCGCCAACTTGCACGTTGTGCCCGATTTGGACCAGGTTATCAATCTTCGTTCCCTTTCCGACGACCGTCGGGCCCAGCGCTCCGCGGTCTATCGTTACTCCTGCGCCGATTTCCACGTCGTCGCCAATAACGACGTTGCCGATTTGCGGGACCTTTCGGTGCACCGAGCCGTCCTGGACGTAGCCAAACCCGTCGGAACCAATCACCGAATTTGCGTGAATGCGGACGCGGTTGCCGATTTTGCTGCGCGGATAAATGACTACGTTTGGAAATAAATTAACGTCTTCACCCAGCGCGCAATCGTCGTCCACAACAGATCCAGCCTGCAAAACAGTTCGCGGTCCGATGAACGCGCGCTCACCTACAACGCAATGGGGGCCTATGTGCGCGGTCGAATCAATATTTGCCGATGGTGCGATTACGGCAGTCGAATGAATGCCCGCTGGAAATTTCTTTTCCGGGAAGAACACCGCGAGCGCTTTGGCAAACGCGATGCGCGCGTTGGGCACCTGGATCAGTGTTTTTTTTGTCGAAGAAAACCGTTTATCGGCGATGATGGCGGTTGCTGCGCTGTTTTCAGCGCGCGAAAAGAAATCGTCATTTTCGGCAAATGTCAGGTCCCCGTGCCGGGCATTTTCGATGGTCGCAAAATTGTTCAGCACCGCGCGTGAATCGCCAACGACTTGTCCGCCTACCAGTCTCGCTATCTCTTCCGTTGTGTAAGGCATTTTGGGGTGTGATGATTGACGATTTGCGATTGCCGCGCCAGTGAAAACGCGACCACCCGTAGCGCAGGTTTCCAAACCTGCTGTATCGCGGGTTTCTAAACCCGCTGATCGTGCGAAGTCGCGCGCCCGTTCAATTTGGGAACGAGTGTGGCACCGGGAAAAGGCGCGCATCTCAAATTCCGTATTTTTCCCTTTTCCTTTTTCCTGTTTAATTGCCAAGCTAACGCCCACGCAAAAAATGAAAATCAAATCAGCATCATCAAAGCCCTCGATTGACCACGCATTTCAACTCGCGTGCGAACGTTATAGCGCGATAGGCGTGGATGTGAAACAGGCGCTCGAAACACTGGCTGCCATTCCCATTTCATTGCACTGCTGGCAGGGCGATGATGTGACCGGTTTTGAGAATGTTGGCCTTGCACTTGGCGGCGGCCTGGTGGCTACGGGAAATCATCCCGGCAAAGCCCGTACGCCGGATGAGTTGCGCGCGGATTTGGAGGTGGCCTATTCGTTGATTCCGGGAAGACATCGTTTCAATTTACACGCCTTTTACGGTGAGTTCGGCGGCAAACGCGTTGACCGCGACGAAATCACGCCGGAACACTTCGCGCGCTGGATTGGCTGGGCAAAAGAAAACGGCCTGGGCCTGGATTTCAATCCGACCTGCTTTTCGCATCCAAAGGCCAGCGACGGCTTCACGCTGTCGCACCGCGACAAGGCCATTCGCCAATTTTGGATTGCGCACTGCGTCCGCTCGCGCGAAATCGGCGCGGCCATGGGCAAGGCGCTGGGCAAAACCTGCGTCACGAATGTTTGGATTCCCGACGGCATGAAAGATACCCCCGCCGACCGCAACGGACCGCGTGCGCGTCTCGCGGAATCGCTCGATGCCGTCTTCAAAAAACCGCTTTCGCCGCGATTGAACCTCGACGCCGTCGAACCGAAATTATTTGGCATTGGCAGTGAAAGTTATGTCGTGGGCTCGCATGAATTTTATTTGGGATACGCCCAGAGCCGGAAAAAACTCCTGACCCTGGACGCCGGGCATTATCATCCGACTGAAGGCATCGCCGACAAAATCTCCAGTGTATTGCAGTTCATCCCGGAAATATTGCTGCACGTGAGCCGCGGCGTGAGGTGGGACAGTGACCATATCGTGATATTGAACGACGACCTGCTGGCTATTGCCCGGGAGATTGTTGCGAACGATTTTCTGGACCGGGTCCATATTGGCCTGGACTATTTTGACGCCAGCGTGAATCGAATCGCTGCCTGGACCATTGGCTCGCGCAACATGATTCGTGCCTTGCTCATGGCGTTGCTGGAACCGACAGAAAAACTTCGCGCCGCCGAAAATGAAGGCGACTATACAACACGCCTGGTGTTGCAGGAGGAAATCAAGTCGCTGCCTTTCGGCGCCGTTTGGGATTTTTATTGTGAGATGAAAGAGGTTCCCGTCGGGGAAAAGTGGCTGGCCGAAGTGAAACGGTATGAGAAAGACGTTTTGGCGAAACGGGGATAAGAGGAATCGTTCCCGCCAGTCCGCCATAGACGCTAACCTTTTTTGAAGATTCCCTGGTAGCTTCAGCGACATTCGCTTGCCGCACCGCAGTTTAGCGAAGACGGGCCGGCTTGCCGCGACTTCGCGCACGACATCCTCTAAATAATTCCCAGCTTTTCATTCGGAATCTTTGCCAGGGTTGCCGCGTCAACGCCAAGATGCGCCATTGCCATTTGCGGCGGCACCCGTCGCAGCCATTCGTTGAGCGAAACGTCCTCTGCACGGCTGCAAACATTTCGAGAAACACCACGTCGTCGTCCCCGGTATTTTCTATGTAATGGCCGGCGTTGGATGGCACATACCCCACGTCATTGGCCCTAAAGTCCACGGTTCGAGCGTTTCCAACGGGAAAGAAAACCGTCATTCGCCCCTTGCCGGCAATCCAATACTGCCATTCGGAGGCATTCGGATGCCAATGCAACTCGCGTACATGGCCGGGTTTGATAATGTTGTGAATTGCTGCGATCTTTTTTGATACAGGGAAATTAGTCGAATCGAGCTTCCGCATTTCGCCGCCCTCAGAGGATCGGAAGGGGGGCTCTGCCCTGAATTTGTAGGTGTATGATTCGGAGGTCGTTACCGTCTGGCCACCAACATCCGCCCGATCCTGGTCCACAGTGTTACCGGGCACATCTCCGGGAAAGATATAGAGAGGCTTCTGGGGGAATTTGGACACAGCCTCCTTGCTCAGTTTCATGTTTTTCATTAACACTTCTGGCGGCATCGTTGCCACAAACTCAGACAGCAACATAGTTCCGTCCTCACTAAAATCGCCTTGGTTGAATACGAGCAAAAACTCGGTTCCATCGGGGTCAAGCCCCTGGATAGAATGCGGATGGCCGGCCGGGAAGATCCAGGTATCCCCTTCGCTGACATCGCCAATGAATATTTTTCCGTCCGGGCTCATCACGGTGACGCGCGCATGCCCATAGAGGACATAGGACCATTCGTCCGCGGTGTGCCAGTGCATTTCGCGGTAACTGCCGGCGGTCAGGCGCATATTAACGCCAGCGATGTCTTTCGACGCCGGAAGTTCCAACTCCGTGACCTCATGCGTCCAGCCCCCTTCTTCGATGCGCTTCTTTACCAGGTCAAACGAGTACCAGAGCGCGGGCATGTCTCCGAAATCCGTCGGCGGGGGCATGTTGACGTCCGGATTTGCCTCCAATACGGGTTTATCTTCCGGCCCGGGGTCGCTGGCCGAATGATCGTGCTCGCCGGCCTCAATGCTGGCCCGGCTCTGCGCCCGGGCATTCAACCCGGCAAGTGCCGAACCGAACAGCGCGACTGAACTGGCCGTCAAAAATTTCCTTCTCGAAAAGTCTGCGACGATTGAGCGGAGTTGTTCTGATTTCGGGTTTGCTGGCAAACTGTCTGGCTCAAATACCGCATTGTGTTTTGGGACGCCCTTATGTTTATTTTGTGCGCTCATATTGTCCTTTTGTCTCCTTTTTTCCATGCGCGGCCTAAGCCGGCGCGCTCTCTAATTTAGAATAGCGGGAATTGGATCTCAGAAGGCCAACCAGAAATACCCCCCCCCGGTTCATGAAGATGCGATTGTTAATCAAAAGGAACCCAGAGAACACAGAAGATTCGGGGCTCTGTAAGGGCGGCCCAAATCGCTTGGCGTTGCATTGCGGCAATGATTTTATTTACTGGGCCGTAATCTTTTCCTTTTTCCTTTTTCCTTTTTCCTTTTTAATTCCCGCAATGCGTTTTCACGTTTTCTTCCGTTATATTTCGATAGCGCTGGTCCTCTTCGTCGGCGTTCCCGTCCGCGCCCAGGTAAAAGTAATGCGCGTGGCCCCGGGACAAACAGATCCCGCCATCGCGACTGTTCATGGCCCGCACATCGCCCTGTACGATCCCGGGGTGGCCTCAAACCATCGATTGTTTTTCTTTATCGGCGGCACCGGCAGCAATCCCGCAGGCAGCCTGCCCATAGACCGGACCTTTGCCAAATCAGGCTTTCACGTAGTCAGCATTGACTACGAGAACAACCTCATTACGACCGCCCTGGCGCACAGTCATGACCCGTCGGCCTTCGGCCATTATCGCGATGCCATTGTCACGGGCGCGCCTGTCAGCGACCGGATCAAGGTGGACCCCGCCAACTCGATACTGAACCGTTTTCAAAAGCTTCTGATTTACCTGGCCCAACATGATCCCAAAGGCGGATGGAACGAGTTCATAAATGAAAAAAATGGCAAGCCGGCGTGGGACAGAATTGTCGTGGGCGGGCATTCACAGGGTTCGGGCCACGCGGCCTATATCGGCAAATTGTTTCATGTGGACCGCGTCCTGATGTTTTCCGGCCCGCAGGATTATATGGACGACCTCCACCAACCCGCGCCCTGGCTCGGCGAAGCGAGCGCCACGCCGCCGTCCCGCTTTTTCGCCTTTTTATCCCAAAACGATCCGTTCAACATCCATCATCAGTTAGCCAATTGCGCGGTCCTCATGCATCTGACCGACCCCGATACAAAAACCTGGACCGCAAGACCCGGCGAATCCGTCAAAGGAGCGGGCGGCGATTATCAGATCTTTGTTAATGATGCGCCGAAAATAATCGCTCACGGTTCCACGCTTTCCATCGTGTACGCGAATGTTTGGGAATATATGTCTCACGACTAGCCAAAACCCGTTAAAAGCAGAGTTTTTCGTGTTTTTTCGCGTTTTTTTGGGGGGCCAAAAGGGACAATTCGATTTTTCGGGCGGTTTGCACTGCGGCCACCCCATAAAATGAGGGTTTTTTGAATGCGCCCACGGGCGTTTCGAGGGGGAATTGTCCCCCCATCGTGAGGGAATATTTTTGGCGATTCACCAGGACGCCAACTTCGCAAATTGCTCTGCCGCCGCTGCTTGCGGCGGCAAGCGACCAGGTGTGGGAATTGTCCCCCTTGAAGGCTGGGGGCGAAGATGGAAGATAGAAGATGGCGTCGCAGGCCTGCGGCTAGCAGACTCTCCGCGAAGCGCAAACTGAGAACCCTGGAGCGTGGAACATTTAGGCCGACGGCCTAAACCATGATCGCCGCAGTGCAAACCGCTGCCGACGGTTAACGCCCCGCAAATCCCGTTGCCCTGCATGGGCAATACAAATTCTGTGACCATAACAGTATTTTCTCAGATGTACGGCTCAGTACAAGAACTAGATTTGGAACCCCAAAAAAGTTCAATGCCGGCGAGGGGATTTAGGGACAGAAATTTTTTATTTCGTTTTTTGGGAACCGCGAAATATGCGAAATATGCGGGAAGGATTTTTTGACAGGAAGAAAGGGACGGGGCGAAGATGGAAGATAGAAGATTGCCGTAGCTACGCCGGGCACGCGAGGACGAGGACGATTCCCCTTGGCCCCCTGGTTTAGTAAAAAATGGTGTGCGTGAAAACCGGAAATAAACGAGCTAAATAAACTGCTAAACGAACTTGATTGCGGGCTAAACGAACGCTGTTTTCTGAGAAAATCTGCACCTCTGCGCTAAACGAACGGCGAGGGCGATTGCTGGCGAAAAAGCGGTTTGGGTTAGCGAAAGTTTAGGGTTTTTTAAACGAATCTGCCGTTGGTTCGCTTTTCGGTGATCGAAACGGAAATTTTCGAGATGGCCGGAGTAAACGATTGCTTTCGGTTAGGGATGCGACCATTCCAAGTATATGATTTTGAGATTGGAAAACCGCGTCTTTTGTGTCAAGCAGCGGAGAGATGCGAGAGGCAACGCCGCGAAAAATGGAAAAATACTAGGAACGACCCCTTTACGCGTGGCAACGACCAACGGTTATACAAATTGGACGAGCACGTTGCAACTGGCTGCCGGGACAAACGTCCTCAAGGCTTGCGCTATAAACCTGGGCGGGAACTACTCTCCCACCAACACCGTGAACATTATTTCGACCAATGCCTTCAAGATGCAATTTGGTCTGGTTTCACGTTCGCAAACAGCCAATGGGTTCGGCTTTAGCCTCGACGTGTCGCCGGGCGTGAACGGCCGAATTGAGGATTCGACCAACCTGATTGACTGGACTGTTTTGACAAAGCTTTACCGACCATTCGTATTTGGAGATTTTCCTTGACACTGTCGTGAACGTGTGAGAAGAAGGGCACAGTTTCAGCAGGCGGATGTTTTTTTGAAAGAAATCCAGTTGCGCGGCGTATAAACAATGGCGGCGCCGGATTTTTTTCTGAAACCGGGTTTCAGATTTGGCAGGCAACCGAAATCATTCGAAAGGCAGATTATGAAAACGAAGCGAATACGGTCGTGGCTTCTGGAAATTACTTTGACCCTTTTTCTTCTGGCGCACGCTGCCCGCGCGCAAAGTCCCCCATCCTGGGCCATCATTGCCAATACCGTTGGATTCATGGTCTTTCACCGATCACTCCAACTGGACAGATGGTAACGGAAACTCCCCAATTTCGTTCACGAACATTGCCTGGAGCGACCTTGGCAACGGTTCATCGCTGGTCGTCGATACCAACGTTCCCGCCTGGCTCAGCTACAACATTTACGGGACGAATGGCGCGACAAACATAGTGGTCGACGGTCCCGGAAGCATTTGTTTCTGGTATGCCGGAGAATGGGCAACGACGAACGGTGGTCCAGGTCAGTGGGCGCAATTGATTGGTTCTGGAGAATGGACGTCAAATTCCTCCTTTGGTTACTTCGGACTTTCAATTGACCCTGCGGGAAGCAATGTCTGGTTTTTCTCACAGGACGGCCTGGGTAACAGCTACGATCTTTCAGCTCCAATCTCGTGGACGACCAATTATTTCCATTTTATCGGGCTCACGTATTCGGAAACGAACGTTTCGATCTACCTGGATGGCCAATTGGCGACCAATGACCCCGGCGGTTTGAGTGTCTGGCCGGGGCCGGCTATTGTCCCAGGCGGGCTCTACCTCGGTTCAAATACGAACGGAGATTATTTAGCTGACGGACTTTTCGATTCGGTACAAACGTTCGGATTTGTTTTGGACTCCAATGCGGTTGCGGAAATTTATGGCTGGCAGGCTGGCCTTTACGAAATCAACCCATGGAACATCCCCTACATGGACGCGCTAAGTTCCGGCGCCTCAAGCCCGTCCTATACACCTACGTACGAAGCGATTACCGGCCCGGGCAATCTGATTTTGGTATCGAACGTTGACAACTGCGCCAATGCCGGTGAATACGACGTTTGGATTACGAATGTGACGGCTTCAATTGTCAGAAGCGGCACAAACGTCTCGGCGGAGGCGGCGTTCACGATTGAAGGAGGGGAGTCCGGTGTGGCTTGCGACGTCTTTGCAAACACAGAGTTGCATGGAGGAACGAACGGGATGCCCTGGACATGGATGGGGCAAGGCTATCCATGCGGCCGATACATGCTCACCAACATGCCAGCGAGTTATTGCTTTTTGATTCTCGGAACTCCGTACAGTTCAAATCCCGGTTTGGGCCTTACGGATGCCTACGAACTTCTGGTCCTGCAAATCAATCCAAATGGCCCTCAATACGACAGTTACGGCGTTCCGTACGCCTGGTACGCGCAGCATGGCCTGACAACCCTGACCAATGGTCTGGCAACGGCGGACCCTGACCAGGACGGCATCCTTAATTATCAGGAATATCTCTATGGAACGAACCCGCAAGTCTCGGAAGGGTTTGCGATTTGGGTGAGCACCCCGAACGGAACGAGCAGCATTCCCTAATAATCAGGAGGAATAAATGAATATTAAGAAATTAGCCACTATACTGGCAGTTTGTTTATTGGGCGTGTTTGCTGCAATTGCGCAGGATTCCGAAACGACGCAGGAGATTTTACACCATCCGGGATTCCGGGAAGGTTTAGCTTGGATTGGGAGCCAGGAGCCGAGCGAAGCCGAAAATCAAGAACTGCTAAACATTATCGCTCACATGGACAAACCCGTATGGCGAGCCGGCGTCGAGAAATTCCTTCAAGAACATCCAAATTCCCCCTGGGCAGCTTCGCTTCATTATGATTACGCTTCCTATTGCCGCCGCTCCGGGCGGACAACGAAGGCGTTGGAGCAGTATCAGGCCGCATGGTCACTGGTAAAAAATGATCACAGTTTATCAGGCCACCGTTTGGGCGGGGCGATTCTCGCCAACTGGACAGATTTGCTTTCGAGCCTTGGACGGCTCGAACAACTGAAAGAACTGATTGCCATTGGCGATGGCTGGCATTTTGTTAGTCCACAGGACAGGGACAAATTTCGGGGAGCGAAATACGCCTATACTTTAATGCGGCAACACCCTGAAATCGCCTATCGTTGCGGCACATTCGCTCTCAAAGCCGTTGGTGGAGTTCTAAAACCAAATGATCAGGCTCTTGAAAGCCTGGTGGAAGTGCCATCGCCAACAAACGGGTTCAGCATGGCTGCGTTGCTGGATTTGGCTAAGAAATATGGCCTAAACCTGGTTGCGGTGCGTCGAACGGCTGGACAGGACTTGATTGTGCCGTCTGTAGTCCACTGGCGCCAAAACCATTACGCGGCCATTCTTGATAAGGACGGTGACAACTATTTGGTCAGCGACCCAACGTTTGGCAGCGAGAAGTGGCTGACTGCCGATGCCATTAATGAGGAAGCCAGCGGCGAATTTCTGATTCCCGCCGGGAAAGAAGAAACCGGATGGAAAGCACTCGCCCTTGATGACGCGGAGAAAATTCACGGCATGGGCTTGCCGAATAACATCAATGACGGCAAGGACTGCGGATGTCCGACGCCGGGCGCCTGTTGCGGAATGCCGAAATGGTGGGTAACGGAGCCCTACATCAACTTGTGGATCGAGGATCAACCATTGTCTTATTTGACCTCGCGAGGAGAGTCGTTCCCATTTCAAATTACCTATAAGCAGCGCGACACCCGCCAATATTTGGGCGCTCCCATGTATAATCCGGGATGGAACAACTCGTGGTGTTCCTATGTTGTAATGGATTCCGTCGTGGCGAATTCGCCCACTTTTGCGCATTGCGATATATCTGTTTTCCTCGCCAATGGCGGTGAAGTGGATTTTCCTCATAATTTTTCGGCGACCCAGAGGTTCGATTCGCAAACCCGCTTAACGATTATGCAGGTGGGCAGCAATTTGAGCGGCCAGGACGTGGGAAACAATGGGCTTCGCCTCATCTATCCGGATGGTTCGCAGGACATTTACGGACTTGTTCCACCATACGCCAAAGACGAATACGCCCAGATTTATTGCTTGCTGACCCGTCACATTGACCCGCACGGCAACACAACCTGGTTTAATTACACAGAATCTTCGGCAGGAGGGTATTACCTCTCATCGGTCGTGGATTATGATGGCCGAACAAACACCCTGGGTTACACATCAAACTACCTGATTTCGTCCGTGACCAATGCCTACGGAAAAAGCGCTCATTTCCTTTATGATACCAATGCGAACCTGACAAACATTGTGGACGCGCAAGGCTTGTCCTCGACGATTACTTACGACACAAACGATTATCCCGCGACGTTGATTACACCTTATGGAACAAATTCATTTTCCGTTTATTCGATTCCGGATGATACCAATACAGTTGGTGGGGATGGCAACCTTGGCGGCGACACCGCGCCGTACATTGATCGTGCGATATTAGCAACCGATCCCATTGGCGGAAATTATCTATATTTGTATCAATTTGACTGTTCAACAATCATGTCCTCCTCGTTTTCGTCCAGCGACGTTCCCACCAATACGCCGCTAGGCACACTTGAAACGGGAGCGGGCAGCACGAATATCCTGACCGGCGTTTGGTCCCGCAACAGCTTTTACTGGGGGCCGCGCCAGTATCCGCTCCTTTCGACGACCAACATCCTTGATCTCACCGCCAACGACTATCTCCGGGGGCGGATGCAGCACTGGCTGGAGGACACAAACCAGCTTTATTTAGACGGGTACCTTTCCGTGGAACAGGACCCTTCGCCGGACGGTTCGACTCCCGGCTTGATGACCTTTTACGATTATCAGGGCAAGCAGCCCGGTTACAATTTTTGTTCCGGAACCAATGCGCTGCCGTCGGTGATAGCATGGCGGTTGCCGGGCGGCGAGACGCACTATGAATATTATCAATACGATTATTTCGAAAATATAACGAACGACATCACCACGTACACGACGGCGAACGGCTCGTTGGGGACGCGCACAAACCAGTTCATCTACACAACCAACACCTATTCCTACGCTTTTGGAGAAGCACCCAACGGTTTTGGCGGCGGCATTTCCGTTTCAATCACCACTCCGTATATCGTTCCAAACTTGTTGACGGCGGTGATTGGCCCGGACGGCAATCCAATTTGGAGATACGGCGGTTTTGATACGGTCACATGGACGAATTATTTCAATGACCTTTCAATAGTACAGACCGATGCCACAATAACCACATCGTTGCGCGTTTTGCCGGATTACGCCACCAATGGCCTTGGCCAGATTGCCACGACTATTTACACAGGAAGCGGCAACCCAGTCACCAATTACGATTCGGGGACACCATGGGATTTGGTATATCCGGGTTATGACAAAGTCGCAAGCGTTACGTCCGTAGCCGGATTGATAACCACCAACATTTACAGTCCTGATGGCTTTCTGGCCCAGACGATTGACGAGCAAATTGGCCGTACGAATTCATTCACCTACGGAACGGATGGCCTGGTCAATACGTGGACCAACGAACTCGGCCTCGCGCTTGGACTCACCTGGGACAACCTGATGCGGTTGACAGAAATCCAATATCCGGACGGCACCTATGACTACATTTATTATGACGCGTCCTATGCTCCGCTTGATCCTGATTTTGTCATCGACCGGGACGAAAATCTTACCTCCTTCACTTATGACGGCGATCGCCATCTGACCGCCATCGAACGTCCAAACGGCACAACCACTTACGACTGGTGTGCCTGTGGCGCGCTGGCCGCCGTCATCGACGCGCTCAACAATCAAACCACGCTCAACTACGACAACCAGGGAAACCTCACGAATGTCTTTTATCCCGACAATACCAGCCTGACTTACCAGTACGACCTAGCCAGGCGCATCACGAGCGTCTCGGATGCTTTGGGACGGTCGCTGACGATTGGATACAACAACCAGGGCCTGATCACAACGGTGAGCAATGCGAACGGCCTGCTCGAATCCGTAGTCTATGACATCAAGGATCGTCCGGTCCAGGTGACGGATGCCAACGGTGTGACCATGACGAACGGCTATGATCTTATCGATGAATTGCTGTCCCGAACCTGGCAGGACGGCATCAGTGAACATTACGGATACAACGCCGCCGGTTTGGTTGCGTACACGAACCGCGATGGCCAGGTCACACAGTATGGATTGGACGTTGCCGGGCGTTTGATCGCCGCCACCAACGCAAATAAGGAAGTGGTCCAGCTTGCCTATAATCCATCGGGGGAGATAACCGCCCTCACGAACGGGCTGAATCAACCAACCACATGGCAATACAATCAATACGGTTTGCTGACCAACAAAACCGACGCGATTGGCCGGGACGCTTTCCGCTTCGCCTACGACCCAAACGGATGGCTAACAAACCGCTGGACGCCGGAGAAAGGAAACACCGCTTACAATTACGATCACGTGGGCAACATCCTCTCCATCGTTTATCCAAATTTCACAGACAAATACGCCTACGACGCCAGGAATGAGCTGACAAACATGGTGGACGCCAGCGGCACAAACCTTTTCGCGTACACGGCCGTTGGACAATTGCAGAGTGAGACCGGCCCGTGGCCAACCGATACCGTTGCGTATCTTTACAGCCAGCAGTTGAGGACAAATCTGACTTTGAGCGAGCCTGGCGGCTCATGGACACAGGGCTATAGCTACGATTCAGGATGGAGAATGACGGGCGTTTCGTCCCCCGCTGGCGCGTTCGGCTACGCTTATGGTTTTCAACCGGCATCATTCCTGGTTTCAGGAATCACCCTGCCAAACGGCGCGGGAATTGCCAACAGCTATGATTCTTTGGCGCGGCTCACGCAAACGATCCTTACAAACCACTGGGGCCACACGCTGGATGGCTACAGCTACACCCTCGATCCGCTGGGCCTGCGGACGAACATCCTCCGGAATCTTGGCCTTACCAGTTCCAGCGTCAGTGTTGGCTACGACAACATCGGGCAACTGATCCAGTGGTTCGCGACAGAAACGAACGGCCTTGCCCGATTCAATGAACAACTGGCTTTTGGGTTCGATGCGGCAGACAACCTTCATTTCCGAACCAACGACGCGTTGTCGCAAACGTTCACCGTTGACGGCGCGAACGAATTAACGAATGTGTCACGCGCAGGAGCATTCACATTGAGCGGAGCCATGCCCGCTCCGGCCACAAGCATTACTGTGAATGGACAGGCAGCGCAGTCCTACGGGGATTTCACGTTTGCGGCCACGAATCTCTCGCTGACGAACGGCGCGAACACGTTCACGATTGCCGCTACCAACGTTTATGGTGTCCCGACGAACACTGTGCTCGCCCTGAACCTGCCACAGAGCGTGAGTCTGGCCTACGACAACAACGGCAACCTGACAAACGACGGAACGCGAACCTTCGGTTACAACACGGAAAACCAACTGACCAACGTCTTCGTGCCAGGTGAATGGCGAAGCGATTTTGTTTATGACGGCCTGGGCAGGCGCAGAATCGTGCGTGAGTATACGCCGAGTGGGGGTGGATGGGTTGAGACAAACGAAGTCCATATCATCTACGATGGCTATTTGCCAATCCAGGAGCGGGACGCCAACAACAATGTGTTGGTGACCTACACTCGTGGCCTTGACCTTTCGGATTCGCTGCAAGGTGCCGGCGGAATCGGTGGCTTGCTGGCGAGGACGGATACGAACGGCTCAAAGTTTTATCACGGTGATGGCGCTGGAAATATTACAGCGTTGATGGACGGGCAAGAGGATATCGTCGCCCGTTATATGTACGGCCCCTTCGGCAAGCTCCTCGGGCAATGGGGCTCAATGGCAGGCGTCAACGAGATGCAGTTTTCCTCGATGCCTCGTGACGCTATCTCAGGCCTGTCGTTTTATCCGTTCAGGGCGTATGAGCCGAATTTTCAGCGGTGGTTGAATCAGGATCCGATTCAGGAGCAAGGCGGAATTAATCTTTACCGATTTAGTTTTAATAATCCATTCGGGTGGTTCGACCCACTTGGGTTATATGAATTGTACGCAAGCGGTATGACATCAGATTCGTTTGGAGGATCTCAAGCTATAATCTTGAACCCCGGAAGCACTTACGGAAATCAGGTCGAAACGGGAATTGCAAACTATGAAAACACTGGCAATCCTAACTTTTTAAACGGTGTCCCGCAGACTCCGCTTCTCCCGGCCGTGGTGCAAGACGTAAATAATCAAAGTGACGTTAATTGGCTCCAATTGTTAGTGGCTGGGATGATGGCTGGGAATGACAACGCAGACCCCGGCGAGCTCCCAATTGGCCCAATAGACCGCGAACCGGATGAACCCTTGCCCGAGACACCAGCCCTATCAGGGGATGAGCAACCAACTGGTCCAACAAAGCCGATAATGTGTCCTGTACGGGTTAGGCACTACACGTCTCCAGAGGATCTGAAAAAAATTAAACAAAGCCAAAAACTGTTGGCATCTCGGCCCGCCGACAACCCCGGCGTCTGGTTCGCGAGGGAGCCATTCCCGGCTTCCGCCGACAAACCACAGGTCGGGGAAGCGGGGAGGGGCGCATACGTAGAAGTAGACGCACCTCCAGGAATGCAGCCGGTGCAAAACCCTGGCGAAAGTCCTTGGGGCTTTGTTCCAACTGGCGGCGCGCCGCTCGATATTAGCAATCTTAATCCGACATACGTTGGGCTTGGCCTGTTTGGTCTTTGGTGATATTTTACGCCAACTGCTATGGATGCTGCGCCGAAGCTGCCTAAGGCAACAACAGCTAGAATTTACTGTCTCTGCTTCGTCGCGGAGCGATCTGTGGTGTTTGCACAGACGAACCCGACGATCTGGCGTGACTTTTTGGCCTTTTTTTCCCCAGAACAAAAGATGCCATTTAACGACATATACCGCGAGATACCGAGCGTAACGACTCCCGATCTACCGCGATTGCAAATGCCTGGTTCTTTCAATATGTTTTTGCTGAAGCTTTCGGCATTTTTCAGACCTTGTCCATTGGCATTCGCTTTCGATCCTTCGGAAATTGGATTTATTCGGAGGTCGTTAGAAAGCTTTCAACAATTGCTGCAGCTTCCAACTCCGGACATCGTTCGACTTTCAGCCACTCGACGCAACCTCGGAAACTGTCAATGGATCATCGAGAGGAAGTGGTTCAATCGAAGACGGTGGGACATTTTGCGAAGAGCCGATCATTTTTGCCGGAATCCGATACTTGGTCCCGCATTGGATGTGGACTCTGCGGTTCGCACGTTCCTGTCGTGAACCTTCACGTGCCAACCAAGACACGCATGCGTGCCAATTTGGCGTTGGTTCCAAAACCGAGATGATGTCGTATATGGGTTTTTTGTGCGCAAAAAAGGAGGTTATCTACAGAGGTGGGATGGTTCGCGGCAGTTTTTGGTTGTCTCGTGAAATGAGCAGATAATTTCCGGCCAGAGGAATAGCTGACCACGATTCGCTCCCGGCGCACTTGACTCAATCACAGTATGTGACGACATTGCAGGTCAAGTGCGGGAAGAAATATTTTTGCTCCTTGATCGTCAATTTCATGAGGATCGTTTGCGTATAGGCGAGGTACTTTTTACCCCCTTTGAAGAGTAACCAGTAATCCGCAATATAATCGGTCACTTCCGAAACACGATGCTCGAACGGGATGTTCGTCACGACACCCTTTCCCGCCGTCAAGGGTTTTGTAGTGACGTGCCAATGCATGAAACCGTCCGGGTTGATGATATGCACGGCTTTCTGAAGGGGCCTGTTTGGATTCAGGGTGAGATCGGGATGTGGATTTTGAAAGTTGCTCGAAGAGTTTTGCAACGATTGAAAGCGCTGGTCAATGTTTAGGTCGGATACCAGCGTTGCTGGCGTCGGAGTTCCTGTCGGCGCTGGGACTGGGTTTGCGGGCACAGGATAGGGAGATGGACCGTCAGGGATGCTTGGGCTGCCGTCGAATTTAGGATCTCCCTTCCATGGGCCGGCGCCATTGTGGCCAGGCCGCGTGTCGAATGTGCCAAGAGCCAGAATGGAGTTACCATGTGGCACTGATATCTGCTTAGCTATCAGGGCATCTGCCGGTTGCTGAAGGCCATCCGAAACCAAATCAGTAGGCGGTGGAAAGAGCCCGCTACCCGGCGGGTTCTCCTGGTACGGGCCGTCACCCTGAACATATCTAGGTAGCCATAACCACGTTCCGTTTTCGACATGCACAACGTCTCCGTCCGCTGAATTCGCCCTCGGGCCCTGTGGTCCTTCCGCAAATTTGACCTGCTGTTCGTAGAAAATCGCCCGCGCGTCCTGATTCACCCGGCCGCCTCGATTCGGAGCCCTCGCGGCGATTGCGAGAGCTTTCTCCGGATCATCGCTGTTGAAATGAAGCTTCTCATGGTACTTGAAATTCTTCAGAATGTATCCGTACGGGTCCGAGGTCTGCGGCAAGGGCATGATATTGTAGGAAAGGGGATTTTCTTCCCCTCCAACGGTATCGCCGTCATCGTCTTTTCCAAAATCCAAGTTTTTCCAATTCCCAACCAATTCCTGTTGGAATTTGGCCAAAATACCAATTGGTGCGCGTGCAGGCATATTCGTCCTTTCTGTTATTTGTCTTATGCTTCCGATTAGCGACTACACTTATATGGCTACTTGACGGCCAAATCAAGAACAATTGTGTTACATTCTGGAAACAACCTGGCTGTTGATCCGGCCTATAGCGATTATCGCCACGGCAACCGCCAAATAAAGGGGTCAGCCCAGAATGGCGTTTAAATAACCGCTACGATGACTACGACACCTACGGAAGAACCGATTTTGAAGACGGATGTGATAGGGCGCATGCGAACGCTAGCGTGCCGGGAGCAGTTACTGGATGAGTTTGAAAAGAGCGGCCTGAGCGGACAGGAGTTTGCCAAGCTGGTCGGGATCAAATATTCGACATTCGCCACGTGGGCACAGAGGCGGCGGCGAGCGCGAGGAACAATGCGACATTCCGCGATAACGATAATGTAACTTTGTAGCTTTTCGTGTTGCCTAAATGTTGCCAACTAAACCATTGGGACCCAACGTTGTAGCCGATGTAGCCGATTTCCAGAGCAATCATCAACCATCACCACCTCGCCCATCGTCGCCACGGAGTGTCCGTCAATCTCCCCTTCGCGGCCTTCGCGGCCTTTGCGTGAGAATTATTCATTTCCGATAATCACGGGTGCGGTGGTTGTTAATCCTGCCCATCCTGTCTAAGCCTGCAAATCCCCCTTCCGAAATTAAGTCACCCCTTAATTTCGCCTTCATCAGATTGAGCTTTTTTCCCGAAAAACCGTTTCGCGTTCGTTAAGCAGAATCTTCAAATTTCCAAACAAAACCGCATCCTTTTACCCCCTTAACATTCAAATTAAGCATTTCGTTAACCCAAGTTAAGCCCGCAAAATCATAGCACACCCCTTTTTACTTAATTTGAGCCAGGGGGAGGGGGAATCGTTCTCGCTTGCCGCCGTAGTCAGACGAAGGCGGGTCCTCGCCTGCCGTCAACTGCGCCAGCCCGCTTCCTGCTTTCTTGCTTTCATGTTTTTATTGAATAAGTTTTTCCCGGGATGAGAGAAAGAAAACCCTTTGACCAGCGGCTCAAGAACTACCTGGATGAATCGGCGGAACCGGGTCAGCCGAATCCGGTAACGAATGAGGACCGCGTTTGGTTGGCGCGGAAACGGATAAATCGAGCGCTGGAAAAACGTGAAAATATTCCCGGATTACCGAATGGTGTTGAGACGCGGAACGTCACCATTGGATCTGGCATTCCTGCCCGAATTTACCTGCCACCCCACGCCGGCGGGCTCATTCCAACGTTGATTTATTTGCACGGCGGCGGATGGGTCATGGGATCAATCGCAACGCACGACCCGTTTTGCCGGCTTCTGAGCGAGGCGGCGGGAGTGGCCATCTTGTCCGTGGGATACCGGTTGGCGCCGGAACATCCTTTCCCGGCGGGACTGGATGACACATTTGAATCGGTTGCCTGGGCCCGACAGCATTTCGACCAATGGAACGGTGATCCGGCGCGATTCGCGTTGGGCGGTGACAGCGCCGGCGCAAACCTGGCGGCTGTGGCAGCAAACGAGATACACGCAAACGCGGACAAGCCGAAACTCGCCGCGCTGTTGCTGCTTTACCCCGTGACGGATCACCCAAGTTCGAACCATCCGTCATACACTGAGAATGCGACGGGTTACGGACTGGAAGCGGAAACGATGCGTTGGTTGTGGGAACAATACGCGCCATCTGTTGTCCCTGACAATCCCAGGGTTTCGCCATTAAAAATTCAAAGTGTCCCGCCATTGCCGCCGACATTAGTCACAACAGCGGAATATGACGTCTTGCGGGACGAAGCAATCGCGTACGCCGGGAAGTTGAAAGCCGCAAATGTCAAAGTAGCGCATCTGCATTCGCCCGACATGAACCATAACTTTCCCGTGCATCCGGGGACGGTCGCGCGGTTTCCCCAAAGTCAGGCGGCGCTGGCGGACATTGCGGGGTGGTTGCGCCAGACGCTCAATCCCGTCCTAAATACTTCACCGTAGCTTCGGTACGGGAATGGACGTGGAGCTTGTCGTAGATGCGGACCATGATACCGATAAGTCCAACCAGCGGAACGCGTTTCATGGGCATTGCATGGTGGTGATTGAGGCTGGAGCACGCACCGGAGCGATTCAATTGACGGCCAGTTCACCGGGTTCCTCTGGCGTCAGTTTCAAGGTGGAATAGGCCCATGAGTGAGCGTGAGTGCCAAACATCCGGGGATGATTAGCCTTCGGTTGTGTTCGAAAGATGGACAACCCACGAGCTACTCGGGACAGGTGATGCGACCCAGGACGGTGCCAGTTCGTTCGGACTTGGGCGTGTTTTAGGCGAATTTCGCAGCGGTAAATCATTGAATTAGCTAGGACTACAACAATCTCAATGGCAAATACGGTATTTTCGGTTCGGAAGCATACCTGGAGGCGAAATGTTTTTGATGGCTTAAGTGTCTTGGCTCGCTTCCTGCTGAATTGAGTGAAAGACAGGAACTAAAGTCGCAAAAGCATGAGCGCATTGGCCAACAATTTCAAAAAGAATTTCGCGGGTCTGCTTCGTGGATTGCTCCGCAAAGTGGACAATAGCGATTCCACTGACCCACAACCGATGCCCCGCAACCTGCTTCGGCAGCCTGCGCCGGGACCCGTGCCGGTGCCGCAGTATCCGGGCTCCATGAATCAGGAATCCATGGCTTCGGCGATGCACGCGGCGTCTTACTCGACGCCGTCGGCGCCCATGGCGTCGCGAGCGCCAACGATATCGGAACTCGAAATGCCCCTGCTGCCCATTCTGGAAAAGCTGCCCGCCGATTTGCAGGCTAAATCGATGCTTGGGGGGGTGAACCTGCAAGAGGCCACTATTTCGGTGCCGGTAAAAAAGGTTTTGCCTCAATTGGCATTGGGCGCGGTCAAAATTACATTTGGCGAATTGCGCAACGCCGCCCCGAGCCTGTTTCGGATGGGCGAGGAATATGACTCTTTGCCGATTACGCTTCCGCTCAATGAAGTGCTTTCGAGATTGAACCCCGCTTTGATTACGCGCAACCCGGGACAAAGGTCCGTCCCGCTTCCTTCGGACATTGCCGAACCTTTCGGCCCCGGAGGCATGGGCGCGACATTTACGGCCGCCCCGACGGCGACGCAAAACCCGACCCAGGCGGCGCCTGTGGCGCCGGGAGTAAAACCCGCTCCTCCGACCACCCATTTTTACAAAAAGGCGGTGCCATCAGAACCCATCAAAATGCCAACGCCTCCGGCGGTGGCTGCCCAGCCTTTGCCGTTCGTGCCTCGCGCGACAACGCCCGCGGCGCCACCGCCGCCCGCGCAGATGCCTCGCGCGACGACGCCTATACCTATGCCTCGGGCGACAACGCCCACGCCGCCACCGACGGCGCCTGTGCCGCCGCCGGCCGCACCGCAGCCTTTGTCCTTCACGCCTCGCGCGACGACACCCGCCGCGCCACCCACACCACGCGTCAATTTCCACCCAGGGAATGGGAACGGAGGCAACGGTGGAGGTTTGCATCAATCGCCGCCTCCGATGCGGAGCATGCCGAATAATGGAATTCCGAACATTCCGATGCAAAGGCCAGCGGCTCCGACGCCTCCTCCCGCGTCCAGGCCGGCGCCCGCTCCAGCGCCCAGACCCGCGCCGGCTCCGGTTCCGGAAGCTCCGTCGATCCTCGCGCCACTGGCGGCCCTGTCGGAAGATTGGCCTGAATCATTGCGGGTGGAAATTGCGCAACTGAACCTGACCAACGCCGGCGTGGCGCTGCCAATCCATTTGGTTGAGGCCGCTTTGAAACGCGGGCGGGTGATTTTTTCGTGGCATCACGTGCGGTCGTGGATCAAGCCAACACCGCCGGGCGCGTCGGCTCATGATCCGATGGAATTAGAACTGCCGCTCAAGGTAATTGCCCCGTTGTTTTTGCCGGGCCAAAAGCAGGAACCCAGGCCGCAGGCAAAAGCCGACCTTCCGCCGTCGTCGATTCCAAATCTGTTTTTTGGTTTCCCGCAACCGCAGCCTGAGGAATTGGCCGCACCGGTCAACATGCCCGAAGCTGTTCCGCTGGTAAAACCGCTGGACGCAAAATTGAACGATTCGAATTTCTACGTCTGGGGCGAAGGCGAAGAATCCCCGCGCCTGGAGACGGAATACAAGCGCGCACAGGCGCCTGCGACGGACTTCACAAGCCGGCGCGCCCAGCCTAAAGAGATTATCGATCGCGCCATGAAACTGCCCGGGGTGACCGGGGCCATCATCGCGCTGCCGGACGGCTTGAAGGTTGCTTATCAACTCCCGCAGGAATTGAACGCAGACACCGTGGCGGCATTTTTGCCGCAACTATTCAGCCGCGTGGGCCAGTGCGCGAAAGAACTGCGGATGGGTGAATTGAACAATCTAAATTTTACGTTAGGCAACATTCCCTGGAAAATTTTCCGCGTGAACGCCGTTTATTTTGCGGCATTCGGTGTGGCCGGGGTTTCATTGCCCACCGCGCAACTGGCCATGCTGGCTGGAGAACTGGATAGAAAGAAATGACCTATGGCAATCATCAACCAAGCTACTAAAGAGTTACAGGTTAAAATCGTCTATTACGGCCCGGCAATGGGCGGCAAGACCACAAACCTGGTGCAGGTCCACGACCATGTGCAAACCGCCGCGGGGAATAAGGGCAAGCTGGTTTCGCTGGCCACCAGCTCCGACCGCACCCTGTTCTTCGACTTTCTGCCGATCGAGGCCATGACCATTCGCGGCTTCAAGACAAAGTTTCAGCTTTATACCGTGCCCGGCCAGGTAATTTACAACACGACACGCCAGTTGGTATTGCGCGGGGTGGATGGAATTGTGTTCGTGGCTGATTCGCAATACGAAAAGATGCCTGAAAACATTGAGAGCTTTCAAAACCTTGCCGACAACCTGGCGTCGTTAAAACTCAATCTCGACGAAATTCCCTACGTGATGCAATACAACAAGCGGGATTTGCCCAATGTGGCCCCGATCGAGTACATGGAATATCTCTTAAACAATCGCGAAGTCCAGGTGCCGTCGTTTTCAGCGACGGCTCACAAGTGCGAGGGTGTTTTTGAAACACTCAACATGATCACGCGTCTTTTGCTCCACAAATTCATCAACCAGAGCGCCCAGCAACCGCAATACGCATGATAAAAGGGACCCAGACTGTCGCTTTTGATTATGGCCACCTTGCCACAGCTCATTGAAGAAGACATTCGGAGCCTGAATGAGACTCTTCACGAATTCATCGCCAACACGGACACAACGGCGGCCCTCCTCATTGACCGGGGCGGCTTCCTGATCACGCACCAGGGCGATGACAGGGATTTTGACCTGACCACCATCGCCGCGCTGGCCTCCGGGGCGTTCATGGCCAACCAAACCATCGCCGGCCTCGTCAAGGAAACCAAATTCAATAGCATTTACCAGCAAGGCGAGCATTTCAGCATCTTTGTTATCAGCGTGGATGAAAACGCCTTGCTTGTGGCCATCTTCAAATCCCAGGCCGGCGTGGGCGTGGTGAAATATTTTGCGGCGACCGCGATCAAAAGCATCGCGCGCCAAATGAAAGTGGCACAAGAGCGAGCGCCTGGGGAAGGGCTGGATCTTTCGATCCTCAATGTGGCGAATGCAGGGCCGTTCTTCAGAAGGAAATAGGAAGAAGGCGGACCCGCCTCCGCTTCTAGCTTCGGCGCGGCGAGCCCGCCTTCGTTAAGGGTACGGTTGGGCAAAGCGAGCGCGTCTTCGATTGGATTCATATGCACGGGTTTCATAAACCAGCGTGGTTCATACGCTCCGATTCCAAGGAAAGCAATGTCGGGCGATCCAAGTTTGCTTTTGATGTCTGAAAAATGGTTTGAATAGCCGGAGTCACCGGCAAAATAAATGCGTCGGCTCGCGTTTTGGATCATGTAACCGCCCCAGAGACTTTTTTGGCGGTCAAAAAGGCTGCGGGCGGAGAAATGCTGCGCTGGAGTGAACCGGCGGAAAGCATAGATTAAGTTTTTAAAAGTCGGAGCCTGACCAGGCTTTCAGCGCTGGAAACGACGGCTTCCTCGCGCGAACGGGGCGACCAGCCCAGCATTTTTCTGGCTTTTTCTCCGGTGCCATTTTTGATTTTGCCCAGTTCGGGCAGAATTTGCTTTACCGCCGAGTCTCGTAATGAAGCCAGGTGCACCAGCCAATTTGGAATTTGCATCGTGGGTACTTTCCTGGCCGCTTCGCCCATGCGTCTTTTTAAAATCACAGCAATCTCGCGCAACGACGTGAAATCGCCGGAAACGGCCAAAAAACGTTCGCCTCTGGCCTTGGGATGGGTCATCGCGCGAATGTGCAAATCCGCAACGTCGCGGACATCCACAACGCCGAAATAAAGCTTTGGGATGCCGGGCATGGCCCCATCCATTAAGTGTTTCACGAGATGAATTGAGGCCGAAAAGTCAGGACTCAGGACCGGACCTAAAACGGCAACGGGATTGACAACTGCAAGCTCGAGTTTGCCGCCTTCTTTGGCCATGAAATCCCAGGCCGCCCGTTCGGCGAATGTTTTGGATTTGATATAGGGCATCACATCGTTCGCCTGCGGATCCGTCCAGTCTTTTTCATCGAATGGCGTATTTCGAGGCGTATGGCCATATCCGATGGCTCCAAAGGATGAAGTGAGGACCACGCGTTTGACGCCCGCATTTCGTGCGGCGCGCAACACACGCAGGGTGCCTTCACGCGCGGGCACGATCAATTCGTCCTCATTCTTTGGGACATGCAACGGCAATGGCGAGGCGACGTGCAGCACGAATTCGCAACCGGCAACGGCTTCCGCCCATCCTGAATCATTTTCGAGGTCGGCGGCAACGAACGACAAACGATTTCCCGGCTCAATGCCGCCTTCCTTCAACATCGCGCGGACGTCGGCCTCGCGTTTGAGATTTCGCACGGTTGTGCGCACCTGATGACCCGCCGCCAGGAGTTGCAGGATACAGTGAGCGCCGATGAAGCCCGAGCCGCCGGTGACAAGAATTGTGCTCATAGTTGTGTTTCGGTTAAGATGTTTAAAAATATGTTTAGCTCGCTTTGACATATTGACATAAAGTGTCAATATTGTCAAATGCCGGTTTGGTATCCACCCTTTAGGGTGCTCTGGGTTCGCCGTCCCAGTCTCCAAGGCGCGCCAGAGCACGCTAAAGCGTGTACACCAAACGAAAGCCATTATTATGGAGTCGAAAAACGTTGAAAAAATCGTTACCGAGGTGGGAAAAGTTTTCCTGCGATACGGTTTCCGGCGCACGACAATGGCCGACCTGGCGAAGGCGGCGCAGATGTCCAGGCCGGCGTTCTATCTGATTTTCCCGTCCAAAGAAGAAGCGTTTTTGGCCGTGGTGAAACGATTCATCGCCGAAAATCTGGAGGAGATTCGCCGGGGCATTCCGCGATTTAAAACTGTGGAACAGAAGCTGACGTTCGCATTCGATGTGTGGTTTGTGCGTCCGTTCGAGATGATTCGGGCCTCTCCTGATGCCAGCGATATTCTGGAATCAGGTTCCGAGATCGCCTGTAAGGAAATGGCGGAGGCAAAAAGCGAGTTCGAAGCAATGGTGGCCGATGTGTTAAAACTGCTTGTGCGGGAGCAATCGAAAGCAAAACTGTCAGCGCGTAAAATCGCAGAAATTCTTTGCCGTGCCGCGCACGGGTTCAAGGGAACCGCCAGGGATGTTGGCGAACTGCGTCAGATGCTTCACGATCATCTCACGCTCGTTTTGACGGGGCTTGCCGGGTGATCACACGGTGACCTTTTAGAGTATCAGGCCATTAGATGATTCGGACCGGAATTGATCATTTCGCGTAATGTTCGCCTGACCGCGGCGTGGCTGCCCAAATAATATCGCGCCGCGGTGGCGGCCATGCCCACACGTACGGAAAATGCCGATTCAGGCAGGGCGCGGAACATGTCTTCATCCGTCCAATCATCGCCAATGCTCAATTGAAAATCGAAGTTCCAGCCATTGAGCCACTCGATTGCCGCCGTTCCCTTATTGACGCCTGTATTGCGGACTTCGATAACTTTGTTGCCTTCGAGAACCTGTATATCGATATTGCGGGTATAGCCGGACAAATCGTCAAGCAATTCCTTGGCCCGTTGCGAGGCCTGGTCAGGATCGGCGCGGCGAAAATGCCAGGCCAGGGAATATTCCTTTTCTTCGAGCATGGCGCCGGGCAAGCGATCGACGAAGAGTTGGAGAATGGGGCGGACGCGTTCTTTCCATTCCGCGCTCAGGTTTTTAAGCATCTGCCATTCGTCCTTGCGGCGCATCCAAACGCCGTGTTCGGCAACCAATGAAACGGGAAAATGGCCGAACCATTGTTCCAGGTCGCGCCGGGGCCGGCCGCTGATAATGACGACGCGGTTTGCCGGATCATTGGTCAACGACGACAGCAAATCCATCAGGTCTGTGTCCGGCTGCGCATATTTGGGATCAGACGCGAACGGCACGAGGGTGCCATCGTAATCCAACAGCAATGCCCGCTGACCAGCCGCCCGATATTGTTGGATGAGACTAAGCAGGGCTTTTCCAGTCAACAGACGCGCGCGCCGCGCCACGTCCGTATTCTGGACGGAGAGCGTCCCCTGGACGAAATCGTTTGCCCAGCGATTGACATCATAACGGCGCAGCCGTTCCTGCAGGATATCGTTGCGCCGGACCTGTTCATCTTCGGGCATCGTCAGGGCCAATTCCAATGCACGCGCAAAGTCCTCGGTATGAACCGGATTGATGATGACTGCCTCGCCCATTTCCTTGGCCGCGCCTGCAATCTCGCTCAAAATCAGGACGCCTTTCTTGTCGGGCCGTGATGCCGCAAATTCCTTGGCGACGAGATTCATGCCGTCCCGAATCGGGCTGATGAGAGCGACGTCGCAGAACCGGTAAAGCGCCACGATTTCTTCGAATGAAATGTTCCGGAACTGGTAAATGAGAGGGTTCCAATTGACAGTTCCAAAGGCGCCGGTGATGCGGCCAATCGTTTGTTCCAGTTCCGTTTGCATGGCCTGATAGCTTTCGACCCCGATGCGGGAGGGAGCAACGGACATGATAAACACGACCTTTCCATGCCACTGCGGATTATTCTTTAAAAACAAGTCGTAACCCCGCAACCGATTGACAAGGCCCTTCGTGTAATCGAGGCGATCCACGGAAAAAATCACCTTTTGCCCCGCGAATTTCTGGCGCAATTCCTCGACGCGAATTTGCGTTTCGGGCGACTCCGCCGCTTTGGCGAAACGCTCAAAATCCACGCCCATCGGAAACGTGTCCACTTTGACCGCGCGATCGCGCAACGTCAGATTGCCCAATTGATGTTCGTACCCGGAGGTGCGCACGACAGCGGTCAAAAAGTCGCGGGTATAATCGTGCGTATGAAAACCAATCAGGCTTGAACCCAGCAAACCCTCGATGATTTCCTCCCGCCATGCGCGTGGCACGAGCCGGAAGATTTCGAAGGACGGAAAGGGGATGTGGAGGAAGAACCCGATGGGGATTTCAGGGAATTTCTCGCGAACCAACCGCGGCAACAGCATGAGATGATAATCGTGTATCCAAACCACGTCGTTGGGCTCCAGGGTATTGGCAACGGCTTCGCCAAAAATCCGGTTCACATTTTGATATTCCTGCCAATATTCCTCGTCAAACCGGGCCAGGGACGGAAAATAATGAAACAGGGGCCAGATGGTTTTATTGCAAAAGCCGTGGTAAAAGCGTTCCATGCTTTCTTCAGGCAGAAAGACCGGAGCGCATTTAAATTCTTCTTCGCCGTGTTTTCGAACCGCGCTCTGGAACTCCGGGGCGATGCTTGCTCCGGGCCAGCCCAGCCAAAAATAGTCCAAATGATTGCCGGCGCCCGCATTTGCCTGTCGCAAATAGCTGGCCAGGCCGGTGCTCAATCCGCCCGTGCTGGTTTTAAATTCCGGCGCACCATCCTTGAACGATACTGTGAACGGCAACCGATTTGATACAACAACCAACCGCATCGCCCAACTGTCCGATGTTCAGCGCAATTGTTCAAGGCCGCTTTCCAAAAAGAATTCATTTATTGATGACAATCCCCAGCACGTCGGCCACGGCGCGTTCGTGTCCGTCGGTTGGCTGGTTGAGGATTTTCATCATACGGGTTGCGGGATCACGCACGGCCATCACGGAACTGCCCCCGCCATCCAGGTTGATGGCATCTTTGCACCCCAGGCGCAGCATCTCCGCTGCAAGTTCATCGAGAGTCATGCCGTTGGCAATGCCCGGCTTTCGTCCATCGACAACCAGCAGCGTAAGCGTGGTGCCGCTGCCGTCAAGACCCACGACCGTGCGCGGGTTGGGGCCGTCAAATTTGTTACCTGGTTTTGCAGGAGGAACAACAACCGCGCCGTCACGGAGCAATATCGGGCCGCCGCCAACGACCTCCCAATCGTCCGCACCCGGTTTGGTCAGCGATTCAATTGTCACTCTGCCGTTCTTGTGGATGACCAGACAGGGCCGCCGTTTGGCGCTCGTGGACCATGTCTGGCCATCGGTCATCGCCGTGCCCTCGGTCCGCGCCCATTGACCGGCGCGATAGCCGGAACGGGCGCCTTCGGCGTCCTGAACATGCCTGGCCAGAAAAAAATCGCCGTTCACGACGAGGGAAAAATGTTCGCGATCGGCGATTTGGGTGGGCGGCATCAGCGTGGTTTCCCATTCGCCGGGGCCATCGGGGTCCGGGCCGCCGGGCGCGACGCGCAAGTGGACGTGGGGATTGGTTAAATCGATCCTGGCGATGCACAGCCGCTGCGGTGGATTCGCGCGGGTTTCTGAAGTGCAGACAATACCGGGAAGCTGGCAGTTTGTAACCGTTTGTCCGCTGGCAGGGAATCGTGCTTCAACAATTAAGGTGAGACAGATAAACAAACAGACGAGTTGTTTCATATAAGACCTTAAAAGACGGCCCAATTGTATACAGGTTACAATTGGGCCGTATTTTTGGACACGTCACGGATTGCGCATCCGTTTCTCACGCTTTGTCAAACAGACGCTGTCCGATAAATTCACCTTCTTTAATGCCGCCCGGGCAGGCGAACAAGCCGCCCCCCGTGTGCGTTACAAACTGGTTCATCATATCGAACTTTGACATCTTTTCGAATATTTTTACAAATCCGGTTCGCGGGTCGCGCTGATAGCAGATGAAAAACAGTCCCGCGTCGAATTCCATTTCATCCCGCCAGGGCGGCCAGCGTTCCGCTGTGACATTGGCGCCGTCATTATAGGAATATGGCCGCCGCAAGATTTGCGCCCCATCGTTATTTACGGCCGCGCCCAAACGGATGTGCGAGTTTTCGGGAATGATGGGATTGCCCTGGTCGTCGGTTGCATCGTAGTCGGCCTTGTCGAATTCATTTTTTTTACCCAGCGGAGCGCCGGAATATTTGTGGCGTCCCACGGTTTGCTCCTGAAAGGCGAGGGTCATGCGGTCCCAATGCTCCAGGGCGATTCGAATGCGCCGCGCGACCATATAACTGCCGCCGCGCATCCAGTCTGGTCCTTCATCGCCGGACCAGATTAGCTGATTCATCTGGTCGGGACTATTGACGGATGGGTTATTCGTCCCGTCTTTGAATCCCATCAGGTTCCGCGGGGTTTGCTTGCCGTCAAAGTTGGGGACGAAGCCGGTTTGTACCCACCGGATTTGCGCGACATCATAGGACAGGCGGGCCAATTGCCGGATGGCGTGAAAGGCGACTTGCGGATCGTCCGCGCATGCCTGCACGGACAAATCCCCGCCGGTACGGGCATCCACGAGCTGGTCGCCGGCAAACCGGGGCAGGTCAATCAAGGCGGCAGGACGTTTAGCGGCAAGACCATAACGGTCTTTGCCGTCCTTAAAAAATAATCCCGGTCCAAAACCAAATGTGATGGTCAATCGTGCCGGGGACAGACCCAATGTATCGCCGCTATCGGGCGCGGCAACCGAATCGTCCTTGCCAAGGGGTTTTGCTGTCTGGCCGGCGGACATTCTGGCGGCGGCGATCATCCACAACTGCAACATTTTCATAACGTCGTCACGATCATCGGTGACAAGATCGAATGCCGCAAAATAAGTATGATGCTGAAGCCGCGTCAGAATGCCTCCCTGATGCTCACCGTAGAATGGTTCGATAGTGTTTGGAGAGGCTTTTTCGTCCTGGTTTGCCCCGCCAATGACTGCAGGCGCGCCGTGTGCGGTTAAGCCAGCGGTGGCTGCGGCCATGAATCCGCAGGAGATGAAACGGCGGCGCGACAGGTTTGGCTTTTCATTGTCAGGCTGTTTCACCGAGTCGCCTCCATGATCGTATTCACATCGTCTTCCACGTAATAAAATCCTTTGCCGTCCGGCGTCATGGCGATACCGAACAGGTCACCGTTGCCGGGCGGGGATTGCGCCTGGTCGGCGTCAATCCATTGGGCATAAAGTTGTTTGCCTGTGGCGGGGTCTATTTCGACGACCTGTCCTTTTAAGGCGTTGATGGCCAGGAGATGTCCGTTTGATGCGGTGGTTAAGGCCAGAGGGCGTTTCAGCAGGCCGTCCTTTGTTACCGTGCGTCCGGTTCCCGCGCTGGTTGTGCGGGTAGTCGCGTCGGGAATGGCCACAATTTGATTTCCCAATGCGTCTGACACAAAGAGGGTGTCATTTGGGCCGAGAGCCAGTCCGGTCGGGCCGACCAGGAATGCATCGCGGTCCGCGCGCTGCCCAAAACCGTTGGCTATGACAGTTTGGCTCGTAATGACCGGCGGTTTTCCTTGTGGGATGGAAAGCTCGAGGCGCAGAACCATGGCTTTTCGTACTATCACCGGATAACCCGTTATCGGGTCGCGCGCGCCGGGGCCGGGGACGTCCAGCCCGGCCATGCTGATAAACAAAATCGCGTTGGTTCCATTGTCGATGGCGGCAACGTTCCCCCAAGGGTCATTGATATTTGTATTGGCCCAGGTTTCAACTAAATGTCCGTTGGAATCCAGCACAAGCAAACCGCCCGGACCCATCGTGCGCGTCGTGCCGTCGGTGCTTGGTGTGCTGCCAACGATCACCCAGCCGCTCTTGAGCATCACCATCGCGGTGCTCAGACCCACGCCGCCGGGGCATCCGGGCACTGTCGCAGGCAATTCGGCAAACACGGAAATATTCCTGGTTGCCGGATTATAGTCCATAATGGTGGTGCCGGTTCCCTGCAGGTTTGAAATCCGGTTGAAATTGTCCACAAGCACGTCATTTTCGTGAATTTTTCCGGCAGAGACGGGCGCGACGATAAGCGCGTAAGGGTTCAAGTCGCCATTATCCGCCACGGTAGAAGCCAGAGTGATGTGGCGGTGAATCGTTTCGAGAAAACCTTTTGGTTCTTTTGCGTCCGCAACGGCGACCCCAATGGCCAGTGTGAGGACCAGGATTATTTTTTTGAGCTTTATCGCATGCATCGCTGTTTATCCTTTAAAATATTATATTAGCCCTCAGCCCGATGACAGCCTCATTTTTTATGCGCTGTCCCGGAGCATCTGGATTGGGAAGCCCGCCGCCGGGATTAAACACATATTGAAAATCCGGCTGCAAATCGCACCAGGGTGTCAATTCATATTGGTAGGTGACTTCGACAAAGGTTTCGCCGCTCTGAACTGGAGCGGTCGAACCGGGATTATTAAGATTGAAAGCTTCATCGGCATCGGCAACTCCATTACTCACCCGAACATATCCCATTCCTATGCCGAAGGTGTCGTCGTCGCGATTGCGAATCGGTTCGTGAAAGGTAAATCCCGCGTTCATGCTAAAAGCGAGCAGGTTGCGGTCCTGGAGCGGGGTGCCCATCGCCCGGGCAAAAAAGTTGATGGTCCGGTCGCTATCCGGGTCGTTTGGGTCGCTCCAAATCATCTGGTCCATTACGGCGTAAAACGCGTAATTACCGTCATGTTCGGAAGTGCTGTTATATCCGTTATCCGGAAATTGCAGGGTATTATACCAGGCGCCAATTTTATAAGTGCCGGAAAGTGAACTGGATTGATCGGCTGAAACCATCGAGCCGAGCGAAGGGTAGGAGTATTGCAGTTCGGCAATCATCAATGAGCCGTTCCACGGAAAGCTGACGCCGGACGGATTGGCTTTCTGCGGATCAGGATTTGTATTCGGGGCGGGACTGCCGCTGAATACGCCTGCCAGGAATGTCAGCGAGTTAATCGGCCGCACGCGAAGGCGCGCGCCGAGAGCCGAGAGCGGATAGGCAGGGCCGCCACCAGGCATGTTATACGATGGCAACGCGGGCCAGCCAAACATCGTATTTACAAAGAGCAGGGCGTTCTGGCTCACCATGAATTCCTGGTCAAGGCTCTGTTGGCCGACTTTTATGTCCATGCGGTCTTCTTCCAGGAATTTCTGCTGATACCAAAGCTCCCAGAGGCGGGTGGCACGGTCGGCCTCTATGCCGCTGGCGGTTTGTAGAGAGTACAAATTGTCCATACTCAAGTTGCGCCCGTGGATTTGCAAGCCACTCACGTTAAACAATCCGCCGTACCAGTTAAACGCGCGTTGCGTATCCATCTGCAGAATCATTTGGGTTAGACCCTCATAGGCAGCTCCTTGTTTGATTCCGCCGGTTACGTTGCCCAGCACTTCGCTGGTTTCGGAAATGGCCAAAGACATACCATATTGACTGAGCCAGGGCCGAAGTCCCCACATGTCTCCAAATAAATAGCCGCTTCGTGACAGGCCGGTCAAAAATCCCAATGGCGTGATTGTTTCGTTTGTCGTGGACTCAAATGCGGCCGCGGACAACGCTGGTGGAGTGGCCACGGCGGTGTTGGCAGACAGTGCGGCAACGAGCAAGCCGGGCAGCAGAAAAAGGGGAACCATTGAGCGACAGCAATGAACGAATGATTCATATCTCATTTGTCCGGAAAGACTAGCGGAAGCCGAAAATTTCCGCTGTCGCCGCGTTGCTATTCTTTTGCGGTAAGTTGCTGTGTGCTTGCTTTAGTCGCTCGGCTCTTTGTTCGGTCATTCCGACACCGTTTGCCTAAAAAGTATCAACGTCGACCACAGCTTTGGCGAAAGCCCGGGGAGCCTCTTGAGGCAGGTTATGCCCGATACCGCCGGTGATAACCCGATGCTCATATTTGCCTGAGAATTTTTTTGCGTAGGCACTGGCAGGCGGATGTGGATCGCCATTGGCATCACCTTCGAGAGTAATGGCAGGCACGGTGATGGCTGGAGTTTGTGCCAGCCGCTTCTCCAGGTCGTCATATTTTGGCTCGCCTTCCGCCAGGCCGATCCTCCATCGATAATTATGAATGACAATCGCGACGTGGTCGGGATTTTCGAAGGACGCTGCGGTGCGGTCAAAGGTGGCATCGTCGAAGTTCCATTTCGGCGATGCGAGTTGCCAGATGAGCTTCGCAAAATCGTGCCGGTATTTATCATAGCCGGCGCGGCCGCGCTCCGTGGCAAAGTAGTATTGATACCACCATGCGAATTCAGCCTTGGGCGGCAATGGCTGTTTATTGGCTTCGGGGCTTCCGATCAGATAACCGCTTACCGAGACAATAGCCTTGCAGCGTTCCGGCCAAAGCACAGCCATGATGTCAGCCGTCCGTGCTCCCCAGTCAAAACCGGCGATAATCGCTTTCTGGATGCCGAGCGCGTCCATAAGCGCGACGATGTCGACAGCTACCGCTGACTGCTGTGCATTCCGAAAGGTGTCATGGGACAGAAAGCGAGTCGAACCGTAGCCGCGCAAATACGGGACGATTACCCGATAACCAGCCGACGCCAGCAAAGGGGCGACGTCCACGTAGCTGTAAATATCGTAAGGCCAGCCGTGCAGCAACACAGCCACGGGGCCGTCGCCGGGTCCAGCCTCAGCGTAGCCGACATTCAGAACACCGGCATCAATCTGTTTGAGCGAAGCGAAACTGCTGTTCATTCCGGACTTATTCCCGGGCGAGGCCGGCACGGCCAATCCGCTGGGTGATTCTTCCGCAAAAGCCGCCGTAGAAAGTTGTGCGGCAGCAACGGTCATGGCCGCGCTGCACAGAAAACGTCGGCGGCTATAGCCAACTTGTTCCGACTTTTCGGTTGTTTTCATTGGCAAACCTTCTTTCGTATGGCGATTACTTGATGTCATTGGTCAGGACGATTCGATAATGGGCTTTGCCCGCTCGCAGACGCTCAAATGCATCATTGATCCTGGACATCGGAAATTCCTCCACGACCGGAGCCAGCGAGTGGCGGGCACAGAATTCCAACATCCGATCAATGGCGGTGGGACTGCCGGCAGGCGAGCCGGAAACGGATTTCTGTCCCAAAATCAAGCCAAACGCCAGCACTTCGAGCGGTTTGAGAACAGCCCCGAGGACATGTATATGCCCTTTGGGGGCAAGCGTGCCCAGAAGTCCGGGAATATCCAGGGGCACATTAATCGTGGAAATGACAAGGTCCAGGGCTCCCGCCAGGCTTTTGAAAACACCCTCCCGCTTCATATTGTGCACAAAGTGCGCGCCAAGCTTGCGAGCCTCTGCTTCTTTGTCGTCGCTGTTGGTGAACGCGTGGACTTCACAACCCCATTTGTTCGCAAATTGCACTGCCATGTGCCCGAGACCGCCGATGCCAATAACGCCAACCCGGGCTGTGGGAGAAACTTTGTATATCAGAAATGGATTGAACACAGTGACCCCGCCGCATAGCAGCGGGCCGGCCTTGGCATAATCAAGCCCGTCCGGAATCGGACGTACCCACGGCCATTGAGCGCGCACCCGGTCGGCGAATGCGCCGTGACGCCCCACCATGGTGCCCTGGCCGTTCGGACACAAATTGTGATCTCCCGACAAACACTGCCGGCACGACAAGCAACTCATTGCCCACCATCCCACTCCCGCGCGCTGACCCATTTTGAGTCCCTTGGCGTTCGCACCCAGCGCAACCACGGTTCCGATAGCCTCGTGTCCGGGAACAAGTGGGTAGGTCGTCATTCCCCATTCGTTGTCGAGCATGGAGAGGTCGGAATGGCAAAGTCCGCAATGAGTTACTTTGACTTCGACGTCGTCCGGACCCAGCGGGCCAGGATTGAAGTTGAATGGCTCCAGAGGGCCTTTGGGCCGGGAGGCGGCATAAGCTTTGAATTCCTGCATAATAAGTACTTTCTCCTTTGATTAAGAATAATTGTGCCCTGGATTTCATCAGGTTGCCAGTTTAATTTCAAAAAATGTGTCCACAATCAGCGGTGCATTGACAGGCAGGCTTTGTACTCCATAAACCAAACGGACATGACCGGCCTTCGGCCCAAAAATTTGGGCAAATAATTCCGACGCTCCATCCGCCACCGGAGCGAGTTCGGTAAACTGCCCGGTCGTAGCCATCAAGACCGTCAGTTTGACAAGCTTTTTAAGGCGATCCAAGGTGCCGAGGTGTTCTTTCGCCGCGGCCAGCGCATTGAGCGAAGCGATGCGCGCGGCTTCCCGCCCTTCCTTGACCGAAAGATTTTCGCCAAACCGGCCTGAAATGGCCAGTTTTCCGTTTACCACCGGGAGAACTCCGCTCAGGAAAAGCAGGTTTCCGGTGTCCGAGGTCTCAACATATGCTCCCAGCGGGGTCGGCGGCGCAGGCAGCACGATCCAAGCTGGCTGAGGCGCGAACTTACCGTGTTGGCTTTATTACCACTTGGCGCCGGCATGGGCTCCTCCATCAATTCGAAGGTTTTCGCCGTTGACCATGGGCGCGGATTGCAAATACAACACGGCATCCACGATTTCCGACGCTTCGACCAATCGCGGAATCGGATGGAGCTTCTTCAACGCTTCCTGGTCGTCATGCGCGTGCATTGGCGTGTTCACTGTGCCCGGTGAAATCGTGTTCACGCGAATTCCGTCCGCCAGAAGTTCCATGGCCAGTGCCCGGCTGAATGCCGGAATGGTGGCCTTGGTGATGACTTGCAGGGAGATGTGCGCGCCGGCCAGCGGCTGGTCCACTAACACTGTCGAAATGCCCACGATGTGGCCCGACTTTTGTTTGCGCATTTGCGCCACGGCCTGCTGCGTCACGAAAAAGTATCCGCCGACATTCGTGCTGATCATCCTTTCAAAATCTTCGGGCGTATATTCCAGAAACGGCTTTGGGATAAAAATGCCGGCGCAGTTGACGAGCAGGTCTACCCGCTCAAAATTCTTCACCGCCGCGTCAACCACCTTGATTGCCGTCTCCTTTTTGCCGATGTCACCTTCCACCAGGATGAGATTTGTTGACTGTTTCAAATCTTTGGATTTGCTCATGTTGAGCGAGGTGCCAACGACATTGTAGCCCCTCTCCAGAAGGGCCTGGGTTATAGCCAACCCCAGGCCGCTCGACGCTCCGGTGACGACAGCTACTGGCTTTGAGTTTGTTTTGTCTTTCATTTCGCTCTCCTTTCGAGCCATTCGTGCCAAACCTTGCGGCCGGAACCCGGGCCGTCGGCATTAATCAGGCATGGGCCCGATTCCACTCAAAATGCGAAACACTCGCATACCTGGGCCGAATAAACCGGGATAACGTTGTGCGCGGCTTCGGCAGCGATAGGCAGCCCATGCCACGCGTTTTAACAACCGTGTTGATTGTTTTTTTAGTATAGTTTGATATAAGATTTAGCCTGCCGGGTTTCGTTTACGCGGCCTTTTTCATCTCGAATTGCCTCAAAAGGGCCCTGGCAGCGCCTGTTGATGAGGCAGGATTCTGCCCCGTGATGAGGCGGCCATCGACCAGCACAAAGCTTTCCCAATTGGCCGCTTTCTCATAGAGGCCGCCGAGTCTCTTCAGCTCGTCCTCTACCAGAAATGGCACGACTTTGGTAAGTTGGACGGCTTCTTCTTCCCCGTTAGTAAAGCCGGTCACGCCCTTGCCTTTGACAATCGGCGCTCCCTGATACAGCACGCGATGGAGCGCGATCGGCGCGTGGCAAACTGCGGCGACTGGCTTGCCGGAATTATAGAATGATTCAATCAACTTGATGGAATCGGGGTCCTCAGCGAGGTCCCACATCGGTCCATGGCCGCCGGGGTAGAACACGGTGTTAAAGTCCCTGGAATCCATTTCGGACAATTTGAGCGTTTGGGACAGCGCCTTCTGCGCCTCTGCATCCTCCTTGAACCTGGCCGTCGCAGGAGTCTGGTTTTCCGGCAAATCGCTCTTGGGGTCGATTGGAGGCTGTCCGCCTTTTGGCGAAGCCAGAGTTATCTCCACTCCTGCGTCCTGGAATACATAGTAGGGCGCCGCGAATTCTTCCAACCAGAAGCCGGTTTTGCGACCGGTGTCGCCCAATTTATCATGTGATGTCAGTACCATAAGAATTTTCATAGTTCGTTCTCCTTTGCCCTCCCTTTAGCTGAGGTAAATCGCAATTCCCTTTTGTTCCGCTTTCCCCACTTTCTGCTCACAGAGGAACAGCGAAAATTCAGCCCGGAATGGCCAATATACTCGTTTAGATTTTTATCTCGCTTTCCTTTCCATCCATGAGTGTCAATCCCGGTTCAAAAAAAACGCCACCGGGGCTTTTTCGACCGGGAAGCGGAGCGTATTGGAGAACACTTCCCGTGTTTCAGTATCCCAGCTAAAGAATAAAGTTCAGCGGGAAACTGAAGCCCCGGCGGCGTAAAAACCTTGGCCGGGCGATGATTCGAAGGTTGCATGACTAAAAGTTTGGAATGCATTTGTCAGCGGCTGGTTCCTTTATGGCGACGGGCCTCTTTCGGAATTTGTAAAGACATATGGAAGGACGCGCGGCAATCGATTTCCCGGCCAGATAATGTCGCAAGTCCATTGCCAATCCGTTCGCTGTTGGATAGCGTCGTGCGCGGTCCTTCTCCAATGCCTTCATGACGATCCAGTCCAAATCACCGCGAACATCCCGGATTAGCTTCACGGGTTCGGCTAGTTGAAGGTGCGCGATGCTTCTCAGGTCCTCTGCCGGCATCGCGCTCAACTGTGCGGATGGCGTAACCGGGCTTTCCGTGGTAATGACGCGCCGGATATTTTCGATTCCCGCCATAGACAACGCTTTGTAGTCATACGGTGTCGTCCCCGTGAGGAGTTCGTAAAGCAGCACACCCAGACTGTACACGTCCGCTCGGGAGTCCAGGTCCGTCGAGGCACCTGCTGCCTGCTCGGGGCTCATGTAAGCTGGGGTGCCGAGGAGCGTTCCATTTTCGTTGGAGAAAGCCTCATCCGGAAATTGCCGCATGGACTTGGCGACCCCGAAATCGATAACCTTTGGGAGCGGCTTCCCGTTGGCTGCCTCGGCAACCAAAATATTGGATGGCTTAATATCGCGGTGAATGACGCCTTTTCGGTGAGCATGTTGGATGGCATCGCAAATCGTAATTAAGAGGCCCAAACGAGCGGATGTGGCCAGGGATTTGAGTCTGCAATATTCCGTGATCTTAACGCCGCGTACGAACTCCATCACTAAAAACGGCCGTCCAGCAGGGGTGGCGCCCGCATCGAAAACATTGACGATGTTGGGATGATCCATCAGGGCCAGGACCTGTCGCTCGGCCTCAAATCGGGCGATGACGGATCTCATGTCCACGCCCGGCTTGACCGCCTTTAGGGCCAGCTTCCGGCGGACGGGTTCTTCCTGTTGGGCCAGAAAAACGACTCCGCAGGCGCCTTCGCCAATCTGTCGCAACAGCTTGTAGTTTCCGATGAGATCACCCGGCTTTTCCGTGTTAAGCACGGCCGCGATCCGTTCGGCGGCAAATTTACTTGGAGGCTCGTCCAAAAAGTCACCCGTCCGGTCGTAAGCCTTGAACAGCCTCCCGACCCTGCTGCGAAGAGTTTTGTCATCTCCACAAGCGCGGGCGAGATACGCGCTGCGCCGTTCCAACGGAAGGGAAAAACCTTCCATGAAAATCTGCATGTCGCGGCTGGACTCGGTGCTCATGGCAGGCAGAATTCTGATTTAAGTGACATTGGAAACACGTCAGGCCTCCTCAATTTCATTCAATAGCCACGCCCGGGAAAAAGCCCAATAGTTTTTCGCCGTCGAAGCCGAAATGCCCATAAGCCTGGCGACCTCTTCATTTGTCATGCCGACGAAATATCGAAGCTTTACCAACTCGGCCTGGGCGGGATGTTTCAGAGACAGCTTGTCCAATGCGTCATGCAGGAGCAACAACTGATGATCCTTTTCCGGAGCCGGCAGATCGGTCTTGTCCAAATCAACCCGCTGAAAACCGGCGCCGTGCCGTTTCGTCTGCCTGCGTCGCGCCCGATCAATCAGGATCCGGCGCATTACCTCGGCGGCAGTGCGGAAGAAATGGGCGCGATCATTAAACTTGCTCGATTCGCTGCCAACCAATCGTATCCACGCTTCGTGAACCAAAGCGGTGGGCTGGAGCGTTTGACCGGGAGCTTCCCTGGCCAGCTTGAATGCTGCAATCCGCCGCAATTCGTCGTAAACGACTACCAGCAATTCTTCCGCGGAATTACGATGATTGTTCTCCACGGCCGCTAACATGACAGTCGCGTCGCTCACCGTCTGAAGTCTCCCTTTTATTCGACGCCGAATATGACACACCTTTTCCATTCACTCGTAGAACCCCTGGTTGTCCTTCTTGACAGACACCTTCCCGGCATAACGTCGCGAGATGATGACGAAGTAGGTCATTGCCAGGATGACGCTTATTGGCCACCAGATTGAAGCGAACAGGATAGAATTGGGATGGGAAGCAACCGCATAAGCGGTCAAAGAATTTTCCGGCGCCAGAGTCGAATAAAGCATGATCGGGTAAAGCGCCGCCGCGCCCGTGCCAAAAATGCCGGCAAGAACGCCGTTCGACCCGGCGAAAGCGCGTCTCTCATGCCCGGAGACGAGACCTGAAATCAGCGCAATGGCCGAAATGATAATGACCAGACATCCCAGCCAACAAATGGCATGATGAACTGAATTTTGATACAGAACCGGCCGAATTTTCCAGGATTCAATAGAAATGATGACAAAAAGCGGCGCCACTACTGCCCAAAGGCGTTTTGCCGACCGGGCGCTCCGGTCATGCACCGGGCCTTCCGTTTTTAGAGTGAGATAGGTTGCGCCGTGAGCTGCCAAAAGAACGGCCACAAAAATGGCGACAGAAACCGTGTACCAATCCAGCAGTCCTACATTCCCATAGGGTGTGAAATCGGTGAAAAACGCCATTGAGAACGTCCCCTGGGCATCGAGGGGGACCCCTCGCTGCAGGTTTCCCGCCGCGGCACCAAAGAGAATCGCCAATAGGAAATTGGAAAACAGGAATACGGTGTCCCAAAACGACTGCCAAAGGGGATCGTTAATATGACCGCCAACTTCCAGCGAGATGCCACGTAAAATGAGGCACCACAAAATCAGCATGAGGGCGAGATAATAGCCGGAAAATCCCGCAGCCAGGAGCCGTGGAAATACCGCGGCCAATGAACCGCCAAAGCCGACGAGCCAGACTTCGTGCCAGGACCAAAGCGGGCCGATTGCTGCGATCACCTGCCGCCGTTCCTGGGGCGTTTTAGCCACCTGCCAAAAGAGCATTCCCGCGCCAAAATTGCGCCCATCCAGCACCATGTAAACGATGAGCATGAAACTGATTATTCCGAACCAGGTCGCAATCATTTCGAGTCCTCCTTTCCCCGGGCAGCAGGCGCTTCCCCGTCCGGGCCCAGCCCAATCTGGCGGCCCGTCAAAAAAAGAAAGAGCAGGCCGAGCACAAAATAGAGGCCGGTAAAACCAATGAGAGTGAAAATCGTGTCTCCATTGCTCACCACCCGGCTATAGCCGTCATTCGTGCGAAAGAGCCCATAGACCACCCACGGTTGACGACCCAATTCGGCCGTCATCCATCCAAGAATATTGCAGATATAGGGAAAAGGCAGAGCCAGCATCAAAACCCAGAGTAACAACGGACTGGACTCAAGGCGTCCGCGCCAATGCTGAAAAGCGGCAACCGCCATGAGGATGATGAATAACGTACCGAGCGTGATCATGAGATGAAACGAATAGTACAGGAGCTCAATATTGTCAGGCCACGTATCCTCCGGAAAGTCGTTCAACCCGTGGACAAAACTCCCAAAATGGCCATAGGCAAGGAAGCTGAGTCCGCCGGGAATCTCAATTGGATTGTCAAGCCGCCGCGCGGCGACATTAGGCTGGCCGATGAGAGCCACGCCTGCTTCGGGACCGCCTTCGAATCTGCCTTCCATCGCTGCGAGAGTCACCGGTTGATGACGGCCAACCATTTTTGCCTGCTGATCACCCGTTGGAAAAGCGACCAAAAAAGCGGCAATCAATCCCATGGTCGTACCCTCACGCAAATAAAGCGTGGCTTGGTCTCGATGAAGTCCACGCAGCGTGTAATATGCGCCTATAGCGGTGACCACAAATGAACCCGTCACGAGCGCGGCCATTTGATTGTGGGAGAACTGAATCCATGCCCAGGGATTGAGCAGAAATCTGCTAAAACTCTGGAGGCCAAGTGTGCCATCGGCTTCCACTTGATAGCCTGTCGGATGCTGCATAAAGGCATTTGTGGTGAGAATGAAATAGGCGGAAGTCCAGCTTCCCACCGCCACGGCAACGGCAGTCAGAAAGTGAAGGCGCGGCCCCAGCCGCTTTTCACCCCATATGAGCGCGCCCACGAATGCGCTTTCGAGGAAAAACGCGAACATCCCTTCCATTGCCAATGTCTGCCCGATAACGCCGCCGGCATACCTGGTGAAACTTGCCCAGTTCGTGCCAAATTGAAACTCCATCGGTATGCCGGTCACCACGCCCACGGCAAAATTCAATCCAAAGATCCTGGCCCAAAACCGGGCGGCCCGATTGTACTTTTCATCACCTGTCCGCAGGGCGCGCCATTTCCAAAACACAATGAACCACGCCAGGCCCATGGTGAGTTGCGGAAAGAGATAATGGTACGAAAGAGTAAAGGCAAACTGCAGCCGGCTCCAAAAGGCGGGGTTTGATAGATTCTCACTCATGGTTTTTTCACTTGGATGATTTCGGCTTTGCCATCTTTTCTAGCGAAACAGGCTGGTAACAGCCAGGTCCAACACTTCATCGCTGCGACCATTGAGCACGGCTTTGAGTGCCCACAGGTTAAAGCCAATATTCGTTTCATGCTCGTTTACGCCGCCCTCCGGATGTTCGACACGGTCGCTTGGGTTTCTTCCGGCTTATTGATTTCAACAATGAGTCGCGAGCCGCCTTGATTGGTCAGAAAGGACCAGACCCATTGGAAGAAAACACCGATGCGCATGCTGAACTGTGCAAGGAAACTGATATGCACCAACGCCCATACAAGCCAGGCCGGGAATCCGCTTATTGAGATCTTGCCGCTTTGCAAAATCGCATAGCCCTTCGCGACGACAGCCAAATTTCCTTTATCGAAATAGCGGAATGAACCTTTAGCCGAAGCACCGGCGATACGCCGGCGAATCGCCACACCAGCATAACGTCCCTGTTGAATCGCCACCTGTGCCACACCGGGCAACGGCTTGCCGTCCTGTTCAAGCGACGCGGTATCACCGATAACAAAAATCTCCGGATGACCAGGCACGGTCAAATCGTGTTGAATTTTTACCCGTCCAGTCCGGTCGGTTTCCACGTCCAGCCATTTGCCCGCCGGCGATGGAGCCACACCAGCGGTCCAAATCACCGTTTTGCTGAAGATGCGTTCGCCCGCCACGATGACACCGTCTTCATCAACCCGGTCCACGCCCTGGCCCAGTCGAACTTCCACGCCCAAACGTTCGAGCTTTCTTTTCGTCGCTTCGGAAAGTTTATTCGAAAAGGAACCCAATACCCGAGGCGCCATGTCAATCAGCACAATCCGGGCAGTTGCGGGATTGACCCGCCGAAATTCCGACGCGATCGTTCTGCGCAATAAAACGACGATAGCTCCTGACAATTCCACACCTGTAGGGCCGGCGCCCACAAGCACAAACGTGCGCAGTGCCTGATGGCGGGTTGGATCTTCTTCCGCTTCCGCCTGCTCAAAAGCCGATAAAATCTTATTTCGGATTGCCAGCGCATCCGCAAGACTTTTGAGCCCCGGCGCAAATGCTTCATATTCGTCGTGTCCGAAATAACTGTGCCTTACCCCGGTTGCTAAAATCAGGTAATCGTATTCCAAAGATACCCCCTCCCTGTCAGCCGTATTAACGAAGATGCGTCTCTTCTCTTTGTCAACGCCCGTTACCTCGCCCATAATGACCGTTGTATTTTTATTCTTTCGCAGTATGCCGCGGATAGGAGAGGCAATTTGTCCGGTCATCAATGCCGCCGTCGCCACCTGGTACAAAAGCGGTTGAAATAAATGATGATTTGTCCGGTCAATTAATGTGATCCTGGCCGGGGTATGCTTGAGCGCCCTGGCCGCGGCCAATCCGCCGAAACCTCCGCCAACAATGACAATACGAAGGGGATCGTTCATGCAGGTCCTTTCAGGCCGAATCGAAGTTCCATTTTGTTTCTCTCCTTTAAACGCTTTCACCGGGCTGCATTGATTGCCGTTCCGGGATTTGCGAACCATGCGGGTGGTTTATTTTCTTCAATTCGTCGGAAATTCTCGCGACGGGAAATTTGATTGAAAATGTGGCGCCCTTTCCTTTGCCGAGACTGGTCGCCTGAATGGATCCATTGTGCAATTCCACGAGTTTGCGCGAAATGGCCAGCCCCAAACCCAGGCCGCCCAGGCTGTGGGCGCCCTGAGAAAATTGTTTGAAGATGCTTTTAATCTCATCGGGCGTCATTCCTATTCCACTATCGGTAATAGTGATGGCGATTTGTTTGTCCATCGTCTCCGTTTCAAGGCAGATTCGCCCTCCATGCAACGTGAATTTAATGGCGTTTCTCAATATATTCCAAAAGACTTGTTGAAGCCGGACGGGATCGGCGTCAACGTGGTGATGCATTGCCCTAAAATGCATCCTCAGGAAAATTTGTTTTTTCGCCATTTCATTGTCCACCTTCGCAACCGCGCTTTGGAGCACAGCATGAACATCCACGGCGGAACGTTTGAGAGCGAGCTTGCCGCGCGAAATTCGAGTCAAGTCGAGCAAATCATCAATGAGACGGGCTTCAATCTCGATATTATCACAAATGGTATTGAAATCCCGCCGTATTTCCGCCGGCAAATCCTGGTTGCCGGCGCCGTCACTGGCCAGCAAAAGCGCGGGATTCAGCGGGATGCGCAGTTCATGCGAAAGCGCAGCCAGGAATTCATCCTTGGCGCGGTTTGACGCTTTTTCACGCGCAAGATGTTGCGCCAATCGCCTCTCCAATCGTGTGCCCATAGCCCTCCTGCCTGTTTTGTTGGTTTTCCTCATCGTAAAAATGCTGCCGGCGTTGGACGATTGTTCTACACATAGCTCCGCACTTGGTCTCGCTTCCCTTTTTAACATCAACTGGCCGAAACCTATACCAGACGCAGTGGATATCGCAATCGGCCTTTTGCCGACGCTTTATCAGGCTTTGGCTTAGCCCCGTCAGCAAATGGCCTAATTTAAAGATTGTCTAAACTTGTCTAATCAGTGAATGGAATTAATGAAAGGATGACCGTCCGCCACCATTAACTGTTGCCGTTTCGGGATCGGTGGGAAATCAATCGGGAATGGCCCGAATCCGTCCCGGGCGGCTATTTAAGAAGGCTTTTCGGCAGTTGCGCCCTGATTTTGGGACTGATGGCAATATGGCCTTGAAAGATTTCCCGGATTGCCTCGACGACCCGCTCCCCGCCATCTTTTTTCATGACATATCCACGGGCGCCGGCGCGCAATGCGGAGCGCGCATACAACAATTCACTGTGCATTGAAAGAACCAACACGGGCAATTCGGGGTTCGTAGCCTGCAGCGATTTGATTAATTCAAGGCCATCGTTCACTTTCAGTGAAATATCCGTGAGCACCAGGTCCGGCTTGCTCTTCTTTACCAGGGAAATAGCATCCGGGACGGACTCGGCCTCGCCGCAGACTTCCATATCGGCGGCGTGCCTGATCCATCGGACCACGCCTTCGCGCATGACGGGGTGGTCATCCACAACCAGGATCCGCCTGCGCAAAAGAGCATCTTCGGATTTTTTCTTATCCTTTCGTTTAGTGCCCATTTTTGAGACAGCCGTTCCGACGTTGCGCAATAATGACGGAAACTTCGGCTCATGAGCAGAAAGCAACAGCTATGCCGGACTACTGCTTTCAATGAAAAAACGGAGAATGGCCTGGAAAGCGGAGGCTCAACGCAACTTCAACACCGGATATACAAACGCAATTGCAATTAAAATGAGACGAACTGCGTTCAAATTCCCGCTGGCGTCTCTATCTACAAATTGCATTGCAAAGCGCAATAATTTTGCCGTTGTTCTCAATTTCAATTTCCGCATCACATTCAACCGGTGAGTTTCCACGGTTTTGTGGCTTAGGTGAAGCCGTTCAGCGATTTCACGGTTGCTTTTGGCTTCGCCAATCAATTGCAGGACCTCCAATTCACGGTCCGTTAGATTCGGAAGTATGGATTGGCCGCCGGATGGGGATGGGTTGCCTGAATACTCCTCGAGCAGGTGGGTAGCCATGACCGGACTGACGACAATCCGCCCTTGAAAGACCTCTCGGATTGCCTCGACTACGCGCTCGCCGCCAACGCGTTTCATAATGTAGCCACGCGCGCCCGCCCGAAGGGCGCGCCTGGCGTTAAGGGACTCATCGTGCATCGAAAGCACGAGCATTGGCCGGTCAGGTTGGACCGCGCGCAGACTCTTGATAAGTTCCAGGCCGTCCCCGCCGGCCAGGGAAATGTCAATCAGCACCAGGTCCGGCTTGAGTCGTTCCACCCGGGACATCGCCTGGGCCGCGGATTCGGCCTCGCCGCATACTTCCAGGTCGCCGGTCCGGTTGATCCATTGCGTCAGGCCTTCACGCATCAAAGGATGGTCATCCACTAAAAGGATGCGTTTCTTTTTGGACGAAATCAGATCTTTGGGTTTCGTTTTCATAGGGCATACCTCTCTTGCGGATAGAGTGACCGATGCGGCACCGAACAAAGCATTTCAGTCCCTCCCATCGGTTGTTTCTTCATTAACAACCGTCCGTTAAGCGCGTCGGCCCGGTACTGCATAATCTGAAGTCCCATTCCCAGCTTTTTGCGGTTCGCTCGATGAATGCCGAGCCCATTGTCACAAACCCGCAGGACGATATGCGGGCGTTTCACTTCGAGCGTAATATGAATGCGAGTCGGTTTCGCATGTTTGACAGCGTTGTTTAGCGCTTCCTGCGCGATACGATAAAGGTGTATTGCCGTGCCGTGCTTTCGAACCAGAACTTCTACAGGACAGTCGAACCGGCAATCAATTCTGAATAATTTGCTTGTGCGCCCGGCAAGCTCATTAAGGCCCGCCATCAAACCTTTGGGAGTGGGCGCAACCGGTTGCAAGCCGTGGGCCAGGCTTCGTGTCAATTCCAGCGAATCCAAAATATACTCTTTGAGTTGCCGGGCTTCGAATGCGCGCCGCGAACGGTCCTCCTCAAGATTTTTTTCCAAAAGCGCCGCCAGATAGGATACTCCGTGCAGATGCTGGCCCAGGCCGTCATGCAGGTCCCGTCCAATACGCTGCCGTTCGCGTTCGCTGATTTCCAGGAAAGTCTTTCGCATGGCTTTGCGTTTGGCTATCTCGCGAACGGTTTGCAGCAATTTTTCGCATTCCAGCATCACTCTGCCCATGGCTAAACGATGACGCCTCAGCTTTTCTTCATTGACCGATCTCAGCCTGGCGCGGTCGCGGCGCGCATTTGCGCCATCGGCCGGCTTGTTTCGCCACTCCTCCTCTAAACGCCGCGCCCGTTGCGTCAGCAGGGCGGCCCGCGAGTTGATTTTCAAGATTCTTGAAAGCGGTATATTGGGTTTCACTTTTACAACTCCGCCTTTAGCCAGGATTTTGCTGCTTCTCTCAGTGATTTGCCATTCTTTTGCATTTCCGTCAAATCATACCTCGTTCAAAGTTCATTCACCTTCCCCAACGGATTCCTGTAATGCTTTGAGAGACGCCTGCTTGTCTCGCTCAGCAATCACAGAACGTTTTGCTCTCGAAAATCGCTTCCCGGCCGGTTTGTCGCTTGTTCCCGGCTTCGAAAATCCGACGCCACCTCGGCAAAGATTTCAACCAGCGCCTGATTCCAGCCTTTCACAAATGCCGCGGCTGTCGGTGATTGAACGGGAATCCGGCGCGAGTAATCTCGTTGAAAAATGACGTCGCGGGGCAGTCCGTTCGTCGCGTTCACGAATATCACTTGCAGGGCCAGTACAGCGTACGGCGAGCCGGGCTTGCGAATATCTCCGTAAAGCTGGCTGATATCAATTTCAACCAGCGTATCCGGCCTTGCCGCGCTTCCCATTCCAACGACCGCATGGAAACATCCGTCTGCGCTCAATATTCCACTTATGGCAGCGGTCAATTCCTGCGCCGGAGAACTCAAAAACTCCGCATACGGATCGGGCTCGTACGAAAAGTCTCCCGTTCGATACACCAGCGCGCGTTGGTCAAACGGCGGCGCAATTTGCAGGGTCCGGATGCTGAGCACGCGGTCATCTGCCGCGCTATTGGTGGCGACGTGCAACGGTGCGGTAAAGGCGAACGTTTGTGTCTTCATGGACGGCCGCAACAAACAGCCCCCAAGGACCAACGCAAGGGACAAAAACCCAAAAATACCCAGCCCACGAAAGAACCGTGAGGCTGGCGTTTTCATAGCGTTAAAATGGCTGGAATGTTTCATCATTTTTGAATCCCCTTTACCGGGGCGGGCGGAGTGCCAAAAATAAAACCGGAGGGATATTCCTTTAATTCAGTCAAAGTCTCATCCAGGCTATTGATCGTTTGATGCGCTTTCGTGAGCAAATCGTTCAGTTGATCAAAGTTTATATTCGCTACCCCCGGCTCGATCCGTGAAACCGTGTCCTGCAATTGGTTCGCGAGCGTGTCCAAATCCTGCGTCAGCTTCTGCAATTTCAACCGGGTAACGGTGTTATCGGTATCGTCCAAAAGGGTTTTTAGCCTGGCGTTACTCCCGCGCACGTCGATGAGCAGGCTGTTGGCATTTGTACTAAGGCTGGCAAAATCAAATTGCTCGGCGTGGTCCAGGACCCGTCCCGCCGATTGAAGGTCCGTGTCCAAAAGCTGGTTCATCGCTTTGAGATCAAGGTTTTGGACGTTGCGCAGGACTTTTTCAACCGACGCAAGCAATTCTGAAAATTCGCCGGGGGCCGATGGAATATAAGTGTTTTTTGGCGTCCAGGGAACCCGGATGGGCGGGTTTTCAATTGGGTCAACGTATTCCAGCGACAGGACGCTTGCGCCGGTGATGCCCTTTGTTTTAATTCGAGCCCGCAAACCCCGCTGGATGGCAGCTTGCAGCTCATCTTCCGGTTTCGTGCCCGAGGGACGCGGCTCAATGTCATTGCGCATCTTGAATTGCACAACGATATAACTCGGATCCGAAACCTCATATTCAGTCCAGGAAAAGTCGATGCCGGTAACTTTGCCTACGTTGACACCGCGCAGTTCCACGCCCGAACCAACCGACAACCCCGTTACGTCCCCGGCAATGTAGGTTTCAAATTCGCTTGATGGCTGAAAATAGCTTCGCGCGCCAAAGGCAAGCAGCCCCGCGACTATTATCGCCAGTCCGCAAAGGGTGAACAGCCCCAGCTTGAAATTGTTGATTGGCCGGCTCATAGGATTCTAAAGATGCAGCCTGGATGCGTCGGCATCAGGCTCCCGTCTAAAAAAGCGCCGCACGTGGGGATCGGTGGCCGTATCGCGCAATACCGCCGGCTTGCCTTCAACCGCGATTGTTTTAGTTTGGCTGTCCAGCATAATCACGCGGTCGGCTATCGAATAAATGCTGGCCAGGTCGTGCGAAACGACGACAAATGTTATTCCGAACCGATTGGCCAATTCCTTTATCAAAAGATCCAGGTCCGCCGCCGTTACCGGGTCCAGCCCGGCGGATGGCTCGTCCAGAAACAGAATTCGCGGATCCAACGCCATCGCTCGCGCAATGGCCGCGCGCTTTTGCATGCCGCCGCTCAACTCAGCGGGCATCTTTTGGACAGATGCCGCCAGCCCCACCAGTTTCAGCTTGGCAAGCGCCGCCAGCTCTTTCAATGGCTGGGGCAGGGCCGTCAATTCGTCCAGTGGCAGCCGCACATTTTCCAGGATGGTCATTGAGCCGAACAACGCTCCGCTCTGGTAAGCCACTCCAAACCTGCGGAGCAGGTCCCGCCGTTCTTCGCCCTCGGCAGTTACCAGGTTGGTCCCCTCGATCCATATTTCGCCTTCCAGCGGGGCGTAGAGTCCAATCATGCTCTTCAATAATGTGCTCTTGCCGCTTCCGGAGCCGCCCAAAATCACAAACACGTCGCCGCATTCCACGTCAAAATTAATGTTGTGAAGGATGACTGTGTCTCCGTAGCCAACCTTGAGGTTGCGCACGCTAATGACAATTTCGCTCATTTGTTCAGGACATAGAAAAGCACGGCGAACACAGCGTCGGCCATGACGATCAATATGATGCTCGCCACCACGGCGCGAGTCGTTGAAACGCCAACCGCGCTGGGTCCCTCTCCGGTCTCCAATCCGCGCAGGCAACCCACGGCCGCAACAATCGCGCCAAAGGCAACGGATTTGGCCGCGCAGAGAACAAGGTCGCCCAGGTGAAGAGAAGCAGTCAATTGGTGATAGACCAGGCTCCATGAGTATCCCAGGGCGACCGCCACCGATACGCCGCCCATGATGCCCAGGAAGGTTGAAAAGCAGGTCAATAGAGGGGTTAAAAGAATCGACGCGACGACTCGCTGGATAACAAGAAAACGTATGGGATCCAGGCCAAAAGTTTTCAGCGCGTCCAGTTCCTCATTGACCTTCATTGTGCCGAGCTCCGCCGCAAATGCGGAACCGGAACGGCCTGCCAGAAGCACAGCCGCCAGCAAAGGCCCAAGCTCGCGCACCATGATAATTCCAATCATGTTGACCAGAAAAATTTGCGCGCCGAAGTTCGCCAGCGTTTGGGACGACTCGAACGCAATGATAAGCCCCACCAAAATGCTGATGAGTGAAACGATTGGCACCGCATTTGCCCCTGCCTGTTCGAAAACCCGGCCAACCTCCGGCCAGCGCGTTTGCCGGCGGCTCCACAGGGTCGGAATTATGTTGCGCGCGACGTTTCCAAGAAATTCTATTTGTTTCCGCAAATCGCGCGCCGCATGGCCAACTCCCGACCCAACTTCAGCCGGAAGGGAATGGCACCTTGCGCGGGACGACGGGCGCAATGCCTTGTAATCCTCCAGCGTAAATGCCCGAAAAAGTTGCTCCAAATCCGGGTCCAGCCCGTTGATCGCGACAACAGCCTCCGGGGTCATCAATCCCATGCTCAGGTAACGGAGCAAAGACAGGCCCGCTCCGTCGCACAATTCCATTTCCCGGGCGTCCACTTCGAGCTTTTCGAGCTTCACCGCTCGCAATCCCTCCTCCAGCGTATTCCAGGAAATTGCCGCCGTCCGCGCATTCAGGCACCCGCGCAGAACTACCCGGGCAAAACCAGGCGGCCCGAACTGCAGCACTGTCTCCAAATCCTTTTGTGTGGAAGTAGTCACGGAATGTTTCAATGCCGTTTTCTAGTTCATAAAAACGTTTGCGCTCCGCTGCCGTCCTGCTGGACGCGATTCTCCTTGGGAAAAGATGTCGAAGAATTCCCGAATTGCAACCTCATTTGCAACCAGAATCGTTCACCGTCAGGAACATGGATAGCTCCATTCATCCGAAACCAGGGCCTAAGCCAGGCCTTGGACCTGTCGTACCAGGCGCCGCACAAGGCGTGGACGATCGTTTTCAACGATGCTCGCCGCCGATTGATTCCATTTGGCAAACGCCGATTCCAAATCACAGGGCCGCAATGGCTGAGCGCTCTCCACGGACGCTGCCATACGCTGCAAATAGCTGGCGACCACGACCCGCAAATCCGCTTCCGATGCCTGCGCCGCCGGGCTCAGGAGCCGCCATTCCTCGAGTTTCGTGCGCCTCAACAGGGCCGTGGCAATGAGACCGAGGGCCTGGACGCGTGAGTTAATGCGCTCCAGCAGGGTGGTAGAGAAATTTTTGGGATTATCAAACATGACGTTTTCCACCGTGGCCTGCTCTGAAAGAACCATCACATTGTCCATGTCCCTCGCGAGATCGACGTGCAGTGACTTCGCCATGTCTGCGTCTGTTTCAATGGCCATATCCACTTTGGGAAGGCAAACCAGTTGGGAGAGTGTCCGCAACACCCGCGCCAGCGTCACCCGCAACTGGTCCGCCGCATGTTCCGGCCAGACATAACGGAAAATCACTGCCGAAACCACGGTCCCCAGGAGGATGCCCACCACGCGATCGCGAGCTGTCGACAAGTCCGCTTCCGGTTCAAAGCCCTGAAAAATGCTGAGGTAAAAAGCAAAGGCAAATTGCACCCCGGCATAGGCGATTCGTTCGGAACCGCTGGCAATCCATCCGGCCAGCGCGGTCACGGCCGCCGTGACCAGGACCAGTGAAGTGATGCTCACCATATTCGGAATGAGACAGAAGATGACTAAATAGCCGAGCAGCCCGCCGCCCAAACATCCAAAAAATCGCAACCAACTCTTGTAAATCGTCGCCCCGGTATTCTGCAGCGCAATGAAACAACAGGTCACAAAAGACGTGCTGATGCCCGGCCAATCGAGCGCGCTATACAGAATGTAACAAAACATGGCCGCGAACGTCACCTTCAGCGCGAATCGAACGTGAGCCGGATTCGTAAAGGCATCGGGGTTGAACAACGGCTTCTTTTGTTTCGTAATATTGGTTGATGAATAGTCAGAAGCGCCCTTTATCATCGTGTCGCGAAATGATTCAACGGCGAATTGAAGTTCGCGCAGTTGCGGGAGCTCGGCGCGCTGCACCAGGATTTGGCGCGAAGCTAAAACCCTTTCCTTTTCAGGCAACAGAGTTTTAAGCTGCTCGATCTCAGACAACAGCGTTTTGGCGTGGAGAATATCTTCGGCCGAAACGGCCAGCGGGTCTCTGAATTCCAATGAGGCTGTGGCATTGACGACGTGCGAAGCTGCGGAAATGCGCTCCACGAGAAACGGATGGCGCCGCTTTACCAGCGGCTCGTTCGACTCTGCGAAATGGAGCAGCGCAAGCATCGGTCCGCTGCCACGCGTGGCCAAATTCAATAGCGGCTGGTTGATTTGGCCGCCAGCCGTGCCCTCCTTGATGACACGATTCAACGCCGCCGAAGCCGCATTCAAGCGGATATCGAATCCCTGCACTAAATTCGTCCAGGCATCGGTCGGCAACAGCAGTTCATTGACAAAGACAGTAAGGGCGATCGGGTAGGCGATGGCCACCCAAAGCCACAGTTCGTTGCGAACCAGGGTTTCGGTATCCGGCGCGAGCTCGCCAACAGTAAGCATGAGCGCGCTAAAGAAACCGATGATGAATCCCAGGGGCCCAAGCACGAACGTCCGCGATAGAAACATGGCGCTGTAGATCAGGCACGCCATCACCGGGACGCGAACTTCCGGATAATCAAACGTCCAGGTGTAAAGCAGCAGATTGATAAGTGTGGCGGCGGTAGCGCCAACGATAAATAGGACGCCGGTAACGAGCGTAAGCCCCCGGTGTTCTTTCGTCGCGAAGACGCAAAAAAACGCCGAAAACGCCAGTTGCGGGACCTGCAAGGCCAGGGAAATAATGGTCACGATTGTGACCGTGACCACCAGCCTGATGGTCATGGCCTTGCGGCCGGGAAACGGGGCCATCTCACGGCGCAGCCACAACAGCCATGGAGGGCTCGAGTCCCTCAGGCTTGTGAAAATAGTGGAACTCATTTGATAATGGCTACGGCGGACTCTCCGTTTCGGAATAAATCATTATCGGGATTTTCAATTTCAATACGAACCGGGAATCGCTGTGCGATATGAACCCAATTTAACTCGCGTGGCACCGAGGGGACTCCAGTGTTGATATCAATTTCGTCCGTTGATTGCACGGCCCAGCCAATGCCCTCGACTCTGCCGATAAAATGACGCCTGGGCGCGGACATCAGGTAAACATCCACCAGGGAACCCTTCGCACAATGACGAAGCTCTCCTTCACGAAAATTCGCGATGACATACCAATGCCGCAAATCAAGAAGCGAAAAGAAGGGGACGCCCGCAGTGGCAAAGGCGCCGACGGATAAGTTTAGATTGATGATCTTGCCGGGAAACGGCGCGACAACTTTACAATAAGAGAGATTGAGTTTGGCCAGGTTCAGCGCGGCGACGGCGCCCGGACGTTGTGCCTGAAGGGTTGCCAAAGTGCTCACCGTAGTTTTTGCCTGGTTCAATTGTTGTTCATCGTTTGCCACCGTCTCTCGCGCCACCTTGACCGCCGTATCCGCCCGTTCAACATCATCCGTCGTTGCAAATCCCCTGGGCAGGAGCGGTTGAAGACGTGCCAGGGTGTCACCGGCTTGTTTTTCCTGGGCCTCCGCCAGTGCGACCCCCGCCTCGGCCGCTTTAATTTGGTATTTCAGGTTTACGTCCTGTGCGCGGGCCACTTCAATTTGCCGGTCCAGCGAAGTCAGCGCAGCCTGGGCGTTATCGACTTGAAGCTGGAAATCCGATGGATCAATCTCGAAAAGAAGGTCGCCCGCCTTAACCTCCTGGTTGTCCTGCACGTTCAATAGGACGATCGGGCCGCTGACACGCGGCGCAACTCCGATGACATTTGCCACCGCTATCGCATCGTCCGTGCGGGGATGGTGCTCAATAATGTCCCAAACAAAAAGCACCACCACACACGTCACGACAATAAGGACGATGCTAATGATCCGGCCCGCTATCTTGCGCCATTCATTCGGGTCGGCAGGAGGATTTGTTTCGGCGCCACTGGCGGGGGCGCCTGGAGTGCTTGTAGAAGTTGAATCAGGCATAGGTTTAGTCCAGAAAAAACGCGAGCCAAAGAGTCATGGTGAAAAGGACCAGCATGCAAACGTAAACCAGGGGCGCCGGATACAGATGAGTATTGAGCTTTAAGCCGATGAGAATCTGGCGCGTGATTAAGGTCAGGGCCAGCCCAAGCATGATACAGATGATCCATGCCGGAAAATACGATCCCAGGATGTCAACCGTCGGTGAATTGCCATTGACCCCGCACCCGGTCAGCATCAACGCAGTGGCCAGCCCAATAAATGTAAATTTCAGGGATTTCATTAATTTCGAGAGGTTGCGGCTCCTGTGTTTGGTGTACACGCTTTAGCGTGCTCTATTTTCTGTGATTTCATTCATTTCGAGACGCTGCGGCCGATCGTGGCGGTTTTGCCAGGTCGCCAACGCTTAAGGCCAGGGCGGTTTTGCTGGTATAAATAGCCGAACGCGCATCAACCAGTGTTGTTCGGGCGGTGGCCAGGTTGCGTTGGGCGACTTGCACTTCTATATAGGTTCCCAGCCCGTGTTTATACGATTCCAGGGTGGCATCAAAAGCCGTCTGGGCCGCTAACAGCAGGACTTCCGCGGCATCCTGTTTGCGCAACGCGGTCTTCAAATCAATATAACTGGTCATGACCTGTTCCACGGCGGTGTCACGGCTGTCGGCAAGGTCGCTCTCAGCCGCCTTGAGTTGCGATTTGGCAAGTTGAAGATTATTTCGCCGCGCAAAGCCGTCGAAAATTGGCACCTCAATCTCCAGCCCGGCGGCATACGCAGGCTTGCTGTTTCCGACATAGGGTGAACTGTAGGCGTTGACATCCAGTTTCGTCCAGCCGGCGCTGGCCCCGAGGGTAATTTGCGGATAGTAAGCGGCGCGGGCCTTGCGTACCGCCGCCTGGCTGGCCTTGAGCGTGGCCAGTTTCGCCAGCAGGTCCGGGCGCTGTGAAAGCGCCCGATCAACCAAATCATCCAATGGCTCATCAAGATTTTCCGGGACAGGCTTTTCTGGAATTTCAGCCACGTGGATTTGAGTTGTGGGAAAAACGCCCAGCGCGCGCACCAACGTCACTTGGGCGTCGTCCAGAGCGCCCTGGGCGGCGGTAAGATCATAATCTGCCTGTGCCAATTCCTGTTCAGCCTGCAGCACGTCCTGCGTCGTTCCCAGGCCGTTATCGAAACGCGCCCTGGCCGCTTCGGCGACAACCTGCGCGGCGTCCAACGTGCTTTGCGCCGCTTCCACCTGCTGCCGCGACGTGTTGTAGCTGTAAAAATCGTCGGTCACCGTAAACACGATCTGTTGGTGCGTGGCGTTGAAGTTCACATTGGCCAGCATCAATTGCTGCCTCGCCTCGGCCACCCCGGCTTTTCGTCCGCCAAAATCGAATAATAGCCAGCTCAAATCGACGCCCGCATTTTCCTCAATTCCATTCCCGGGAAAGACGGTGGTCAAAGCGAACAATTCATGTTCAAAATCCTCACTGGCCAATGCCGCCAAATAGGGATAATAGGTGCTTTTGCTCAAGCCCACGGCTCTTGCCGCGGCGCGGGCCTGTTCCCACGCCACTCGCGTTTGGGGGTGGCTGCGTTCCGCGATATCGATCAATTCCGGCAAATCGTAGGTTTTTTCGAGATCAATCGGGACTGCGTTGGAGTTTACCTGGCTCATCTGCGACAGCTCCCGTTCATTTTCACCCAACGTTGGCGGCGACCATGGCCTGTCTGGCGCCGGCGGGGCGATGTCCTGGCCGCACAGTGAGTGTTGGAACAAAACAAACAGGAAACCTGTGGAACATAGCCAAACTTTTACCCGCCAATCCCTCCACTGTAATTTAGTCATAATCAACCGCATGCCTGAATTCTCACTGTATTTTGCAGTTTTAAAAATCAACGGAAACGCTCCCTTGCTCCGACCGTCTCCGCCGAGATTGCAGCACGCGTTAAAACTATTCAAGCCATTGTTTAAGCTCGCCAGTTGACGGTTTCCTCAAATGGTTCCACCTTCTTAGGATGAAAAAACTTCTGGGAGGCGTTTTTCTTTGCATGGCCGCGGCTGTGGCATTCGCCGGCGATCTTCCGCCGTTGGCTAGGGCCGGCAATGGATTTGCCTTCAATTTGTTCAGGCAAATCCTGAAAGGCCAAACCAACAATGTATTCGCCTCGCCTTACAGCGTTTCCATTGCCCTGCAAATGCTCTGTAACGGCGCAGCGGGGAAAACCAGGGCCGAAATCCAGGGTGCATTAAACACAAAAGACTTGCCGCAGGATGAAATCAACGGCTTTTACCGGGAGTTGGACGGTTCGCTCACGTCGCAATCGAACGTGGTTCTGGCTCTGGCGAATTCCATCTGGTACGACAAAGGATTTGAACTCAAGCCGGCCTTTGTGTCCACCAACGAGTTGTTTTTCAATGCAAAGCTATCCTCCGTCAACTTCGAAACCCCCGAATCGGCGGACACCATCAATCAATGGGCCTCCGACAGCACCCGGGGAAAGATCACTGGCGTCGTCTCATTTCCATTTCCCGTGCACACCGAGATGATCCTCGCCAACGCCATCTATTTCAAAGGCGACTGGGCTGAGCCCTTCGACAAACACCTGACGCAGAAGCGCTACTTTTATATGAATGGCCCCATGATTAAACAGACGCCCATGATGTCCCGGCACGGGCAATTCCGTTATCAACAAGGAGACGGTTTTCAGGCCGTGGAGTTGCCGTATGCGGGCGACCGGTTGCAAATGATCTTATTTTTGCCTTCCACCAATTCCAGCCCGGCCAAACTGCTAGCCGGCTTTGATGCCACAAACTGGACCGACAAAATCCTGCTGCGATTTGTCAGCCGCGAAGGGACCGTTGTGTTTCCAAAATTCAAATTAAACAGTTCGCTGCTTCTCAATCGGCCGCTCCAGGCGCTGGGAATGCAGGAGGCGTTTATTCCGGGCTCGGCCAATTTTTCCAGCATGGCCGCCGACTCGCTTTTCGTGAGCGAAGTCCTGCAAAAAAGCTTTGTCGACGTGAATGAACAGGGGACCGAAGCCGCCGCCGTGACCACCGTTACCGTCCGCGCGTCCGCAATAATGCGGCCCCTGCCACCCTTTGAGATGATTGTAGACCATCCTTTCTTCTTCGTGATTTCCGACCGGCCGACCGGCGCGATACTATTCATGGGCGTCGTCAACGATCCAACAGTCTCCGGCCCGTAGCCATGCGTGTCGCATTCGATGTTCAGTGTTCGATGTTCGATGTTCAGCGTTTAAATCGCTCCTCTCTCGTCGGCTGTGGTAAATTTTGAATGTGCCATTAATGGTGGTAGGGCGGAGCTGCCGCTCCGCCAGGCACGCGCCCTCGGCGCGCGCCAGTCAAGCACTTCGCGTTCCGAATCAATATGTACCACTACCCCCTCGTCTCTCTGCTCGATTCCAAATGGCAAATTCGATAGATTCATCGCATTGCTGTCTGATTTCTCATCATGAAATGGATTGGAATATTGTTGCTGGCTGTTGCGCAAACGTCCGTTGTTATGGCGGATAAATTGCCGGAACGGACGATTCCAGCGGGCGTGGGTGTGAATATTCACTTTACCACCGGCCACGAGCGCGAGTTGAAAATGATCGCCGCGGCGGGTTTCAAATTTGTTCGCATGGATTTTTTGTGGGACTCGACCGAACGGCAAAAGGGGCAATATGATTGGTCGGACTACGACGCATTTACCTCAGAGTTGGAGCGGCACGGGTTGCGGCCTTACTACATTTTTGATTATTCCAATCCGCTCTACGAAGAAAACGTGACCGGCGCCAATCCAATCACCCACCAACCGGAAACCTCCCTGGCTTCGCCCCAGCATCCCGAGAGCATTGCCGCATACGCCCGTTGGGCCGCGGCCGCAGCGGAACATTTTCGTGGTCGCGGTGTCATCTGGGAAATCTGGAACGAGCCGAATATATCTTTCTGGAAACCCAGGCCGGACGCGGCCCAATATTCCGCTCTCGCGCTGGCCACAGCGCGGGCGGTTCGCGCTGCCGACCCGCAGGCATGTATTGTCGGGCCAACCACTTCGGGCTTCGATTGGAAATTCCTCGAGACGGTCTTTAAATCCGGGCTGCTCGAGTATCTGAATGCCGTGAGCGTGCATCCGTACCGCGGCGGCAAACCGCCGGAAACGGCGGCATCCGATTTCACTCGTTTGCGTGATTTGATCGCCCGTTACGCCCCGCCGGGTAGGAACATTCCCATCGTTAGCGGAGAATGGGGCTATTCAAGTTGCACCAAAGGCGTGTCACCTGAAAAACAGGCTAATTACATCGTGCGACAGCAGTTGTCGAACCTGTTCAACGGCGTGCCACTGTCGATTTGGTACGATTGGAAAAACGATGGCCAGGACCCCGCATATGGCGAGGATAATTTCGGCACCGTTGGCTATAATTTGACGCCAAAACCGGCTTATCTCGCCATTCAGACGATGACCCGGGCATTGTTCGGTTATAGCATCGCCCAACGTTACGATACCGGCAACACAAACGATTTCGTCCTGGTCCTGACCAATGCCGCCGGCCACAGCACACTTGCGGCATGGACCCTGAAAAAGCCGCACAGCGTTGAATTCAATTCCCGACTCAATCTCAATCTAACGGCGATGCCGCAGTACGCGCCGGTGGAGTGATTTACGGCTCATGCGAAAGCTGTTGCCATAGAGATAACCGATCCAATAGCTGGCTGCGAGCGGGATAATGGTCAGCATTGCAACACGAATTTTTTGCTTCGCGTTCATCCGTTTCGTTTTCCATCGCTCACGGGAGATAATGAAACATCCCGGGGAAAACTGGAACAGAATGCGAAGCGGGGACAGGATGCAAACTATCATCCAAAAGCTCGACATCCACGCTATTTGTAGAGCCATCCGCCGCAAGCATCACAGAAGCCTGATAATCCAGAAGAGCGACCCCGCGTCCGTCCATCCAGACCCATTTTCCGGCAACAAATTGCGCCGGCTGGCCATCCTGAAATGGCCGGTGATGATAAAGGGAATCTGCTTTGTCGTTTGCCAATCGCAATGCGAGTGCCGTGGCCTGGTCAGAGCTAAGAGACGAGATTGATTGCGAACTCTTGCAGCCCGTTACTAAGAGCAGCGCAAAAATGATGATAGCCGACGTTCTCATAAAAGCTCGATACTGGCTAACTGATTGCGTTTCAACACTGCGCCTCGGCGGGACGAATTGCAAGTATTTTGCCCTTTGATTTTTTGGCGACCATTTCATTCAGGGGACGATAATGTTCTCCAGGAAATGCTCAATTCCTAATTCGACTTACTGGCGCCCTGAATACCGCCTGGCGTGACCATTTTTCCTGTGCTCCAGGCCGTACGCAATTCCGACAGCAACCATTGGCCAAATCCAACCGAGGGTCAACGTGGCAATTACAAGCGTCCCACCAGGAAACGTGGCTTCGATGGTTTCCGTATCCAATCCCCTCTCACACAGTAGCGGCAAAAGGACGGCCCAAATGCCAGCCAAAATCACTGAAAATCCCCATCCATACAGTACAGCACGCACGCGCCAGCGTGGCCGCAGGCTAATGCGCCCAACCAAAACAAGTAGCGCAACGAAGCTCGCAAACTCTACAAGCGGTAAAGCGATTGAAATCATAACGCGTAACGTCGCCTGTTGGAAACTCCGCCCGAGCGAGAAGAATTGCAAGTGTGAAATTTGTTCGTCTGTGGCTTTAAAACCTCTCATCTTGACAAACCCGGTTGCAAGGCGACGGTGTAGCAGGGAGAAAATGATGAAACCACTGAGCCTCGACGACGCCCGCCATTTGCTTGCGGCCCAGGGCTGGCTTGAACTCGGCGATGCTGCTTCTGCCGGCGACGAACTTAAAGAAATTACCCGCGAAGAACGGACTCACCCGGCTGTTTTGCAAATCTGTTACGCGATTTATGCGAAACGCGACGAGTGGGACACGGCTGCCAAAGTGGCGGAAGAATTGGCATCCCTGTTGCCCGATATTCCCGGAACATGGATTAACTTTGCCTATGCCACGCGTCGGAGAACAGGCGGTGGCATTCCCGAAGCGAAAAAAATTCTGCTCGTCGCCGAAGCCAAATTTCCCGATGATTTTGTCATTCCGTTTAACCTCGCTTGCTATTGCTCCCAGTTGCACGAGTTTGAACAGGCGGAAAAATGGCTGAAAAAGGCAGCGGCCATTGACGAAAAAACAGTCCACGAAATGGCCGCCGACGATTCCGACCTGGAACCGCTGTGGAAGAGCAGGGGATCCAAGACGATTTGAGCAGGAACCGTAGGGCAGGCCTCCGGCCTGCCGGTTAAAGCGGCTTCCAGCCGCGTTGCGCGAAATTCGGGCAGGAAGCTCAAAGAACACCCTGCCCGCGCATATTCGGCCCCGCTTACGCACCACCAGAGATCCATTTATCCATCAATCCGCAGTCTATTCCTGGGGCTGCGGTGGGGCTTCTGCGTGAGTTTGTCCCATGTCGTGGCCCTGGTGGCGGGTGTTCCGAATTCCGCGTGGTTGCGCGCTCGGATTGTTCCAACTGGTCGGAAAGGGCCCCATTACGACAACGGCCATATTTGGAGTTGGGCCTGGTTGCGCGTTGGGATTGTTCCCGACGGGAATGTTCTCGCCAGGGCTTTGTCCTCTCTCGGGACCTTGGGAGCGGGTATTTTGACCTGGTTGATTTTGGCTTGACTGAATCTGGCCTGTTCGAGCCTGGCTCGATTGCTCGCTCGGTCTATTCCAGTTGGGATTGTTTCTCCGCCATTGCTCGAACCGTTGTTGATGCGCTTTATCCATGGCAAGCCAGGTATTGTTCGGACCCTGGTAATAAACTCTGCCACCCACTTCGCCAACATATTCCCATCCGTCCCATTCAGCGGTTTTCGGGACCGCCGGAGCCACCTGGGGAGGGTAGATCCCCGGCTGCTGCGGCGCGCTCGTGAATGCTGTGCAAGGCAGCCCAATGCCAAGGGTGGATCCCAATGCCGCTATTGCCATTATATATTTTGTTTTCATTTTACCTCCGTGCCTAGTAAGCGGGATGGGGACGGGAATCCAAAATAACCTCGCACATCCCGTGCAAAAATCCAAATAAGAAAACTCAATCAAAACGTCGGCGGAAACGTAATCGAAATAGGAGGAAAAACCGTGCGTTATGCGGAAGCAGAAGTCACTTTTGCGGGGCCGGGATTTTCTTTGGCGGGGGAACAACGATCTGCCCGCTTCCATCCAATCGCTTTAATCCGGCCTTTACCAGCGATCCGGGTTGCTGGTTGGCGAAAGCCCGTTCACCTGGTAGCGGCGTCGCGTGAGCGCGCTCGAATTTTTTGAAAAATTAAGTGCTGCGCCAAACACTACGCTGCTCGCTATACTTGATCGGTGTGATCTGTACGCCATAACGCGAGGCGACGTCTTTGACATTTTGCCAATCGGTCACGACCGCGATTCGAGCAATTTTCGCCTGTTTGGAATATTCGGGAATTGCATTCGATGCGAAAGCCGGGTTTCCATTCATTACGGCGATTCCGCCGAACAGCATCGCTATGCCTGTTTCCACGCGCTCTATCCCTGAGAGCGCCTGGACGTCCGAAACGTATTTTTCCCAGGCATTGAGAAAATCAGCAGGACAAGTAGTGGCATCAATTTGGGCTATCCATCTTGCGTATGGAACCAACAGCAAACGATCGTGTGGAGTGCACCGCGTCGCCACGGCTTGCTGCGCATACAATACATTGAGAACCCGGGTGGTTTGAGGCGGCCTGTGCCATTGGGAAATGAGCAGTGACAGGCAGATCACCAAAACCGTGAAAACTTCCAGACTGAACGGACGCGTCAGATAGTAACCGATTTTCAAATTCTTGTTCATGTTCACCTCTTGTGGCGCAATGGATTATTGGGTCTACAATTAGTTATACGGTTTCAATTCCAAAAGGTTGCAGAAAATCTGTGGAAAAATTAAAACTGCGCCGAACGCTCGCTCCGGCCGCAGGCTATATGCCCTGTACGTCGACGGTTACAATTGCGAACGCTTGCAGGGATTCCACATCTTCTGGCGCAGTCGCTAACTGAGAACCCCGGAGGCGGTTCAGGAAATTAGCCCGGGGTCGAGCGCGAATCTGCGAGCGCGACTACCCCGGGTATCTGGCCCCATACGCTCCAGCCGCTAACTGCGAAGCCGCGCGATAGCGCGAGTCTTATCTGTCGGCAAAATCAGACACTGGAAGCACGCCTCTCGCCGTATCTAATCGGCGTGATCTTTATGCCATAATGTTGTAGGGCGATATGCTTGACGTTTTGCCAATCGGCAACGGCTGTGTTTCGAGCAATTTCCATTTGTTCCGGGTGTTCGGGCATTACGCCCGCCAGCGGGGTCAGATTTTTCGTAAATATTGCCACCCCGATGGACACAATGGCTTTGCCTTCGTTAGCACGGTTTATCGCCGACAGGGTCTGGATATCGCAAACGTATTTTTCCCAGGCTTGGAAGAAATCGTCGGGGCAGGCAGTGGCATCAATCCGGGCTATCCGCGTGGCATAGGGCGATAAAAGTAAACGTCCGTTCCGGCAGCAACATAGTGCTGCCGCACGCTGTGCGCGTAAAACCGTAAGGACTGGAGCGGATTGTGGCGGACGCCCGACCGTTGCGCTCACCGCAGCATGCAAAACGAATATTGACAGGAAGAGTCCTAAAACGGCCGGAACTGCCACGCTGACGGGTACTTTGATCGAGCTATTTATTTTCATAGTGTCGATAATATTCTGATATTTATGGCGCAACTGGCTATTCGCGCCTGCATTGACCTATACGGCTACAGTTGCGAAAGCTTGCAGGCAACCCACATTGACCGGCCCAGCCGCAAAGTGAGAACCCCGGAGGCGGTTCAGGAAATTGGTCCGGGGTCGAGTGCGAATCTGTGAGCGCGACCAACCCGGATAAACCGGATCCATACTCCACCCGCTAACTGCGACCTGTCTGCCTTCGCTCAGAAGCTACGGCAGAAGCCACGCGAAATCGCAAGTGGCGCTGCCACCGCGAATCTTATCTGTCGGCAATCCTGCGCCGAATGATGAAACGCCGCTGGCCGACTCGCCGATTTCCAACAACCTTGTTACGATTTAAATTATTATCCCCCAATGACTTGCTGCCGGTTGTTACCAGTCTGTTACTGGTTTGTTACTACTTAAGTCATTGATAATCAACAATGTTACGCATGTTACGGATGTTCAGACCTCACGTCCTGCGGTGCCGTGAGCGAATTCTAATCCCACAATGTGTGACGAGCCGTCCATTTCCATGCATTCAGGCCGCTTTTTCATATTTGCCAATGAAAACGCACAATTCGACCCTTTTCTCGCCTTCGTTTCTCGTTTATTTTCCTATGCCCAAAAAATGTGTGCAGGTGTGCCCCTGCCACATTTTTGGAAAAGCGGAAGCGTTGCGGCGACTTGGAGGAGATACCAGTCAATGAATTTGGCTGCGGTCAACATTCGATGTTCAGCGTTCGATGTTCGATGTTCGATGTTTGCTTGGTTTTCTTCCTGATTTCCTGCCTTCCTCATTAATTTCCAGAACTTCCAGCGTTGCCAACCGGACAAATCACAACATCCCGCTTTCGCGAAGATGGCGTGACTATCAAATTTAAAATATGGCCATTCTCGACCCGGCCTTCCACCGTGGTTTGATACGACGCATGTAATTTAAAGTCCGCCGTCCAATCAGCGGGCCAGGCAGGCAAAAGCAGGATCTGCCTGCCTTCACACTGCATGAGCATGTTTTGAAGGGTGATCATCCCGCTCCCGCCGTCGTCCAGGTCAGGAATCCAGTCGTGCCCCGCCTTCCAAAACCACTTGAATCTTTCGTTGCCGTAGTCGGTGAATTCCGCGATGACAGTTTTTTTCGCAACGTCCGTTAAACCCAGGACGGAAGCTTCCGTGCCGTCTTGTCCCCAGCAGGTGTCCATCGGGAAAAGGCGCGCGGCAAACGTGTCCCGCGCCAGTTTAAGACCGGGTTTGCCAACACCGTAAAGCCGATACGGAAACGCGACATAAAGCTGCGGGTTTTCGGCGTTTCTGGTTTTGCCATATTGCGCGGCAGGCAGAATTATGGCCGTTCCATTGGGATCGCCCGGCCCGGAACGAGGCAATTTGCCGTGAAATGTTTTACCCATCGGAATGGGCGGCAGGTCTCGTAAAACTTTGGACCAAAGTTCTCGTTGCTCCGTGGATGTGAATCTCCGCGGAAGAGCGAGTAACCGCGGTAAAATGGCGTCCAACCCGGCTATGTCCGGCGTCGGATTTACGGCGTCCCGCTGGTACGTTTCAAGCGATTGGGCAGGGAACATTCTGATTTTGCCATTGGCGTCGCGCGGCCAGTGTTGGTCATAATAGGTCACAATCGCGTTGGCGAAAGGCGCCAATTCATGGCGCGCGAAGTCCGCATTTTGAGTATAGTCGTAGCTATCCAGCATTTGCGCCACCACTTCCAACGCGCCCTGAATATGGTAACGCATCCATTCGCTGGCCAATTGATTGGAAGGATTGTCCCAGCCAAAGTCGTTGAGGTTTGGGAGGCCCCAGAAATACATGGTTTCAACAAAGGCGGCGCCCTCATGATGATAATAGATGCGCGCGCGGTCTTCCGCCAGGGGCAGGGCGTTGAAATACATCTGGAACCATGATTGAAGCAAATCTTCATCGCCGGTCGCGATGAGCGGCCAGTAAAGAAGGCGATTGTTTTGGTTCCAATACGAATTGCCCCACGCGCGGAAATCCGGGTTGTGGTCGGCAGTAGTGGAATCTTCGTCTTCGGGCATGTCATGCCCCACCGTAAAGAGGCCGCCATTGAATTTCACCGGGTATTCGCCGCGCGATGAGCATGCCATCATATAACGTTGCATGGCGTACCCCTGGGAGACGTCCGATGCGTCCGGCGTGCCGGCGACATGAATCCAACTGCGATTCCAAAAATCATTCCACCATTGTTGATGGTGTTTCCATGCCTCCGGCAAATTTGCCCGGCGAATGCGCGCGGCCAGAGAGTTCAAATGCGCCCGCCATATTTCCGGCGATGAAACATTTTTCTCGGTCAGCGCATACAAATTCAAACGAATCTCCTGTCCCGGAGAGGCTGATTTTAAAGTCTGGCTGTTGCTTGCGACCAGGCCGGGACCGGTGATCATCGCTCCAAAGCAACGATGAAACAACGGATCGGGATATTTTGGCAAAAGCGATTCCAGATGCTCCTGCTGAAAAACCGTGGGATAGATGCTGGCCAGGTTATAATGACACCAGGCAACGCTGTCTGCGCCCGGAGAAAGCACCGTATCTGGCTCGAAATCAATTGGAAGCGCATGGCCCCCAAATTCGAACAGGCCTCCACGCTGCGGCGACGGCATTGAAGACGACTCGGTATTGGTGCGCCAAAGCTCGACGTCTGCCTGCCACGACACAGGAACAGCCAGATGCCCATCAACGTGTAATACAGGGCGATTGGCATCAATCCAAACGCGGATGGTGTTTGCGCCGCTTTGAATTTCTACGGAGCCACTTTCCAGCTCAAGAGTTTGAGTGAAATCAGCAGCATGCGCGAATGGATTTGGATTCATACGGATGCGCAGGCGGCCCAGCTTGACGAGTTTTCCGGTTTCAGTCCAGGCATCGGGCTTTGCCACCAGCAAGACCAAATCGCCATTTTGTTCAGTCCAGACGTTCGCGGCGATGTCGCCATTGCCAATGGGCATCGAATCATTTTCATCGTTGCCCGGGACGTTCCATGTCACGTCATTCTGAGCAACGATGCGGTTGCCCATTTCTCCGGAGGCAGGAAGGCAAGCTGTGAGCCAGACAACCGGCAGGAGCAAAGCAATGCGCGCGCGGCAGATGTCAGCCATGGTTACACAATTGTTATTTGAATGTTGAATACTATAATCATTTCTGCGTCCATAAAAATCCCCGCTTTTGGGGATGTACCCATTGGCCTCGTCAACGTACTGATATTCCTATGAAGCCCCGTCCGATCGATGTACTTGCCGTCTGCCTGCTGGCCTTCGTTTCGCCGGCGCATGCGGTTTTTCCTGCCGGCATGTACAAACCGAAATTGAACATTCCGTATTGTGCCGTTGATGGCCGGACAGAAACATTGAACGCATTTTTGCCGGTGAACGTTGATAAGCCGGTTCCGGCAATGGTCGAGATCCACGGAGGGTGGTGGTTTGGGGGCGACGCAGCCTCGCGGCCGGATGGGGTAGGGGGGTGGCAGGTATTTATGCGGCATCATCTCGCCATTTTCTCGATAAGATATCGATTGGCAGCCGAAGGCGGTTTCCCGGAAAATATCCGCGACTGTCGCAATGCCATCCGCTTTATCCGCAAGCATGCGAAGGAATTTAATATTGATCCGAACCGGATTGACGTGTGCGGAGGTTCTGCCGGCGGCCATCTCAGTTTGATGGTGGCGATGGCGCCCGAAAACTTCGACGATGGCGGACCAACTCCGGGACTTGAAGGAGTCAGCGCGAAAGTATCAGGAAGCTTTAGCTACATACCCCCGACGGATTTTCTGCGGTTTTGGAACGAGGGCCCAAGCGATACTGTTACAAATGGAACCGGCGAGATTTCGTTTCGCGGCCCGGACCCCAAAATTCCAAATGACTCGCGTCCACACTTTCGTGTTCTCTTTCACGGCATTATTCCCGATACTGCCGCGCACCGGGAGTTATACGCCAGGATGTGTCCCATCGGACAAGTGCGAAAAGACGTTTCGCCCTTGTTGATCTGTGACGGAGAAAAAGACCCGATTGTGCCCGGACTGGAAGGCAAAGAGCTTTACGATGCGCTTGAGGCCGTTGGGGCGGACGCGACGTATTGGATGACCCCAAACGGAGGGCACGCCTTCCCAGGCGGGCAGGGATTTGACAAGGTTTTGGATGAATTTGTTGTTCGAACTCTCAAACCATAAGCGTGGCAGGCACAGGGAGTTTCGTTGGGTTCCACAAACCAAAAAACCAAATAAAAAATTTTCTGCCCCTAAATCCCCGCGCCAGCATTGAACTTTTTTGGGGTTCCAAATCTAGTTCTTGTACTGCGCCGTACGTCTGAGAAATTCGAATCGTATCAAGTCAAAATATGTTCACGTCCATTGCGTCCACTATGTCCATTGTGTCCCTCAGGCCACCCATGCGGTTTATGGCACTCATGGCGCCTTGGCGCGCCATAGCTTCTCAGCGACGGCGGCTCATGGCACTCACAACTCCCCTGCAATTGTCCCACGTTCCGCCTTGATGGGGGGACAGTTCGCTGAAACCCTTTCAAAAACCCATATTTTTCACACATCTTTTACGCCAATGGCAATGGCGAGACCGCCTTTTTCGGTGATTTGGGGCATTTTTGCTGAAAAAACCGTGTCTAAAACCCATTTTTTGATCATCGAAAGGGACAATTCCCCCCAGGCTAATGCCATCGGCATACAGGATGCCTGAATTCCAATCCATCCCCCATTGCGGGGATGGCCATGGCAGGATTGAAAATATAGGCTCTTAAGTTGTTAACCACGCACGGGCAAATTTGATGCGTCGCGTGTCTGAACTGAAAAAATTTAAAACTTTAAACTGCAGGATAGGAAGACGAATATTTCGTCGCTGGCTTCCAAATTAATTATGAAACGAATTTTGGCTGTTCTTTTATTCGCCGGGTGCCTTGGGGTGGCACATGGACAAGTCGAATACGTCGACCCCACAATCGGCGGACAAGGCGTCCTGCTCCAACCAACCCGCCCGACAGTTTCGCTGCCAAACAGCATGGTCCGAGTTTATCCTGTCCGACAAGACCAATTGGACGACCAGATACATTCCTTTCCGTTGACGATTATTTCGCATCGCTTGGGAGAGTTATTTTGGCTGATGCCCGGTGACGCCTCTTCCACAAACTGGGACCAGCCTGCTGCCTATGATCAGGAAATTGAGACTCCCTATTATTATTCGGCCCGATTTATTGATTCCAATATTCGAACCGAGTTTACACCGACTGCACATTGCGGCTACTTCCGCTTTACCGCCCCGTCCGGGAAAGTCGTCGTCTTTCTGGCCAATCGGCAGGGCGGCGCCATGGAGCCGGATGGTGACAAGGGCATTTCGGGCGCCGAGGACATTGTCAGCCAAAGCGATATCACGCCCGGCGCCATGCGCGCCTACGTTTACGGAGAATTCAGCGCGCCGGTTTCCATTCAATCGAGCACAATTGCCATTCAAACAACCGCAAACGAAAGCGGAAACCTTTTGACGGTCAACGCCCGTCAACAGGACCTCGAGTTTCGCTACGGAATTTCCTTTATCAGCATCGAGCAGGCGAAAAAGAATCTGGGAAAAGAAATTCCGAACTGGAATTTTGACGCGGTCAAGGACGCTGCCCGCGATCGATGGAATGAGGCATTGGGCAAGATTACCGTGAGCGGGGGCACACTGGACCAAAAACGCGTGTTCTATACTGCCCTGTATCGCTGTTACGAGCGAATGGTGAATATCACCGAGGACGGCCAATACTATAGCGCTTTTGATCATCGCGTGCACCAGGACGACCGGCCCTTTTATGTGGATAACTGGCTCTGGGACACTTATCGGGCGTTGGAACCGTTGCAGACGATTTTGAATCCGGGCGAGGAAGCGGACAAGATTCAGTCGTACGTAAGAATGTATGAGCAGTCAGGGTGGATGCCGGAATTTGCCGTGCTTTGGGGCAACCACGAATGCATGACCGGAAATCCGTTTGCCCCATGGACCGCTGATGTTTGGAGCAAAGGCGTAACCAACTTCGATTTGGCGACGGCGTATGCAGGCATACGCAAAAATTCAACCGAAGGAACATGGTTGCCGTGGCGCAGGGGGCCAAAGTGTTCGCTCGACGATTTTCTGAACAAACATGGCTACATGCCCGCCTTGCATCCCGATGAAACCGAGACCGTTCCCCAGGTCAACCCAAGAGAGCGACGCCAGGCAATCTCCGTTACGCTGGCGCAAAGTTACGATGACTGGTGTACGGCGCAAATTGCGCGCGCCCTTGGCAACGACGACGACTACGTGTTCTTTTTGAAACGAGCGGGTGATTACAAGAATGTCTTTCGCCAACGCAAAGGCCATATGTGGCCCAAAGATGAAGCCGGCCATTGGATTGAGCCATTCGATCCGGGTTGGTCCGGCGGCCAGGGAGGGCGCGATTACACGACGGAAAACAATGATTATACCTATGACTGGGACGTCCAGCACGACTTGCAGGGTTTATTTGATTTGATGGGCGGCCAGGCCGAAGCGGAAGCGGAACTGGATGAGCTGTTTCGCCGGGACCTTGGCCGAAGCAAATATGAATATTTCGCGAAATTTCCGGATTCAACGGGCATGGTCGGCCAATTTTCCATGGGCAACGAGCCAAGTTTGCACATTCCGTACATATACGATTACCTGGGAGCGCCATGGAAAACACAGTCGCGGGTTCGGATGTTGTTGGACACCTGGTTCACCGATACGACGCTGGGCATGCCGGGAGACGAAGACGGCGGAGGCATGAGCGCATTTGTCGTGTTTTCGATGATGGGCTTTTATCCGGTCACGCCGGGGGTGCCGGTTTACAATATTTGCAGTCCTGTCTTCGACGAAATCACGATTCATCTGGATAATGGCAAAAAGTTCTCAATTATTTGCCGCGATAACTCGAGCGACAACAAATATATTCAAAGCATCCGTCTCAATGGCGACGCGTTGAATCAAGTATGGTTTCGGCATGCTGACCTTGTTAATGGAGGGCGTCTCGAACTTCAAATGACCGACGTTCCAAATGAAACTCTGGGTTCCGATCCGCAGACATTTCCCCCTTCCACGATGGAGACGGACCCGCGAGATTTTGAAACTACCAGCCAGCTTTAGTGCAGCGCTCAGGACGTTGTTATGAAATATAAATTGGTATGCTGGAGCGTTTCCCTGGCGTTGTTTTCTTCGGTCGCGATGTCGGATGCGCAGGATTCTTTGCCTCCATATAAAGACCCGAATTTGCCGGTGGATCAGCGGGTGCAAGACCTGTTGAATCGCATGACAGTCGAGGAAAAAGCCCGGCAACTGGATATGTATTCAGGCGCCAGCGATTTTCTGGCGGCCGACCAGCGGGCAGATAGAACCCATGCGGAACCGGATGCCGCGCTTGACCCGCGCCTCGCGGAAAAAGTTCTTGGAAATCTTGGCGCCGGCTCGATTCACGATCTGTACCCGTACCCGCAACTCTACAATGCAATCCAGGCCTGGGTGATTAAATCGAATCGTCTGGGAATCCCGGCCTTGTTTATCGAGGAGGGGTTGCACGGCTATATGGCCCACGACGAAACGGTATTCCCGCAAAGCGTCAACCTGGCAACGACGTGGAATGTGGACCTTGCAAAGAAAACAGGCGCAGCCATTGCCGCCGAAGCGCGGGCCGACGGCGTAGATATGATTTTGGCCCCGGTCCTGGATGTGGCGCGCGACCCGCGTTGGGGCCGTGTTGAAGAGGATTTTGGAGAGGACCCGTTTTTGTCGGGCCGGCTTGGGTTGAATTACGTGGAAGGAATGCAGGGCGACTCTCTGGCCACGGACCATAATTGCATTGCCGAACCGAAACATTTTGCCGCTCATGGTTCGCCCGAAAGCGGCTTGAACACATCCCCTGTGCACGCCGGCGAACGGGAAGTGCGTTCCGTTATGCTGGAAACATTTGAGCCGGCAATTCGCGAAGGTCATGCCATGGGCGTCATGGCCGCGTATCATGACATCGATGGCGTCCCGTGCACGGCGAATCCGTGGTTACTTAAAAAGGTATTGCGCGATGAATGGGGCTTTCAAGGCTTTGTGTTGTGCGACCTGGGCGCGGTTCGCCGTCTTTACGATACCCATCACGTTGCCGACTCGCCCGCGGACGCCGTATGCCTGGCGCTTAATTCCGGCGTGGACATGCAGTTCTATGATTTCGACCATGACATATTTCAAAATGCCATTATCAACGGTGTAAAGGATGGACAAGTCTCGGAGGCAACGCTTGACGCAGCTGTGGGGCGAATTCTTCGCGTGAAATTCTTGCTCGGGCTTTTTGACCATCCATTCGTTGACGCCGGCCTGGACCAATCGGTTCGCAGGTCGCCGGAGCATCTGGATCTTTCGCTCGAAGTGGCGCGCCAATCCATGTGTCTTTTGAAAAATGAAAACCACCTCCTGCCATTGCAAAAGACCTTGGGCCGGATTGCCGTCATCGGTCCAAATGGAAATATCGCGCGACTTGGTGATTATGCTGATGCCGCGCAAGAGGGGCCGGAGTACGGAATGTTCAGGCAGATTGAAAAAATTGTCTCGCCGGCGACACGAGTTTCTTTTTCCGACGGAAGAGAAATTGCAAGCGCCGTTGCGCTGGCAAAAAAGTCCGATGTAGTCATTTTGGCGCTAGGCGAGAAAAAGGGAATTTCCGGCGAGAGTTTCGATCGTTCCGATTTGAACCTGCCCGGCAACCAGGAAGAACTTTTGGAGGCGGTTGTACAAACGGGTGTTCCGGTCGTCCTGGTGCTGCAAAATGGGCGCGCACTGAGCATTCCCTGGGCTGCGAAAAACGTGCCGGCCATTCTGGAAGCGTGGTATCCCGGCGAGTTTGGCGGACAGGCCATTGCCGAAACCCTTTTTGGCGACAATAATCCAGCCGGACGGCTGCCGGTGACATTTCCTAAAAGCGTCGGCCAGTTGCCGGTCTATTACAATCATTTCCCGTCAAAAGGCAATCGATACGTGGACGGCGATGATTCACCGCAGTTTGTCTTCGGATTTGGGTTGAGTTACACCACATTTAAATACAGCCGCTTGAATGTTGCCGCCCCGGCGCCCGGAAGCGCGGATGACGTGCTGGTGTCATTTGATGTTAGAAACACGGGTGATCGGGATGGTGATGAAGTGGCGCAAGTGTATGTTCGTGAGGAAACTGCGAGCGTAGCGACGCCAATCGAGGCGCTGAAAGCATTTTCGCGCATTCACTTGCAGGCCGGCGAAACAAAGACTGTCACACTGCATATTCCGCAAAGTGAATTGGCCGTATGGGGCGCGAATCAGGAGTGGGCGGTTGAACCTGGTAAATTTATTGTGAAGGTGGGCGGAAATTCGAAGGCTGATCTTGCTACTCAGTTCACCCTCATGGCGCTCCCCAAATAGGTGCGCATCTTGACACTGTTCTTAATGTCGCTGGTGGTAGGGACATCGCGCTGCGATGTCCCCGCCCGCGCAGATGCGGGCGGAACATGCGTGGAACGAGGTCCGATTCCACTTGTTGCGCCGCTGCACGCGGCGCTGGACGCCGCAGCGCAGCGTCCCTACCAAGAACACTGTCAAGGTACGCCCTCCAAATAGGTGGGCATTTATTTCCGATAGGTGGAATAATCTGTCTGCGTTAAAATCACCGGTGTGGGCGCGCCGCCTTGAATCCAATTACCGTCAATTTCCTTGCCGCCATTGCCATTGCGCAACCGGCCTTCAAACATGCCGAGGCCGACGACAGGCACCATTGGAACGGCTCTGACGGTCGTTCCGTCATAACTCACCGCGACGGGAATACGATCTGTGCCATACGCCTCGGGGCAGTATGCGTCGGCGCGGAATGTTCCATCCAACGCCTCGGCGATTTTAAATTGGACGCGAACCATATTCCTTCCCTGGCCAAGCAGTCCGACCCAAAACCCCTGCAAATCCGAACCGGCGCGCGGCGCAAATTCGGCATCGGTCAACGGCGCGGGAAGCGGAGGCGCATCATTGGTTCCCACCACGAGCATGTCGACGGACATGTTGGCGGGGGCAAGCTGCAGGCCGAGTTGGTCCAGCAAAGCCCGTTTGAACCCTTCGTCGGTGGAATCGCCCTTAAGATGAATGTCATAGTTGCCGGTCAGTCCGGTTTGATCCACCACAGGAACTCCCAGGTAATCTTGAATGATCCCATCCAAATCTGAAATCGGCTGATTGGCGCAGGAAAAAGAACGCGTACTCCAATCCTCGTTCCCGCCCACAAACTCTGAAGGGCGGCTCGGCTTGAGTCCGGGGGCGTTGGGCCTTTGAATCGTGAGCACCAAAACGTTTGTATCGATCAGTTCGCCCCAGGCCGTGAGTCCGAACTCCTTTTTAAGTTCCTGCTGCAATGCCGGCCGCGCCCTTCCGGGAATATTCGAGAAAAAATCGAAGTTCCCTTCTGGCACGGGAACGGAGAAAATCGTCCGCCCATGGCTGACACCATAAGCGTCTTCCACCATCAAGCTGACATCGTTGCCCAGTCCCATAAGGCCATCGTTACCGCTATGCGCGATTCCGTTGACCTGGCGGCCCGCCATTGCGGGTAGAATTTCAACTCGTGGCGGCAGCCGGGTTAAAAACGACAGGTCCCATTTCTCCCGCCAGGTGTTCGCCCGGGTCTGTTCGATTTTTTTGACTGCGACGGTGGTTGTCACAGCGGCGAGCAATACGGCTGCGCCGGTCACGATTGCAACTTGTGCTTTTGACCATGCCATAACTTTCAATGCTCCTTTCACGAGGGTTAGGGTTGACGAGGAAGCCGCCACGCCTTTGGCCAGCGCCACGGCGGAAGTCGTTTTGGCCAGCGCCACAGGCGCGGCCTGGATGGAATTGGCGGAGATAGCGTCGGCCAAAGCCTCGGGCGTCGAGCTGATGCCGCGTTTGGCGAACGAGGCGCGCAGTTTTTCCAGGGCGCGATTCGCGCGCTTCTTGGCGGCTTCTTCACTCAGGCCCAGGGCAACGCCGATTTGATACAAACTGCGGTCTTCAAAATAACGAAGCGCCAGGGCGTCACGATCGGTTTGTGCCAGGCGCAACATGGCTTCGTCCAGAAGCGGGGCAATTTGTTTCCAGGCCTCATCGGACTCGTTCAAGGTGGATTGCATATAAGCCTCCTGTTCGCGCTCCTGGCGGCGGCGCTCGCCCTTGAGCACGCTGCCGGATACGTAGCCGGCGGCGCGATAAAGCCAGCTCGAAAGAATGGTCGTTGGCCCCAGTCGGTCCGCCTTCCGCGCCAGGATGATAAAGACCGCCTGGGTCACGTCCGCAGCCAGAGCCGGGTCCCGGACCTGCCGCATCGCCGCTGAATAGACCAGATTGGTATAACGCTCGACCAGGGTTTCGAAAGCCTGCTCGGATTGTTGCTGAGCGTAATCGCGCACCAGGCGCATGTCGTCGGTTGCCATTTACCTATTCATGCACACCAGGGGGCGAAAGGGGACAATTAAAATTCAAAATGGAGCGAGAGTGTGAGAGCGTGAGAACGTGAGACATGGAGAACATCGAACATGCTGAACATCGAAGGAAAGGCGATTCCTACGTGTTAACGGTCTGTTAACCCTTTGTTAATGGTTTGTTAACCCTTAAGTCGTTGATTGTGAAGCTTGTAACCGATGTTGACCCTTTTTCCACCTCATACCCGCTCCCTGTCCTCCATAGCTTCTGAGCGACGGAGGATCACTCACGGCGCTGACACTTTTCGGCAGGAGCAGGGAGGATTTCAGCGACGCGATGGAGCGGTAGGTGCCCAGGGCCAAAGTTGAAGCGCGGATTCAGGAACTGCAACAGCCAAGCCAACGGCGCTTGCCATGAGCAAGCGAGTGAGTTGTATTGAATCGAGAAAAAGGATTGCGCGGAAGAGGGCAAACCACGAAAAATGATCGTGAAAACAATCTAAATAGCCGCAAGAATGACAAAGAAGATCCATGCCGGTCCGGTCCAAAAGTCAAAATGGACAACCCTGCTTGATTGGCGCATAGCCGCAGTATGGGTCCTGGGGTTCCTTGGCTGCGCCATCACCATTTGTGCCGGTGCGCAGCCGGTGACGTTTTGTAACCCCATGGATTTGGATTATCGCTTTCAATTGGATGAACCCACGCGGCGCGAGGCGGCTGATCCGGCGGTCGTCCTTTATCGCGGTGAGTACTGGCTGTTCGCTTCCAAGAGCGGTGGTTATTGGCATTCCCCGGATTTTATTCATTGGGTGTTTGTGGATGGAAAAAATCTGCCGATAGAAGACTATGCGCCCGCGCCGGCGGTCATTAACGGGCGGCTCTATTACACAGCGGCTGGCAGCCAGGCGATTTTTCGGGCAGATGATCCCTGGGCAGGCACGTGGACGAAGGTGGGCGACTTGAAATCCTATGGGGACCCGGACCTTTTCCAGGACGATGACGGCCGGGTATATATGTATTATGGCTGCAGCCCCAATGGCGGGATCCGTGTCGATGAATTGGACCCGGCAAACGGGTTTAAAGAAATCGGTAAGCCGGTTATTTGCCTGTGGTGTGACCGTGCGCATCGAGGCTGGGAAATGCCGGGCGACGAAAATAACGGAACGGGAGATACGTGGGTGGAAGGCGCGTGGATGACCAAGCACGACGGCAAATATTATTTGCAATATGCCGCGCCGGGAACGCAGTATCACAGTTACGCCGACGGCATCTTCGTGGGTGAAACTCCCAAAGGCCCTTTTACCTACGCGCCATATAGTCCATTTTCTCAAAAGCCAACCGGTTTTATCACGGGCGCCGGTCATAGCGGCACATTCCAGGATAAACGAGGCAACTGGTGGCGGGTCGTCACGATGGTCATATCGGTCCGGCACATCTTCGAGCGGCGGATTGGCGTGTTTCCCGTTGGCTTTTGCGATGATGGCCAGATGTTTTGCAATACCTGGCTTGGCGATTACCCGGAATATGTTCCGGGAACAGAGAATGTATCGCCAACAGATAACTCGGCAGGTTGGATGCTGTTGTCCCGCGGCAAAAAGGCCGAGGCTTCATCTGAACTTCCAAACTATCCCGTCACCAACGCGTTTGATGAAAACATCCAAACCTGGTGGTCTGCAAATACCGGCAATGCGGGAGAATGGCTGAAGGTGGATTTAGGGAAGACCTGCCGCATCAACGCGCTGCAAATCAATTTTGCCGACCAGGGAGCGCATTATCACGGCAAACTGCGCGATGATGCGTATCAATATTATGTCGAAGCGTCGCGTGACGGGATTCATTGGGAAAAAATTTTAGATCGCAGTAACAATCATCGGGATGCGCCGCAGGATTACGCACAACTTGCGAACCCGGTCAAAGAGCGCTATCTCCGTCTCGTCAATATTCATTGTCCGGCGCAGGCTTGTTTTTCCATCAGCGACTTCAGGGTTTTTGGCAATGGTCCTGGCCGCTCACCGGCGCCCGTCAAGGAGGTGACCGCGCAACGGAATCCTGATGACGGGCGAAAGGCGGTGGTTTCCTGGACCCCGGCTAAACGGGCGGAATTTTATATCGTCCGTTATGGTCTTGCGCCCGATCGCCTGTTTAATAACTACCAGGTTTACAATGCGACAAACGTGGAAATCAATGCGCTGAACAGCGATGTCCGCTATTATTTTACGGTGGATGCTGTGAACGACTCAGGCGTGACACGAACCAGAACGAGTGCCATGAGCGCCGTGAGTGCCAACAACGCGAGGGCCACTCAGATCCAATAATCCAGCGAGCCAAAATCTGAGAGTTTACAAAAATGTGTGTATAGGCGTGTAAACTGTAAATTCGTCGCGATTTTTACAAAAACAATGCGCTTTTATTGGCAAATTTAACAAAAAACCTCGTGAGAGGTGTAAATTCGGACGATTGATGCGTTGGGTGCAGCTTGACAGGAATACTGTGAAACAATATTGTTTCACAATATGAGCGATAATACAGCCACGATCCGTGAACTACGAACCGATTTCCGCAAGGTGAAGCGGAGGATTGAACAGCATGGCCAGGTCGTAATCACCGATCACGGCCAACCAGCCTATATTATCAGACCTTTGGCCGAGGAGCCGAAGAAAAAGTCGCCTCTTCCTGATTACTACGCCCGGCTGCTCAAACGGCAGCCGACGGCGCTTCCCGCTGATGCAACTCGTCAGTTTTGGGAGGAGGAGCGCGGATGACCGCAAACGAAGTTTACGTGGATCCAAGTGCCTTGTCCCGCCTTTACATCCACCAGGCCGGATCGCGTGAAATGGCTGTCTGGCGGTCCAAGGTCAGCGGCACATTGGCCGTGACACACCACGGTCGGACAGAGGTCATCAATGCGATCTGTCGGGCAGCGTTTCTCGGGCAATTCGACCGGCCGGGCATGGCCGATGCACTGGCAGACTTGAGCGCCGATTTTGCCGCGGGGCATCTTGGTCAAGCCGACATTCTTTGGCGCGCTGCCCTTAATCGTGCTGCTGAATTGAGCCAAACGCACACTCCAAAACTTGGCACGCGCTCTTTGGATGTCTTGCACGTGGCCTGCGCTTTGGAGTTAAAAGCCCGGTATTTTCTCACTTTTGATATTCGGCAGCGGCAATTAGCGGCGGCTGTCGGCCTGAGAAACGTTCAGATGAAATTCGAAGGAATGTGAATGAGCGCCTATGATACACATTTTTGGGCGGCGTCCCCGATATAGGGGATATTCGGCAGGCACAGTAGTTGATATATTAAGACGTTGTCGCATAATCACATGAGCTTCCGGACCATTCTAAATTCGCCAATGGGTTTAAAATGAAAAAGTGTTGGATGATATTTTTGTTCATTGGGGTTGCGAAACTGTCCCTGGCCGCGCCGTATGCGGATGTCTATTCAGTTCTGGATTTTGGCGCAAAAGCCGATGGCAAGACAGACGATACCGCAGCCTTTCAAAAGGCCTTGAATTCAGTATCGGAAGCGGGTGGGGGAGTTGTGTATGCGCCGCGCGGCAATTATTTTTTCGCCGGACATCTCGATTTGCCGCGAGCGGTGGCCCTGGAAGGAGTCTGGGAGTCGGTCCCGGCCCATACCGGGCTTCGAGACCACGAGGCTGGCAAGCCGCTGGATGACGGCACTACGTTTCTCGTCACGGAAAATGAAGGCAATGAAACCGGCGCGCCATTTATTACGATGCATGACGACAGCACCTTAAAGGGAGTGGTCATTTTTTACCCAAACCAACATTCAGACGGCGAGCCCAGGCCCTATCCGTGGGCGATTGCGATGCGCGGCAAGAACCCTGCGGTGCTCGGAGTGGAGTTGCTCAATCCGTATAATGGCATTGACGCCTCCGAAAATGAGCGTCATCTGATTCGCGATGTTCAAGGGCAACCGTTGAGGCGGGGCATTTTTGTGGATCAAATTTACGATATCGGGCGAATTGAGGACGTCCACTTCAATCCCTGGTGGAGCGTAAAGCCGCGGCTTTTCCGCTGGCAGGAGGAGCATGGCGAGGCATTCATATTTGCGCGCAGCGATTGGCAGTATGTTTTTAATACCTTTTGCTACGGCTACAACGTGGGCTACAAGTTTATCAGTTCAAAATCCGGCGTTTGCAACGGCAACTTTCTTGGAATCGGCGCTGATGATTGTTTTACTTCGGTCGATGTCGAAGAGAGCGCCGAGTATGGCCTGCTGATTTCCAACGGCGAGTTTACGTCGTTTCATGGTCCTGATCCGACGATGGTTTTAATCGGTCCGACGAACTCCGGAAGTGTCCGCTTTGAGAATTGCGCATTTTGGGGACCGTGCAACCAGATTGCCAAAATCGGAGGAACTGGAACCGTTGGGTTTAGTGATTGCACTTTCGTGCAATGGGACAGAAACCAGGAAGGCCGGGCAGCGGTCCAGGCCGAGAGCGGAACGATTTTGGTTCGTGGCTGTGAATTTCAACAGGATGACTCGCAGGTTGAACTTGGTGAAGGTGTGCGTCGCGCGATCATTTCCGATAACGTTTTCACCGGCAAAGCGCGAATCGTGAACCACAGCAAAAATTCCGCCTTTATTGGCAATAACGCCGCTGACCAATAAGTGCGCGGCGTTTCGTTTTCGACCGCGATTTTGCAATCTGCGCAAATAAAATGAAGTTGCAATGGCGGAACAAAGAATCCAGTTTGTTTTGTGTTCCCCGTGATGTGAAGAAGCGCCAGTCATCGTTCAATCGAGGCCAAATAAAACGGGTCATTTTGCTCCTGGCCGCTTTGATTGCTCTTCAAACGTGCCTTTCCAGGGCCGTGGACTCGCCGTCCGCGGGCGCGGAGGGAAAGCCGTTGGAAATCCAGTCGGTTCTTGTGAACAGCAAACAAGTCCCGATAAGCCCTGAAGAAACGGTTGATCTGGGCCCGTTTCCAAAGGGGATCTACATTTCTTTCGGGCCGTCAAAAGGCGCCAGTCATGCTCCCACCCGGCTGCGGTACAAAATGATCGGGTATGATAACGGGTGGCAGCAGGTCCCCGGTGAGATGAACCTTACCGTCCGTTTTTATAATGAGAATGGCGACCAAATAAACGAAAATATTTTTACGGTAAACGGCGACAGCCCCGGTTGGAACGGGAGCCTGGCGACTTCCCCTCTGACGCATCGCCGCGAGACGATGATTGTCCCTCCGCTGGCGTCTCGAATCATGATCGTCATTTCATCCGCGGGGGCGCCGGATGCGGTGGGTATCTATGTCGTTGACAATTTGCTCGTCTCGCGGACCGGCCCGGACGGCGAGCCAACGATTTTGCTGCGTTCGCCGTTTGATTCGGCTCCAAAGAAATATGCCGAGAACTATCTCCCGGATAATTGGATGCACGACGGGACCCATCCAAGCATGGCCAGGGTCATCGAAGTCGGAAAGGACCCTTCGACGGCGGCTTTTGCGATTCTTGATTATGATCCATTCAGCCATGCCGAATGGCACAATATCATGTTATTTGCGCCGAAAGTAACTCCCGGAGACCATATTGTGGTTGAGTGGAATGAACTGTATAGCATCGGCGGCGGAAATATTGGCGGCGCGTCTTATAGTTCATTGCCTCCCGGGGACTACCAATTTTGCGTGGAAGAAACGACGGCGATGGGAGTTCCAACGGGAGTTCAATCGCAAATTGTGGTCCTGGTCCCAAGGCCTTTTTGGAAGTCGGCATGGTTTACCGGAGCGATTTTATTTTTCCTCGTCCTGGGGATAACCGCCATGGCCCGTTACATCGTTTGGCAAAGGATGCGCCGGGAAATGGTGCATCTGCGGAATCAACGCGCGCTTGAACAGGAACGGCTGCGAATCGCCCATGACATCCACGACGATATCGGGGCGCGGGTGACGCAAATTTCCCTGTTGAGCGCAATGGCTCATAGCAATCAATCACTGCCCGAAACGGCCCGAATTGAGTTCAATCAAATTTCACAGATGGCCCGGGATTTGGTCGCCGCCCTCTACGAAACTGTTTGGGCGGTTAATCCGGAAAATGACAATCTGGACGCTTTGGGAAATTATCTCTGCCAAATGTTGAACCAGATGTGCGAGCGGTCGCAACTGGAGTGCAACCTGGACGTCCAGGACCTTCGGAAAGACATTCAGGTATCGAGCCAAATCAGGCATAATATCACACTCGCAGTCAAAGAATCTTTGAACAATGCAATCAAACATTCCAAAGCCACAGAAGTGGTTTTCCGCATCACTTTCCAAAGGATGCTTTTGACGATTTCCCTTCAGGACAACGGATGTGGATTTACCCCTGCGAGCGCTCCCTCGGGCAACGGACTCAGGAACATAAAATTGCGCCTGGAAAGCATCGGCGGCAGCAGTTCCATCGAGAGTCAGCCGGGGCGGGGCACGACGGTTTATTTGCGTTTGACTATCAAGCCATTCGAAATGAACTAACGGCGAGTCAAGGATACACCAACCGGAAGAAGACGCTGCCATTTGCGGTGTTTATGGGGAAGAGGATTTGATTAGTTACGGTTGAGCCGGGCATCGTCACCCAATTTGTCCCGACCACAGAATTAGTCTGCACCCGCAGGCTCCAGCCGGTATTATCCTCGGGCCACGTCAATTCAACCTGTCCGCCGTTGCGGAAAAATGTGAACGTTGGCGGAGCCAGCGACACTGGTTGTACGCTCACTGGAATCGAATTCGAGCTTTCTCCGGCAGAGTTAAGGGCGGATACCGCGAAGTAATACGTCGTCCCGTCTGACAAGCCGGTATTTGTAAAACTGAGGCTGGCCAGATTCGTCGCGATGTCCGAATAAATCCCATTCAGGCTGTTCGAACGCTTTAAATTATAGTTGGTGGCATTGGCTGAGGAGTTCCACGTCAGCGTGGCCTGCCGATCACCGGCTGTTGCTGTCAATCCACCGGGCGTGATGGCCGCCGCTGTCCCCAGGGGCCCCAGAGCATAGTTCGCCTCAATGTCCTGTGGCGTCAATACTCCGCTTTCCACCCTGGCTGCGGCAATATAACCCTGAAACGCGTCCGCGCCCAAATTAGGTCCGCTATTGGCTATACCGGCGCCAATTCCCATGACTGTCGTGGGCGTTTGGAGAGGAGAGCCTGGTATGTTATCAGCGTTGAATTGACCATCCAGATAAAGCCGCACCGTTGCGCCATCGTAGGTCCAGGCCAGATAGTGCCATGCGCCGGGCGCCGGCGTGGTGCCCCAGGGCGTATCGTAACTTCCAAAATCTCCCGAAACTCCGCCGCCACAACACGGGTCGCTGTAATTAAACTCGCGGTCCTCTTCCGGAAACGACGGGCCTCCCTGGATTCCATAACCAATGGCGCAACTATTCTGTTGATTGACCGCTGTCGCGTAAATCCATGCTTCCGCCGACACCGGATTGTTTCCGATAATTTCCGATGGAACCATTTCGGCGGATTGCACCGCATTTCCCAGTAGATCGGTAACGGAAAGGACAGTGACCGTTTGCGAATTCCACGTCAGATTCGTTATGTTCAGCGCTTTCGTATTTACAGTCGCGAAATTGCCCGCGGTGTTGGGATTGCTGGTCCGGTTGGTCCAGACTGACCCGCTTGCATTCAAGTCGCTGGATTGCAGGTTCACGATGAGGTCGCCTTCCCAATGAACGGCATTAAATTCCTGGGCGGGAGTCGTGATATTATCAATCATAGAAGAATACAGGATGCCGTTGGTATGGCTCGTGGCTGCCAGGCCCACCAACACGTTCGTTGCCATCGGAATCGTCACAGCAGTTCCTACGGATACCCAGGTTTGCCCATTGGAAGAGCAGAGCGCTGAAAACGCGTTTCCGCTTCGCGCCAGTTGCAGCCAATAGGGAGTTGTTACACTCGGGCCGATCACGCTGGTGGTGGACCCTCCATAAGCACTCCGATATTCGAACAGAATACCATTGGCCGGCGTGAGCAACACGGACGCTTCCATGTCCGCCGGGTCGAGCGAATTGCGAATCATCATGCCCGATTTAGACGTGGGGTTAACGATTTCCTCCGTCACGACCCGTCCAAGGAGATTGCAATCTCCGCTCGCGGATTGATACACGTAGCGAAAAGCATCGGCGGTTCCCCCGATATCTGCGCCCGAACCAACGAGTGTAAATACGCCGTTATCGTAGCTGTCGCCGCCTTCGGCGATGCCCGTGCCCACGTCCTGGCTGAGCCAGGGAGCGGGCAGGGGGCCGGGAACAGTAAATCCGGTATTGCCAATGCCGCCGATATAATAATCGCCGGTTGAATTCACAAAGCCCGCATAACCAGGATTTAGGCCGGTGACGGTATTAGAGTTCAGGACGGCGTAGCCCTGGACACCCGTCCCAAGGTCAGGCGCGCCTGCGACGAACCCGTTCAACCCCGGCGACATAATTGTATTGTGTTCCAGCACGATATTGGTGCTGGTGGAAAACCCCACGCCGTCGTACAGAGCGTCAATGATTGTGTTTGAAGCTATGTACGCGTTTTCGACAATGCCGACACCCTGGCTGTCGCCGCCATTTCCGATCATCATGCCTTGTTGCTGCTGGCTATAGCCATTGCCGCCGCACCGCAGAATCGTATTTCCGACGACCGTAGCTGACAGCAGGTCGGAGCCATTGACTCCAAATCGCATGACGCCAAGACCAAGATATCGGGCTGTATCCTGAAGCAAATTGTTCTCAACCACATCGTTGACGCCTCCATAAATCCCTATGCCTTTTCCGCCCCAGGCATCTATAGCGGTATTGTTGACATACGTGATGTTGCTCATGATTGTGTAATAATTCGTGGTCGAGCCAAACACGTTTTCATAGACCGAGTTAATAGCCATGGCGTCATCGCCCGTGCCGCGGACAAAGTTATTTGAATAGGTCAGATTCTCGCCGATTCCATTATCGCTTTGGACATTGTTGAAATTGCCGCCATCGGCCCAGGTACTCAACGTCCGGCAATTTTCCGCTATGCCGTTGACACCGGCACACCAGAAGGATGAGGTGGTGTGCTGTATCCAGACGTTGTTCACAACCCAATTCGTGCCGCTGAAATCCACCGCCCCGTCATTGTTTGCGCCGTCCCGGCTCCATGAATTGCAATCCAGCAGCACATTTGAAAGTGTGCATGAAACAGCATTGATAATATTGCCAACGCCTATGGTATTGTTTTGGGGTGTCACCCGATAAATGGCGCTGTACCACGGCCCGGCCCCGGCTATCGTTATTCCGGAAGCATTCAGACTGCCCGCGATTGCGCTAATGTACCACGTGCCGGCGGGAATCCACGCGATTTTGCCCTGTGACTGCGCGGCATTGAAACAGTTGTTGATCGCTGAAGTGTTGTCGAAACTTGGATTGTTCGATAGAGCTCCATAGCTGACGATTGAAAGCGAATTCGCCGGCTGCGAAAGGGGCGCCGGCGGATTTTCGAGATCGACGACATCTATATAATAAAACGATGCCGTGTTTGAAGAATCCATTTGAAAACGGATTGTTTGTCCGGGAGCAATCGCTGCGCCTGTTACAAAAGCGTGGGTGTCGTTCCAGAAACCACGCGGGTCGCCATCGGCAGGGTTTTTGTCCGTTTGACCATTATAGTTGGTGCCTTCATAGCAGTAGTTCTGCATCGAATTCACGCTGAAAGCCTGCCGAAAAGTCCCATTGACATACAAATCAATCGTATTGCTGATGCCTCCTCCAGTGGGCGCATCCGGAATGCACGACCTGAGATTAATAGCTGTGATATTCTGCCCGGTATTATTGGTCCACTGCACGTACTGGCCGGCAGCGGTCAAAGCCACAAAAGCGTGTCCGGACGCCTCGAGTTCCGGACTCGAATATGGCGTCGTCGGCGCATTCGTGAGATAATAAATCGTCGCGCCGCCTCCCAGGAATCCATCTTCCGCTTCATAGCTGACAAAGGGGGTTGTCGCGCCGACGGATGCGCGCGCGACATTTAAGTGCGCCATCAGCGTAAGAATAACAATTGAAAGGCAGGACCAAAAGAGCGCTTTTGAGTGTTTCTGGTGTTTATGCCTTGAAGAATCCATGAAATCTAATGCGGTCGTGGCAAATTGGAGCATCTAAATCTACTGGTAAACATCCAATTAGCAAGGTCGGGGTCCGGAACTACGGAAAGTAGTTTTGATAGGTCGCATGGGCATTCAACCAGGCACTGTCGGTGTTGGGCGCTCCACTTATGGTTAAAAAGGAATTATGCCACTGATGCAGTGCCACGTGCCCATCCGCGTAAGCGAATGACGTCGAGTTGCCATGGTTGGCCGCGGGCCGGTCGTTAATGGCGTCATTGGCATTGGGACTCGTCGGGCTTGTTGACTCTGTTTCGTTGAGCTCAAAAAAACCGTCGTTGAGGCTTAATGGATTTTCGTCCAGGAACGTAAAACAATCGGCAGAACTTAACGCGCCTCTGAAATCAGAAAACTTTCTAAATAGGGCAAAGTAGCCGCTGCCGACTGACGATGAATATGCCGATGCTTCGTAGGCTGTCGTGCCGCAGAAACCGTTTTCCGAACAGGAGCGAACACGAGGTTCATGGGAGACCGGGTCAATGCCAAGAATGTCCGCCGGGCACTTATAACTGCCGGCGTTTTTTACATAGCCTCCAATTGAGCCGTTGATTGTCAGCCCTGTGATGGGATCAACCGCCGGCCCTATTCCCAGAAGAAACACGTTGGTTGAGCAACCGGTGGGGCTGTCTGCCGTGCCTGTAGTATCCAGTGTTTGAAAGGAACCCGCTACCCAGTCCGGATCACTTCTGCCCAATCCTATCGGATTAGGGCTTGGAGCCGTCAGGCTGCCAGACGTTTGCCCCGGGTGCCCTTCGTTTCCCGGCAATGCATCATTGTTGTCGCTGCCGTATATAATACTGGCGGCCTGCAATTCTTTCATGTTGTTCATACAGTATGTTGCTTTCGCGCGTTGCATGGCTTGTTGCAGCACAGGCAAAAGAATTGCCGCAAGTATGGCGATTATGGCAATGACTACCAACAATTCAATCAGAGTAAAGGCGGGACGACGGAAGATTTTGGCCGACGGACGAGCGCGCGATTTCACAGACTTCATATGTTTCCTTATCACTCCCTCCGGCGGCCAGCCGGCTGCCGGAAATATCTTATTGTCGAACGTCATGGAGCTGATTGTATCAACAGGCGATAGAAGCGCATGCCATTGCTTCCGATCGTGTCTGAAACATTCGTGACCATGTTCCCCGTCATCACAACGGTTCCGGGAACCTGCGCCCAGGTGGGATCCGTCAAATGAGTTTTATATTGCAGCTCATAGGTGTAGCCGCTCTGAATAACGAATGAGAGAGTCACCTTTCCGGCGCTCAGCGCCGGGGTAATTGGGGGGGCGGGGGCGGCTGGCACCAGCATGAAGAAATTAATGTTCGCTTCGTTGGGACTTCCGCCTTCGAGTTTCAGCGTGGTTTGCGTTCCATCAAACGTGACGCTGGCGGGACTGCCGCCATTTGTCATTTCGACAAATTCCCAGGTGGACCAGCCGGCCTCCGGAATGATGAATGTTCCCAATTCTCTGGTGGATTGATTTGTCGTCCCGAAGCCGGCGGTCACCTTCGCCAGAGTCGCGGACGAGCCGCCGGTGGCGCCTTCGGCGAACCGGCCCAAAATGTTGTATGTTCCGAGCGGATAATGGCGCGTATAGTTCGCCCATGAAGGTGCGCCAAAGAACCCGATGTTATAATCCGTTTCTCCCGCCCCAAACTGGCTCCTGGACTCATCGCCGGAAGGAGTGGTGGCGGGCGCCGGGCCAGGATCATCATTAGGACGATAGTCAAACGGATTGGCCCCAAGGTCTGACTGATAATTATCTATTCCCGGCGTGCTGCCCAGGTTGGCGTAGGCGTCAACCTGGGGATTGTCGACGTAGAGGCCGGGCACGCCATTGCTCGTGTAGTCGTAGTCCTCGGCTTCCCATTGGTAGTTCGCCGGATTATAGTCATTAAACGTGACCGTGCTCGTGGCGACGTTGCCGTCGGCATCCGTGACCTGGATGTTTACAGTATGACTGGCGTTCGCCTGCAATCCCGGGTAGCTGACGGTCCAGCCTGTTGCCGTGCTGGTAAAGACCAGGTTGGAAACGACTACGCCGTCCACCGTCACGATAATGCTATTGGTGGCGACTCCGAGCGAGGAATTGACGGCAAAGGTCAGCGCGCTCGCATATTGCAGCATATTGGTGCCGTTTGGATATATTCCCGTGATGGTGGGCACATTGGTATTGGCCGGGACCAGCATGAGGAAGTTCACATTGACTTCGGGGTCGCCCGCATCCGGCGAGCCGCCCAATTTCAGCGTTTGCTGGCCGCCGTTCAGGGTGACCTGCACCAGGTTGCCCTCGCTGTCAAGCAGGGGCGCCCATTCCCAACTGGACCAGCCTCCCAACGGAACAGTGAATGTTCCCAGGAAGTTCGTCGCTTGGTTCGTCGTGCCGTACCCGCTGGTTAAGACGGATAAAATGGCATGAGAAACCGCCGCTCCTTCGGCAAAACGGCCTACGACATTGTAAACGCCAGCCGGATAGTGGCGGGTATAATTCGCCCATGAACTGCCTCCGAAAAACCCAATATTATAATCCGTTCCTCCCAGGGCAAACTGGCTTCTCGGAAGATCGCCGGAAGCAGTGGTCGAAGGCGCCGCGCCCGGGTCATTATTGGCGCGGTAGTCAAATGGCTGGGCCGTCAGGTCTGACTGGTAATTATCAATTCCAGCCGTGCTCCCCATTCCCAGGTAGGCATTGGTCTGTGGATTGTCAACGAACAGACCGGGCACGCCGTTGGAGGTATAATCATAATCTTCCGCCTCAAACTGATAATCCGACGCGCTATACGTGGCGAAGGTGTTGGTATACGACGTATGCCCGACCGCATCGGACAACGTAATGACGGCCTGGTAAAGCTGGTTGGTTTGGATTGGGCACGTCACGTTCACGGTAAAGCCGTTGCCGCTGAACGTGAGGTTGGATTGCTTGACTCCGCTCAAGTACAGCGTGATACCGCTGGCCGTGATTCCAACCGAGGAATTCGCAGTGAAGGTCACCTCATTCGATGGCTGGAATAGCGCTGAGCTGTCCGGACTGAAATTGCCGACAAAAGGCGGCGGGTTGTTGTTTAGATTCGCCGGCACCAGCATATAATAATTCAAATTGCAACTCGCATTCACCAGATTCATTCTTATTGTCTGCGGCACATCGTTACTGCCGGTGAATCGTGCGGGATAACCTGCTGCGTTGAGCACAGGACACCATTGGTAGGCTTGCCAGTTGCCGGTCGCCGGCACGTTAAAACTGCCTAACTGCGATAATGTCTGGCTCGTCGTTTTATATCCGCCGGTCACAAGACTGATAGTCCCTGCGTCACTGCTCGCGTTTCCGCCATCGGACGCGCGCACATAGATATTATAGATGCCGGCAGGAAAATCCCTGGTGTAGTTGCCCCACTGGCCGCCTGCCGTAAAACCAACGTCATAGTCTATATAGGGAATGCCAAAGATTGGGTTCGTCGTATTAAGGTATGCCAGTCGTGGAACGTCTCCGTTAGCTTCCACGTTGAGATCGCCCAGGTCATTGGCATAAACAGGACCTACACCCCTTTCATAAGCATTCGCGTTAACGGGTCCGCCGGGACAATAAGCATCGACACTTGCTTCTCCAGCAAGGCCGTAATAGGCATTGGTTTGCGGATTATCGAAAAAGTTGCCGCCGCCGTAATCATAATCCTCGGCTTCCCATGTATAGTAGTTGGGATTGACCGTATCAAAAGTGATAGTGGCGCTGCTATTATTGCCGGCGCCGTCCGTCATTAGAAAGGTTACCGAATACACTGTATCCGTGGTCAGGGCAAAGCTGACGTTTTCACTCGTCGAGGATCCCGTGATTGTCAGCCCGCTTGACGGGGTCAAGGTTTGCTGAAAAGGAGTTCCGGAAAGAGGACTGCCCGCGACCTGCGCGACAATCGTCATTAGGCCATTTGTCGAGTCGATCGTGCAGTTAAAAGTATTGGTCTGTTGAAATTGATAGGCGCCGTTGGGGAAGTCGTTGGTGACATAGGCCGCGCCGCCGATGGGCGCATTTGTATTTACCGGCAACAACATGAAAAAGTTTTCATTGCAATTGCCGCCGTCGATGGTCATGCGCAAGGTTGACGCCATACCGTCATTGGGAATCGTCAGCACCGCTGGATTATTGCTGGTATTATTAATCAGAGGATACCAGCCGTAAGTCTGCCAGCCGGTGGACTTCGTTGAAAAATAATTCGTTCCTGCCGGAAACGATGCGGCGCCGGAAACTACCTCTATATCCCCGGCATCGCTCTGGGCGCCATTGCCGTCAGAGGCACGCACAAAGACATTATAGGATCCCGGCGGGTAATGCCGGGTATAGTCCGCCCAGTTGCCGCCGTTATTATATCCAACGTCGTAGTCCTGGTTTGTTGTGTACGGCGAATACGCCAGACGAGTCGTGTCACTGCAACTTTCGGTTTCAAGGCCTTGCGGACGGTAACTGGAACTGCCCGAACCCGGATTGCCGCTGTAAAAATCCGATCCAGCGGTGGAAGCCAGGCCGGCATAGGCGTTGGTCTGCGGATTATCGATAAACAATCCGCTAACGCTATTGGCCGTATAATCCCAGTCCCTTGCCTCCCACGTGTACGCTGGAGAAATCGTGTCAAAAGAAACCGTGTCGGTGCTCGAGAGCGAATTGACATCGGTTGCCACGATTGTGGCCGTGTAAAGCACATTCGAAACGAGTGGAGCCTTCACAGTTTCATCATCCGCGGAACCGCTGACAGTTAATCCGCTTGAGCTGGTTAACGTTTGAGGAAATCCTTGCACGCCAAACAGCGTTGTCGCGGTCAATGTCACGGAAACATTTGCGATTCCAGCCAATGACCCGGCTGTGAAAGTCAGCGCATTGGTTTGTTGAAACTGATACGAGCCATTTGGAAATACGCTTGAGATGGTGGGTTGTGCAAAGGCGCTGTCACTAAAGAGAGACAGGGCAGCCACGAGACTCGACGCGGTGATGAAGGATTTCATTTTAGGGAATAATGGACGTTCCATTTTCATAGGTTGTTGGGCTGTTTCACTGTGCACCATATCACTCTGCGCGACTCAGAAACAATCCCCTAAAGCGGGGATTTTAGAATCTGATGATTCGGCGCGGCGCGATTGCGGTGTAAAAGGAGAGCCAGCAAATCCGCGGCTTGTCCCTGTTGCCGTGAACGGTTTCAGGTTGAAATAACCTCAACAACAACAATAGCTTGTGATTTGTCGAGAATCCCCCGCGGCGCCGAAGGATTCTCTTTGAATTTCAATCAGGACAATCAGGATCAGAACTAATTCAGGGAGGCAAGTCGCATAAAAAGATATTTAGCCATTTGCTTTCTCAGCCCTCGACCGCGTAACAGGATCTTGTCTATGGCGTCGCGCTGGTGGATTTCATGTGATGCTTGGCAACCAACTGCAGGCGGCCGTGCACATGCATCTTTTGGCAAATGTTTTTTACGTGCGTTCTTACCGTTTCGACACCGATGTTCAGCTTGCCTCCAATTTGTTTGTAGATTAAACCGCGGGCCAATAAATCGAGGACTTCCCGCTCTCGCGGTGACAGGTCCGCCGATTCTTGGGCAGTAGGCCCGATTTGGTGAAAATGTTGGACGACCTTGCGCGCAATGTGGCTGGACATTGGCGCGCCTCCCATGTAGGCGTCGCGTATGGCGGCAATTAATTGCTCGGGTGGACTGGACTTTACCAAATAACCGCTCGCCCCCGCTTTCAGCGCCATAAAAATGCGTTCGCTGTCCTCATAAATCGTGACCATGATAATCTGCAGTTCGGGAATTACCTTTTTTACTTCGCCGACGCATTGAATGCCCGACATGCCCGGCAGCCGGATATCCATAAGCACGACGTCGGGCTTTTTGTGCAGAATTTCGGGCAGGGCGTCTTCACCCGAACTAAAAGCCCCAAGACACTTGATATCCGAAGCGGACGCCAAAATTTTGAGCAATTGCTCGCGCAATCCTGTGTCGTCTTCGACAACGATGACTGTTTTCTTCATGGTTCAATATTCCATGCGCGTGATGGGTTACCGGCAGTGAGTATAACATCCGGCGCAAGTCCTGTCACCTGGGAGGGCGGACGAGGATGGAGGATTGAAGATGGATGAATTCGATGCCATGAGTGCCATGAGCGCCGGGAGTGCCATGAGTGCCAGAGGTTGGTTAGGCAGGGGAGAGTGAGACGGTCAGAGCGTGAGAAGGGGTGTTTAGTGTATATAGGGAAGTAAATTTGTAAACGAGCCGGGAAAATGGGTCAAATGATGCCTTTTTATTGGCAAATTTGGCAAAATACGCCACTGTAAACGGCAACGAATGATTTTCGCGCGAAGACCAGGGCCGAGCAACATCTACATGGCTGAAACAATGAATGCGGTTATTTCAGTTTTAATGCAAGGAGTGAAATAGCGCGCTTTCTTAATTGCGACAAATACCGTCCAAAGTGGTAAAATTTGGCGGTGGATTTGCATTTAACGATATGAAAAGTTTTTTCACCTTGGTTATGATCGCGGTGTTCATTCCTCATGCGCCGTCGCAGGATCCCGTTGTCGGATTGTGGGGCGGCAAGTGGGACGATACCTGGCCGGTTTTTCTACTAGTCGAAACGAATAGCGAACCCAATACGTATAGAGTTGATTATCACTGGCTGGAGAATTCGGAGCATTCAAGTTTTTCGACGGAGGAACTCATAGGATATAAAACGAACAGTTACGTCCATGCCAAATTCCTGGACTTCCGGATGACCGGAACGAAGTATCCGTATTACTAACCCCGACTAGGCAAGGCGAAGCAACTTCTGGCAAAGTCGGGGCATGGAAGATTTATTGAAAAAGCGTCCGCATCGGACACCGGAACAACGCGCGCAAATTCTTGCCGATTA
>Ga0335075_10000301_pt1 | contig 89838 bp, 69 predicted proteins | sample Lox_Sample_24_FD_206723 | JGI IMG/M metagenome (GOLD analysis project Ga0335075, IMG submission 206723) | Soil microbial communities from Loxahatchee National Wildlife Refuge, Florida, United States - Lox_Sample_2.4 | ecosystem: Environmental > Terrestrial > Soil > Wetlands | place: USA... | reverse complement strand
GTGCGTCTTGAAGAGCGCGGTCTGGTTCATCGAACCCACGGCGGAGCGATGCTCGCTGGTCAAATTTATGAGCCATTCCGCTTCGATGCGTCGTTCCACGAGCGCGAAGGGCGATTTACAGCCGAGAAGCAGCGGATCGCGCTGACTGCTGCGGACTTGGTGCACGAAGATGAGACAATCGGCTTTACCGCGGGGACGACTACGACTCAGGTGGCCCGCGCCCTCCGTCTGCGTTCGGGGCTACATGTCATCACAAACGCAGTAAATATTGGCATGGAACTAAGCGCAAGCAATGGTTTGGATACTATGCTGACTGGCGGCTGCATGCGCTGGCCCGGGGCGTTTTCGCTGATTGGGCCAGCCGCGATTGAATCTGTAAACGTTGTCGTGATGGACAGGGTTTTTGTTGGTGTCTGCGGAGTGGACCCATGCCACGGGGCAACGACGATCGAAGCGGATGAGGCGGCCGTGTTTCGGGCGATGACTCGACGGGCAAAACAGGTAGTTGTTGTAGCGGACTCAAGCAAAGTAGGTATGATAAGCCCCGCTGTGATTTGTCCGGTGACAGACATCGATGTGCTGATTACTGACGACGGGATTTCTCAGGAAGCCGCGGACGCATTCAAGAGCTGCGATGTGCGATTAGTAATTGCATAACCCGCGGGCCCCTCGATATCTATATCGCCGCGGTATGAGGCGACCGCGACGGGTGCAACAATAGCAATGCCCTATTTTTTAATACCCTAGCCGGGACGATCAATTCTTTTGCTGAGACGTGATCAATGGAAGATTCGCGTCACCCAGTAAGTCGAACGAGTTGTTCTGCCTCGATGCGCGGTCCAAGAATTGAGACCTTTGGAACCTGTCCGCGCGCCATTGCTACTTCATCACAACGGTATAGACGTGGGCAGTTCTGGCAATCCTTGAAGATTTTGTCTGGTAAGGCGGCGCGTTCTTCAACTTCGCGGAATCCATAACGGAAGAAGAAGCGCGGTATCCGCGTGAACAGACAGACACAGCCAACCCCATGTTCTTCCGCTTCCTCAATTAACGCGTGTAAAAGTTTTCCACCTACGCCCTGACCTTTCACTTCCGGGCGAACGACAATTGACCGGACCTCCGCCAGATGCGGTCCATAGAGATGGAGCGCGCCGCAGCCAAGAAAGACTCCAGTGTCCGATTTCGCAACCGTGAAATCGCGGACATTCTCACATATCTCCGCAAACGCGCGGCGCAAAAGTGTTCCATCATGCGAGAGGCTGTTCACCAACTCATAGATGCTGGTTGCGTCTTGCAGCCTCGCCTTACGCACTAGCACGGGCCACCTCGGTGCTTTGCGCTAACTTGGCAATGTCCTGTTCGGCGGCAGCGATTGCGTCCTGGACGCGCCTGGTCGCCGTTCCGCCGACAACATCATGGCAATCGAGGGTCGCCTGCAGAGTAATCGCAGAAAAGAAATCGCCTTCGAATTCCGATCCAAACTGCCTCAATTCGTCAATCGTCAAGTCACACAGCTCGCAGTTTCTATCAAGGCAGTAACGGACAGCATTTCCGATCTTTTCGTGAGCCCTTCTAAAGGGGACTCCCTTATGAACAAGATAGGTCGCCGCAGCCATTGCGTTCAGAAAGCCATGATTACAAGCAGCGTGCATCCTGTCTTTACGAAGCTGCATCGCCGCGGTGAAGTCACTGAGAACAGAAAGCATAGCGACAGTCTCAGCGCTGGCCAGGAAAACAGGCTCTTGTGTCTCCTGCAGGTCTTTGTTGTAAGCGAGAGGCAGTCCCTTAAGACCCAGCGTTACGGCCTCAGCGGCGCCGTGGATTCGCCCGACCTTTGCTCGTATCAACTCGGTCATATCAGGGTTCTTCTTTTGAGGCATGGCGCTTGAGCCGGTCGAAAAGGCTTCGGGCAGGTCAACGAATCCAAATTCTACGGTTGCAAAGAGTGTGATCTCCTCGGCAAAACGGCTGGCATGCAGGGCGAGCGTGGTGAGCGCTTGGAGAAACTCAAGTACAAAGTCACGATCGCTCGTTGCGTCCATGCTGTTTGCCGTGGGAGCCGTGAAGGCGAGCTCCTTTGCGGCGATATTTCTGTCGAGAGCGAGTGTTGCGCCGGCAACTGCGCCCGATCCGAGCGGGCAAAAGTTCAAACGATCGGCACAGTCCTGCAGACGCCAGGCATCACGAAGCAGCATCTGTACGTATGCCAGCAACCAGTGCGCCACCAGAACCGGCTCAGCACGCTGCAGGTGCGTGTAAGACGGCATCGGCGCACCCCCGGCATATTTTGCCTGTTCAAGCAGAGTACCAGCCCAAGCCGCAAGAAGCTCTCGGGTCTCCCGGATGCGCCGGCGTATATACAGACGAAGATTGGTCGCAATTTGCTCGTTGCGGCTGCGGCCGGTGTGTAACTTAAGGCCAAGATCGCCAATACGTTCTACAAGCCTTAGTTCAACAAAGTGGTGTATATCTTCTGCGTCATCATGTCTCGCCAGGTCCTGCGGCCTGGCCGAATATTCATCGAGAATTTCGTAAAGCGCACTACGGATCTGCGATGTCTCGCTTTCAGTCAGGACACGCACCGCTCCAAGGGCCAATGCGTGCGCTCGACTGGCAGCTACTTCGTCAGGAAGTAGCTGCCAGTCGAAACGTATAGATCGCTGCCATTGATCGAAGAACGGATTCAGGGGCTCGCGAAAACGTCCCGACCACATCTTCACTTGACAGCTTCCTTTTTGCGGCCCAGCAAGCGAGCTCTGGTGCGCGCCGGCAAGCCGAGGATCCGGATAAAGCCCTCGGCGTCTTTCTGGTTGTAACTGTCGCCCATTGTGAATGAAGACAGTTCATTCGAGTAGAGTGAGAAGTCACTCTTGCGAGAGATAATGCTGACGTTTCCCTTGTAGAGGCTAAGTTTCACGGTTCCTGTCACGTACCCCTGCGTTTTGTTAACAAAGGCGTCGAAGGCCTCCCGCAAAGGAGTGAACCAAAGCCCGTTATAGACAATATCCGCGTAATTCAGAGCCACGTGCTGCTTGTAGTGAGCGACCTCACGATCGAGCGTGAGCGCTTCAAGTTCACGGTGAGCGAGGACAATTAGCGTGCCACCAGGCGTTTCATATGCGCCGCGAGACTTGATTCCGACAAGGCGGTTTTCTACCAGGTCGATGCGTCCAATAGCATTGCGCGCGCCAATTTCGTTCAGAAGCTCGATCAGTTGAACTGGTTCAAGCTTCGTTCCGCCGACTGAAACAGGAACACCTCGCTCGAAGCCGATCTCCACCACCTCGTTACGGTCAGGAGCCTCCTGTGGACTCTTCGTCATGACCCACGTTGTTGGCAGGGGAACATTCGCCGCGTCCTCCAACTCTCCACCTTCGTGGCTAATGTGCCAAAGATTGCGGTCGCGCGAGTGAATCTTCTCTCGGCTTTGCGCCACAGGAATGCCGTGGTTCTCCGCGTAATCGAGGCAATCTTCACGAGATTTCAAGCTCCACTCCCGCCAGGGAGCTATTACTTTCAATTCGGGTGCCAGCGCCTGATAGGCGTGCTCAAAACGGACTTGGTCGTTGCCTTTGCCGGTGCAGCCGTGAGCTACTGCATCGGCTCCTTCTTCAAGCGCAACTTCGACCTGCGCCTTTGCGATCACCGGGCGCGCAATCGAGGTTCCCAGCAGATACTTGTTCTCGTACACTGCCCCCGACTTAACCGTTGGGAAGATATAGTCACGAACAAATTCATCACGCAGGTCTCGAACCACGGCCTTCTTAGCGCCGGTGTCGTACGCCTTTTTTACGACGGCGTCCATATCATCGCCCTGTCCCACATCTGCAATCACCGCAATCACGTCCATGCCATAGTTTTCATTCAACCAGGGGATAATAATGGACGTATCCAGCCCGCCCGAGTACGCAAGTACAACTTTCTTCGACATCAATGAAACTCCTAATGAATCTAATGAATAATGTGAATACTTGAGCGGTCGGTAGCCTCAAAAGCCGCCACCGCACGCCAAGACTGCTCGCATTGATCTGTTACCGCATATTGTTGGCGCCACCAAGTAGCAAGAGCAGCAAAGCCTTTTGCGCGTGCATTCTGTTTTCGGCCTGGTCAAAGACGACAGACTGCGGACCGTCAAGCACGCCGTCGGTCACCTCTGCATTGCGATGTGCCGGGAGACAGTGCATGAACACGGCATGGGGTGCGGCATGAGCCATAAGTTGTTCATTTACCTGGTAAGGCTTGAAAATAGGCGCACGCTTGGTCACCTCATGTTCGAAACCCATGCTTGTGCATACATCGGTGTAGACGGCGTCCGCGCCTTCGACAGCAACGACTGGATCGCTGACTAGATTGATGCTTCCGCCAGTCTCGTTTGCAATGGCACGTGCCTGAGCGACAATGTCCGCCTTAGGGCCATAGTTTCTTGGCGAGCCAACGGTACAATGCGCGCCAAGCTGAGCCGCAACAAGCATGAGGGAATGACATACGTTGTTACCGTCACCCACATAAGCAAACTTCACCCCCTTTGCGGCTCCAAATCGTTCTTCAATGGTAAGGAAATCGGCAAGGGCCTGGCAGGGATGCTCCAGGTCACTGAGCGCATTGATTACCGGGCAAGCCGCGTATTGTGCCATTTCGGTAATGGTTTCGTGCGCGTAGGTGCGCAGCACGATGACAGAGACCCAGCGTTCCAGGTTTCGGGCCATGTCCGCCAGTGATTCGCGCTCACCCAAGGGGCTCTGGGTCTGATCGACAAATATCGCATTGCCGCCAAGCGTGTTGATGGCAGTCTCAAATGTCAGACGAGTACGTAACGACGGCTTCTCGAAGAACATTACCATCTGTTTAGCGTCAAGAGCCCAGCGATATTTGCCTGGTTCATCCTTTACCTGATGGGCGAGCTTTAATACCGCTTCGATTTCAACGGTAGAAAAGTCGGCGATTGAACAGAGGTCGCGACCGGCGAGCGAATCGATAGGAGAAGGAATGGTTATCGTGGACGCTTGAGCCGTGTTCCAGGAATATGATTTGCTAGCCATTTGTTTTGGCTCCAATAGAAGATGACGCTGCCGTAGAGGGAGCGCGTTCACGCAAAATTTCATCGAGCGCAGTGATTGCCACATCGACATGCTTATGCTGCAAGATGTACGGCGGCAGAAAGCGGAGGACCGTTTCGCTAGTAAGATTGATCAGTATTTGCCGATTGAACATCTCCGCTAAAACCTGTTTGCCCAAGTCCGCTGAGTCAAGCTCAACTGCGAGCATTAACCCCAGCCCGCGCACGTCAACGATTGCAGAATGCTTTTCGGCAAGCTCAGAGAGACGAGCTTTGAAGTATGTACCGACGTCTGTCACATGCTCCAGTAGATGTTCTTGCTCAATAGTTTCAAGTACAGCGAGGGCAACTGCGCAGGCCAGTGGCCCCCCGCCGAACGTGGTTCCGTGCATACCAGGATGAATCGCGCGTGCGGCTTCTTCTCTGCAGAGCATGGCGCCAAGAGGAAGTCCGCCAGCAATTGGCTTTGCCAAAGTCACTACATCCGGCTGTATGCCATAGTGCTGATAGGCAAACGAATTACCTGTTCGGCCAAGACCGGATTGAATCTCGTCGCAAATGAGAAGAGCGCCCGTCGACTCGGTAAGCTTACGAGCTTCTGCCATGAACTCCTGAGAGACAGGACGAATACCGCCTTCGCCCTGGATGGCTTCAACCAGAATTGCGCAAACATCCTTTGAGAACTTCGCTCTAAGATCCCCGAGGTTGTTAAAGCGCACAAACTCGACATCAGGCATGACCGGCGCAAACGGCTCGCGGTATTTCTCTTTGTGTGTTGTTGCAACCGAACCCATGGTGCGTCCGTGAAAGCTGTGTTCAAGCGCAAGGAACTTAGTTCCTAAGTGCTGGCCTTCGCTGCGTTTCAGGCCCGCATAAGCACGGGCCAGTTTCAGGGCAGCTTCCCATGCCTCGGTACCGCTATTGCAGAAGAAGGCACGGTCAAGCCCGCTGGTCGCCGTGAGCCGCATCGCCAGTCGAGCCTGCCCCTCATGGAAATAGAGGTTGGATACGTGAATCAGTTTGCGGCTCTGATCTGCAATCGCCGCGGTTATTGCCGGGTGTGCATAGCCGAGGGCGTTTACGCCGATGCCGCTGAGGAGGTCAAGGAAGCGTTGTCCATCCTCAGCAATTAAATGAACGCCCTCCCCGCTGACGAAGAGTATGGGGTTCCGCTCGTATGTCGGCAGAAGTAGCTTCGCTTCAGCCGCTCTGATTTCATCTAATTTCAATTCCACTCTCCTCATCAGACTCAAGCTACCAGTACTTCAGTTCCGTGGACGATTCTCGATTTGCACAAATCAGGCAGGACCGATGCTGCATCAGCGGGGAGTATTCTAACGCGCTTCACCCCATGCAGAAGTGCTTCTCTACATGCGTTCAATTTGGGCAACATTCCTCCGCTTATCACCTCATCCTTTGTCAATGCGGCAATCTGGTCTACACTCAACCACCGCATAACTTCGCCATCGGCACCTTTTACTCCCGGTACGTCGGTTAGAAAGACGAGCGCGTCGGCCTTGCACGCTGCTGCGCATGCCGATGCCATTTCATCTGCGTTGACGTTGTAGTATTCGCCGTCAAACCCGAGCGCCATGCTCGATATCACTGGTACTGAATTCATCTTCCAGATTGCTTCCAGCCAGCGCAGATCGGAGGAAACAATCTCCCCCACATAGCCCAAATCGGGTGCGGTGCGCTTCTTTCTCGCCCTGAAGATGAGTCCATCGCCGCCAGATAGTCCCACGGCCGATTGCCCGTGTGCTCCGAGCGATGCGACCAGGGACTTATTGATGCGTCCTCCCAGAACCATCAAAGCGGCATCGCGCGTCTCCGCATCGGTTACGCGCAGTCCGGATACGAACTCGCTCTGCTTGCCGAGCTGTTTAAGAGTGCGCGTCAACTGCAACCCGCCTCCGTGAACAACGGCTACGCGGTTCCCATCCTTTACAAGTTCGGCGATCGCCTTTGCACACTGGTGCAATACTTCCGGATTCTCAAGGGTGGCTCCCCCAAGCTTGATCACAAATTTCATGCCAGTCCTTCCGCTTCTCCCCATCCGCACATCAAATTGAGGTTCTGTACTGCCTGTCCTGCGGCCCCTTTGAGTAGATTGTCAAGGCACGAAACGATCACACACCTTTTGCCATCGGAATCGAGCGCGAAGCCAATATCGCAATAGTTGGTGTGGACCGAGTATTGAATTTGCGGAAGGTTTCCTGCGCCGAAAAGTCGCACCATAGGACTCGCTTCGTAAAAATCGTGATAGAGCGCAGCTACTTCTTCCGCACTCCTTTTTTCCCTAAATGTGACGTATGTGGTCGCCAGGATTCCACGTGGAATAGGCAACAGATGCGGCGTGAACATGATTTGACCGCGCTCAAGCCCGAGTTGTTCCAACAACTCTCCTGTGTGCCGGTGCGCAAAGACGCCATAGGCCGACAAATTATCGGCTGCATACATGTAGTGAGTCTTAGCCGTCGGCGCTTTCCCGGCGCCTGACACCCCAGACTTCGCATCGGAGACAACGCCTCGGTCGAGATCAACCCAGCCAGAGGCGACGACTGGTTTTAGAGCCAGAATCACAGAAGTTGCATAGCATCCCGGGTTAGCGACAAGTTTTGCGGCGCGAATTGCGTTGCGATGAAGCTCCGGAATTCCATAGACAGCCTTGGCCTGGACCTCGACTGCAATCGGAGATTCGTCGTCTGCAAACTTATAGATCGATCGGTTTTCTGCATCAGCGAGCCGCCAGGCGCCGCTCAAATCGATCACGCGAATTCCGTGCCGCAGCGCAATCGGTGCGTACCCTCTCGACTGTTCATGTGGCGTAGCGAGAAACAGAACTTCGACGCCGAGCCGCTCGAGCAATTCCCAGGAGAACGGCTCGATCTTGAGGGCGGCCGAGCCGTTGTTATCCATAAGCTGAGGATGCAACGCCGTCAGAGTTGGGGCTCCGTTCAGATCGGCACGGCCTAGAAATAGAGGCGTGTGGCCCTTAAGACGTGGATGATGGAGCAGCAAACGCGCCAGCTCCATGCCGGCATAGCCGCTTACTCCCAATACCGCAGTCTGTACTGAAATTCCCATTAAAGCTTCTCTTGTCTTTCTGAATCTCTTGAAGGGTGCACCGTTATCTGTAACGAGTAGAGCTAGCCGATCATTTCTTCCAGGCGAGATCGCAGCTGCGACGCTCGCTTATGGTCCGGGCAGATGATGAGCACCGTATCGTCACCGGCAATCGTGCCCACAACCTCATCCCAGTCTTCATGGTCGATACCCAACGCGACCGGCTGAGCACTTCCAGCGGCGGTAACCAGTACGAGCTGGTTCTGTGCCTGCTTCACCTTCAAACCAAAGCTCGACAGCACTTCATGAATTGACGGCAACTCATTGTCGTCATCCCCGCCGGCACCGTTTGGCATTGCATATCCATTGGGTCCCTTGTATAGGCGCAGCTCATGAATGTCGCGCGAAAGCGTCGCCTGTGTGACGTCGAATCCGCGGCGCACGAGTTTGCGCCGGAGTTCGTCCTGACTGGACACACTAGCTGACGCTACTAGTTCGCGAATCACATTGTGCCGATCGTGTTTGGCCAAAATAATCACGTCGCGGATGGGGAATTCGTCCGCGCCTCAGTGCATAAACATGCAACTTAATGTATAAATATTCGAACGCGGTCTGTCAAGCGGCGGAAATAATTTTCCCTGATGGCTGCGATTCCAAATCTTTATAGCAGGCTAAAAAACCCCGCCGGGCCGGTGTTTTCTGACTCCTGGCCGGACATGGAGGTCGTATAGTAACGTATGGGTCGTATAAAACTTTCTGATTCTCAGTTTTCCCCAGCGCGCAACCAAAGCGATCAACCCACGCTGATTGATCCACGCTTTGACCATGAGTCATGCGGTGTCGGCTTTGTTGCGACCCTTACCAACGAACCTTCGCACGACATTCTTGAAAAGGCACTTACTGCGCTGGCACGCCTTGAACACCGGGGTGCGATTGCGGCCGACGGCAAGTCGAGCGATGGCATAGGTATCACGACAGGCATTCCACGTGGCTTCCTTTTGGCGGAAGCGGGTATCGCACTGGACAATTCCAGCCCTTTGGCGGTCGGCGTTGTATTTTACCCGCAAGATGGGGAGTCACATGTGGAGCTTGAGAACGCTCTTGCGGCGCAGCGATTGAAAGTACTCGCATGGCGGAGCGTACCCATACGGCCTGAGATTCTGGGTGAGATCGCCCTGTCCACGATGCCCGTTATACGTCAGGTTTTGATTACGGCTGACGAGCTAACCAGCGCGGACAACGATCAGCTGAATCGGCGGCTATTTCTCGCCAGGAAGCAGTTTGAGCGCAGCAGGGCTCCGGGATATATCTGTTCGTTGTCAGCTTCGACGATGGTGTATAAGTCGATGTGTGCGGGCCGCATTCTGCCAGAGTTCTTTCCGGACCTGTCCGACGAGCGCTACACAACGTCCTTTGCACTTTTCCATCAGCGGTATGCGACCAACGTGGCGCCTTCCTGGGACCGCGCTCAGCCGCTGCGCATGCTGGCGCATAACGGTGAAATTAATACGGTCTGGGGCAACCGGGCGCGCATGTCTGCGCGAGCTTCGACGTTTCCGGAAGAGGTAAAGCCGGTCTATACCCCTGATGGGTCGGATTCGACCAGTCTGGATGAGACTGTGGAACTGCTCGCCCGAAGTGGGCGGTCCGTTGCGGAAGCGCTGCGGATGCTTATACCGCCGGCGCACACGGTCAAGCCCAGCTCTGCTTTCTTTAAATATGCAGCCGATTGCGCGGAGCCCTGGGACGGTCCGGCATCGATTTCCTTTGCGGACGGATTTTTGGTTGGAGCCATTCTGGACCGGAACGGGCTGCGGCCGTGTCGCTATTTCGTGACCGAAGACGACCTGGTTGTGCTCGGATCGGAGGCTGGGCTGGTTGATCTTGATCCGGAGAAGATCGTCCATAGCGGACGCCTTGGTCCGGGCCAGATGATTGTGGTCGATCTCGAGAAGCACGTCGTGCTCGAGGATGAGCAGATACAGGCCGTCTTTGACGAGGCAGCTCCGCAATACGAGGACCTATTGGAGAACAGCACGCTTGAAGATCACGCGCTTATTCCGGCCATGGATGCGGCGGAGCTGAACCGGCTGCAGCATGGATTTGGGTACACGCGCGAGGATGTGGCGATGATCCTGAAGCCGATGGCTGCTGACGGCAAAGATGCAGTGTGGTCGATGGGCGACGATACGCCACTGGCTCCACTGGCGCGTTCTCCGCGTCCGGTGTATGCCTATTTCCGGCAGCGTTTTGCTCAGGTCACGAACCCGCCGATTGATCCGCTGCGCGAGACCTGTGTGATTCAGCTTCATACGCGTCTTGGCCCGTGGCCGCACATGCTGGACAAGCATGCGCCACTACCGGGGCTTTCGCTGCAGTCGCCTTTTCTTTCTCTGGCGCAGATGAAGGACCTGCGCGACCGGCACCATGCTTTGGCGAGCGATCTGCCGCTGGCGGTGCTGGAGTGTGTGTTCAATCCGGCGTGCAATCTGGCGGTGGCACTGGATGATATCTGCGCCAAGGCCATTGATCTTGTCCGAGGCGGAGCCGCGATTCTGCTGCTGACCGACCGCAGCGCCAGCGAGCAGTCCCTCCCGATTCCGATGGCATTGGCTGCGGGTGCGGTGCATCACGCTCTCATCCGGGCCGGACAGCGCACGTGTGTCGGCCTGGCTATTGAGGCCGGTGATTGCCGTGATCTGCACCATGCTGCTGTGCTTCTCGGACTGGGCGCTGGCGCCGTCTGCCCGTGGCTTGCGCTTGAGACGGCGCGCAGCCTGAATCCGGAAAACGGCGAGGCGAACCTGCTACATGCTCTTGATCTCGGACTCGCCAAGATCATGTCGAAGATGGGAATTTCGGTCGTGGACAGCTATCGCGGCGCGCACCTGTTTGATTCGATCGGTCTGAGCAAGGAGTTGGTTGACCGCTGCTTCTATGGAACGCCGGTTCCGCTCGGCGGCATTGGATTCGACGTGCTCGACGCACAGCTTCGCCAGACGTGGGCTCCGGGGGAGAACAATGGCGAGTCGACTGATGATCAGTCGCCGGCCCCTGTAACGACTGCTGTGCGGGACTTGCCAGATTACGGATGGGTTCGTTTCCGCAAGGCGGAGAAGGCCGAACCACATTCGTGGCAACCGTCCACGGTGAAACTGCTGCAGACGGTTGTGGGTACCGCGCGAGGCGCTGCTGGCGCAACGGAACCGGCGGTGGCGTGGGCCGCGTTCTCGACACAGGCAGTTGAAAAGCAGCCGACGGTATTACGCGATCTGCTCGAGGTTCGGCCAGCTGGTGCTCCGCTGGCCGTGGAGCAGGTTGAACCGCCGTCCAAGATGTACAGACGCTTCATTGCCAGCGCCATGTCGCTTGGCTCGCTGAGCCCGGAGGCGCACCAGACCATCACCGCGGCGATGAACATGCTTGGCGCGCGCTCGAACACGGGCGAAGGCGGGGAAGACCCGGCTGTTTATCAGCCCGATGTGAACATTGATCTGGTTGGCAGGCCGACGCCCTCCTATCTGCTGAACAACAAGGTCAAGCAGGTGGCTTCGGGCCGGTTCGGCGTGACGGCCGAGTACCTGATGCACGCTGAGGAGATTGAAATCAAGATCGCGCAGGGTTCGAAGCCCGGCGAGGGTGGGCAGTTGCCCAGCCATAAGGTCACGGAGCTGATTGCCCGCCTGCGTCACGCGCAGCCCGGCGTGCAGCTTATCAGCCCTCCGCCGCACCATGACATCTATTCGATTGAAGACCTCGCACAGCTGATTTACGACCTGAAGCGTGTGAATCCGAAGGCTGCGATCGGGGTCAAGCTGGTCTCAGAGTGTGGTGTCGGTACGGTTGCGGCCGGCGTCGCCAAGGCCTATGCCGACTACATTGTGATTGCCGGACACGCTGGTGGCACAGGCGCCTCGCCACTTTCGAGCATCAAGTATGCGGGTAATCCGTGGGAGCTGGGGCTGGCGGAAGCGCAGCAGATTTTATTGGCGAACGGCCTGCGCGGGCGCGTCCGTCTGCGCTGCGACGGCGGTCTGCGTACGGCGCGGGACATTCTGATTGCGGCGCTGCTGGGCGCCGACGAGTATGCCTTTGGCACAGCAGTGCTGGTAGCGCTGGGCTGCGACATGGCCCGGCAATGCCACCTGAACACCTGCCCGACAGGCATTGCCACTCAGCGGCCTGATCTGCGGGCGAAGTTCCGTGGACGGCCGGAGCACCTGATTCGTTTCTACGAGGAGCTGGCGCGCGATCTGCAATCACTGCTGGCGCAATATGGGCTGCCGTCGCTCGACGCAGCCATTGGACGCACTGACCTGCTGGAGCAGGTACGGCATGACGGTGGGCTCGACCTGACGGCGATGCTGACCGCTCCCACTGACGGCGAGATCCACTGGCAGGGCAAGCGCAACGTTCGGCCTTCGTCGCATGCTCCGATTGACGATGCGTGGGTGGAACCGGCGATGGAGGCGTATCGCAAGGGCGAGAATTACGTCTACGATGTGCTGGTCTCAAACGAAGATCGCACGCTGGGCGCGCGGCTGGCCGGAGAGCTGGCGCTGCTGAACACCAACGGCACGCGAACGGATGCGCAGCTGACCTTCAAGCTGAGCGGAATTGCAGGCCAGTCGTTCGGCGCGTTTGCGGCAACTGGTATGCAGCTGGTGCTGAAGGGCCTGGCCAACGATTTTGTGGGCAAGGGGCTCTCAGGCGGCGAGATCATTCTGCGCGGCGAGGGCAGGGCGGCTCTGCAATCGGAGTTGCATGTGATCCTGGGCAACGTGGCGCTATATGGCGCAACCAGCGGAGCGTTGTTTGCCGCGGGGCGCGCGGGCGAACGCTTTGCGGTGCGCAACTCGGGCGCGCTGGCCATAGTGGAAGGCGTAGGCGACCACGGTTGCGAGTACATGACGGGCGGTCTTGCGGTGATACTTGGAGCCACGGGCTTCAACTTTGGTGCGGGCATGACGGGCGGTCTGGCGTGGGTGTTCGACGAGGACGGCAGTTTTCTTGAGAAGCAGTTGTACCATCCTGACTTTCTTACGCCTGAGCCGTACAACACGCTGGACGATGATGCGAAGGAAGCCATCCACGGGCTGGTGCAGCTGCATGCCGAGAAGACGGCCAGCACGCGCGCCTATTGGCTGCTCTCGAAGTGGGACGAGCTGGCTCCGCGTTTTGTGCGGATGACACCGAAGCCCCAGTAGCTAAATGGAGCCGGTTGAAGGACCTTCAACCGGCCCGGTTGTTACCCCTCTCTTGCAGACAGAGCGCTTCATCCTCTAGGCTGAACGGGCCGTGTTCAACCTGAAAACACTCAATGACGTTTTTTTCGAGGTGGTCGCGGGAGGGCGCGACCGCGCCATCCTGTACCAGGATGCTGCGGGGAATTGGCAGCCCATCTCCGCTAACCAGCTTTATCAGAGGGTCCGCGCACTGGCTGGGGCGTTTGCATCGTGGGGCATCCGGAAGGGCGATCGCATCGCCATTCTGGCGGAGAACCGCTGGGAGTGGGCAGTGACCGACTTCGCCGTGCTGGCGCTGGGCGCGGTTGATGTGCCGATTTATCCAACGCTTACGGCGGAACAGACGGCGGAGCTGATCGCCGACTCGGGCGCACGGATCGCGGTGGTTTCCACGCGGGCCCAGTATGACAAGGTGGCCCAGCTTCGGAGCCGGACTACTCTCGAGTACGTGGCCGTGATGGACCAGGAGGGGCCGCCGGACGCGGTGAGGCTGAGCAGCCTGCTCGACGACGCGGACAATGAGAGTGGGCGTGACGCGGCGTTTGACCGTACAGCGTATGGTGTTGATCCGCAGGATCTTGCGACGTTGATCTACACCTCAGGCACAACGGGCGAGCCGAAGGGCGTGATGCTGACCCATGGGAACGTCGCGGCCAACATCAACGAGTCGCTGGCTGGGTTCGAAATCGGGCCGAGCGACTCATGTATCTCATTCTTACCCCTGTCGCACATTACGGCACGGCACCTGGACTACGCCATGTACACACGGCAGGCGACCGTGGCCTATTGCGGGAGCTTTGACAGGCTTCCGGCGGCGCTCAAGGAGGTTAAGCCCACGGTGTTTGTGGGGGTCCCACGGGTGTTCGAGAAGGTACGTCAGGAGGTGGAGCGGCGGGCGTCGGAGTCCGGGGTGAAGCGGCGGCTGCTGAAATGGGCGCTGGGGGTCGGCGCGAAGCACCGGGAGACGGTGGCGCGGGGCGAGCGGCCTGGGTCAGCGGCTTGGAAGACAGCTAATATTATTGTATTCAATAAGATACAGCAAGGATTCGGCGGCCGGGTGCGGTACTGTATTGCCGGGGGCGCACCGCTGGGGTTGGACACGGCGCATTGGTTTGCGTCAGCCGGCATCCGGATCCTGGAGGGTTATGGACTGACGGAGACCTCGCCTGTGCTGGCGATCAATACTCCAGCAGCGAACCGCATGGGATCGGTGGGCAAGCCGCTGCCGCAGGTGGCATGCCGGATTGCAGAGGACGGCGAGCTGCTGGTGAAGGGGCCGAATGTGTTCGGCGGATACTGGAAACATCCTGAGCATGAGGCGGACTCATTCGATGCTGAGGGATGGTTCCGAACGGGCGATATTGGGCACTTCGACCGGGAGGGCTTCCTATATATAACGGACCGGAAGAAGGAGCTGCTGAAGACCTCCGGTGGGAAAATGATTGCGCCGCAACCAATTGAAAACAGGCTGAAGGGGAGCGTGTACGTGGCCCAGGCGGCGATGGTGGGCGATAGGCACCAGTTTGCTGCGGCACTGATTTCTCCGAACTTTGCCGCACTGGAAGGATGGGCGAAGGAGCGGGGAATCAAGGCCGCAACAAAAAGTGAGTTCATACAAAATAAAGCAGTTATTGGGCTGTACCAGGGCATTGTGGATCAGGTGAATGCGAAGCTGGCGAACTTTGAAACCATCAAGCGGTTCGCCTTGGTACCGGATGAGTGGTCGCTCGAGACTGGCGAGTTGACTCCGAGCCTGAAGCTCAAGCGCCGCGTAATTCTGAAGAAGTACGCGGCGGAAGTTGAGCAGTTCTATGCGGAGCCGAGGGCTGAGGCAGACGGCCCGAATGTGATCCGGAAGCCGTCGCTAAATTATTGATTTGATTGAGCGTACGGTTGTGATTTTCGGGGTCAAGTTGTTGATTTTGACGATTCTGCGTGGAACTTGTTGATTCGGCTACAGCTGCCTTGGAAGAGGCCGCAAATTTTTGATTCCGCTGAAGGTAGTCGTTCAATAGCGATTCGAGAGCGGTTATCGCATTCAGACGGTCGAGGGTATAGGTCAGGATATGGGCAACTTCAGGGAAGCGGCTGAGCGTTTTGGGCAATGTGCCGAGTTGCCGATGGAGGGTCAGGAGCAGATCGGCGGTCTTCATTTCGTCGTACTGATTGCTGAGACGTTCAAGGCGCCCGGCCAGGCGGCGGTCGCGGGTATAGTCGAGATGCTTCCCGCTGTGGTGGTAGCAAAAGCGCTTGCCACGGAGGGCGGGTGATCCGCAGCGCTTGCCGTTAGGAAGGATGAGGGTGCAAAGAGGGGCGGGGGTGGTGGCGGACATGTGCGACTCTCCTTGGTGATGGGGATGGAGAAGGAAAAGGACCGCGCAAGGCGGTCCTTTGTGATTTTTGTCTCTATTTCTATTGTAGCGATTCGGAGTAATTCAGATGCATTTTGGGTGGAGAATCTTGGCGATTGGAATGAGGGAGTTGCGGGATTTTTTGCGCGGGAGGGGTTGACAGAGTGCTGGCCGCACGGGCACACGCGCTTCGCACCAGCGCAGAACGATCGTATGTGGTCACTTCCCTTGGTCGGGAATAGGGGATTTTGTGGGAGGCGCAGGATTTGGTCTGGTATGGTGTGCTGGGACGGTGATGCTCATGGACAAGAAGACGGTGAGGAGCGATGCGGTGGTCAGAACTTCATCTTCAATGGCCTGGCGCGCTCTTTGCGTTCTGATTGGGATGATGGTGTTTGCGGAGGCGGGGTTTGCGCAGCAGGTTGTCACTCCGGATACGGTGACTTTTCTTGGGCATGTGGTGCAGATGGCTCCGCTGGAGGCGTCGGGGAGTGCAGGGGCATCGCATGTGCAGGGCACGGTGGTTCTGAGTGTTGAGGTCGGCACGGATGGGAACGTGATTTCCGCGAAGGCGGTCAGCGGGCCTGCGGCGCTGGTTCCGGCGGCGGTGGACTGCGCGAAGCAGTGGAAGTTTCGCCCGTTTGAGAAAGACGGGAAGAAGGTGATTGCGGATGGAAGACTGTCGTTCGTGTTTGGTGCGGCGAGCGGGGGGCAGGCTCCGGCTTCGAAGGAGAAGCCGAAGATTATGGTTGTCCCTGTCAAAGACGTCACCCCTGCAAATTCGCCGGAGGCTAGAGTGGAGGCAAAGTTCCAGCCACTCATGGAAAAATGCTCGGGGGCAGTGCTCCATCATGCGCCGGACGAGGAAACGGTTTCCGACTGTAAGCAGGCAGCAGATGTAGCGGCGACCTTTCCACCCAACACTCGTTACTTAGAGAAGCGATCCGCATTTGTTTATGCAGCTACGGCTTTTGCCAATGCCGGGGACTCCAGAGACGGCGAGGTCTATGCGCAGAAGGCTGTCGCTGTGGTGAAACGTGATCACGGCGATACGCCGGGCAACGGCGCGGTGTATTCCACGCTGGGACACATTGAGGCGATGCAAGGAGATTTTGTTGATGCGGATCAAAATATGACCGCCGCGGAGGACTACGATCGCAAGAGCATTGCATGGGCGAAGAAGAATAAAGAGGCTGCGTGGGTCCATGAGTACGAAGGCGCTTTGCAGGCTGACCTCCGCTTTCATTCCTTGATACTGAGGGACATGAAGCGCAAGCATGAGGCGAAGAAGAAGTTGGAGGAGGCGGAGCAGCTGAATCCCTAGACTGTGTACTTTGTATTGTCGCGGATGGATGCGAAGCGGTTCTTTTCGCTGGTTCAATTGGCGCGTAGTTCGTAGTATGGAGGCGGAAGGCGCGGAGGGATGGTGCGGGGAAGGGTCGCGATTGCGATTTTGTTGACGGCTTTGATGGCGGGTCTGGCCATGGGGCAGAGCAAGCCGGACCAGGCAACCATATATACAGACAGCCCTGGTGCTCCTCAGCAGGTTTCCCAACCTGCTGTCCAGACTGCTTCCCAGCCTGCTCCGCTGACGAATGCGGACGTGGTGCAGATGGTGCGGGCCGGGTTCAGCGCGCGCACGATAGTGTTGGAGATCAAGAGCAGCCCGAGCAAGTTTGATACTTCTCCGCGGGCGCTGATTCGTTTGAAGCACGAGCGGGTGAGCGAGGCGATTCTTGATGCGATGGTGCAGGCGTCGCGTGGAGAGAGCGCGGCGAGTGCGGGTGCGGCGACGACTCCGGCGCCCGCGCCGGAGAAGCCGCTGAGCGGCCAGGACATGATCACGAAGGCGCTGGACGCGATTGGGCCGCAGGACAAGCTGGTTGCGATCCATACGCTGCGGTGGACGGCGAGCGCGGCGCAGAATCCGGTTGCGGGGCAGGGAGCGACGCTGAACTTTGTGGAAGAGGGCGTGCGGGAGTATCCAGGACTGGCGTACGTGGGAGTGGAGCAGAGCTCGGGGAAGTGGGCGAAGGTGGTGGTGACGCCGGGATTTGCATATCGGAACACGCAGGCGATGACGCTGGCGGTGCCGCAGGCGCGGTCGGAGCAGTATCGCGAAGAGATGGACTTTGACCCGGTGTATATAGCGCAGCACATGAACGATTTTATCTTTACGCCGCTAGGGACGGAGCAGACGAAGAGCGGGACGGTGGACGTGGTGCGGATCAGCAAAGGCGATATGAATTATGTGTGGAGGATTGACGCGAAGACCGGCGAGCTGATCGAGGCGAAGCATGAGGTTCCGGCGGGCGAAGTGACGGTTGAGTATTCGGATTACAAGAAGGTAGACGGGCTGACGCTGCCGTTCTGGCGCAAGACGATTACGTCGGACGGAACGACGGAGCTGAAGATTGACGGGTACCAGGTGAATCCGGATGTGGATGGGGCGATGTTTCTGCAACCGGGGAGCCTGTCGACGGCGGAGGAGAACCTTAAGGTGCTGGCGTCGGACAGCATTCCCGTGTCGCAGGGGCTGGAGGGATGGAACTCGGCGAATTGCCAGCTATCGGCGTCGCCGGGGCCGACGAATTTTCCCAATACGCTGGACGATGTGGCGTTCACGCAGGCCGTGCCGGGCGCGAATATGAAGCTGTTCTGCAACTCATGGGAGCAGAGCACGATTATTCCGCGAACGATGAATGCGATGCTGGTGGTGTCGTCGGACGGCAATGCGTATGTGATTGCATGCGACAAGACATGGCACTTTTCGAAGTGCACGCAGCTGGACCAGGGCAGGATGTTCCATGGCAGCCGGACGCAGGACGGGTTTGATGTGGACGGGTTCAACGTGGATGGGAAAGAGGTGCAGGCACACTACAGGATTCTGATGACGAAGGCGCTGGAGTGAGGACCAACGCGATTGCGATCAAAGTTATTCCCAGCCTTCGCGGAGGCGATTGACGTAATCATCCACGTGTTCATCGGCCCAGAGGTCGCGGCCTGAACCGATCAGGACAAGAAGAGAGTCAAACCTGTTTCCCGTATTGAGCGCACTCCTTAGGTTGTCTGGATCACTTGGTTCGGATTTATGGTGAACTTTTTGATTGTTTTTCCCAGCCATAGCTTCTTCCCGTCTGATTGAGATTATCGCGTATTCGCGCCTCCCGTCTGTTTTTGTGGTCAGGTTGAGAAAAAATGCAGGTCCTTCGACTGCGATGAGGCGCGGTGCGCTTCAATCGCTGATCAGGATGACATCGGTGGGGAGCGAAGAGTGACGGGAGTAGGTGCTTTTGTGGCTCGATTTGCAAACCGCAGGTTCTTCGACTCGCTTGCCGCTGCCGCGTCAAGCTTCGCTCAGAATGACATCATTCTTAGAGCGAATGTAGGTGGCTGAATGTGGTGGCGTGGCTCGATTGGCGAACCGCAGGTTTCTTTCGCTTCACTCAGGACAGGCTTTCGGCTCCCCCTCGCTCCGCTTAGGGTCGCTCAGAATGACATCGAGTAAAGATGAATGTCGAAAGAAAAGCCCCGCGAGGATGCGGGGCTTTAAAAGCAGGTCCTTCGACTTCGTTCGGGGCTGACGCCGCGAACTCCGCTCAGGATGGCAACTTAATTTATCAGTACATGCCGTCCATGCCGCCGCCGTGTCCGCCAGGGGCGGGAGGCGTCTTGGGCTCGGGGATCTCTGAGACCATTGCTTCGGTGGTGAGCATGAGGCCTGCGATCGATCCAGCGTTCTGGAGGGCCGTGCGGGTGACCTTGGTCGGGTCGATGACACCAGCCGCGACCAGGTTCTCGAAGATGCCAGTTGCGGCGTTGTAGCCGTAGTTGTGGTCTTTGTGCTCGTGGATCTTGCCGACCACAACTGCGCCCTCTTCGCCGGCGTTGCCGACGATCTGACGGAGGGGCTCTTCGAGTGCGCGACGGATGATTTGCGCACCGATCTTTTCGTCGCCCTCGAGGGTCTTGACGAGGTCGTCGACTGCCGAAGCAGCGCGCACCAGCGCGACGCCGCCGCCGGGGACGATGCCTTCCTCGACTGCCGCACGGGTGGCGTGCATGGCGTCTTCGACGCGGGCCTTCTTCTCCTTCATCTCGGTCTCAGTTGCCGCACCGACCTTGATGACGGCGACGCCGCCGACCAGCTTGGCGAGGCGTTCCTGGAGCTTCTCGCGGTCGTAGTCGGAGGTGGTCTTCTCGATCTGGTTGCGAATCTCCTTGACGCGGCCTTCGATGGCTTTGGATTCTCCGCGGCCCTCGACGATGGTGGTGTTGTCCTTGTCGATGGTGACGCGCTTGGCGCGGCCGAGGTCCTCGATCTTGACGTTCTCGAGCTTGATGCCGAGGTCTTCGGTGATGGCCTTGCCGCCGGTGAGCTTGGCGATGTCTTCAAGCATGGCCTTGCGGCGGTCTCCGAAGCCGGGCGCCTTGACGGCGGCGACGTTCAGGGTTCCGCGCAGCTTGTTGACAACGAGAGTGGCGAGGGCTTCGCCGTCCACGTCCTCAGCAATGATGACGAGGGGCTTGCCGGCGCGCGCGACCTGCTCAAGCAGCGGGAGAAGATCCTTCATGGAGCTGATCTTCTTCTCGTGAATGAGGATGTAGGGCTCTTCGAGCGAGGCCTCCATGCGGTCGGGGTCGGTGACGAAGTAGGGCGAGAGGTAGCCGCGGTCGAACTGCATGCCTTCGACGACTTCGAGCTGGGTCTCGAGGGTCTTCGACTCTTCGACAGTGATGACGCCATCCTTGCCGACCTTCTTCATGGCCTCAGCGATAATGGTGCCGATAGTGGAATCAGAGTTGGCGGAAATGGTGCCGACCTGGGCGATCATGTCGCCGGAGACGGGCTTGGAGAACTTGGAGAGCGCTCCGCCGGTGACGACGCCGTCCGCGTCGCGCTTACCGACGATGGCCTCGACGGCCTTGTCGATGCCGCGCTTGAGGGCCATGGGGTTTGCTCCAGCTGCGACGGTCTTGACGCCCTCGCGGTAGATGGCCTGGGCGAGAACGGTGGCGGTGGTGGTGCCGTCGCCAGCGACGTCAGAGGTCTTGGAGGCGACTTCGCGCACCATTTGCGCGCCCATGTTTTCGAGCGGATCCTTGAGCTCGATCTCCTTGGCGACGGTCACGCCGTCCTTGGTGATGGTGGGCGATCCGAATTTCTTCTCGATGACGACATTGCGGCCCTTGGGGCCGAGCGTCACCTTGACTGCGTCCGCGAGAATATTCACGCCGCGCAGAATTGCCTGGCGCGAATCTTCTCCATGCAGAATTTGCTTTGCCATTGCGATTTCTCCTTCAAATCTTGTTGGGGGCGCTGCTCACCCGCATCTCTGCGAGATGTGGGGCACCTGCTTTTGCCTTACTTCTTCTTGAGGATGCCGAGGACCTCTTCCTCGCGCATGATAAGAAACTCTTCGCCGTCGATTTTGATCTCGGTGCCGGAGTACTTGCCAAACAGGATGCGGTCGCCGGATTTGACGTCGAGCGGGAAGACCTTGCCTTCGTCGTTGGACTTACCCTTGCCGACGGAGATGACTTCGCCCTCCTGGGGCTTCTCCTTGGCAGAGTCGGGAATGATGATGCCGCCACGGACTGTCTCACCCTCTTCGATACGACGAACCAGGATGCGATCGTGCAGCGGAGTAAAGGTGGTCGCTACGGATGCAGTTGCCATTGCGTTGCTTCTCCTTCGCGCGAGGGTCTACCGCCTCGCGGGTTGTTGGTACAGCCTGAAAAATGGGGCCGGAACGAAGCGATTCTCCAGTATTCGTGGAGTTTCCAATTGCATACCCGGTGGCTTTTTCTTGAGGAGAAAGCCACTTGAGAGCATTACGTCCCTCCAACAACCACTGGAGAATCGCTTGACCGGCAGCAAATGCGGGAAAGAAGGCCTACGGGCCTTTTAGCACTTGCACCTTCCGATTGCTAAGGTATCGGGTATGGGAGTGGTATGTCAAGGGGAGTGCAGGTGAAAAATGAGTGAATTTCACTCACATTTATGTTAATGCATGCTGCTCAGGATACGGCCGCTTTCAGTGAACATGATGTACTTATCTCGAACAATAGAAAGGACGGAGATATCGTCCTCCTGCCCGAAGTTCTTGGCGGTTGTGGCTATCTCTTTGGCAGATATTGGTTTAGTGAGCATCTGGTGGACGCGGTCGAATCCGAACAGCTCTCCCGTCTCGCTGCGGGCCTCGGCGATGCCGTCGGATACCAGGATGAGGCGGTCGCCGGGCTTGAGCTGGAACTGCATGGAAGAGAACTCAGCATTTGGGAACATGCCGAGGGGTACGGAGCCTTCGACAGGTAGCTCGCTGCCATTGAGGTAGGGCGGAATGTGTCCGGCGTTGGCGAGAGAGCACGAGCCGTTGGCGGCAATGCGCAAAACGAGGCAGGTGGCCTGACCCTGTCCGGAGAGTCGTGCATTGATGGCTTTGAGGATGGTCAGCGGGTCCTGGCTGTGGGAGCCTTCGCTGCGGGCAGCGCCGACGATGAGCGCACCGACCATGCCTGAACGTAGTCCTTTCCCGGTTACATCTCCAGCAACGATGAGGACGCTACCGTCCTTGAGGTTGGGGATGATCTGGAAGAAGTCGCCACCGACCTCGCGGGCGGGGATGTACTCGCTCTCGAGGATGAGGCCGGGAACCTGCGGCAGAGTGGCGGGGATGAGGACCTTCTGGACTTCGTGGGCCTGTTGGACATCGGACTGAAGTTCTCGTTGCACCTGCATGGAAAGGCGGAGGCGTCGCAAAATGAGGACGAAGATGGCGATGGCCAGCGCGATGTTTGCGATCTGGTCGAGGCCGATGCGCACGCCGAGCGGGAACCAGTAGACGCGGAATCCGAGAACGGACAGCTCAGTCTGGAACTGCGCGACGCCGACGAGGAGGACAGCAGGCAGGGCCAGCAGACCCTCCCATCCCTGCTTGCCGACGCCAACGATGATGATAAAGATGAGCGGCAAGAGGAAGAAAATGCGGATGGCGACGGAGGCGAGACGGAAGAGGGACGTGATGGGGTGAGGGATGATGGTGAAAAAGAGGTCTCCGCCGATGGCGTTTGCGATGATGTACGACACGGTGAGGATGACGACGAGATTTGGCAGCCAGGGCACCTCTCGCAGGCGGAACCAGACCCACCAGACCATGACCCATGCGCCGAGGATGAGCGGCTGGAGAAGGTCATTGAGGAAAAGGGACGAGGTGGTAATGCTGGAGATCTGTGTCCAGGAGGCGATGCAGGCGGCGGCGCTCTGGACAGCGGTGAGCAGGAAAACGACGACGAGCCAGCGGTAGACAGGGTCTTCGCGATCGAAGAGCAACAGGCTCGACGACATGACGGCGAGCAGAAGAAAGAGGCCGGCAATGACCAGGCCAAAGACATAGGTGCGGATGAGACGAAGGCGCGCGAGCGAGTATTCGGTGGCAACGGCACCGACATCGCCGATCAGCGGGGGATCGTGGATGCCTCCAGCCAGAGGGGATTGATCGAGCGTGCCGGGCGCCATCCAGACACGGAATGCGAGAACGAGGTCTTCCGGGCCATCGAGGTCAGCGGGGGGGAGCCGGAACATCATGGGCTGGCTGTAGTAGGCGACGGGCGATGAGCCGCTGCGGCGAAATTTTCCAAAGCTGCCGAGGAGTTTTCCATTGACGAAGACCTGATAGGCGTCATCGACGTTGACGGGGCCGTCGATCGCGAGGACTTCGCCGTGGTGAACGTTGACCTGCAGGTGAGTGCGGTACCAAGCATAGCCCCAGTAGTCGGGATGGCCGAGCACGGTCCAGCCGGGAACGTAGCCGGACCATCCGGTCATGGGATCGATGGAGCCGTACCCAGGAGCGAGGTCGACGACTTCCCATGCAGTGTCGTTGAAGTCGGAGTCGGCCCATGCAGGATCGTCGCCGACGCTGAACCTCCAGGGACTGCCAACGGGAACGACGGATTGGCCGATGGAGATTTGCGTTCCGACTGGAGGGGCAGGCGGAGCGGGAGGCGCAGGAACCGATTTTTGCTGTCCGTGTATCTGGGGGGAGACGAGAAACAGCAGAAGCACGGAGAGAAGCAGGCTTTTCTTCATGCGGACCACTGAGCAGGCAACCTATAAATAGCAGGTATGATGCAGATTCGCAACGGGCTGAGCCTGTTTAATTTCGACTGTGCGGGATTGTGGCGATTTCATACGGTGGCAGCGACGGGTCGAGGCTGAATGGCGATGGAGATGACGCTGATGTCGTCCTGCTGGCCGAAGGCCTGGGCGGCGCCGGCGATGGAGGCGGCTGGCTCATTGCAGATGGCCTGGGTGCGGTCGAAGCCGAAGAGCTCGCGTTGCGGGTTGGTGGCCTCGACGACGCCGTCGGAGATGAAGGTGAGTCGGTCGCCGGAGTTGAGCTGGTGCGTGGTTTCCGTGTAGGAGATTTCGGGTTCGATGCCGAGGGGCAGGCCGGGCTCAAGGGCTAGTTCTTTTCCGTTGCAGTACGGCGGAATGTTGCCAGCGTTGGCGAGGGTGAGGGAGCCACCGGGTGCGATGAGGGCGACGGTGCAGGCGGCGAATCCAGAGATGTTTCCGTGGAGGACGCGGTTGAGGTAGGCGAGGACATCGTTTGGGCGTCGAGCGGGGCAACCGCGGAGTGCTCCCATGATGGCGCTCACGGTCATGGCGGCCTTGAGGCCTTTGCCGCTGACATCTCCGGAGACGATGAGCAGGGAGCCGTCGTTGTTGGGCTGGATGTGGAAGAAGTCGCCGCCGACTTCGGTGGCGGGCAGGTAGACGGTTTCGACGGAGAAGCCGGGCGTAGCAGGAGGATTGGCGGGGATGAGGAGGCGCTGAACTTCCTGCGCGCTGCGGAATTCCTGTTCGAGGCGGCTCTGGCGGGAGATTTGCTCGGCGCTGTAACGCCATGCGGCGTAGAGGATGGCAGCAAAGAGGAAGGTATCGGCGAGCGTTAACGCCGTGAACTGACTGCCAAAGATGCTGAACAGAGAATCGCCGAAGTTATTTGCCAAGGGGTTATGCGTCCAGCGCGCCCCCAGGCTAAACCAGTTGCCGAATGCGAGTGTCAGATTCGCCGTTAATGCAGCGATTGCGAGAAACCAGCGCGCTGCATCCAGCCGTTTGCGAAAGGCAAAAGCGATGAGCACCAGCGCATAGGCCTCAATGAGTAGAGCAGGGATGGTGAATCCAATATCGAGGGCCAGGAAAAGACGATTGGGCCAATGAATCCAGTCGAAGAGTTGCAGGCTGCCATCCAGTCCATTGAAGACGAAGTCGATGATGGCCATGATGAAGGTCCAGCGCACCAGGCGAGTGTTTTCGCGGAGGCCGAGCAAGTATAGAAGCAGGAACCAGAGTGAAATATCGCCGATTCCAACTGCCAGTGCGACGAGCCCATAGGACCATCGGAAGTCCAGTAGGCCGGGAATGTAAGTTGACCCAGGAATGTCGGCGAAGGGGATCATGGCCAGCGGATGGATCATGCAGAGCGCCAGCCAGAAGAGCATCCACTGGCGCCGGTCGCGCAGCCAGCCAAGCAGCGCGAGCATGGCTACAATTGCCGTGAGCAGCATAAGCGCCAGGCCATAAAAATTGCCGCGCAGCCAGGCATAGGAGACCAGTTTCTTTTGAGCAGCAAGGGCGGCACTATTTCCGACGAGGGGAATGCTTACCAGCCCACCTTCCTGCGCATCACTGAAAGCAATGTGCGGCGCTTTCCAGACGCGAATGGCGAGCACGCCCGTGTACGGAGGCCGCAGTGGGAACGAGCGATATAACGGGTTTTCGTACCAGACGGGATGAGGAGAAACCCGGCCATAGCTGCCAATGAGGATACCGTTCCAGTAGACATCGCAGGAGTTTTCGACGCGCGGGAGCAGCAGGCCGAGGTCGAGGCCGGCGGAGTTGTTGATGACGATGTGGCGGCGATACCAGGCGAATCCGGTGTAGTTGCGATGGCCCTGCGTCTCCCAGGTCCGGCCAACCTGGATGGGCTGCCATGCGGAGTCGTCGTAAGCAGGCGATTCCCAGGCGAGATTGTCTCCGATGTGGAACTGCCATGTTCCGCCGAGGGGTACGCTGGTACGGCCGAGACCATTGATGACGAGCGGTTGTTGCGCGTGTGCGGTTGCACTGCAGAGAGCAATGCAAAGAGTGAGCAGCAGAAATTGAGTATGAGTTCGGATCATGCTATTGCCGGCTCGGGTTCTGGTTGGCGGGTAATGGCGATGACGCTGATGTCGTCTTGCTGGCCAAAGGCCTGGGCGGCGGAGGCGATGACGGCGGCTGGTTGGTTGCTGATGGCCAGGGTGCGGTCGAAGCCGAAGAGCTCTCCGGTGGGTGACTGGGCTTCGACGACGCCGTCAGTGAGGAGGGTAAGTGTGTCGCCGGGGGAGAGGTGGTGCGTAGTCTCGGTATAGGCGGTGTCGGCGAGGATACCGAGTGGAAGGCTGGAGTCGAGCGGGAGTTCTTTGCCGTTGCGATAGGGCGCGAGATGGCCGGCATTGGCGAGGGTGAGGGAACCATCGGCGGCAATACGGGCGCAAAGGCAGGTGACGAAGCCACCATCGGACGAAGCGGCGAGCTGGGCGTTGAGGCGGGTAAGGATTTGCGCTGGAGGGAGATTTTCCTGGGCCAATGCACGCAAGGCTCCGAGTACCAGCGTGCCGGTCATGGCGGCTTTGAGGCCTTTGCCGCTGACATCGCCGATGACGATGAGCGCGGAGCCATCGGTCTGCGGGAAAACCTGGTAGAAGTCGCCGCCGACTTCAGCCGCGGGGAGATAAACGGCGCCGAGATGCAGTCCCGGCAGCAGCGGAAGGTGCGCGGGAACCAGCCGATCCTGCATAGCGCGGGCGGAAGCCAATTCGGTCGAGAGACGCTTTTCTTCCTGGGCGGAGTGGGTGAAGCGCAAGACGAGCACGACCGCGATGGCGACCAGCCACAGCAAATCGAACACATTGCTCCAGTCCACCTCGACGATGCCATTGGTCCAGAGGATGAGCGGATAGGGATTGTGCGACAGCCCAGCCCAGTAGATCGCCTGGCGCGCTCCGTCGATACATATTCCGATCCCCAGGAGAACGATGGGGAGAAGGAGAAGACGCGCGTCGCGGCTGCCGGCGCGGAGGGAAAGCAGGACGCGCGCGATGATGAGAGCGAAGACCAGGACAGAAGCAACCGTCAGAATTGCCGGCCCCGCGGGAAGCGGCAAATACGCGTGAAAGGCGAGGGCGTAACAGGAGAAGGTAACGGTATTGAGCACGACCACAGCCCAAAACAGCCAGTCGAGACTGGCCCGGAGGAATCTCCAGAGGAAGAGATCTTCCGCAATGTAGAGCGGCAGGGCGAGGACCGCCTGATCTCCCGCGATGAATGTATAGCTGCCCTGCCGGAGGTCTACTGCAACCACCGTGAAAAAGAGGGCGGTCGAGCCAATGGCCCAGAGAGCGAACCATGCGTATTCGGTGGAGCGGCGGTCGAGCAGAAAGAGGCCAAGGCCCAAAAAACCGAGGACGAGAGTAAACAACTGAAAGATACCCGGCGCGAGATAGACGGCGGCCTCGTTATCAAGGGCGACGCGGCTGGCATTTTGAAGGAGACTGAGCGAACCCACGACCGGCTGCCGCCAGAATCCGCCGCTGGAGTAGCTGGAAGCAACAGGGCTTTTCCAGACGCGGACGGCGATCTCCACCCATCGGCCGTTGCAGGAAAGCGGCAAGGGAAAAGCATTCGCCGCCCGCTGCGAACTCCAGTCCGGCTTCGGACGCATGATGCCGTTCTCGCCGAGCAGATGTCCGTCGGCGTAGACCTCGGCAGCGCTGTTGACGTGGCCGATGTCAATGGCCAGCGGCTGCGTGGTGGCCGGCAGTTTGAGACGCAGGCGGTACCAGGCGTAGCCGGTCAAAGCCGGGTAGCCCTGGCGACCCCAGGAACCGTCTGTAGACAGCAGCGGCCAGGCGGAATCGTTGAAGGAGGGCGAGGCCCAGGCTGGGTTGTCGCCAGGGTGAAAGCGCCATCGAGCAGTGATGGTCGTGACACCTTGTGTCCATTGCGAGGCGTCGAAGGACTGTGCGTGCGAAGACCACGAGGCAGCAAGGAGCAGGGTCAGAAACAGAACAGCCTGTTTTTTCATGCGAGGGCTTCTTTGGGTGACAGTGCACGGGTGATGGCGATGACGCTGATGTCGTCCTGCTGGCCGAAGGACTGGGCGGCGGAAGCGAGATCGGCGGGCGAAACTTTGCCGTGTTGCTGCGCGAGCATCTGCTCGATGCGTTCGAAGCCGAAGAGATGGCCATTGGCATCCATTGCTTCGGCGATGCCGTCGGAGACAAGGACGAGATGGTCGCCTTCGTTGAGCTGGAAGCGCGTGACGGACGGCTCAAAGTTGGGGACGAAGCCGAGCGGGAGCGCTCCATCGACGGAGACGGGTTTGCCGTTGCGGTAGGGCGGGAGGTGTCCGGCGTTGGCGAGGGTGACTGAGCCGTCAGCGGCGATGCGCATGGCGAGCGCGGTGGCGTGGGCATCTCCGCGACCGGTGAGGCGGCGGTTGAGGGCCTTGAGCAGGAAGACGGGATCGGGATTGAGCTCGACGGTGGAGCGGATGCCTCCGACGAGGACGGCGACAAGCATTCCTGCCTTGAGGCCCTTGCCGGTGACGTCTCCGGCGACGATGAGGACGCTGCCGTCGGTGGGATGCGGGATGATCTGGAAGAAGTCGCCGCCGACTTCGCGCGCGGGGCGGTACTCGCTTTCGATGGTGAGGCCGGGGACGTTGGGCGACTCTTCAGGAATAAGGACCTGCTGGACCTCCTGCGCCTGCTTTACGTCTTCAAGCATAGCCTGCTGGCGGCGCTGCGAGGCGCGGAAGCGGCGCATGAGGACGAAAGAGAAGCAGAAGAGAGATGCGAGCGAGGTCAAAGTTGAAAGTTGCAGGTTGATTCCGAAGGGAAACCAGGCGGTGCGGATGTGGAGCATCCGAAGCAAGATCGAGAACGCAGGGATGCCGTAGAAGATGAGGGCGAGCAGGAGCATCCAGTCGATTTTTTGCGCCTGACGGATGCCGAACCATGCGATGAGAGCGACAACAAAGGCAAGAGCAACGTTAAAGATGCCGGTGGCGATGGAGTAAGCAATAAAGATGTAGTGCGGAGCATGGGGGCTGTTGGTAGTGAACAAGTGGAAGAGGAGAAGAACCGTCGTGGCGAAGGCGCCGATAATGATGGTAGCGTTGCGCAGCCATTTTTTCTGCCCAAGGCCGAAGTAAGCCCACCATGTGAGGGCCCAGAAGATAATGGATGCCGGAACAAGGGTTGCTCCACCATAAATCATGCTGCTGGCGGTCAAAAGTGAGGAGTCGGCTGCAGCCAACAGGACAAGCGTATACGAAGCCTCCAGAACACAGGCGGCCAATGGCAGCAACAGGATGCGCTCGGTGCGATCAAAGGCATAAAGCATGAATATGAGCAGCGTGAAGAGCAGATAAATGAGGAAATCGACCAGGCTTGGGGCTGTCGACCTGTACATCACCTCCCACTGAACATGGTAGAAAGACACGATGGCATCGGTGAAGCCGATATACGGCGGGTTGTGCATGCCGCCGGGAGCAATCTGTGTAAGCTCAATCGGCGCCATATAGAAGCGGAAGGCGATGTCCATTGTGCCGCCGGGGCGAAGGATGGAGCCTGGAATCCTGAACATGCGCGGATGGGTGATGTAGACCGAAGGCAGGCGGCGGTTGAAGTCTCCGAAGGAGCCGAGGAGCCGGCCGTTGATGAAGAGCTGATAGCTGTCGTCCACGTCGCTGGGCGCGAGCAACGAGAGTGGACCGTTGGCGCCATTGAGGTGGATGCGAATGCGATACCAGGCAAAGCCGGAGTAGCCGGGGTGGCCTTTGGCGGTCCAGCCGGGGACAAAGCCAGCGGTGCCTGCGTTGGGATCGTAGGAGTCGGCGGGCGTGCCGACGTTAGTGGTCTCCCATGAGGAGTCGTCGAAGCTGGGGCTGGACCACTGGGGGCTATCGCCGATGTGGAAGCGCCAGGGGCCGTCGATTGCGGCAACGGAGTGGCCGAGCGTGATGCTCATCTGCGGGGCTGAGGATGCGCGCGCGGGGTTCTGTGCAAGAGCAGCCGAGACACACAGCAAGGCAAACGACACGAAGAGCAGGGATCGTCTCATCGATTGTCCTTCCGGGGCAGCACACCACGAATAGCAGCTAAGTGAAGCAATGGCAATGGGAATGTTAGGAGATGATTCATCCGGGTCCATGCCACATCTTTGCGGGATGTGGCGCAACATCTCTCCGCTTCATGCGAGTGCTCCGGCGAGGGTCGTACGTGTGACGGCAATGACGCTGATGTCATCCTGTTGGCCGAAGGATTGGGCGGCGTCGGCGATGGCTGAAGCGGACTGGTTGCTGATGGCCTGGGTGCGGTCGAAGCCGAAAAGCTCACGGTGGGAGTTGGTGGCTTCGACGACGCCGTCGGAGATGAAGGTGAGGCGGTCGTCGGGATTGAGCTGGTGGGTGGATTCGGTGTAGGTGGTGTCGAGTGTAACGCCAAGGGGCAGGCTGGAGCCGACGGGAAGCTCCTTGCTGTTGAGGTAGGGTGCGATGTTTCCGGCATTGGCGAGGGTCATGGCACCGTCGGCGGAGATGAGGGCGGCGGTGCAGACGGCGAAGCCGTCGATGTTGCCGTGGAGGAGGCGGTTGAGATTGCCAAGGACAGTAGCGGGCCGGCGGCTGGACTCGTTGCGGAGCGCTCCGATGATGGTGCTGACGGTCATGGCGGCCTTGAGGCCCTTGCCGCTAACGTCTCCTGCGACGATGAGCAGGGAGCCGTCGCTGCCTGGTTGGAAGTGGAAGAAGTCGCCGCCGACTTCGCGGGCGGGACGGTATTCAGTTTCGATGGTGAGGCCGGGGATCTGCGGTATTTGTTTGGGAATGAGGACCTGCTGGACCTCCTGTGCCTGGCGGACATCTTCCAGCATGGCCTGCTGGCGGCGCTGCGAGGCGCGAAAACGGCGCATGAGGACGACGGAGAAACAGAACAGGGAAGCAAGCGATGCGAGGGGCGCAAGATTAAGGTCGAGCCCGAAGGGGAACCAAGCAGTGCGGATATGGAGGGCGTCAAAGACGGGATTCAGGTTCGGCAGACCATAGAAGATGAGAGCGAGCAGGAGCATCCAGTCGATTTTTTGCGTCTGACGAATGCCGAAATAGATGATGAGGATGAGGATTGCGACGACGGCGGCATCCATGAGGTAGCCACTGATGGAGTAGGCAGTGAAGATGAAATGCGGAGCCCTGGGGCCGCTGGTGGTGAGGAAAGGAAAGAGCAGCTCAATTGCTGTGTCCAAGCTGGCGACAACGATGATCGCATTGCGAATCCATTTCTTTTGCTGGAGGCCGAAGTAGACCCACCAAGTGATCGCCCAAAGGGCGCGAAACGCAGTAATCAAAACAGCTCCGGCATATACCTGAAGAATGGCAGTGAAGAGCGTGGTCATGTTCCCGAACACAATGACGAGCATGTAAATGCCGCTAACGATGCAGGCAGCCAGCGGCAGGAGCAGGATGCGCTCGGTACGGTCAAATACATAGAGCATGAGGATGAGCAGCGTGAACAGCAGGTAGATGAGGAAGTTAAATATGATTGAGGCCGTTTCCTGGAACTGGTTTTCCCACTGGACGTGGTAAACGGGAACAATGGCATCCGTGAGGCCGATGTAGGGAGGGTCGTGCATGCCGCCGGGGAAGTTATTCTGCAGCAGCTCGCGAGGCGCCATGTAAAAGCGGAAGGCAATTTCAAGGTCGCCACTGGGGCTGTTCCGGAGGACGGACGAGGGGATCTTGAACTTGAATGGTTGCGTGGTGTAAATCGTGGGCAGGGAGCTGCTGAAGTCTCCGAAGGAGCCGATGGGTCGGCCGTTGACGAAGATCTGATAGCTGTCATCCACGTCGCTGGGAGCGAGCAGGGTGAGCGGGGCGTTGGCTCCGGCGAGATGCACGCGAATCCGGTACCAGGCGAAACCTGAGTAGCGGGGATGCCCCTTGCCGGTCCAGCCCGGAACGAAGCCCGGGGTACCTTGACCTGGGTCGTATGATCCTTCCTTTGTTTCCAGGCTCGTTGTTTCCCATGAGGAATCGTCGAAATCGGGATTAGACCACTGCGGATTGTCGCCGATGTGGAAGCGCCAGGGCCCGTCGAGAGCGACGGCGGAGTGGCCGAGGGTGATGGACATTTGCGGTGCAGGGGAAGCGGAAGCAGGGTTCTGCGCGAGAGCAGCAGAGACGCACAGCAAGGCAAACGACACAAAGAGCAGGAGTCGTCTCATGAATCATCCTTCCGGGGGAGCACACCACGAATAGCAGCTAAGGCGGGCAATGGCAATGGGAATGTTGGGTTGTGGTCGGAGCAGTCATTGGGACTTCGCGACGAGCGGGCAGATCAGAAAGGTGGCGTAGCGTGAATGCCGAGTAGTTCAGTGACTCGCCGAAGAGGGGTGTCGATCGTCCAGATTTGCGTCCCCGGTGTTGCCAGACAGGAGGCGATCAGGTGCGCATCGGTCAGTCTGATCCCTTTTGAGGCCAGGTTCCGCGCTTCGATCATCAGACGCACATCGGCCAGGCGCACCGGGCGAGCATGATTGAGGTTGTCGAGATAGGTCAGAGTATTCAGGCGATCCGGCAGATAGCCGCAAGCCAGTTCCGCAACGATAAACGGGTGGATGCAGAGCTGGTCAGCCTTGATAAGGCGCTCCAATTCTGCTTTGAAGCGACCCCGGCGAAACAAATCGATCCAGATGGAAGTATCAGCGAGTATCACAGCTTGTCTACCGTGAATCTGGGCGAAGCCTGCGCACGCCTTTGATCCCGGGCGCGGTTCCGGCGAGCGCCAGCAGCCTGCGTCCCGCCTCGCGCGCGATCAGCGCCTTTAGCGCTTCGCGCAGCAATTCCGCCCTTTCTGTCAAGCCGGTATATTCGAATGCCGTCTTCAACAGGTCGTCATCGAGCGATACGGTTGCCCTCATATGCAGTTCCTCTGCACCTATTTTAGCACCTTTTTGTTGCTTTTCTTAAGCACCGTTTCGAGGCTTATTACGGTGCTTTTGGTTGGATATACTTATGGTTTTGCGGGGCGGAGGGCAATGATTTCGAGTTCGATTCCGCCGTAGGTGGGATGGTCGTTGCGGCGGACTTTATAGAGGAGGTCGATGCGGGAGTCCTGCTGGAGATTGAACGAGGCGAGTGTTTCGGCGACGTTCCAGCCGACGGCGGAGATCCACCCTGCTGACGAGGACCTGTCCGCAGAGGCCCGGGAGATGTTGCGTGCACCCGCATCGAGCGCGAGCTGGAGGCGGATGTGCTTCTCCTTCATGATGCGTGGGGTGGTGGCGATGCGGATGTTTTCGGCGAGGAAGACGGGCTCTTCATTGTCCATGCCGCAGGGCTCGAGTTTTTCGAGCCAGGCGTAGAGGGATTCGTCGACGGAATCGAGCGGGAGTGCGGCGTCGTATTCGATGGGCGCGCCGAGGTCTTCGTCGCTGAGATGCGCAGCGGCATAGTCGGCGAGGCGCTGGCGCAGCTCGGGCACGCGGTCGGAGGGCAGGGAAAATCCGGCGGCGTGGGCGTGGCCTCCGAAGCGCGTGAAGAGGTCGCGGCAGCTCTCGATGGCGTTGAGCAGATGGAAGGCGGGGATGGAGCGGCCGGAGCCGTAGGCTTCGCCGTCCTCGTGCGCGAGGACGAGCGTGGGCTTGCCGGTGTGGTCGACGACGCGCGAGGCGAGGATGCCGATGACGCCACGGTGCCAGCCGTCTCCGTCGATGACGAGGCAGCGGGAGTTGTGGAACTGCGGCTGGTCGAGTTGCGCGAGGATCTGGTTGAGCGCGGCGGCTTCGGTGTTGCGGCGGTCGGTGTTGAGCTGCTCGAGCTTTTGCGCGATGGCGAGGGCACGGTTGGCGTCGCGGGTGGTGAAGAGCTCGACGACTTCGGAGGCGATGTCCATGCGTCCGGCGGCGTTGATGCGAGGGCCGAGGCGGAAGCCGATGTCGATGGGAGTGAGAGGACGTTGGGATGGATCGAGTTGCGCAACCTGCATGAGAGCGCGCAGGCCGGGGTGGACGGGGCGCTCGAGTTCGCGGATGCCGATGGCGACGAAGACGCGGTTTTCGTCGAACAGAGGGACGGCATCGGCCACGGTGGCGATGGCGAGCAGTTTGAGAAATGAGGGGATGAGTTTGGCGCGTGCAACTTCGGGCTCGTGCGATTCGAGGAGTGCCTGCGAGAGCTTGAAGGCGACGCCGGCTCCGCAGAGGTGCTTGCAGGGGTAGGGGCAGCCGGGCTGGTTGGGGTTGAGGATGGCGAGCGCGCGGGGAAGAGCGGGGGTGGAGTGGTCGGGCGATTCCGGTAAGTGATGGTCGGTGACGATGAGGTCGAGGCCGAGTTCGCAAGCGGCATCGGCGGCAGCGAAGGCGCGGATACCGGTATCGACGCTGATGACGAGGCGCACGCCTTCGCGGGCAGCGGTCTCGAGGATTTCGCGTTGCATCCCGTAGCCCTCGCGCAGGCGGTGCGGGACATGGAAGCGCACGACGCCACCGAGGCGCTCGATGGCGGTCTTGAGGAGGACGACGGCGGTGGTTCCGTCGACGTCGTAGTCGCCATATATAAGGATGAGCTCGCCGGCAGCAACGGCCTGCTGAATACGGCGGACGGCGACGTCCATACCGAGCATAAGAAAGGGGTTGTGCAGCTGGTCGAGGCCCGGCGAGAGGAAGCGAGTAGCGGCGCCGGGGGTTCGGATTCCGCGGGCAACGAGCAGTTGCGCGAGGAATGTTGGGATATTCGCTTCGCGGGCAAGCTGGTCCGCGACGTCGAGATCGGTGAAACGTGGGATCCATTTGCGCGGCGGGGGCTGAGTTGCGGGAGTCTTCGAAGGGGTGGCCTGCGTGGTGCTCACCGGCGGTTAGTTCTCTTCCTCGTCAGAGTCGCCAAAGGGTATGGTTCCGAAGCCGTCGAGCGACTCAAGCAGGGCCTGGTAGCGCTCGTACCAGCTAGTGGTGCTTTCGTGCAGAAAGACGATTCCCTGATAGGCGAAGCCAAGCTGAATGTAGCCAACTTTGCCGACGTAGGTGGCGAGGGCCTGGGCTTCGTCGAGTTCGGGCGCTTCGCGATCGGGGAAGTTGGCCTCCTGCAGCTCCTCGATAAGGAGTTCGAGGTCGGCCTTTTCGAGACGCACTTCGCTCATGGTGAGAAACGCGGCGCCCGCGGCCTTGGCAGCTTCCACAAAGTCCTTCCAGCTGTCGGCGTTCTCGGCGTCGTCCCAGAGCACGGTGGGGACCTCTTCGCCCACATAGGCGGGAATACGGCGGAGTCCGTGGCCAGCGATGAAGGCCACCATATCGTCTTTGAGGGAGAGCAGGCTGGTAGGAATCATGTCCATTGTTTTTGATCAGGGGCGACGCGCAATGCGCAAAGCAGCGACGCGAGACAGGCCCTCGTTCTATTGTCGCAGCTTTCGTCAGGAGGGCGCGAGGAAAAGCAGGGGCAGCCGGTGAAAACCGCGACGGAGCTGAGCAGAGCGCACGCGGGCAGCGCGCGGCGGGCGGGACGGGCTCGGATTGGGGAGGGAGAATGTGCTATATTTCGAGCAAGATCGATGATATTTTCACGGGATTATGTCCAATATCTGGCGAAGCACACAGTCGCGGGCCTGATTGATGCCAAGGTGATCCGAACGGGCAAGCCGGGGGTGCTCAACGAGCGGGTCAACGCGGCGCTGCTTGAGGAACTTTCACTCGAAGACCGCATCAACGAAGAAGTGCGGGTGATTCTGGATGCGTACCAGGAAGAGATGCACCGGACGGGCGCGGCCTATGCGGAGATGTTCAAAAAGGTAAAGCAAGAACTGGCGAAGAAATACAAGGCGGTGCTGTGAGAATTTCGCGCGACAAGTTGAACAAGCTTGCCCACGTGGTCGCGGACACGCTGGCAGAAACGGACGAGTGCGAATTTCTGGAGGACCGGAACACGATTCGGCAGACGGCCCGCGGGGTTCTGGAAAAGCTGCTGACGGAGGAGATTCGCATCGACATGGCGGCGCGACAGAAGATCGCCTCGCAGCGGAAGATCATTCCCGAGGGCAGCCAGGAGTGGGACATTCTGTATCGCAAGTACTACAACGACGAAGTGAAGAAGCTGGGGATCTAGGGCGCCTCTGACGGGCTGTTCCGGCGCAGGTTCCGGAGCGGATTTCTGATATATTCAATAGAGTCGGCCGGGCCGCTGGAGCGGCTGGCCGCGCCGATCTGATTCTTTCCTGGTCGGGTTTTTCCCTCTTGGCGCCATGGTGTAATTGGTTAACACGCCGCCCTCTCAAGGCGGAGAGTTCGGGTTCGATCCCCGATGGCGCTACCAAATTAAAATCAATAAGTTAGATACGATTTTTAAAGGTTACTCTTGACCTATTTTCGGGCAGAGGACCGAGGGTCGGAACTTGAGGCGAATCTGGTGGCGCTTTGCTTCAAGGGTTTCTTAGAGGAAGATCTCGTTCTATGTGTCTCCTCGCGCGCATCCGGGCAATCGTCTTCGGCTAAGAGCATATCTCCAGCACAGTGCAATCGCGGCGAGCGACCGACGATACGATGAAGCGCCCTCATCGTTACTTATTGTCTTGTCTTGGCGGGTCGTTCATCCGTACGATCAAGTGGCACTCGGCTCTGAGGAGGTCCATCGCGACAAAATGGGGGAGACGAGACGGGTTCGACTGTGCGGCAGGATTCTGATTCTGATGCTTCTGCTAATCGTCGATGGCAAGTTCGCAGTTGCGCAAGATAACTACCAGATAAGTGACTACGAGATTCAAGTCTACGGCTCCCATACCGTGACGCCGAAAACTACGATGGTTGAGTTGCTCAGTAATATCAGCGCGGACGGCACAAAGCCTCTGGCCGGGTCAGTCGATTCTGCGAACCAGCTTTACCCGACCAACGATGCCTTGCACGAAACCATTGAGATCACGCAGGGAATCACCAGCTGGTCGGAGGTGGGCTTCTATGTCTTCACTGACGCGCGCAGCGGGCAGGGATGGCAGTGGGTGGGCGATCATATCCGGCCGCGGGTGCGAGCGCCGGATAGCTGGCACTGGCCAGTGGGTGCGAGTCTGTCGATCGAGTTGGGCTACCAACGCCCGCAGTATTCGACGGATACATGGACGTTAGAGATCAGGCCCATCGTTGATAAGCAATTCGGGCGGTGGTACTTCGCGGTGAACCCCGCGTTCGAACGCTCCTTCCATGGGCGGAGCGTCTCTCAGGGTGTTGCTTTTGCTCCCAGCGTGAAGTTTAGCTACGGCTTCAACAAGTACATCTCCGGCGGGCTCGAATATTATGGCGATTATGGAAGTCTGCGGGACATTTCGTCTTTTCATAACCAGCAACAGCAGTTCTTTCCGGCGATCGATCTGAATGTCTCTCCGGATTGGGATATCAATTTGGGTGTAGGGATCGGAGTGACGGCGAATACAGATGACTGGATTTGGAAGGCAAACGTGGGTCGCCGCTTTGACTGGGCGCTCCACCGCGCACGGAGTTCCAGAAGCATGCAATGAGCTTTGGAAAGGGCATCCGTTGGCGCGAATTTCGTGCGGACACGAGGATGGCTTTACTGGCTGCCCACGCGGCCGAGGGCGCATCATCTTTTACTGCACCCTCACTGGAACAGTTTGACGGTTGGAAAGATTCGGGCCGGTTAGCGGGAACTTTGCGAGTAATATGCGCGGGCGGGTGGGTTCGATCCCCGATGGCGCCACCCAGGTTCATTCCATCAGATCGCTACCAAATACATCGAATCCTGGTGTAGTCCCTGGCGGTGCAGTGGCCGTCTAATGCTCCAATATTGAGCCTTATCCGTCCGTGACCGGACGGGCGGCGAGGCCCGGTTTCTGGCTCAGAAAATCAGACCAGTGACGGCCATCACATTTTCGGCTGGAAAAGACGGGTATGGTGTAATCTAGGTTCTAATTTTGTGGAGCGACAATCTGCGTAAAGGGCACCTAATTCTCTGGCTGGTAGTGGCGTCGGCCCTGATGCTGGCTTCGCCGCGCTCAGTTGTGCGCGTGGGTGTCCGGCATTGTGCGGCAGCGCAGGCGATGCGCGCGGCCCGGAGGGTGAGCTTTGGGCTGGAGAGCAGCCCGTGCCCCCGTCGGGGCAGTTCCTACGGTCCGATCCGGCGTAACGGCAGCAGGGAGATTAGTCTCTCGCATCATCGCACGCGGCGGCCGGAGCTTGATGCCGCTTCCACGCGTATCTCTCCCAATCTGGTTCAGATTGCCCGGCTGAATGGTTCGCCTGAAGCATCGCTATCTACGATTCCGATCCGGTCCTCGGGTCGCTCGCCTCCTCTGTCCTAATTCGTTTCCAATCGCATTGTCCGCTATGGCCGCAAGGCTATCCGGCGCGAAGATGAGCCGGGCCGAGGTGTATCTTACTCGCCCCGAATCTGTCTTCGAATGCCGCTGCCGCAGCGACGTATGACGATGCGCGACCCGGATGAACCCGCAGCGTGCCGCACGCATGCGGGAAATCGATAGCGAATCAACCTGCAGTCGTGGTTCTGCCTTTTTTGAAGGCAGGAAGCGGGAGAAGGTGTACCTGAGACACGACGCGCCGGCACACCAGAGGAATTTGAAATCTGTGAAGACACACATACCGGAGGTTGTAGCAAGATGCTGACCGGAAAGAGGAAGACGTTGTTAATCGTGATTGGCGCGGCTGTATGCGCGTTGGGGACCCATGGGGAGGCGCAGCAGGCCGCGGCGCCCGCGGTGAAGGAGTTCACCGTGCAGGAGGCGGTTGATTATGCGCTGGCGAACTATCCCGCGGTGCGCGCGGCGCTGGAACAGTACAACGCCGCCAAGGCGGGGGTGGGCGTGGTGAAGACCAACTACCTGCCGCGACTTGACGGGGTGTGGCAGGGCGATCGCGGCTCGCGCGAGAGCGTGCTGGGGGTGCTGCTGCCGCAAAGCCCCAACATCCTGACCGGGACGCAAGGCAGCGTCACGCCCCACTCGTACCGTCCCTTCTGGACCGGCGGCGCGGGAATTCTGCTTTCGTGGGAGCCGTTCGACTTTGGGTATCGGGGCGCGGAGGTCCGCTCGGCGCGTGCGTCAGAGAGCGTGACTCAGGCACAGGTCGAGTTGACCCGGCTTGGCGTGGCGACCGCGGTGGCAGAAGCGTCACTAGCGGTACTGGCCAACGAGCAGCGCGTGAGCGCGAGCCTTGCCGATGTGAACCGCCGGCAGGTGTTTGCGAAGTCGGTGCACGCGCTTGTCGATGCACATATCCGACCCGGGGCGGATGCCTCGCGCGCTGACGCGGAGCTGGCCGCGGCGCGGACGCGGTTGATCCAGGCGCAGGAGAACAGCGATGTTGCCGGAATCACACTTGCTCAGGTACTGGGGCTTGCAGGCGCATCGGTGCAGATCAAGCCGGGACCGTTTCTTGAACTTCCTCCGGAGCAGGCGCCGTCACAGACATCGCTGGCGGATCATCCTGCGGCTCTGGCGCAACAGCGGAGAGTGGATGAAGAGAAGGCGCGCATCAGCGTGTTGAACCATGCGTATGCTCCGCGCTTTATCACGGAGGGGCTGGTCTCCGCGCGCGGCAGCGGTCAGACATCGACCGGAGAAACGGAGCCCTTCCCGAACGGTCTTGGTTTTGATGTCTACAACTGGGAGGCAGGCTTAACGGCGCAAATGGACCTGACGAGCATCTTTGCCATCCGCGAGCGCAAGAAAGTGGAGGTTGCGAACCGACGCCGCGAAGAGGCTGTGTATGCGCAGACGATGCAGATGCTGACCAGCCAGCAACAGACTGCACTGGCGGAGTTGGACGGCGCACGCCGCGTGGCGCAGAACACGCCGACAGAGCTGGCTGCATCGCGTCAGAGCGAAACACAGGCGCTGGCACGCTTCCATGCGGGGCTGGGCACGATTGTGGATGTGGCCGAAGCGCAAGGTTTGCTGGCGCAGGCGGAGATGGACGATTCTCTTGCGCGGCTGAGCATCTGGCGGGCGCTGGCGGGCCTGGCCAGCGCGAACGGCGATCTGACTCCTTTTCTTGACACCGCACGCAGCGTATCTACCAGCATGCCGGGGGGAGGGAAATAATTATGTGGCTCGTTCATGCCGCACTGCGGCGTCCCATTACCGTCCTTGTCGGAGTCATCGCGATTGCGCTCTGCTCGATTCTTGCGCTTACGCGTATGCCGGTGGATATTTTTCCGAACCTCAACCTGCCTGTGATCTACGTAGCGCAACCTTACGGCGGCATGAGCCCGGCGCAGATGGAGGGCTACCTGACGTACTACTACGAGTCGAACTTCCTCTACATTGCGGGACTGCAAAGCGTGGAGTCGAAGTCGGTGGAGAACTTTGCGCTGCTGAAGCTGTCGTTTTTGCCGGGAACGGACATGAACCAAGCGCTTTCACAGACGGTTGCGTACATTGAGCGGGCCCACGCCTATATGCCGGCGGGCACGGTTCCCCCGTTTGTTTTGCGCTTTGACGCGGGAAGCGTGCCGGTGGGGTATGTGGTCTTTTCCAGCAAGACGCACAGCGTGGACGAGCTGCAGGACCTGGCGCTGAACCGCGTCCGGCCGCTGTTTACCACGCTGCCGGGGGTGTCTTCTCCGGCGACGTTCGGAGGCAGCTCGCGCACGATTGTGATTCGCGTGAACACCAACAAGTTGAACAGCTACAAGATGTCGACTGGGGAGGTGGTGAGGGCGCTACTTGCAGGGAACGTAATTGCGCCGGCGGGCGACGTTCGCATCGGGGACCTTGATCGCATTACGCCGACGAATGCGGTTGTCTCTGACATTCACGACCTTGCTAACCTTCCGATTCGGACCGGACCGGGCCCCGCGGTCTTTATGCGCGATGTGGGAACAGTGGAAGACGGCAGCGACATCACGCTGGGCTATGCGCTGGTGAACGGACGACGCACGGTGTATTTGCCGGTGACGAAGCGAGCGGATGCCTCGACGCTCGATGTGGTGAACGAGGTGAAGGCAAGCATGGACCGCTTCCGGAATGTGCTGCCTGCCGATGTGCAGGTGAGCTACGAGTTTGACCAATCCGGACGGGTGCGGAAAGCGCTTGGATCCCTGATCTGGGAAGGCATTATCGGAGCGGTGCTTACGGGACTGATGGTGCTCCTATTTCTGCGTGAGTGGCGCAGCGCATTTATTGTCATCGCGTCGATTCCATTTGCGCTGGTGTCGGCGGTGGTCGGGCTGTGGCTTGCGAACCAGACGATCAACATCATGACGCTCAGCGGCCTCGCACTGGCCGTGGGCATTCTGGTGGATGAGGCGATGGTGGCGATTGAGAACATCCACCGCAACCTGCAGATCACAGACAGCATTCCACAAGCGGTGCTGGACGGAACGCGACAGACGATGATTCCACGTTTGCTGGCGATGCTTTCGATCCTGGCAGTGTTCGTGCCATCGTTCCTTATGGTCGGCGTGACGCGAGCGCTGTTTGTGCCATTGTCGCTCGCTGTGGGATTCACGATGTTTGCTTCGTATCTGCTGTCGAGCACATTTGTTCCGGTGCTCTATATCTGGCTGAACCGCCGCATGCACCGCGATCCGGCGGAGAGTTCGGGCCGCAGCCGCTTCGATCATTTTCGCGATTGCTACGCGCATTTGATTCGCAGGCTGATCGGAAGGCGCAAGATGGTTGTCGTCGTGTATATTGCCGCGGCCGCGGTGATTCTTGCTGTCATTGGGCCGAACCTGGGACGGGAGATCTTTCCGCACGCGCCGGAATCGCAGTTCCAATTGCGCTTGCGCGCGCCGTCGGGGACGCGGATTGAGGTGACGGAGCAGATCGCTTTGAAGACGCTGGATGAGATCAAGCGAGTGGCCGGCGCCGGCAATGTGGACATGAGTCTTGGGTATGTGGGCACGTATGCCCCCAGCTATCCGGTCAATCTTGTTTATCTGTGGACCAGCGGGCCGCAGGAAGCGGTGCTGCGCATTCAGCTGAAGCCGAGCGCACATATCCGCATCCGGCAGCTGCAGGAGCGGCTGCGCCCGGTGCTGGAGCGGGATTTTCCCGGCACGGCCTTTACCTTCGAATCCGGCGATATTGTGGACCAGATCATGGACTTTGGATCGCCGACGCCGATTGAAGTGGCGATCCAGGGGTTCAATCTGGCGAATGATCACGCCTATGCCGAGCGCGTGCGCGCAGAACTGGCGAAGGTCGAGTACCTGCGCGACCTGCACTACGCGCAGCCGATCGAGTACCCGAGCCTAAACGTAAACATAGATCGGATTCGCACGGGACAGCTTGGCCTGACCGTTGATCAGGTAGCGCGCTCGGTCGAGACGGCGACCTGGTCGAGCCGGTTTGTCTCGCGCAACTTCTGGCAGGATCCCGCAACCGGCGTTGGGTATCAGGTGCAGGTCGAAGTACCGCAGAGCGAGATGAAGTCGATGGACGATCTGGCCAATATTCCGCTTGTGAGCGGCGGGCCGTCGAGCCACCCGAACGTGGGTGATGTTGCGCATCTCTCGTATGGGGAGGTGACGGGTGAGTTTGATCGCTTCGATATGCAGCGCATGATCTCGCTCACTGCGAACATCGAGGGCGAAGATCTTGGCCGTGCAGCCAATCAGGTCGATGAGGCAATTCGTCGCGCGGGACCTCCGCCCCGCGGGGTGGAGGTGCAGATTCGCGGGCAGGTTGTACCCATGCGGCAGACGCTGCACTACCTTACGCTTGGTCTTATGCTCGCCGTGGTTGCGATTTACCTGTTACTGGCCGCGAACTTTCAGTCGCTGCGACTGGCGTTTGTGTCGGTTTCGACGACACCGGCTGTGATTTGCGGTGTTGCGATCATGCTGTTCGTGACTGGGACGACGCTGAACCTGCAATCGTTCATGGGAGCGATTATGGCGCTCGGGGTTTCAGTAGCGAACTCCATTTTGCTGGTCACGTTTGCTGAAAACCATCGATGCATCAGCGATGATTCTTCCACGGATGCTGCTGTCTTTGGCGGAGCGACGCGACTGAGACCGATTCTGATGACCAGTATTGCTATGATCGCCGGCATGATTCCGATGGCGCTCGGCCTGAGTGAAGGCGGGGAGCAGACTGCTCCATTAGGCCGGGCCGTTATTGGCGGGCTTGCCGCATCCACATTTGCCACGCTTCTCATCCTGCCCGCTGTTTATTCAGCATCGCAGGAACGAGCGTCGAAAGCATCCGCATCACTTGACGTCACTGATGAGCACAGCCCATACGCTGCGCTTTGAAGAAAAGGAAACCATCATGATAAGAGAACGCTTATTCGATCTTCGCTCCCGGCGAACTCTCCGAGCCGTCTGGGGCGCGCTGTTTGCAACGGCAACGCTGGCAGCCGGACTGGCGGCCGGCGGGTGCAATTCTTCGCTTGATAGATCCGCTTCTGCGGCCGTCTCGCAAGCTGCGGCGCCAACTCCGGTGGATACCGTGCAGGTGGTATCGCGGCGACTCGACATGGAGATAAAACTGCCGGGCGAGTTGCAACCTTATGAAGAGGTTCGGGTGTTTCCGCGCGTAAGCGGCTTTGTGAAGTGGATCGGCGTGGATCGCGGGTCAGTAGTGAAGCAAGGCCAGCTTATCGCCGTACTAGAAGCGCCTGAGATCGTTGCGCAGAAGGCTGAGGCGCAGTCGAAGATGCTCAGCGCGGAGAACCAGCGCATTGCCGGGGAAGCGCGGCTGGCGGCGGATGAGAGCACATACGAACGGCTCGAGGTTGCGTCAAAGACACCGGGCGTCATTTCTGACGAGGAGCTGGAGACGGCCGAGAAGGCGGCTGAGGCAGATCGCGCACGGGTCGTTGCACTGCGCAACACAGCCGATGCGGCACGCGCCAACCTGCGATCTGCGGCAGAAATGGAAAGCTATCTGCGCATTACCGCGCCGTTTGACGGCATCGTGACGAAGCGCAACGTCCATCCCGGCGCGCTGGTTGGTCCTGGCGGCGGTTCGGGGACGCAGCCCTCGATGCTGCGTATCGAGCAGATCGCGCATTTGCGGCTGGTGGTTGCGATTCCTGAGATTTATGTCGCGGGCGTGCAGAAGGGGACCAAGGTCAGTTTTACGGTTCCTGCATTTCCTGGGCGCACCTTCAGCGGCACGGTTGCGCGGATTGCGGATTCCATGGACATCTCCACCCGCACTATGCCGGTGGAAATGGATGTGTGGAACCCGAGCGGAGAGCTTCATTCGGGGATGTTTCCTGAGGTGCTCTGGCCGGTGCATCGGGCAGTGCCGACATTATTCGTTCCGCAGACTGCTGTTGGCCGGAGTATGGACCAAAGCTATGTAATGCGCATTCGCGACGGAGTTGCTGAGCAGATAAGCGTGAATACTGGCGGAACCGTCGGCGACCTAACTGAAGTATTCGGGCAGCTCAACGCCGGAGACGAAGTTGCTTTGCATGCAAGCGATGACCTGCGGCCGGGGACGGCGGCTGTTGCGCATCCACAGACGGCGAATGCGCAGGCGCCATAGCTTTCTGCACTATTCATAGAAGGATTCGCGGGGTTGGGTGAAGCCAGCCTTGACGAGCTGTGGCTCATCCCAGGGGATGTCCTGGAGCGATGAGTCGAGTGTCTGTCTGCTGAGGCCAGCCTGCCATGCGGCCGGGAAGAGCGCGATGATTCCCCGGCGGGGCGCCTCATTTACGGCGGGGAGCGGGCGTGAGCTGAGCGCGGCGACGAGCGAGGAGACGAGATCGCGAGGAACTCCGTAAGGCAGGTGGCTGGTCTGCGTGGCGCGGGGGTTGGCCTCAATGAGGTAGGTGCGCTCGGTCTCGTGTTCGGTGATGAAGTCGAATCCACAAAGGCCAGAGAGGCGAAATTTGCGCACTATGGTACGCGCGGCGTTCAGCATTGCGTCGTTGTGGGTAAGCTCGACGAGCACAGCAGGGCCTTTGGGCCGGGAGACGCGGAGCACATCGAGCGAGATGGCCCCGACAATCTTGCCCTTCCAGCAGGCGACGGTGATGGTGGCGTCGCGGCCAGAAATGAACGGCTGGATGCTGACGGTGCGCGGCGCGCGACGGAGCCAGGGAAGAAAAGACTGCGGAGAGTGCTCCATGCCGGAGCTCATAAAAAACCCGCCGAGGCTGAACGGAGCATGAAGCCTGCGCCATGCCTTTGCGGCTTCCTTATGTGTGCGGACGATTTCGACTCCTTCGCCACTGGCGGTTTCGTCGGCCTTCATGACGGCAGGCAGGGGGTTTGTCTGAAGCCACTGGTCGAGCGCGCTTTTGCTGGCGAGCGTTTGCGTGGGGGGAGTAAGGATGCCTTCCGACTGCGCCATGGCGAGGAATCCGGTTCGCGAAGAGAGAATTGCGAGGTTTTCCGGAGCACCCAGCGAACGCTCGAGGAGCGTGCGGACGAATGGCGCGCTTGCGCGATCGATCAGGGGCGCCTTGTTGTAGAGGTGGCGTACGTAGCCAGCTGTACTTACGTCAGTGGGTATCAGAAGATCGGGAGCCGCTTTGCGAATGGCGCGATGCAGGGAGCGAACAGGCGCGAACGGGCTCAACGAATAACGAGCAGCGATGCCGCGGATGAGCCTGACGGGGTGTTTTGAGGGGCAAACGATTTCGACTCTGCAACCTGCCGCTGCAAAGGCCATGGCCAGCCTGGCCTCGGAGAACCATCGGCGGCTTGTAACGATTAGAACTGTTGGGACCAGGCTGCTATTTTCGGACGGCATCGCAAGGCAGGTAAGGCAAAACAGCAAAAGAACTGCACAAAACTGCTGGACTCAATGATGCAATCCGACGGCCAGGTGCTGCATGAATGACAGCAAAATCCTGGTTTTTCGCAGGTGTCCGGATGGGGTCCAAGTGATTGCTGGTTAAGCGGCTTATGTTCCAAGCGGAGGGCAAGTCCACGGCCGCTCGCCGAGAGCAACATGAGGGTTTTTGCCGCGGTTAGATCTGGAAGTTTGAATACGCTGTAGTTTGCTCTCGCTCCGCGCAAAAGTTTGCACATCTTGAGAGCGGCTTTACGATATCCCGCAGAAGTACGGCTAAGGCAGGGATTTTTCCTCAGCGTTGCAGCTAACGGCGGGCCGATTTTGTGTACAGAAATACTGCGTTTTAAGGGAATTAGCGCATCCCGGGCTGGCGGGCCGGCCCAGGGTCGGCTCAAAGTCTGCATCTCTGTGCACACTCTCGGTACAAAGTGGCTCAATTTCAGCGAGCGTGGGCCTCCAGGGCGCACTGGCGATGGTGCCGAATCATGTAAATAGGCCCCGTTCCGCACGAATTCGGCTTTGGTATGAGAGCCAAATTACCTTTGTGCGGCATTGGTATGCGACTTGCAATTGGACTTTGCAAAACAGCCGAGACGCTAGCGCCGGAGGAGAGCGCAATGGTTTTTGAGATGGGAGTTTGCGAACGAAACGACTCTAAGTCTCAGCCATAGCATTCGAACGGTCATGTGACTCACAGGGCGAAGCTATATCTCGGTTAAGGATTGTAGAAGTTATCTCCCGAATCGGAAGTGGTGAAGCAAGCATGCTTATGCAGCAAGAAATCGATCTCGAGCGCGAATCCAGCCCCTGGTGGGCGATTTATACCCGCCACCAGCATGAAAAGACCATCGCGGACATGCTTTCGGCCAAGGGGTTCGAGGTGTTCCTGCCACTGTATGTATCTGAACGGCAATGGAAAGACAGAGTGAAGAAGCTTTCGCTGCCGTTATTTCCTTGCTATGTGTTCGTCCGGGGCGATCTTAACCGCCGTTTGCAGGTGGTGACGACCCCGGGGGTGCATATGATCCTGTCGCGCGGCGAGCGGGTCGCGCTGATCCCTGAGGACGAGATTAAGGGAATTCGCAGGATTGTGGACGAGCCTTGCCGCATCGAGCCCTGTCCATATCTGCAATGCGGCGAGCGGATCCGCGTAACGCGCGGGTGCCTTGAAGGCGTGGAAGGGATTCTGATTCGCAAGAAGAATCAGTGCCGGCTGGTGCTCTCAGTGAATACGCTGGCTCAGTCGGTGGCTGTGGAGGTCGATGCTTCTGATGTTGAGCCCGTTTCCATTCGCAATACTGCCGGAGCATTTGCCGGCAGACACTTTGCAGGAGGTGAAATTCTTCAGCCTGCGTTCTCTTGAGCATGAAAGAGCAACTCTTCAAGGACGCGCTGTGAACGGGGAGGAAAATATAGTGAGAGGTTCGGCACCCTCGGACAAGTGGCAACATTCGTTCGAAAGATCGTTGGGAAGCTAATCCTGCCATACGCCTCCGAAAAGCAGAATCCAAATACCGCTGGGCAGCCAGGGTCATCCCCTTTTCGAAAGCCATGGTCGTTCAGGCAGAAGGCCAATTGTTTAAGCCCATATGTCTACATCTTTTATCGAAATTGAAAAACCGAGGAGAAAGGTAAAGTATGAATGCGACATTAGCAGTGCCGAAGCAGTCTGAGAATTACGAAGTTCAGATTTCCATCAAGCAGAGCATCAACGCCCTGATCGATGAGCTCATGGTTTCCTTGCCGGATCCGAGCACGCTCACCAGCGCCGACCGCCGCGGAATCATCGCCCGGTACAGCGCAGTTCTTGAAGCGAACTTCATTTACTGGATGACCGCAACCCTGATTGCCGTGCAGGCAGAAGAGGCGCGACCCATTCTGCTGGAGAACCTTCATGAGGAAGTGCGCGATGCGCATCCGGCGATGCTGCGCCGGTTCGCACTTGCGGCGCATGCTTTTCCAAACGACACGGACACATTGGCGGTCCATGAAGATGTGACAAAGATGCGCTTATTCCTGGGCCGGCTTTCAGGCGTGCAGTCGCTCGCCGCGATGGCCTTCTTTGAGGGCTTCATTCAGAAGTTCATGGCATATCTGGCGGACCTGGCCGCGGCTGAAGGGTCGACGGAGATGGTGTACACGGATGTGCATGGTGTTTGTGATATCGAGCACACCGACGGCCTGTTCCGCGCACTAGCGCTGGAGTCAGCGGTCAATCCGCTCGACCCGAAAGAGGACATTCTGGAAGGGGTGAATATTCTTCGCAATACGATGCAGACCGCCATCTTTGGGCAGCAGGTTGTTCTTACTGCCTAGGACTTTTCCGGTCGCAGCATCGCAGGAGCCCGCGCCCAACCAGGCGCTGGATTGCCGAGCAGGCCAGACCCCTTGCCGATTTGCGGGTACCCCGCAAATGGAGCACCGCATATGGGGAGGGGTCTGGTTGCTCAGATCCAGAGAGAACGGATGCCGTATGTTGTCGAATCCTCCGAGCTGAGCGATGACTCATGGCGGGAGGGAAAAGGACTGCAGTAATCAGGGGAAAGTTGAGAACGCGCACAATGATAACGACAATTCGATCAGAAATCGTTTCACTATTTACCGAGGTCGCAAAGGAACACAACAACAAACTGGCGCCGTTGACGGACGATCTTGAACTTCTTGAATCCGGCCTCGATTCGTTGTCTTTCGCCGTCATCGTAACCCGGCTTGAGAGCCAGCTTGGAATTGATCCCTTCTCCTCGTCCGAAGACACCGTCTTTCCGGTGACGTTTGGAGATTTTGTCAGGCTTTATGAAAACGCAGCAGAATAATCAACCATCGCTTTGGCATGCGCTCAGTTCAGCGCGCGATCTTACGGGCCGGCATCTCTTCGGCGCTGAGGGCAGCATTGCGCTGAACGACTTGATCGAAGGCACGACCCTGTACGGCAGGGGTGAGGAGCTATGTGGACGGTCGGTCCTCGTAATGACGGCCAATCAGTTCACGACCGCGTCAGCACTGATTGAACTCGACGGCATTGCGCGGCGGATCGTTGTTTGCCCACCTGACCTGCCGACGGAGCATCTGCCTTTTGTCATCGAGACTGCCGAGGTTGACGTAATCGTATCGGACCGCGCAACTTTCGCATTGGGCAGCTCACGGCCAATGGTCTTTTGTCCGTGCAGCAAGGAGATAGGGCCTCGGAATTACGACCGCACGGTAGAGCATGAGACGGAATGGATCATGCTGACGTCGGGGACGACGGGTGTGCCGAAACTGGTGGTCCACACGCTGGCCAGCCTGGCAGGTGCGATCGACCCAGGAAGCAATGCCGGAGGAGACGTTGTATGGAGCACGTTCTATGACATCCGGCGTTATGGCGGGCTCCAGATCCTTCTGCGCGCCGCGCTTACGGGGCACTCTCTGGTGCTGACGAGCGGGCAGGAGTCGACGGCGGATTTTCTGGCCCGGGCTGGATCGCATAAAGTCACGAACATCTCCGGAACGCCGTCACAATGGCGCCGGGCACTGATGAGCGGCGCTGCCAACAAGATCGATCCGAAATATGTACGACTCTCGGGGGAGATTGCAGACCAGGGGATCCTAAACCGGCTGCGATCCGCATACCCGGGGGCTCGCATTATGCATGCGTTTGCGTCGACAGAGGCGGGAGTTGCGTTTGAAGTGACCGACGGAAGTGCAGGCATCCCACCACGCGTGATCGAGAACACTCCGGATGTCGAGATGAAGGTCGAAGATGGCTCACTGCGGATTCGCTCGTCGCGGACGGCACGGTGCTACCTTGGAGCGAACGCTCCAGTTCTGAAAGATGCAAACGGCTTTGTGGATACCGGCGACATGCTTGAATTGCGAGACGGCCGCTACCACTTTGCGGGGCGCCGTGACGGCATGATTAATGTCGGCGGCCTGAAGGTCCATCCAGAAGAGGTGGAGGCGGTGATTAATCGGCATCCTGAGGTGCAGGTTTCACTGGTGAGGAAAAAGAAGAACGCGGTCACGGGCTCCCTGGTTGTTGCCGACGTAGTTTTGAAGGTGGCAGCGCAAACAGCGCAAAAGCATGACATGCGCGAATTGCAGGAAGACATTGTGCTGCTGTGCCGTGAGTCACTTTCGTCCTATAAAGTTCCGGCCGCGATCAATTTCGTTCCAGCTCTGGCGGTTGCAGAATCAGGGAAGATGATCCGCAACAATGCGTAATGTCGTTGTCACTGGTGGGAGCCGGGGGATCGGGCTCGGCATTGCCAGCAGGTTGACTGGAGCGGGTTATCGCGTAATCGCGATAGCACGCAAGCAGAACGATAGGCTTTTCGAGGCGATGCAGCAGGCAGAGGCCGCAAATCCCGGATCGTTCCAATTTGTGGCGTTTGACTTGGTCGAGGTTGATGGCCTCGCCGATTTAGTGAAGCGGGTACGCAAAGAGTTCGGTTCGATTTACGGACTGGTGAACAATGCGGGCATCAGCTTTGAAGGCATTTTGTCGCTGATGCCACCCGGGCAGGTTGAACAATTGGTACGAGTGAATACGCTGTCTCCAATCCTGCTGACGAAGCACGTGGTGCGTTCAATGATGGCGGACGGCGGGGGACGGATCGTGAATATCTCGTCCATCATTGCTTCGACCGGCTATAGCGGGCTCTCGGTGTATGGCGCAACCAAAGCGGCGATGAGCGGCTTTACCCGCTCGTTGGCACGTGAAGTGGGGCGCATGGGCATCACGGTAAATGCAGTTGCGCCGGGTTTTATTGCGACGGACCTGACGCAAGGACTGAAAGAAGAGCAGCGGCAGAAGATCGAGAACCGGAGCGCACTGAGACGCTTGGCGGAGATTGATGACGTGGCGGGTGCGGTGGAGTTTCTGCTAAGTGAGAACGCAAAGAATATAACCGGGACAGTGTTGACTGTCGATGCGGGGAATACAGCTTGATTGAACAGCAGACAGTTCCTCAGGTCAGTATGGACGACTCGGCCGCAAAAAGCTGGCTGAGGGCGCTGGAAATGACGGCGCCGATTTCGAAAAATCGCGAACGGATTCTCGCGACGATCATTGAGGAGCAGACCGCCCGCAACGGGGATGCCCAGGCCCTTTTGTCGGACCGCGAGTGCTTTACCTTTCGAGCGCTCGTTGCGCGGGCCAACCAGTACGCGCGCTGGAGCCTCGATCAGGGCATCGGCAAAGGTGACGTCGTTGGCCTACTGATGACGAACAGGCCGGAGTACTTCGCTGTCTGGCTCGGCATCACCAGCGTGGGCGGCGTTGTCGCACTTCTAAATACGAATCTGGTTGGGGCTTCGCTCGCGCACTGCATTAATATTGCCGCGCCAAAACATCTGATTGTCGCCGGAGAGTTCACGACTGCGCTGGATAATGCGCTGGAGGCGTTGAGCGCCTCTCCGGTGATCTGGAGCCATGGTGGGGATGATGCCCGCTATGCGCGCGTTGACCTGATGATCGAGCAGTGTTCCGGCGCGGGCCTCGACCGGAGCGAACGGCCTGCGTTGAGCATCGACGACATGGCGCTGTACATCTATACGTCCGGCACGACAGGGTTGCCGAAGGCCGTGAATATAAGCCATGCGCGTGTTCTACAGTGGAGCTTATGGTTTGCGGGGATGCTGGGTACACATTCGGAGGACCGCATGTACAGCTGCCTGCCGATGTATCACAGCATCGGCGGCGTGCTGGTTCCAGGCGCGATACTTGCGGCGGGCGGCAGCGTGGTGATTCGTGAAAAGTTTTCAGCCAGCCAATTCTGGAGCGATGTCACGCGCTGGGATTGCACCATGTTCCAGTACATCGGCGAGTTTTGCCGCTACCTGCTGCACGCGGCACCGCCCTCAGAGAGATTGAATCATCGCATTCGTCTGGCGTGCGGCAATGGACTCGCAGGGGACGTGTGGAGTGAGTTCAAAGAGAGATTTGGCATTCCGCGCATTCTTGAGTTTTACGCGTCGACCGAAGGCGCTGTTTCGCTTTTCAACGTGGAAGGAAAACGCGGTGCGATCGGGCGCATTCCGCCGTATCTGATGCACCGTTTTTCGCCGGCGTTGGTGCGGTTCGATGTGGACAAAGGCGGGGCCGTGCGCGACGGGAACGGATTCTGCGTCCGGTGCGATGTGAATGAAGCGGGCGAGGCCCTCGGTAAGCTTGTCGATGATCCGGGGAACGCGGGCAACCGATTCGACGGCTACACAGACGAGGATGCGTCGGAAAAGAAGATTCTGCGCAACGTGTTCAAAGAGGGGGACGCGTGGGTTCGCACTGGTGACCTGATGCGAAAGGACGCGGAGGGATACTTCTACTTCGTCGACCGTGTCGGAGACACGTTCCGATGGAAGGGCGAGAATGTCGCGACGTCGGAGGTCGCGGAAGCAATTTGCGCCTTTTCTGGAGTGAGGCACGCAAATGTTTATGGGGTGGCGATTCCGGCGGCGGAGGGCCGTGCGGGAATGGCTGCTCTTGTGGCGGATCGTCCACTTGACCTGGCCGCGTTTCGGAGACACTTGATCGATCGATTGCCTTCGTATGCGCGGCCACTGTTTCTAAGGCTTCAGGACGATATTGAGGTAACCGGAACCTTCAAGTATTCAAAAGCAGACCTGGTACGTCAGGGATATGATCCTGCCACTATCACGGACACGATCTATTTCGACAATCCGGAGTCACAGGAGTTTCATCGGCTGGATGAGGCGCTGTACGACCGTATTCAGGGCGGCCAGATTCGCCTGTGAGCTTCGTCCCGGTTGGGATGCAGAATTCATAAAGGGTCACATCCCGAGGTGAGGGAAAAGAAGCTTTGACCAGTTCGTGAAAACGCAATCCGGCTTGCAAGCAGGGGAAACATGAGCTCAAGAGAAATGATATCGACACACGGAAGAATCCCGGTCGGACCTACTGAAAAGTACAACCCATCACACGATCTGTTGACATGGTTGAGCGATAACTTCAAGCAATTCGGAGATGTATATCTAGCCTCTATTTACGGTGATGACGTTTATGTGGTCAGCGATCCTCATTACGCAGATTACATCCTTCGCGCGAACTGGCAAAACTACAAGAAAGGTCAGGCCATCAAACGCGTTGGCATGCTCCTCGGCAATGGCCTTATGGTGAGCGAGGGCGAATTCTGGAAGAGCCAGCGGCAGATGATCCAACCCGCGTTCCACGACAAAGCGATTGGCGCGCTGAATGACATTATTAGAACTGCGAACGTAGCGCTGCTCAAGAAGTGGGAGCAAGCAGCTCGAGAAGCGCAGAGTGTCAATGTGACAAGCGACATCAGCATGATGATCTTGAGCATTGTGCTTCGTTCCATCTTCGGAGACGATTACGAGCAAGTTGCATCACAATTCGGGATACTGTCCGACGAATCGGCGCGGAACCTGCAATTCGCACAAACGTTCAGGCCTCTTGGAAACCTGATTATCGAGGTTGCAGCTCAGAGGCGAAGCCGCAACATGCCGGGTACGGACTTTCTTGGCATGCTCATGGAAGCGCGCGACCGGCATAGCGGGCGGAGAATGTCAGATCGCCAATTGGTCAATGAGATCCTTACGCTCATCGTCGCCGGGCATGAAACCACTGCAAGCACTTTGAATTGGACCTGGTATCTGCTTGCTCAGAACCCGGGAGCTGAGGAAAAACTATCAAAGGAGCTCAACACCTTGCTCTCGAATGAGTTTCCAGAGCTCTGCGACCTGCCAAAGTTCACATATACGCGCCACGTCATTGAAGAGGCCCTGCGCCTATATCCAGCCGGTTGGTTGATGACACGCAAGGCACTCAAAGACGATCAGCTTGGGGACTACTTCGTGCCCGCCGGAACGGAAGTCTATATTTCGCCCTACATAATCCAGCGGCATCCTGCACTTTGGGACGATCCAGATAGCTTCAATCCTGACAGGTTCGAGAATGTTCAGGCACAAGAACGACGCGCAATGAAAATGATTCCATTTTCCGCAGGTCCGAGAAAGTGCATTGGAGAACTCCTTGCCCGAATCGAGATGCAGATCCATCTAATGACGATCGCCAAACATCTGCGTCTGCGTTGCATCAGTGCGGATCCGGTGGAACTCGATATAGGCGTGAATCTGCGCAACAAAAATGATTTCATAATGACTCCCGAAATCAAAGGGACTAGTAGCTCGCGGTTCGACCATGAGTTGGTCAATCAGTAAGGCGGACCCACCTCATGTCGCCCAAGCGCGTTGCGAGACGGGTTTGTCCTTCGAGAGGCGGAATGCGGAGTAGAAATGGTCATTGATGAGATTCGGAACGATTTTGCGAGGCTGCAGGATGAACTCCTGACAGGCCCGATCTATCCTAATGTGACGCCTGAAGAGATTCGCTCGCATCTTGCGTCTTACTATGACTTCACGAAGGCGATGGATCTGAATGCCGTCGTTGACGATGTTGAGCAGATGATGCGTATTTGGCAGGTGCAGATTACGCATCCTCGCTACTTTGGCCTGTTTAATCCGAGCGTGAGACTGGCCTCAGTAATTGCGGATGCGCTGGTAGCGATGTACAACCCGCAGCTCGCGGCGTGGCGGACGTCCCCGGCGGCTAATGAGATCGAACGGCATACGCTTGGCTGGCTGTCGAAGAAGTTTGGCCTGCCCGACAATACAATTGCGACGTTTACCTCCGGTGGATCGGAGGCAAACTTTTCAGCCGTGGTGGTGGCGCTGACGCATACGTTTCCGCGGTACGGCGAGCACGGATTGCAGGGCCTGAGTGCGGCGCCGGCGATATACCTGAGCGAGGAGGCACACCACTCCTTCGGCAAAATTGCGCATATGACAGGTCTGGGGCGACATGCTGTGCGCATGGTTGCGACTCATGCCGATCTCACGATGGATATTGCAGATCTCGAAAGGCGCGTTGCGGAGGACCGGGCGAGCGGACTAGCGCCGATGATGGTGGTCGGCACGGCCGGCACGACAGCGGCAGGTGCGATTGATCCGCTGCAGGAAATAGGAAGCTTTTGCCGCAGAGAGAACCTGTGGTTCCATGTGGACGCGGCGTGGGGCGGAGCTGCTATTGTTTCGCCGGCGCTGCGGCATTTTCTCGCAGGAATTGAGGAGGCAGACTCGATCACCTGCGATGCGCACAAGTGGTTTTCCGTCTCAATGGGCTGCGGTATGTTTTTCTGCCGTCATGCAGACAGCGTGGCGCGGACATTTCGCGCGGAGGCATCGTATATGCCCGGCAGGGCGACGGGTACAGCGTTCGATCCGTACACGTCATCAGTACAGTGGTCACGGCGATTCATCGGGCTTAAGCTCTTCCTGACTCTGGCGGAAAAGGGCGAAGGCGGTCAGGCAGCGGCGATCGAGCATCAGACGCGAATGGCAGACGTAATGCGGGAGGCTCTGATCGATTCCGGGTGGCGGATTGTGAATGACACGCCTCTGCCCTTGATTTGCTTCACCCGCGATGGGCTGGACATTGACCGCTTCCTTGCGTCTATGCGCGAACAGCAGATTGCATGGATGTCGGAGACGCGTATCAAGGAAGCGCGGGTGCTACGCGCGTGCGTGACAAGTTTCAAGACAACTGAAAACGATGTTCGCTGGGTGGTTGGCGAGATGAATCGCCTGGTTGCCCATGAGGACGTCAATCAACTGGCCCCCGCGGAATGCTGATGCAAAACGTGCCGAAGGCCGAAACTGGAAAAGTTCTCACGGATGATTGAATGAAGCAGGAAACGATTGCGATCCACAGCGGCTATGAATACGACCCGACGACCAAGGCTGTAGCAGTCCCCATCTATCAGACGGTTTCGTATGCATTCGACAGCGCCGAGCATGCGGCCGCTTTATTCAACCTGGAGACAGAAGGATATCGTTACACACGCATCGCGAATCCGACAACAGATGTGCTTGAGCGGCGGGTTGCTGCACTAGAGGGCGGTGTTGCGGCGCTGTGTGTAGGTAGCGGACAGGCAGCGGTTTCCTATGCTGTGCAAAACGTTACGGAGCTGGGCAGCAACATTGTTTCCGTACCGCAACTGTATGGCACCACGCACACACTTTTCGCGCATCTTCTTCCCAGGCAGGGAGTGACGGTTCGTTTTGCGGAATCGGACAAGCCGCAAGCGATGGAGAAGCAGATTGATGATCAGACGCGAGCGGTTTTTTGCGAGAGCGTCGGGAACCCGGCGGGGAACATCTGCGATATCGAAGGGCTGGCGCAGATTGCACATAGACACGGCGTTCCGCTGATTGTCGACAATACGGTGGCCACGCCGATTCTCTTGCGGCCGATCGAGTATGGAGCCGATATTGTTTTGCATTCGTTGACAAAGTTCCTTGGCGGGCATGGCACGACACTGGGCGGCGCGATTGTGGACAGCGGCAACTTTTCCTGGAAGGAGAACGCGACGCGCTTCCCGATGTTCAATACGCCGGACCGTTCGTATCATGATCTGGTTTATACGGAGCATTACGGAAAGGCTGCTTATATTGGGCGTTGCCGCAGCGTATATCAGAGGGCCACGGGAGCAGTCCTCTCGCCGCTGAGCGCGTTTCTGCTACTGCAAGGGATTGAGACAGTTGCGCTGCGCGTCCAGCGGCATACGGAGAATGCAAAGCGCGTTGCAGAATTTCTGCGTGAAAACCCGCGGGTGGCGTGGGTGAATTACGCGGGCTTCGCAGACAGCCCGTACCATGCCCTGGCGGAGAAGTATTTTGGCGGCCGCGCGTGCTCCCTGATGGCTTTCGGCATTCATGGAGGGTATCCGGCTGCGGTCAAATTTCACGATGCGCTGAAGCTGGTGACGCGGCTGGTCAACCTTGGCGACGCGAAGTCGCTGGCTTGCCATCCCGCATCGACGACACATAGACAGATGTCTGCGGAAGAACAGAAAAAAGCCGGCGTAAAGCCGGAGATGATTCGCCTGAGCGTAGGGATCGAGCACATTGATGATATCCTCGCGGACTTAACTCAGGCACTTGATGCAACTGCCTAGACAAGAGTTTTTCCCCGTTCCATCTCTGCTTTGGAGAACCATCCATGCCAGTTACCCTAAACTCAAATCCGTCCGGCTCATCACAGTCCTGCACAAGAGGGCTGTGCTCGAATCCGTCTGCCGCGTGCATTGAAAAGACGAGCCGAAACCTTACGATCGGGCTGGTTAACAACATGCCGGATGCGGCGCTTGAGGCTACCGAGCGGCAGTTCCTCGCGCTGCTGGATGAGGCGTCTGAGGGATTCTCGGTCCAATTATCGCTGCATTGCTTGCCTGGGATCACGCGCAACGAGTGGGCAACACAGCACGTCAAAAATCTTTACACCAGTGTCGAAGATCTGTGGAACAAAAAGCTGGACGGGTTGATTGTGACAGGCAGAGAGCCATTGACACCGAATCTCGCTGACGAACCGTATTGGGACGGGTTTACGAAGACTGTTGACTGGGCGCGCGAGAACACCCATGCGACTGTGTGGTCGTGCCTGGCGGCGCACGCTGCTGTGCTTTACACGGACGGCATTGAGCGGGTGCGAAATGGAAGCAAATTCTCCGGCATTTTTGATTGCGAAAAGCTGGTGGACCATCCACTGATCGAAGGTACGCCCGGGCAGTTCAATTTACCGCATTCGCGGTGGAATGGATTACGGGAAGATGCGCTGACGGCATCGGGTTATCGTGTGCTGACGCGGGCCGCGGCGGATGGAGCACACACGGGCAGTGATGCAGGCGTGGATACTTTCGTCAGGCAAGACAAGAGCCTGTTTGTGTTCTTCCAAGGGCATCCGGAATATGAGCCGCACACGCTGCTGCTCGAGTACCGCAGAGATGTGGGGCGTTTCCTGAAAGGAGAGACAGATGTTTATCCCTTGATGCCGCGCGGATATTTTGGTGCTGAGACGGCGGCCGCGTTGACGGCGATTCAGCATAAGACGCTGGCGATTCGGAGTGAAACTCTACTCGCAGATCTGTACCGAGTACTCGAAGACGCAAGCATTGAAAACAGCTGGCAGTCGACCGCGACCTGCATTTACCGGAACTGGCTGCACTGCATTCGTGCGGAGAAGAAGAAGCAGTTGCAAAGAGCAAAGGAGGTCGCGGAAGAGCTTGCGGGCGAACGCCTGATGCCGCTGGCCGCGACTTCGACAGATGTGCCGAGGCCTGCCGCTTACTCTACTGGCCTGGGCCCAGCACAACCTCAACTGATTCGCGCAATACGCTGACCATGCTGATGATCTCGTCTTTGGTGATGACAAGCGGCGGCGCGAAGAGAACTTCGTCGCCCGGCGCCGGGTGCTCGCCCCCGGCGGGCCGAGTGCGGGTGAGAACGCCGCGCTTTTTCATCTCGGCCTGAATGGTTGCGCCGATCTTTTTCTCTGCCGCAAAGTTTTTCCGGGTTGCGCGGTCCTCGACGAACTCGACAGCGGCGAGAAGTCCCTTGCCTCCGCGAACGTCTCCGGTGTTGGGGTGATCCCCAAACGTGTCAATCAAGGCCTGAAGCAGAAAGTCTCCCATCTTTGCGGAGTGCTCACGCAAGCCTTCGCGCTCGATGATCTCGATGTTCTTGAGAGCAACGGCACAGCAGGTCGGCTGCCCTGAATTGGTGTAGCCGTGCATCCATTTCTTCGCTGGATCGACGGATTCGATCGCGTCTTTGATTGCACGCGTCATCATAATTCCGCCCAGTGGGACGTAGCCAGAGGTGACGCCCTTGGCGAAGGAGAGGATGTCGGGCCGGATGTTCCAATGCTCCGAGGCGAACCAGCGTCCGGTGCGCCCGAAGCCGGTGATGATTTCGTCCACGATGAGCAGCACCTGGTAGCGAGTGCAGATTTCGCGCACAAGAGGCCAGTAGTCGTCAGTGGGATAGATGACGCCGCCAGCGCCATGGATGGGCTCTCCGATAAAGGCCGCGACCGTATCCGGGCCTTCGCGCAAGATGGCCTCTTCGAGTTGCCGAGCGGCGGTCTGGCCGGGCGTTTCTCCGGCCTTTGCGTCCGCGGTGCGATAGGGATAGCAGGTAGGGACGTGCAGGAAGCCAGGCACGCGCGGCTCAAACATCTTCCAGTATCCGGCGATGCCGGTGGCGCTCATGGCCTGAAGGGTGACGCCATGATAGCCGTGGATGCGCGAGATGATTTTGAGTTTGTCGGGCTTGTCCTGCGTCTTCCAGTAATAGCGCGCGGTTTTGAAGGCGGATTCGTTAGCTTCGGCGCCGCCCGATGAAAAGAAGACGGCTTCCATACCGGGCGCAAGTTCGGTGAGGCGCTGCGCGAGATTGATGGATGGTATGTTGGCTGAGCCGGCATAGCTGGAGAAATAGGCGAGCTCTTTCATCTGCTCGGCGGCGGCATCTGCCAGCTCGGCGCGTCCGTGACCAACGTTCACGTTCCAGAGGGCAGAGAGTCCATCGACATATTTGTTGCCGTTGATGTCCCAGACATTGATGCCGCGCCCTTTAACGCAGATGACGGGCTCAGTAAGATCGACGGGATGATGCAGAGGGTGGATCTGATGCTGTCGGTCGGCCACAGCCAAGTCAGAAGTTAACATCGCGATGATTTCCTTTCCCTTTTACTGTGTCAAAATACGGATGTTTCGACATGCGCACGTCCAAGTGTAGTTCACAATCCACTTCGCAGCTCACAATTCAGGAGCATAAATAGAAGCAAGAGGCGCCAAACATGATTTCGACTCTGACAGCCCCCGCAAATACGTCTGCAATTCTTCCGCCAACCCGACTTCTGATCAATAACCGGTGGGTGCCGAGCGAGTCAGGCGAGACTTTTGCCACGATCAATCCCTCGACCGGGGAGGAAATCTGCCGGGTGGCAGCAGCTGATGCCCCCGACGTGGACAAAGCAGTTGGGGCGGCACGCGAGGCCTTTGAGCATGGGCCGTGGCGGAAAATGAACGCGTCGGAGCGCGGGCTGCTGCTGCTTAGGCTGGCTGAGCTGATTGAAAAGCATGCGGATGAGCTGGCGCAGCTGGAGTCGCTCGACAATGGGAAGCCGGTCTCGGTGGCGCGGCGCGTTGATGTTGCGAAATCGATTGGCTGCTACCGTTACTTTGCCGGGTGGGCAGACAAGGTCCAGGGCAAGACGATTCCGATTGACGGAGATTTTTTCTGCTATACGCGGCACGAACCGATCGGCGTGGTCGGGCAGATCATTCCGTGGAACTACCCGATGCTAATGCAGGCGTGGAAGCTGGGCCCCGCGCTGGCTACGGGCAATACCGTTGTGCTGAAGCCGGCGGAGCAGACCCCTCTTTCAGCGCTGCGGATCGGGGAGCTGATCCTCGAAGCGGGCTTCCCGGAAGGTGTGGTGAATCTGGTGCCGGGCTTTGGCGAGACGGCGGGCGCGGCTCTGGCGAACCACATGGATGTGGACAAGATTGCATTTACGGGATCGACGGAGACGGGGCGGTTGATCCTGCAGGCCGCAGCGTGCTCGAACCTGAAGAAGGTGACGTTGGAGCTGGGCGGCAAGAGTCCAAATATCATTTTTCACGACACGGACGTTGATGAGGCGGTGGAGGGCGCGCATCTGGGGCTGTTCTCCAATCAAGGGCAGGTATGCTGCGCCGGGTCCAGGGTCTTTGTTGAGGAGCAGATATATGACCAGTTCCTCGAAAAAAGCGTGGCGCGTGCGCGCAAACGCGTAGTGGGCGATCCGTTCGATCCAAGTACAGAGCAGGGGCCGCAGGTGGACCAGACGCAGTTTGACAGGGTTACAGGCTACATTGAGTCGGGCGTGTGCGAGGGTGCGACGCTGGCGTGCGGCGGCAAGCGTGTTGGCGATCGCGGCTACTTTATCGAGCCGACGGTGTTCGGCGGGGTGCGGGACGAGATGAAGATTGCGCGAGAAGAGATCTTCGGACCGGTAATGAGCCTGATCCCGTTCAAGAACCTGGACGAGGTTATTACGAGGGCGAACCGCACCATCTATGGATTGGCGGCAGGAGTGTGGACGAGAGATATCAAGAAAGCTCATGCGATTGCGAACAGCGTGCGAGCAGGAACCGTCTGGGTGAACTGCTACAACGTGCTGGACGTTCGCGCACCCTTTGGCGGGTTCAAGCAGTCCGGGACTGGCCGCGAGCTGGGAGAGTATGGCCTGCAAGAGTACACCGAAGTGAAGACCGTTACCATGAAGCTCTGAAGCGGTGCGGAGCTAACCAATACCCTGGCGTGCGGAGGTCAGGGAACCCGAATCGAGCAAAGAATGAAGCGCAAGATCGTCTATGTTCTTCTGTTGCTGCTGGCGGTGTGTGCGGCAGGTTACGGTTTGCGGAGAGCCATGCAGGCACGCGCGGCCTCCGTGGCGCCGCATGTATCTTATCTAGCGAGTTGGAGCCCAAACGCCGCGGCGAAGTACCTTGATGACCGCGAAGTGTGGTGGCAATACTGGAAGCCTGCGAAACTGGATCACGGGACGATCTGTGTCTCCTGCCATACGAATGTGCCGTATGCGCTGTCGCGCTTTGCGCTGCAGCAGCAGTTGGGCGAACAGGGAACGCCTGAGCCTGAAAAGGTGATGCTCGACAGTATAGAGAAACGGGTGTCGAACTGGACGGAGATGGCGCCGTTTTACTCAGACGCAGAAAGCGGCGCCGGTAAAGCGGCGCAGTCGCATGCTACGGAGTCGGTGATCAATGCGGTGATCCTCGCGAGCTACGATGTTGAACAAGGGGAGCTGCGTCCGATTACCAAGACTGCGTTTGACGAAGCGTGGGCATTGCAGGAAAAAACCGGACCTGATGCCGGAGGGTGGCTGTGGCAGAACTTCCGGCTGGTTCCGTGGGAGACGGAGTCGGGTTACCAGGGTGCGGCGATGTTTGCGATTGCCCTGGGGAATGTTCCGAATGACTATGCTGCTGATCCGGCGACCCAGAAGAACGTGGAACTGCTCAAGAACTACCTGAAGCGCCAGTACGCAACGCAGCCGCTGATGAGCAAGATTTATGTTCTCTGGGCGTCAGCGCGGATGCCGGGCCTGCTGAGCAACAATGAACGCGCAAAGCTGCTGGATGAGATCAAGAGCCTTCAGCAGAGCGACGGTGGCTGGATTCTGGACTCTCTAGACAGACAGCCTTTCTGGAAATTGTTGATTGGCACATCGCAAAGCGACGGTTGCGCCACAGGCCTGGTAGTGGTGGCTCTGGAGGAGGCCGGAGTAAACCGCGACGATCCGATGCTACAGCGCGGCGTAGCGTGGTTGAAAACGCACGAGAGTACGGATGGCAGCTGGCGGGCGTATTCGCTGAACGAGCCGCGTGATCCCAATACCAACATCGGGCGCTTTATGAGCGATGCGGCAACAGGGTACGCTGTGCTGGCCCTGGAGATGGCGCGCAAAGGCCCAAGCGGCGCCGGGAGCGAGCTCAGCGTGACGTCGCGCACGAGAGCGCCTGCGTCTGAATAGAAAATTCTTGCTTCATGTGGATTCAGTACCGAGCGATGGCGCCCGCATGGACCGCCACGAATCGTTCTATCGGGCGATTTCTGCGCACTATTCCGGTAACGGCCCGCTGTGAGCTGATGGGCGTATAGTCCGGTCAAACGCTGGCTGGCGCAAAGCTGAGATCGAATCTCTTTCCTTGTCGACTCCGGCGGCTGCAACGCGGTCTTGTGTCTGAGCAGCGGTCATCGTCTCAATGGCATCGACCGGTTCCTGAACTTGAGGACAGATCAGCAAGCCACAAGCCTCCGGGGCTTTGCGGTTTCCGCTTACATCGGTTGCGATCTCTTGAGGGGCCCCTCGCCAAATAGTCAGGCAACGAGTTTGAAGAGTCTTTTGCGTAGAAGCCGAGGACCCCGAAATCGAAAGCGCCCAGATAGGGGCTCACTCAGCAGCAGCCTTGCCTTTGAGTGCGAGCGAAGCACGCGATTGCCTGGACCGCCGTGATGCTTGTCGTCGAGGTCTCTGTCTGTGCTGAGAATGATGGGGACACCAGCCACGCGCCCGGCGACGCGGCCGATCGAATTCGCCCTGGGAGACATGGCCTGCAGGATGTCGAACTTCTGTTCGCGAATCCATTTTTTGAGCTTTATCAGCGACCGGACGCCTCGCAACGAGGCAACTCTGTTGAGCTGCAAATGGATCACGGGACATCCGGTAATCTTATCCGTAAGCCAACCGGTATTGCGGAAGACACAGACCTGCGGGCGCATTCTGCTGTACTTGCAGATATCGATCATCTGCAATAGCAGGCGTTCTGTGCTGCCTGCGGCGATCGGTGCCACTTCGTCGATCATGAAGAGGATTCGTACATCGCAGAGTACGTCCTGAGAAGCAGATAACGGGGAAAACGAATCAAAGGATGTTTCCTGTATGTTGTGCTTTGCCATAAGTTGTTCTCAACTTCATAGGGGCAATCTGTTATCACACCTTGGGGACCCGATTTGCGTTCAGCATTTTTGAGAGACAGGGTCGCTTACGAGAAGGCGGAGGTCAGCTCGGCCGGGACTCCCAGCTTCGTCGCGTACCAATCGATGGTTCGGCTCAATCCGTCCTCAAATCCGATCGTGGGGAGATATCCGAAGTCCTGCCTTGCTCTCTCAATCGAAGCGAGCGAATGCTGAACATCGCCGTTGCGCGCGGGGGCGAATGAGGGCTGCTTATGGAGACCGATCAAGTGGGCAAGGAGATAATAGGTTTCAAGCAGGGAATAATTCACTCCACCGGCAATGTTGTAGACTTTGCCGCTTACGCTGGCAGCTGGCGCCCATGCAGCCAGCAGGTTCGCCTGAACGACGTTGTGAATATAGGTGAAATCACGACTCTGAGTGCCGTCGCCATAGATTACGGGCGCGACTCCTGAGAGCATCGACGTGATGAACTTTGCCAGAACGCCCGAGTAAGGCGAATCCGCGGCCTGTCCGGGTCCATAGACATTGAAGTAACGCAGGGACACCGTCTCCATCGCATAGACCCGCGCAAAGCTCTGCATGTAGAGCTCGCCGGTAAGCTTTTGGACCGCGCATGGCGAGAAGGGCCCGACAAACATCCCTTCATGCTTGGGAAGCGTCTGCGAGTCACCATAGACGGAGGATGACGACGCATAGATGATGCGTTTCACCCCGGTATCGCGCGCGGCCATCAGCACGGAAAAGGTGCCGTCAACATTTGCCCGATGGCTGGTCAGCGGATCAAGCACAGACTTGTGAACAGAGGTAAGCGCAGCTTCATGGAAGACGACTTCCACGTTGCGGCAAAGGAAGCGGATCAGCCCTTCGTCGCGCACATCCCCTTCGCGAAAGTCGATTTGTCCGAGGGTGTCGGACAGATTCTCGACTTTGCCGGTTATGAGGTTGTCGATGCCGCGGACCTCGTGACCCCGTTTGCACAGCTCACGAACCAGAGAGGACCCGATAAATCCAGCAGCTCCGGTTACCAGTACCTTTGCCATCTTCTCATCTCCATGCGCGGTGCATACGCAACAATGCGGAGTCAGCAGCGAACGATGTTGTTGCTGGTGAGCCCAGCGGTTGCGTTGCGCGTATCGACCAAGAGCTGTGCCTGCTGGGCGATTGCCGGAATGTCGTAGTCGGAGTGATCCGTTGCAATCAGCACGCAGTCATAGGAGGCCAGGTCATCGAGGGGTTGGCAGGTCAGATTGAGGTCGTAGTGGCGCCCGCTTCCAACGGTGGGGAAAAATGGATCGTTGTAGCAGACGTTAGCACCGCGTTTTTTCAAGAGCTCAATCAAAGTCAAGGAGGGCGACTCACGCAGGTCATCGATGTCCTTCTTGTAGGCCAATCCAAGCACGAGCACAGTGCTGCCCTTAAGGGCTTTGCCGCGATCGTTCAGCGCGTCGACTACGGAGTCGATGACATGGTAGGGCATCGAGGCATTGATTTCGCCGGCGAGGTGAATGAATCGCGTAGAGAAATCGACTTCCTTCGCCTTCCAGGAAAGATAAAACGGATCGATGGGTATGCAGTGACCACCGAGACCGGGGCCGGGATAAAAGGCCTGAAAGCCGAAGGGTTTGGTGGCGGCGGCGTTGATAATCTCCCAGATATTCAGGTCAAGCCGCTGGCAAAGCAGCTTGAGTTCGTTGACCAACGCGATGTTGACGCAGCGGTAGATGTTCTCGAGGAGCTTGGTCATTTCGGCAGCTGAGGCACTCGAGACCGGGACAATGCGGCGAAAGACTGTGTTGTAGAGGCTGCCTGCAAGTGACGTGCTGAGGGAGGAACGGGAGCCTACGACTTTGGGAATATCGGGACGGTCGACTGCAGTGTTGCCCGGATCTTCTCTCTCCGGAGAATAGGCTACATGGAACGAGCCAGCTTCGTCCGCGCCATCGCTGTAACAGCGCAGCCCATGAGGGTTGCCGGCTTCGAGAATCGGGATGAGCACCTCTTCGGTCGTGCCGGGATACGTCGTGCTTTCGAGGACAATGAGCTGTCCGGCGTGGAGATGAGGGGCGAGCGCGCGGGCGGTCTCCTCGATATACCGCATGTCCGGGCCCTGGTGCTCATCGAGGGGGGTCGGAACGCAGATCATGACCGCATCCATGTCCCGGATGTTGGCGTAGTCGCTGGTGGCCTCAAATCCGCGGTCGCGAAGCTGCTGAATTTCTTCAGGGAGAATGCGTTGGATGTATGAGCATCCGGCATTGAGGCTCGCGACTTTGGAGGAGTCAACGTCGAAGCCGGTGGGCTGAAAACCGGCACCTGCGTAGAGCATCGCCAGCGGGAGTCCGACATAGCCCAGACCGACAACGCCGAGGCGGGCAGTGCGCTGATCGATCCTCTGCTCCAAAGGGTGAGCGTAAGTTGTTTGTCTCATGGGTAATGTTCGTGCCTCAGTCCAAGTTGCTATAACCGCCTGCATCTGCACGTTAAGTGCCGATTGGCGGGAACGGGAGTTTCCTTCCAAAGGCCCTACAACGCAGGCTTTTCAGAGACTTCTGGGCGGTGAGCTGCGCGGCGCCACAGGGCAGGGCGGTTAGCGTCTAGAGCGAAGTGCTCTGATGCGCAACAGCCTGCATAGTGCATTGGAATGCACATTTTCAGCTGCCATTGGTAGGTAATGGAGGAATTTGCAGGCAGGAGAGCTGGACGTGTGGTCACAAAAATGCAAGCGTTTACTCAAAGTTATGCAGCGTCAGAAAGCTGGCTGAAAGCTCGCCTGATTCTTTATGAACCTAAGCGTCAAAATAGCTGTCGCCTCTATGCTGGATAAGACTGGCATCATCTCTCTGGTAAGGAATTACCGTTCGACGCGAGGGGGGCTTGTTCTGGCGCTGCACAGGGTTCTTCCAGCCGAGGAGGCAGCGAAGTCCTTTGAACCGAGAATTACGATTACAGATACGGTCTTCGAGCAATTTCTGATTCTCCTGCGTCAGGAATTTCACGTTGTCAGCCTCAGGCAGCTCCTTAATCAACCAGAGGACACGGATGGCCGGCAACGCGTGGCGATTACCTTCGACGATGGCTGGCTCGACACATATTCATATGCCTACCCGCTTTTGCTCCGCTACGGCCTGCCAGCAACGGTGTTTCTCTGCCCGGGCCTGATGGCGGATGGTCAGATGCTTCCGGAAGAGCGTTTTGTGCGTATCTGGCGCTGGTGTGTGAAGCAACAGCATATCAAGTTGCTGCTTCAGGACCTGCGCAAGTGGGGCCTCACCGGAGGCGAGTCGCTGCTCAAGCAAGCGTGGATGCGTCCGCTGAAGCGACTTGCTATCAACGCGAAGCTTCTCATGCTCAGCCACCTTGAGACTACCTACTGCGTGCCGAAGTGCGACAAACGGCGGTTTCTAACCTGGGATGAAGTAAAGATCATGCGGCGAAGCAATATTACATTTGGCGCACATACGGTGCATCATTCCACGCTGACCGCGGAACCGGAACCATCTCTTGAAGAAGAGCTGGTGAATGCGCGGGAGATGATCGAATCCAAGCTTCAGGAGCAGGTCAGCCTATTTTCCTATCCCAATGGCGCCTTCGACAGGCATGTGACGGAGATGGCGCGTCGGGTGGGGTACTCTCATTGTTTTACGAAACAACAAGGCAGCTTCAGACGTAATGCCGATCAGTATGCGATTCCGCGCATTGAAATCGCTGATTCCGTCGTCGTCAATCGTTTCTCTTCGCTACACCCTTCGCGCGTCAGGTTACATTTACAACACTTCGTCCGGCCGGTTCTCGCGCTTGCAGCTTTGGCACTCCTCCACTTCAGTAGCAGCGCTCTAGCCAGCATGCTCCCTTATTCAGGATGAGGCGATTGATATGGATGGCAGGAGGATGTTTACCACATTGGACCGCTCAACTGCCTTTTCTTAAAGCCCAGGATGGCGCCAAGTTGCATCGCTCCAAGAAACCCGACATAAAACGGCGTGAAGACGATAGTTTGGAAGGGAATCGGAGTGCCGCCGGCCTTACGGAGAACCAAATAGAGATAGATCGATTGCAGAAGGAGCGATGCAGCCAACGCACTGGCGACGACATCAAAATGGCGAAATCGGTAAGCAGAATCCAAGAGCACGATCGAAATAAGGGTTGCATAAACGAGCAGCAATCTGCTGGTCAGCAGAAGCATAAGCGCCATCTCTGCAGGCTGCCATCTGCGCTGCCGAAGTGCTGACCTCAGAAGCTCAGGGACGGAATGTCTGAGTAGTGAAAATATGCCGCTTGCCCACAGGAGGCGCTCCGACGCAGTGTCCTTCAGTTCCGCTGTCACGCGAGAGACGACCCGGGCCTCATCAACGTGCACGACCGAAATTCCGTGAAGAGCCAGCGTAACGGCATACTCGGCGTCTTCGACAACAGAAGTTGCGTTATAGGGGACCAGCTCTAGCGCCGTGCGGCTGATACAGAAACCATTTCCCTGAATCAGGTTAGCGAGGCGCAACGCGGTTCTGGGCCGATAGAAGAATGAATTCTCGGCTGCCTTCGAGGCGATTGTGAACTGGTCAAACCAGGAAACCGCGGCCGCGGTTTCCGCAAAGAGATATCTGCCCTGAAGAACCACATTCGCACGGCTCTTTCGCAACAACGTGGCAAAAGCCGAATCCATAGCAGCAAAAAACTGTGGATCAACTTCAGTGTCCGGGTTGATGACTGCGGCCAGATCATAGGCCAAAGCCGCCTTATCAAAAGCCCAACTGAGGGCCTGGCCTTTTCCAGGATTCTGCGGATCTGTGCGGATCCAGGCCTCGATGCCACAAGAGCGCGCAACCTCCGCCGTGTTGTCATTACAGTTGTCTGCGATAACAGCGATACGAATCAGTTCTTCAGGGTAGTTCGCACGCCGGAGACTGCGAAGCGTGGCCTCGATTCCACTACCTTTGTTCTGCGCCGGAACCAACACAAGAAATCGCGTTTGCGCTGTTCGACGAGGGAAACAGGGGCGTTGTCCGGCGCCAAGAATGGCGAAGCCGGCAACGTATAACGATGCACAAAGCACAAAAGAGACGGCGATAATACTCAACGCAGCGACAAGAGCGTGAAGCATCTCAGCACGCCCCTTTTGTGCTCAACAGCATGTTGACAGCCTCGATCATTTAGGTGCCGTAGTAGCCGTGATAATAGGCTTCGTATTTCAGCCGCTTCACATCGTTCAGGATGCAGCCGACCGCTTTATCTCCCAGAATTCTTAACGCATCCTGCGAGCATGCAATTGGAGTTGTGTCGGCCCGCACTACCAGCAGCGCACGATCTATGATCGGCAGCAGGGCGTGTGTGTCCGCTGCTAAGAGGAGCGGCGCAGAGTCGATCAGTATGTAGTCATATTCCGCCCGCGCCGTCATGAGCAGATTCTGCATCGCAACGCTGTGCATCAATTCATCTGGATGATCGGAAGGTTCTGTATTTAGCAACGCATGCAGATTCGAACGAAGAGACCAGAGCGAATCGTGCCAATCCTCCATCGCCAAAAAGGACCCGTCTCCCTGGGTAGAGGAAAGGCCGAACAAGGAGTGCAATGAGTAGCGGCGCAGGTCAAGATCGATCAGCAAGGTGCGCTTGCCCTCAATGCCACTTAGCGCAAAAGCCAGGTTCGCGGCTGTGAGCGTTTTGCCTTCCTCTGCGAGCGCGCTTGTAATCAGGAACACCTGGCTGTTTAGATTCCGGGCGGCTTCAACGAAGCGATTACACAGCAGGCGATATCTTTGCAGGATAAAGTGAAGATTCTTCCCCTCCTGACTGCTGAGACGTTGCGCCATAATCACTTCATTCCTGATTTTTGAGCTATCCAACCTCCTCGATGGAATGTACCAAGAATCAGCGCCCACATCATGAATCGTAAGCTCTGCCGTTCTGTTCCCATGTGTAATGCGGTTATGCGGATCCTCGTCTCCCCACGGGGTGAGGGCGTCGGAAAGAGTCGCTACGGAACGTGCATCTGACGACACATGCGATTTAGATGCGGTATGAAATAGATGTTTCATTATTGTTGTTTTATCCCGGAGATTTTTTATATTTGCTGCGAACAATCTGGGCAAAGAGGGAACAAGTTATGTTCCGTCAGAAGGGGTGAATTGATTATTCGCGCCCGATGCGAGGGCTTTGCCCAAATCTAAAGAAGGCAGTGCGACAATCAGCGGCACGCTGAGGTACATCTCGGCTTCGTCAGCGCTGTGAATCGAAGGGTCGCGCATTTCCGCGAGGTAGGCTAAAGCCAAGCCCAAAAAGAGAGCGCCGCCGACGCCGCCCAAATCTACCTTCATTGTGCTTGGTGAGTAAGGAATTGAAGGAAGATTGGCAGGATCGAGTATACGGAAGCGCTCACTTTCATTGTGCAGCTCGAGCTGCGCAGCCATTCCCGCAGACTGCTCCTTCGCGAGCAGCGACGCATAATTCTTTTGCATTTCGTTGTAGTCGCGGCTCAACGACTCGTACTGCTGCTGCACGGCCGGAAGGCTTTCTACCCTTGACTGCAGGGAGTTGATCTGGCGCTCGATCTGCTGCTGTCGTTCCGTGCGCGATTTGATCTCCTGTTGCGTAGCAAGAAGCTGGCTTTCCAGCTGCTGTTCAATAGTAGGCTTTGACGGGCCGGCGGCGTGCCGCGCACTGGGCGGCGGCTGACGCTTTACCTCCGCCTCGAGCGTCGCGACCTCGGAACGAAGGCGAACCACGTCCGGATACTCTTCGGTATATTTTTGGCGATCTTCCGCGAGCTGGTTTTTGGCGGCCTGTAGCTGAAGTTGTAATGGTGTCGGTAACGGCGGCGGCGCGGGGAGCTTCTGGCCGCGGTTTGTACCGAGCATAGACTGCAGGTAGACCAGTTGCTGGTTGGCCCGGTCGATGGCGTCGCTATTCTGTTCCGCCTCACTCTGGTACTCGCTGATCATCGCAAGATTGGCGGTTTCCTGCTCCGGCAGCTCTCCGAGGTGAGCAGCCTTAAAGTTGCTGATCTTTTGGTCCAGTGATGCCAGGTTTGCACGTGCCGCTACGAGTTGGTTTTGAATGAACTGTGCCGTGCTTTCGGCATCCTCATCCCGTTCCAATATGTTTTCCTGAATAAACAATCCCGCGATCTGGCGCGTGACTTTCTGCGCCAACTCTGGCGTAGACGCAATGTAAGCGATCTTGAAACCATCAACGCTATGTTCTTCCGATCCCTGAATGACGTCGACGGTAATGTCCTTGCGGAGGGCTTTAATGACGCCGTCATCGCCATGCTTTTCGCGGATCTTACCGTAGAGGTTATCTTTGTTTGCGATCATCAACAGGCGCGTACGGCTCATGACCTCATCGCTAATGGTCTGTAGACGGTCGGTTACGTCGCCAGTAACGGTAGCTTTTACGTAATCCTCGGGCACCCGTTGGGGATCTACGAGAATGAGTGTCTCGGACCGGTATTTCTTAGGCCAGAAGTGACCGCCGACAAACACTAGAGGCGGGACAATGATCATGCAGACAATAATCCACCATTTGCGACGGATCAGGAACTCGATAATTTCATGCATGTTGGAAGGGGGTTTGCGCGTCATTATCGATCTCCTGTTCGGGACAAGGGGTTTCCAAAATAAAAGGTCACGCCTCCCGAAATGTTGTCGTATTTATAACCAGGTAAATTCAGCCCGCTGCTCTGAGTAAACGAGGAGCCTTCAATCTGATAAACGAGGCTGCGCGTTATGTGCATGTCAAGTCTGGCGGTGAATCCAAATTCCGAGAAGGAGCCTACGGAAGGCTGCGCCTCATTCGAGGAGCGCAGGTATTGTGTATCAGCCGTAAGAACAAGCTTTGAGGTAATAGGGCGGTCAAAGCTCAAATACAGCTCATTCGCAATATTTGTTGATGTCAGGTATCCAGCAGCATAAACTCTCGCGTACCCAGCGTTGATATCACCGAAAGCCGTACGGTAGATAACCCCGGCATTCGCTGCGTAGCTCAAATAATTCGTTGGCGTATTGTTGGCAACCTTCGTGCCCGCAAATAAGGGGCCTGCACCCGCGGTAAATGTGCTGTGCGGAGTCAAAGTCTGACTAAAGGTAAGTGTTGTTGCGACAAAATTGCTCGAACCAGTTGGAGACAGTCCCTTGACATACACATCGGTGACTTCTACACCAGCCTTCTCGCGAGTGTTGAGTGCGCGCTGCCACTGAAGTGCGCCGCCTCCTGCCAACTGCCGATAAGATGCGGTTTGAATGCCACCGTTTTCGCCGGGAACCGGCTCATCGATCCACCCGGCCGTGCCGGATGCCGTTACCGTGTCCCGTGCGCTGGTCTGATGAGCGAGCGTGTAGCTGGTGGCCGCGTCATCCATAGCTTGGAGTCCACTCGCCTGTTGAGACACGACGAGGTCTGTGGAGCCAACACCAATGACCGGAGGCAGATAGCGTCCCAGGGTAACAACATGCCCGCCGGCGAGAGACCACGAGCCCGTAGTTATGTCAGAAAATCGATGAACAAGTTGATGCGAGTAAATCTCTGAAGTGTGATTCAGGCCGGAGTAGCCTGGATAAAAGCTTGTGTCTACGCGGAAGAAAGCGCCAAAATCGTTGGTGTTGTCCGATAGGTGAATCCCTACAGGGGCGCCTAGGCTGACATATTCTCCGGAGGTAGACGGCTCGGTGCTATAGGTGTCCTGTAGGTTCGTCGTCCATGTTCCAGTGGTTTCCAGAGCGAAAAATATGGGCCCACGTGTGAGTGAATTGTCAGTATATTTTGACGTGTCAGCGTTCTCATTCAGGCTGTTCAAATTCGAGGTTTCCGCCATCTGAGCCTGAACCGGATAGGTGTCGTTCTGGTCCAGGGAGCCAATGACCGCTGCACTTTGCGATTGGTCCAGAGACGTTGTTTGCGCGTGCAGGCAAGGCGCAGTAAGGCCAATCGCAATGGTTAGAAGCAAACCGGGGAACAACGGCGGAATTTCCTTAATCGTGATTGAATGTGAATAGTTCATGGCACGACCACCGTATCGTTCGGTTGAAGAAGAATGTCTTTTGCGTTGTGTTTCGCGGCGAGTACGTCCTTGTAGTCGTACTTCAACCGCTCGCGGACTCCGGCTGATGTCTCGCGCAGAACATATATCTTCTTCTTCTTCGCAAAATCCCGCAGGCCGCCGGCTTCTGCGATCAGATCCAGTACTCCCATCTGCTGGGTAAGGGCGAAGGCTCCCGGATGTACCACCTGGCCGATGACGTTGACTCGGCGACTGCGAATCTCCGCGACAATCACGGTCAGTTCCGGATCTTTGATATATGCCGCCAGATCGGACGACAGCTCCGCTTCCAACTCCGGCGGTGTTTTGCCTGCGGCACGGACATCACCGATTAATGGGAGAGTTATCTTGCCGTCGGGGCGCACTGTTAGGTTACGAGATAAATCTGGCTCGTGCCATACGTTGATGGTGAGTACGTCATTAACGCCTATCTTGTATTCTTTCGATAGAGGACTGTTGGGCAGGGCAGTTTTCAAGTCGGCCTGGGTGTCGGCTCTTGTTGTAATCTGCGGGTCATCTTTATTCGAGGCCTGCTCTGAGTTCGCGATCTCCTGACCGAAAGCGACGGCTGAGCCGGTGTACACCAGGAGCAAAGCGAGCCAAAGGGCATAAATTCTGTGACGAGTCCCATTAGTGTTCACTGGCAGAGTCCTTCGTGGTTATCGGGTTGTGAGAGTTTTGCTGCGCCCCGGGTATTGCGTATCGAAGGAAGCCCGGCTTCCTTGATCTTGTAGAGAAGCGCGCGATAGCTGATGTCTAGAGAGCGCGCCGTACTTCTCCTGTTCCACTTGTGGGCGCGCAGGACGTCAGAGATTATCTGGCGTTCCAGCGTCTGCAAGGCGCGCTTAGTCTGGATGCGGAGAGGGGTGTTGATGTCGGCTTTTTCCAATTGGACTGCTTCGCTATGAACGGGTTCGCGAAGGGAGGAAAGGACATGTTCCTCACCGCCGAGGACAACATAACGCTTGGCCAGATTCTCGAGTTCCCGCAGATTGCCCGGCCATGGATATTTCTCGAGAATCTGCATGGCTGAGCTGCTCAAGGGCTTCGGCCTCTGACCGAATTGATTGCTGTAAAGCCCGATGAAATGATTCATCAAAATCGGAACATCTCCGGTACGGGTGCGCAGCGACGGCATCTTGATATTGAGCACATTGATTCTGTAAAAAAGGTCAGAACGGAACGAGCCGTTCTGAACTTCAGCCTGAAGGTTGCGATTGGTACCGCAAATCAAGCGCACATCAATCGGGCGCTCCTCCACTGATCCCAGTGGGACTACCTTAAAGTCCTGCAACACACGCAGCAGTTTGGCTTGCAGGGCAATATCGAGTTCCCCGATCTCGTCCAGGAAGAGTGTTCCGTGACAGGCCATTTCGAACTTACCGAGCTTCGCCGCCCTGGCTCCGGTAAACGCGCCCGACTCATAGCCGAACAGCTCGCTCTCGAAGAGTTGAGAGGGAATCGCCGGGCAATTGACCTTCACCATGTTGTGCCGACAGCGCTGGCTAAGCTCATGAAGGACTCTTGCCGCCAGGTCTTTTCCTGTGCCGCTTTCGCCAGTAATAAGAACCGGGGCGTCGGTTGCTGCGGCGCTTTTCAGCTGGTCGCGTATCGCCTGAATGGCCAGTGACTCTCCGAGGAGCAGAGATTCCGCGGGTGTAATCGACATTTTCGTGCCTGTCATGTTCATTGGCTTAAAGGTGTGCACGCCGGGTACCAATTGTTGTGCACAACCGCGACGATTACCGGAGCAACTATAAGTAACCATGGATACGGTTATCGATGCGTGATATATCGCGATCCAGACGCACGGCGAGGTAACATTTCGGCGGGCATGGCAAGAGGACGGCAGCATTGCAAGTGATCTTTGGGAAACCCCGCATTTTTCGCCAGTGTTGGTCAGCTATCAACAGGCAACAGCAGGCAAGTGATCTGCGTGTCGATTACTAACGAAAACGTTAGTAATCGAGAAATAGGATATGCATAACTGAGGGCACTTGGACATTCAGGCCTCACCCAGACAAATGACTGCGCATGCCTAGAGAAAATTGTCAAAAATGAGAAATCTTTTTCACACAATTCCCCAGCGGCTTTCGTCGATGCGTACCTCTGTCTCCTATTGGGATTACTCGAGCGGCTAGCAAATAAGCAGTTGAAAATAAACAGGATATACAAGATCCAGATGAGGTTTGAAATGCTGGATCTGAGGCTTGTCCCATGATGCGTCGAGGCAGGAATCCGGTCTGCGGGGTGACTGCGGAATTGCAAAGTCTGGAGCAAACGGAACACGTGTAAGGTATTGCGGATCCCTGCACTTTTCGGCACGTCATCCGAAATGAGGCTTCTTGCAAATTTGATTATCTTTTTATTGACCAAATCGATATGAGGAGCTAGGATGCTTCACACAAGACATTTTAAAATTTTGGTTTCGGAAAATGTCGGGAAATAAATCACTGTTTGAATTTCAACTGCCTCCTCCATGTGGTTTCGATAGCGATTCAACAACAAAGACTTAGAAACGTATTTCATCCAAGATTCACTTTAGTTTTGTACTAATTTGCGGCCTGCTCTGTCTTGCCCCTCCTCCGAAGCAACGGGCCTCCACACTAAGGAATTCCCGATGACTCTGCCTCTGTTTCATGTTTTGATCGTTGATGATGAGCCTGCCGTCGCGCAATATCTTTCAGGCTTACTGCCTCCCTCGAGATTTAAAACTCAAATTGCGAATAGTGGGGAAAAGTGTCTTAAGAAAATACAGTCTACGACTCCATCGTTGGACATGATTCTGATGGATTCTGAAATGCCTGAAATGGATGGGTTCTCAACACTGCGCCAAGTTCGCAGGATCACATCTGATACGCCAGTTGTCATGATGAGCTGTTTCTCGAGCCCAGCACATACTATGGAAGCCTGGCAGAGCGGCGCCCAGGACTTTCTTCAAAAGCCAATTCTGCCTTCGGACATCGAGAGAGTGGTAGCGAAGTACTGCAGAGAGCCGAAGCCTGCCGTCGAAGGCGGCTGTTCTCAGCAGCCTCATCTCGAGAATTTTGACGATGGTCAATTCTTCCTTGCGACGTCTCCCGAGATGCGCGCCATCCGCCGTCAAGTGGTTATGTTGAGCAAGGCTGACGTGCCTGTGCTGATTACGGGAGAGAGCGGAGTCGGCAAGGAGGTGGTAGCGCAACTATTGCATCGGCACTCTCAGCGCGCGGGGCGGCAGCTCTTAAAAGTGAATTGCGCAGCACTTCCGCAGGATCTGCTGGAGAGTGAGTTGTTCGGCTATGAAGCGGGGGCATTCACGGGAGCAATGAAGTCGAAGCCGGGGAAGTTCGAGCTTTGCGACGGCGGAACAATACTGCTGGACGAAATTGGCGAAATGAGTCCACAACTTCAGGCGAAGCTATTGCATGTTCTGCAGGACGGTACTTTTTCCCGCCTAGGCGCGCGCGTGAATACGAAGGTGAACGTGCGCGTGCTTGCCGCCACCAACGTGGACATTGAACAGGCGATTGCCGAGAAGCGCTTCCGCGAGGATCTGTATTACCGGCTTAATGCATTTGTGATTAAAGTTCCGCCGCTGCGTGAAAGGCGCGAGGAGATTCCTTACTTTTTGAACGAACTGGCACAGCGTTTTGCAGCAACGCACCGTCTCGAACCGGTCACGTTCACTCCGGAGATGATCGCAGCGGCCATACGTTATTCCTGGCCCGGCAATCTCAGGGAGTTGGGGAATTTCGTTAAGCGTTATCTCATTATTCGCGACGCTGAGGCGACTTTAGCCGAGCTGGAGGCGAAGATACGTCCACAGACGACTTCCTCTCTCAGGCAGGCGGCGGCTGATGAGGTGGCCTCAGGTTCCGTCTCGGGGCTGAAATCGGTGGTTCGCTCCATGAAAGATCAGACCGAGAGCCGCATGATTCTCGAAGTTCTCGGTCAGACCAAGTGGAACCGGCGAATTGCAGCCGAGCGTCTCCAGATCAGCTACAAGGCACTACTCTACAAGATCAGGGTCTATAATCTCGAAGCTTCCGCCTGATTCACGCTTTAGCTTCGATTGCGCATGGAGGAACTGAAATCGCTGGTGAAACGGAAAACAGTCATACGGATGTTGGACGGCACGGTGTTGAGAGGAACAGTTGAGACGGCAGGGAACGATCAACTCATAAAGACTGTATCGGACAAGCTATTTGGTGATAGCGAGCGACTTTATTTCGAATCCAGCAATGGCCAACAGAGCGGCATGATCGCAACGAATTCTTTGAAGGTCATCTATCTTGGTGCGGAGACCGATGCGGAGTTGCAGGAAGGGTTACGGTTTTTTGATTCTGCTCCGGTCCCGAACTTTCTATGGGCGAGGGTTGCTTTTCATGACGGAGAGGTCATCGAAGGAATGATCCCGAATGATTGGTCTGCCTTCTGCGCTCCGCTGATTCAGTTGCAGCTTCCCGGCGAACGGCTGGGTCAAAAGTGCATTCTGATACCGCGGACCTCGGTCGGGCAACTCCAGGTCATTACAGCGCGCCACTAACTGTAGCTCCGAGGAGCATTTCTAACGTAGAACGATCAGCAGTTCAAGGGACCGGGCGAGGGGTCGACTGCACCTCGTCGATCCTATCCGGCGGATCAATCCAGTACCAAGTGCTCATTATCCCGCAAAGTCGTTGACTTACGTTTGATCGTAGGGCCTGGTCGACAGACTGGACTTCTCACCACGAAGCTAGGCCGCTGAACTTCAGATTATTGCGGAGCGCCAGTTGCAGCCATCGTCGTTGCCTCAGCGAGCAACCTGCGCGGAATATTGCTTCTTGCATTATGCAATTTGCTGCACATGGTTCTTTACAAATCGTAAATGCTGGCCTAAAGGCGCATGAATCATGATTTTGCACAACGGGTTACCGCCGGCTGACGTGGCCCCGAAAGTGCATAGCCAGTGATAACGGATCTCGAGACAATGTCGATCCATCGCAGATGACCCGTTTCCGGTCGGGACAAAGTTGAGGTCAGGACCGTGAGCGGAGTTTCAGGTTCGGAATGTGCGAATTGGAAGTAAAGATTAAACGGGCCTTGTGGCCCACAGGGCGAAGCTATGCTTGGATGACTCTCCTAGCATTCTGCCCGGGTCACCCCCATTACTCAGTCTGAAGAGAATTCCGGCGGCAGACCGAACGACAGCGTTTACATACTTGGCGACGATGTTCTGGCAACCCAAATAAGAAAGAGTCCAGACCTGACAGCTCAATTCCCGTGCGGCCGAATGAAGGAGCTTCTCTTCTACCTTCTGTTGGAAAGGTAGAGGAGAATCTGTAGTCGGCGGGATGCAGAGGCGCAGCTGGCGGAAAAGGCGCACACAGTGGCAATCCTACAAGTGGCTGATTTTCTTAATGTGGCTGATCCTCTCAATGAGGGCATGTCCGTTGAAGATCGCATGGTCTTCAATCAAGATGTCTTCACACGGATGATCGCTATCGAGCGCAAGCGAACCGAGCGGACCAAGGAACCTTTCCTGCTTATGCTTTTGGAGCTTGGGAGTAGTCAGGGCGCGGGAAAAGCCGAGAAGACTTTCGAGAGCGTCATGTCCGCTCTGCGCAGCTGCACCCGAGAGACTGACGTGGTGGGGTGGTATAAAGACCGGGCAGTCGCGGGCGTGGTCTTTACTGGCCTGACAACCGATGACAGGAACGCAATACTGGGGGCGATTCTCAACAAAGCAAGCGTTGCATTACGCCGCGAGCTGCCGGCTGAACAATTCGATGAACTCGTCTTCTCGTTCCACTTCTTTCCTGACGATTGGGATCACGGCAGCGCCGGACGCCCCAGCAATCCGGCTCTGTATCCGGACTTGTCGCACGACCGAAAGAGCATGCCGATGATGCTGGGCATCAAGCGGGCGATGGATATTACGGGCAGCTTAATATTGCTGATTCTATGCGCTCCCCTTTTTGTGATCATTGCCGCGGCGATCAAAGCTTCCTCGAAAGGGCCCATCCTTTTCAAACAGAAGCGTGTCGGGCAATACGGCCGTTGTTTTACGTTTTTGAAGTTTCGTTCGATGCAGGCGAACAATGATGCGCGGGCGCACAAAGAGTATGTGGAGAAGCTGATCGCCGGCGAAGCGGCACCCATTTCCGAGAACGCGGGTAAGTGTGTGTACAAACTGGCGAACGACCAGAGGATCACAAAGATCGGGAAAATTCTGCGCAAGACCAGTCTGGATGAGTTGCCGCAGTTCCTAAACGTGTTGATAGGGGATATGTCGTTAGTTGGTCCTCGCCCTCCCATTCCGTATGAGGTTGCTGCCTATCAGACCTGGCATCGCCGCCGCGTTTTGGACGTGAAACCGGGCATCACCGGTCTATGGCAGGTGGTGGGGAGAAGCCGCGTAAAGTTCGATGACATGGTGCGTCTTGATCTGCGTTATGCGATGTCGTGGTCTCCCTGGCTTGATGTCAAGATTCTCCTTCGGACTCCGGCCGCAGTGATCAAAGGTGCGTACTGAGAAACGGCCCGAGTGGAGCACGCTTCAGAGAAGCGTCAAACTTGGCGAGACTTGCTGAACATACCTGTTCCGCATTCCAATCAAAATTCCAAAAACCTGAAAGAGCGGTGAACGCGTCGTGAATTTCGGTGTCATAGGTTATGGCTACTGGGGACCAAATGTTGTGCGAAACCTCGTCGGCCTGGAGGGCTCCAAAGTAGTAGCAATTGCGGAGTTGAGCCAAGCAGCGCGCAGGCGGGCTCAAGCTGCCTATCCTGGCATCAGAGTTACCGCGGACACGTCTGAGGTGATGCTGTCCTCCGAGATCGATGCGGTGGCCGTGATCACTCCAGTCTGGACCCACTATGAGCTGGCGAAGACAGCACTCGAGAACGGTAAGCACGTGTTCGTTGAAAAGCCCTTTACCAGTACAACGGAACAGGGTGAGAGATTAATTGAGATTGCCCGGCGCAAGAATCTTCGCATTATGGTGGACCACACATTCCTGTTTACCGGCGCGGTAAGAAAAATCTGCCAGCTGGTCGAAGAGGGCGTCCTCGGGAAGCTCTATTACTACGATTCCACGCGCGTGAATCTGGGCCTCTTCCAGCACGATATTAATGTGCTGTGGGACCTTGCCCCACATGATCTGTCAATCATGGATCATCTGATCAAGGCGAATCCAGAGGGAGTTGTCGCGACCGGTCAGCGGCATTTGAACTGCCACGAAGACATCGCGTTTATGACGGTCTATTTTCCGGACAAAGTCATCGCGCACGTCAACGTCAACTGGCTCTCTCCGGTGAAGGTGCGGACCACACTGATCGGAGGAGAGAAGCGAATGCTGGTGTGGAACGATCTCGAAGCCGATGAGAAGTTGAAGGTGTACGACAAAGGGGTCGACATCACCAACCGTGAAGGTGTTTATGAGCTTCTCGTCAGCTACCGGTCCGGTGACATGTGGGCGCCTCAGCTCGAGCAGATGGAGGCCCTGCGCCACGAGCTGATGTACTTCGCCGATTGTATTGAGAGCGGGAAGGAGGCCTTCAACGACGGATGCGCCGGGCTGCGCGTGGTTCGAATGCTGGAAGCGGCCAACGAATCGCTGAACCAAAAGGGAGCTCTCGTTTACCTATGAACTCCTTTAACTGCGTGGCAGACGACGTCAAGCTTGGGACCGGAGTTCGGCTGTCAAAGTTTATCAACCTTTACGGATGTGAGATCGGCGACGAAACCAAAATCGGGGCGTTCGTAGAGATCCAGAAGAACGCCAGCATCGGCAAGCGGTGCAAGATTTCCAGTCACACCTTCATCTGTGAAGGCGTCCTTATTGAAGACAATGTGTTCATCGGTCACGGGGTGACGTTTACCAACGACACATACCCTCGCGCCACAACCGCCGACGGACAACTCCAAACTGAAGCCGACTGGAAGGTTGAGCGCACAGTCATTAAGAAAGGCGCGACCATCGGCTCGGGCGCCACAGTTCTTCCAAATATAAGCATTGGCGAGAACGCAATTGTCGGCGCAGGCAGCGTCGTCACCAAGCAGGTACCACCTAACTCCGTTGTAGCAGGGAATCCAGCCAGGGTTCTGCGCTACCTCGACGCATCGCGCGAAAGGTAAAAATGTACATATCCGACAGCATTCCTTTTCTCGATCTCGTTACTCCCCATGTTGAGCTGGAGAGTGCGCTCCTAGGAGCGTTCCGTCAGGCTCTTTACTCTGCCGCGTTCATTGGCGGACCCGCCGTGGAAGAGTTCGAAAAGGCGTTCGCGACCTTCTGTGATGCAAGCCATTCCATCGCAGTAAGCAGCGGTACGGACGCGCTGCGCTTTGCGCTGATGGCCTGCGGAGTGAAGCGTGGGGATGTGGTGCTTACGGTTCCGCATACCTTCATCGCGACGACAGAGGCAATCTCACAGGCGGGAGCCCTGCCGGAGTTCATCGACATAGATGCGGATACCTACAATCTGTCCATCGAGGCGCTACAACATTACCTTGAAAAGCGGTGCTTCCGAGACCGCTCTGGCCGGCTTCTCAGCCGCCGGAGCAATCGGCACGTAACGGCGATCGTACCGGTTCACCTGTATGGCCAGATGGCTGACATGGACGCAATTCTACAGCTAGCTGAAGAGTATGGCCTTACGGTGATTGAGGATGCATGCCAAGCACACGGCGCCGAATATTTGTCTGCCAAGCTCAATCGCTGGGTGAAAGCCGGCTCCATGGGTCGTGCGGCGGCATTCAGTTTCTACCCCGGGAAGAACCTCGGCGCGTGCGGAGAAGCGGGAGCTGTGACTACGAACGACAGCGGCGTTGCCGAGAAGATCAGGATGCTGCGCGATCATGGTCAGGCGCAGAAGTACTACCACGAGGTCGAGGGCTACAACGGGCGACTGGATGCGATCCAGGCCGGTCTCCTTCATATAAAGCTGGCGCATCTTGCCAGATGGAACACACAGCGCCGCGAGCGGGCGGCCCTATACAGCCGGCTTCTGGCCGACAACGACTCCGTCGTATGCCCGTTTGAGCCTTCCTGGTCGCGTTCCGTTTACCACCTCTACGTGGTCCGTACTGACGATCGCGACGGTCTGATGAGGCATTTGAAGGCGGGAGGCATCGGTACCGGAATCCATTACCCGGTTCCCCTTCACATGCAGAGGGCCTACACGTGGCTGAACTATCATCCGAACGACTTCCCGGCGGCGTCACGCGCCGCAGCTGGGATCATCTCGTTGCCGATGTTTCCACATCTGACGGAGGAACAGCAGGTAAGAGTGGCCGAGGAGGTCCGGGCCTTTACATCAAAAGCTGTTCACAGACAAGTAGCGAGAGTTGAGATTCCGTTGGTCACCGCAGAACATTTGGCATAGAGATTAGAGCAGTAGTCTCCTCCACTCTTGATCCTCGCGTCGATGCCTCTCCCCAAGAAGAAATACTGATACCTTCTGCGCCTGACAGTTTGCACAAGAAAGGAATGGGTCTTGAGAATTAGTATCTTTGGCCTAGGTTATGTGGGCACGGTATCGGCCGGCTGTCTGGCCGCCGACGGACATTACGTCGTCGGCGTTGATCCGATTCCGACCAAGGTCGATTTGATCAACCACGGTCACTCCCCAATCGTTGAAACCGATATTGACGCGATTGTTGGTGCGACCGTCAGAAGCGGCCGACTGCGCGCTACTCATGACTGCAGCGAAGCGGTTCACGAGACGGACTTGTCCTTTGTTTGCGTCGGCACTCCTAGCCAGGCAAACGGCAATCTCGACCTTCGATTCATCCGCAGAACCTGCGAGCAAATTGGTCAGATTCTCAAGACCAAAACTGAGCGGCATACGGTCGTCATTCGCAGCACAGTCCTACCCGGCGCCACGCGCAAAACGGTCATTCCAGCGCTTGAGGAAACATCAGGGAAGACCGCCGGAGTTGATTTTGGCCTCTGTGTTAATCCAGAATTCCTGCGAGAAGGCTCAGCGGTAAAAGACTTCCGCTCTCCACCGAAAACGGTAATTGGCGAGCTCGACCGAGTCGACGGCGATACTCTAGTCAAGCTTTATGAGAGGCTCGAGTCGCCTTTGATAAGGACGGATTTGGAAACCGCCGCCATGGTTAAGTACATCGACAATAGCTGGCATGCACTGAAGGTGGCATTTGCAAACGAGACCGGCACGCTGTGCAAATCTCTCGGAATTGATTCTCACGCTGCCATGGAGATCTTCTGCCAAGATCGCACGCTCAATATCTCTCCCGCTTACCTGATGCCGGGCTTTGCGTTCGGCGGCTCTTGTCTACCCAAGGATCTTCGGGCATTAGCGTATCAGGCTAAAATGCACGACCTGACTTTGCCACTGCTGAACTCCATTCTACCCAGTAACGAAGGCCAGATCGCGCGCGGGTTGCAGCTCATTGTTGAAAAGGGGCACAAGAAAGTTGGGATTCTGGGCTTTAGCTTCAAAGCCGGGACTGATGACCTTCGTGAGAGCCCTATGATTGAAGTCATCGAACGCCTTATCGGGAAGGGGTACGATCTTCGCGTCTACGACAATAATGTAAGAATGGCCCGACTCATGGGGGCAAATCGGGATTTTATTCTTAATCGTATTCCCCATATATCACAGCTGATGGTCGATGATATTAAGGCCGTATTAGACCATGGCGAAACCATCGTGATTGGCAACAAAGACCGTGAGTTCGCCGACATCGCCGAACGTCTCCGAGAGGGGCAACGTCTCGTTGAACTATTTCGGGTGGCCGGAAGAGGCAATATGAATGGTAATTATGACGGTATCTGCTGGTAATCCCAGCGATGCTGTCTTGAAGGGCCGCAAATTTGACTTGGGCAGGGAGCACCGGGCAGCGCAATTTGAAAATCTGCCAGGTTGCCGGCCCGGTGCGATTGCTTAGAGGGAAAAACACTCGTGGCTGAAAAGCGAAAAGTTCTCATCATAGTTGAAAACATATCCGTTCCTTTCGACGACCGGGTCTGGAAGGAAGCCACTACCCTACGCGAGAATGGCTACTACGTCACGGTGTTATGTCCCCGCGGCCAGGGTTATGTGAAGGGCTATGAGCTCCTCAGTGGCGTGCATATTTACCGGCATCCTGCATGGCACGAAGGGAATGGTGCTCTCGGCTATTTGTGGGAATTCGCTTCGGCTCTGTTATTTGAGGTTATATATACCTGGTGGATTTACTTCCGGAGGGGATTCCACGTTATTCAGGGATGCAATCCCCCCGACGACATCTTCCTGGTCGCTCTGCCCTTCAAGATGTTCGGAGTGAAGTACATATTTGACCACCATGACGCCAATCCAGAGCTGTACCTGTCGAAGTTTGGCCGCGAGGATGCCTTCTACAAAATGCAACTCCTTCTGGAGGGGCTGACCTATCGACTCAGCGACGTCTTAATTGCTACGAACAACAGCTATCGAGAGATTGCGACGAGCAGAGGCATGCGCGATCCGGCGGACATTTTTGTGGTGCGCAACGGGCCCGATCTGGATAAATTTCAGGCCGTGCCTCCGAACCCTGACTTAAAGTTTGGAAAGCCATATCTTGTAGCGTATGTCGGGAATATGGCTGTTCAGGAAGGGCTCGAAATTCTTCTTGATGCGGCGCTACACATCAAGAGAGCAGGTCGACGCGACATTCACATTACCTGTATCGGCGGTGGGCCAGGATTGGCAAGCCTGCGAAAGATGGTGAAAGACAAAGATCTCGAAGATATGGTGAACTTCACAGGCCGGGTTCCGAAAGAGCAGCTATTGGAGACTCTTTCTACGGCTGATGTATGTGTAAATCCAGATAAACCATGCCGGATGAACGATATTTCCACGATGATCAAGATTATGGAATATATGGCGCTGGGAAAGCCCATCGTTCAGTTCAACCTGAAAGAAGGCCGGTTCAGTGCGGGAAATGCTTCCCTTTACTGTGAGAACAAAGGTGGGGCGACCGATTTTGCTGAGAAGATACTCTGGCTGCTTGCTCACTCTGAAGAGTGGAAAGCGATGGGTGAATTTGGGCGCAGGAGGGTCGTAGAAACGCTGGCGTGGCAACATTCCGTCGATAATCTGCTCGCAGCTTACGAGCGGGCATTCAACATGAGAACCCATGTGCCGTTCTGGGCCCTGCAGAAACAACTAGCTTCTTGTTTCAGGTGGTGCCTGGGGCGCGAGCGCGGTGGAGTGCAATCGTAGTATCCGTGGCCCGACGGAGCAAATGAGAGCGCTGCAGATCCTTCACGAGTCGATGGTTCGAAAAGAGCTTTACCTAGAGAGTTGAGAAATATTTCGTTGTCCAAGGATCATGAGGCGGAGTTGCAGTCAGGTCGAGTTTATATGAAAGGGACGCGATTAATCTCCAGGCCCGGAGACCGCGCAGCGATGGAGGCTCAACATGACGTACAACGGGGAGGCCGTGGAGACCAACGCATCCGAAACTCTGGTGTTCATGAAGTCTCAACAATGCGCAGACATTGGGCGGGCGTTCCACGGTATGCTGTGATCTGCATTGTCCTGCTGATTACGACGATATCGGCTCCGTATTGTTACTCATCGAACCTTGTTTTCATTCGTTCTGCTGGCGATTCACCGGCGGACGAGAGTCAATTCGGCGTCGCGGCCCGGTTCTATGGGCTAGACTTGACTGTTGTCACGATTAATGCAGTGGATGATGCGCATACGCTTGAAGCTATACGCGCGAAGAGCACCTTGGGCGTCGCCATCGAGGCAGACGTTCTCTCTTTCGTGAACCAGCAGACGCTTTTGCAAGCTCTGCACCGAGCGTCCGGGAACAACGTCCCGCTTCTTATCGTGGGGGTGACGCCTAAGACGAATGTTGAGGTCATCCGTGGATGGTCCGGCGATGCAGCAACCGGCGTCAGCAGTCTTGCCGGAAATGCGCACCTGAACTATGTAGTAGGGCAGGCGCCCGGTGTAACTCATGCACTCAGCGGCATCGAGATGCCCTTTCCGAGTGACATGGCGGACTATTTCACGCTGAGCGGCAAAAGCCAGGTGCAGGATGTTCTCTCTGTCCGCAGCGGGAGCGCGGTCGCTCCCATATTGATAGGGACCACGCTGAAAGACCAACACGTGTTTCTGCTCGGCTCATCAGTGGCTTCGGGCAATGTGGATGCCGAGGATATGGTTCACGCGTTTGCGGCAGTCGCCCCGGCGATGATTTTTGTGAGATATTCTGCAGGGAGCCACGGATGGCATTTCCCGAGTCATTATGCGAATTTCACTATTGACGATCCCTGGCTGCGGGAGCCCTACGGAAACCTGAATTACGAAAATCTGCTTGCGGAAATGGGCAAGCACAATTTCCATACCACTATCGCCTTCATTCCCTGGAACTATGATCGCAGCGAAGCATCGGTTGTGTCCTTATTTCGCGCTCATCCTGACCGGTTTTCGATTTGCGTTCACGGTGACAATCATGACCACAAGGAATTCACAGATTTCCGCGCCAAGCCGTTCAATGTACAGGTAGCGGATCTGGCGCAGGCACTGGCCAGGATGAATGAGTTCCATAGATTGACGGGAATTCCATACGACAGAGTATTCGTTTTTCCGCATAGTATCGGCGAAAAGGCCATCCTCGGACAACTAAAGGTCGACAACTTTCTTGCCACGGTCAACGCCGGCAGTGTGCCCATTGGGGCTGCCGCACCCAAGGGGCTTCTCTACGATCTGCGGCCGGCAAGCATCAGCTTTGAGAATTTTCCGAGCCTCATGCGCTACTCGGCGGAGATGGCGGAGCCCAGAACATTCATCGCAGTGAACGATTTTCTCGGGAATCCACTGTTGTTCTATGATCACCAGAGCCTCTTTGTGAAGGGCATCGGCGCCTTTGACCGCGTCGCTGATACGGTAAACGCTCTTGAACCTACCACTCAATGGCGCAGTCTTGGCGATATTGCCGCCCACCTTTATCTCTTAAGGTCGAGCGACGATGGCGGCTACGACGTCTTCACCTTTTCCAGCAGTGTACGTCTGAAGAATACCTCCACGACAGCGGAGGTTTATCACATCGTAAAGCGAGAGCCGGATGCCTCGATGATACAAAGTGTCACGGTGGATGGTGTGCCTGTACGCTTCACGATTGAAAAGGGACTTTTGCACTGCCGCATGACCATTCGTGCGGGCCAAGCCCGAAAGCTGCTGATTACGTATAAGAATGATCTGGATCTTGCATCCATCGATATAAGGAGAAAGTCGCTACGAGTTTATCTTTTGCGCGAAGCGTCAGATTTTCGGGACATCTGGTTGTCGCGGTCCAGCCTTGGTCAAGCAGCGATTGCATATTACTATGGCCGCAACGAAAGTCCAACATGGGTGCTCGCATTTTTTGGCTTGATCTTTCTATTCGCTGCAGTTGCAGCATGGGCCGTATTCGCATCATTCAAGAGGAGACGGCTTGCATCGACTGTTAAAAAGACACTCTAAGCGAGAACGTGTGCAGTATCTCCCAGGAATCTCATAGCAACATATCAGCTTTTTGTCATTCGTATTTTATGGATAATAAAATGACCAACTATGTCGTCATAACTCCGGTGAGAGACGAAGAAAAGCATCTCGCGTCTACCATAGAGAGCATGCTTCGACAGACCGTCCTGCCAAAAGAATGGGTTATCGTTGACGACGGCTCAACAGACGGCACCGCCAAGATTCTCGACGACTATGCAGTCCACTATCCCTGGATAAGGTCCCTACATCGGCAGAATCGAGGCTTCCGAAAGTCAGGTAGTGGTGTCATGGAAGCGTTTGCTGACGGCTATCGGACGCTTCAGTGGCGCGACTGGCATTTCCTCGTCAAGCTGGATGGCGACCTTTCGTTTTCGCCCGACTACTTTGAAAGGTGCTTTCAACACTTCGATGCGGAGCCAAGGCTTGGGATTGGGGGAGGGGAGATTTATCACAATCTAAGTATCGGGCTGACGTTAGAAAAGAACCCTAGATTCCATGTTCGAGGGGCGACCAAGATATACAAAAGGGCCTGTTGGGAAGCGATTGGGGGATTGTGGCCTGCACCGGGTTGGGACACCATCGATGAGGCAAAGGCGAACATGCTGGGCTGGAAAACATCCAGCTTCGAAGAACTGCGGCTGGTTCATTATCGATTGACCGGATCGGCAGAGGGCCTGCTGCGCGATCGTGTGAAGAAGGGCTTAGCCTATCATATATCGGGATACCATCCTCTTTTCGTAATGGCCAGCTGCATGCGGAGAATGTTTCAGAAACCCTATTTGATCGGTTCGATTGCAATTTGTTTCGGGTTTCTGAAGGGCTTCTGCGGCCGTACGCCTCGGGTAAGTGATAGACACCTAATCAGCTATATCCGAAGGCAGCAGCTTCGACGCCTGTTCGGGCTCCAGACATGTTGGAGGTGATACTTAGGTATTTCGACCAACCAAACGCGAAATGTGTGGTATCTGCAGAAATCTTGAACTTGATAGAGTGATAAGAGCACGACAGTCGGCCGCTTTCTCATTCGGCGCATGCTGACAAGAGACCACCACGAAAAGGCTCTGGAGGTAAGGGCTGGCCTTGTCCCTGTAGTCTAACTGCCATCGCAACATCTATACACGAGCCAGGACAGCGCGAGTCGAGTTTAAGTGATTCACCGCGGCCCGAACGGCTCTCATTTCTCAATGGAGGTCCCAGTGTGCGGCATTTGCGGAACGCTACTTTTTGATCGGGCAGCCACAATCGCCCCTACGCTTCTGAAAAGAATGGCGGATACCATTAGCCACCGCGGGCCTGACGACGAAGGTTACTATATCTCGGGTTCAGTAGGTTTTGGCTTCCGACGCCTGTCGATCATAGATCTCAATACGGGCCATCAGCCATTATCAAATGAGGATGGCACTGTCTGGATAGTATTTAACGGAGAGATCTATAACTATCAGGAACTCCGTGAGATGTTAAGATCCCGTGGTCATGTTTTTCGCACGACTACCGATACGGAAGTAATCATCCACCTTTATGAGGATTACGGAGAGAAGTGTGTAGAAAAACTACGGGGCATGTTTGCCTTTGCAATATGGGACGAGCGACGGCACACCATGCTGCTCGCGCGTGATCGAGTAGGCATAAAGCCGCTGTACTACTGGCGTGGAGAAGGTGCCATCGTCTTTGGCTCTGAGATCAAAAGTATTCTGGCTAACCCGGAGGTCGTGCCAGAGGTTCTTCCCGAGGTCGTAGATCGATTTCTGACCTTGTATTACATGCCTGGGCAGGAGACTCTGCTCCGGGGCATTTTCAAACTCCCCCCTGGCTGCTATATGTTGGTTGTGGACGGCACAGTTACTATCCGTCCGTATTGGGACTGCGACTTCAAGTCTATTCCGAGGACTGATAAAGAGGCAGAAGAGCAGCTTATCGCTTTGCTTGAGGAGACTGTGCAGCTGCACATGATGAGTGATGTGCCAGTAGGATTTCTTCTCAGTGGCGGGGTTGACTCCAGTGCGATGCTTAGCCTCGCCGTGGGTAAGACGAAGCATGCGCTGAATAGTTTTACGATTGGGTTTGCCGATCCATGCGTAACAGACGAACGGCCCTATGCAAAACTGGTAGCGTCGTTGTTCGGTACAGAGCATCATGAGATGACGATAGGGCCGCGCGAGTTTTCAGATTTCTTACCATCATACGTACGACATATGGAAGAGCCTGTTTGCGAACCCCCGGCGGTTGCTTTGTTCTACATATCGCAACTTGCGCGGGGTTTTGTAAAAGTGTTGATTTCGGGAGAAGGCGGCGACGAAGCCTTTGCTGGATATTCTAACTATAGGTGGCTGTTTTGGCTGGAGGGCCTCAAGCGTCTTCCATCACCATGGAGCGGTCTGCTAAAGGCCATGAGCGGTGGCGCCGCCTATTTGTCTGGATCGCACAAGATAACTAAGTACCGCCAGCTGTTTGGCACGCCGTTCGAATCCTATTACTACAGCAGAACCTCGAGCCCCTTCCACTACTTTAACTCTCGTTGCAGCGACGTTTACACGGAGGACTTTCTTCAGTACGTGAATAAGGAGCAGTCTCTAGGCCCAATACGGGACTGCCTGCAAAAGCACAAAGAGATGGACGTACTAAGCAAAATGCTATACGTGGATACGAAGACCTGGCTTCCAGATGACTTGCTGGTTAAAGCGGATAAGATGACGATGGCCAATTCTATTGAGCTTCGTGTACCTCTACTGGACCACAAACTGCTGGAGTTCGCCGCATCCCTTCCAAGAAATTTGAAGTTACGGGGCTTGACCACCAAGTATATTGCCAAGAAGGCGCTGCGATCGCGAGTGCCGAAAGAAATTCTAGGCCGCAAGAAAGCAGGCTTCCCCGTGCCTTACGAGCATTGGATTAGAGGAGCCTTGAGGGATTGGTTAAGCGAGATCCTCTTGGACCGGGAGACTGTGGGGCGAGGATACTTCCGTCGCTATGCAGTGGAACAATTGATATCTGACAATAAGGAGTCCGGTAGATACTCTAAAGAGTTATTTTCTTTAGCAGTTCTCGAACTGTGGCACCGTGAATTTCTCGGCTCGAAACGACTCGCGTCTCTCTCTTTATGAGCGCGGTGGGCGTGTCGTTGAGTTCTCTAGTAATCACTTAAGACACTGCGGACTGGGGACGAGAGGATTCCGGCTGTGCAACTGAGTTGCTGCTACTGGACTTTATTTGGCGCAATGGCGTTGCCGAACACGCTCGGTTGAGGCGCACATATTTAGCGGCCTTTAGTCTGCGACAGCCGGCTTGGCGCAGATGATAAAGGTTGCGGAGAAGTGGTTTTGGTGGCGATGTCGGGACTCCCAGAGATGACAAGAACTAGTCGCGGCAAAGGACGGATTGTTTTGGATCGCGTGGCTAGTGCACTGTGGTACGTTCCCGGTTCGTTCGCTCTAGCCCGCCTTCTCGGCCCGCGATATCCGC